>QXGG01082130.1_pt1 | contig 10813 bp, 10 predicted proteins | sample 1982491 | NCBI WGS metagenome assembly QXGG01 (sample SAMN09924614, study PRJNA488089) | Wastewater metagenome, whole genome shotgun sequencing project. | isolation source: South African research farm wastewater | place: South Africa: Irene, Agricultural Research Council, Animal Production... | reverse complement strand
GGCACACTGGGCGCGTTCTCCTGTTCGGCTTCGAGAATGGATTGCTGCAGCAGCTCGGCTTCGCTGGCGTCCTCGAGGAGGTCGGCGGGCAGCGGGGCGTCGGGTGCGGGCCGAGAGGGCAGGCCCATGATGCGGCGATACTCTTCGTCAGTCGGAACCGGGGGAGGCGGGCCAATCTCATCTTGCGCAGGAGCAGCCTGCGGCGATGCGGGTGTGCCGCTGCCACTCGCTTCAGCAGGCTCGTCGATTCCACCGGCGTTCGCGGCAAGCGGGGCCTGTGCCGGCGCTCCGTTTTGATACGGCTGCGTACTGTCGAGCCAGTTTGCAAACCGAGACTCAGGACTGCGGTTGTCCCACGCGCCCTTTGCACGGCCAGCAGCATACGCGCCGCCTGCCATGCCGCCCTGGAGCAGAATCACCTCGGGCGCCACCTCGTACATCGACTGGCGAATGTCGTCAGGATCGGTAAGGCTGCGACGGAGGCCGCCGCTAAGGCCGGCATCAATTGAGACGTTGTTCTGACCGATCTGCGTGACAGTTTCGGTGCCAAGCTCGGTGGCAGTGGTGCCCAGCGCTGCGCCCACGCTCTTGACTGCACCTTTCAGTCCTTGTGCGGCCTCGCGGAAGATCAGCCTGCCAGCGGCCAAGCCGACCGTGTTGCCGATCGCTTCAGGCAGCGCTTCCCACAGGCCGTACTCTGTTTTCAGTTCGTCGTACTTGCTTGCGACCTTCAGGAACTCTTCGTCAGAGAGGGGCGTGCCGCGCGCTTTAACCGAGCCGGCATCGAGCGCCTCGCGCACGTCGCGCATGAACTGGTTGGTCGATTGAGCGTAGGCCGAGTTGCCAGAGGCCAGTGCGCCGCCAACAAACGCGCCACCAGGGATCGGCGTTGCTGCGCCGGCCGCAAAGCCGATCAGACCTTCCGCCATTGAGATCAGCGAGAAGGCGAACTGCTCGGGCATGTTGCGCAGTCGGGTGCGGGTCAGGCCGAAGAATGGGTACTGGGCTTCCGCGTCGGGCGCCTTGCCGTCAGCCTTTCGCCTGGCGCGATCTGATTCGATCCGCTCATCCATCCAGTTGCGTTCGCTGAAGGGGTCGCCACCTTCGATGCGGTTTGCGATCCCGGCAGCGAACGATCCAGGGGTATTCACGACGGCCGATGCGATGTCGTTCAGCAGGTCGCGCGCCGAGATGGGCGCATTGCGCCACTCCTGATCCGTCATGCCGCTGCTGACTAGCCGCTCTGCGGTTGCGCGAGGGCTCGGAGTTGGCGAAACAGCATCCACCGGACGCCCGGCGGGGAGCATCTGGGCGGCCTCTTCTTGCTCAATTACGCCCTTGGCAACGGGCGCAAGCGCAGATTTCGACGCCGCCACACGCTCACGAACTTCTGGCGCTGCTGCCGTCAGCGCATCCTTGGCTTTGAGGTATGCGTCCTCGCGCATCGGGCCGGCGCCGACTGAAATGGGCGCCCCCTTGTCCCTGGCGGCCGCTCCTTGGTAGTCCGTCATCACCGACTGCGGCTCGGCAAACGGCTTGGCCATGCTCGACACGATCTTCTTGCCGGTGTCGAGCGCCCGATCGAGCAGGCCGGCAGACTCGGCGGCAGGCGCGCCCACGCCCACCTTGCGCATGAACTCATCGCGATCGACGCTGCTGTAGAACTTCTTGTGCAGCGCATCGGCGAGCTTGTCGTCAGGGATGTTCGCGTAGGCGGGGTTCTTCTGCTTGAACTCGGCGAGTTTCATTGAGGCGCGTCCTTAGTCAAAAAGCCCGAGCGGGTCATCACCCTCAAAGCCGAGCGGGTCGTCGTTGCCGCCCTCTGCGGGGGCAGCCTCTGCGCCGCCGATCTGATCGACGATCTGGCGCGCGAGCGTGGCCGCCTTGCCGGGATCTTGCGCATACTGGTAGCCCGCAGGGCCGCCCATGATCGAGCGCGTGAGTTCCAGCACGGCGCCCTCCTTCGACTTGCTCGAGGCGGTGCGCACCAGGTTCCAGGCCTGCGCCGCATCTTTGGCCACGCCGTTGTCGATCAGCCATTGCGCGGTGGCCACCGCCGCCGGCGGCGCCTTGGTCCCACCCGGGCCGCTGCCGCCCGGCAGCTTGTCGCGGTACTCGGCCGTCTTTCGCGCCTCGGCGCCTTGCGCACCCACCACCTTCAGCCGGCCGGCGGTGCGCTTGTCTTCGAGCTTCGATGCCGCGTCGGCTCGCAACCCGATCTCGTATTCCTTCTCCTGGCGCTTGATCAGCGACTCGCGCTGCTTCTGTGCCACCTCAAGCATCGAGCGACGAACCGTCGACGGGTCGTGCAACTGCTGCACCATCATCCCGAGCTGATCGCCCGGAATCACCTGCTCCACCGGCTCGGCCATGTCGGGCATGCGTGATACCACCTTCCAAGCCTGCGAGCCGTCTGCGGTCAGCACCGGCGTCATGCCTTCGATGCGCACACCGTCCGGGGCGAGGTCGTTGTATGGGGCGATGTAGACGCGCGGATCCTGCGTCACCGCGAATTGCCGGTCGGCCTTGTCGAGCGCCTGCTTGGTCAGCAGCTCGCGCAACTCGGTTTCCTTCTGGAAGTACTGCATCCCGAGGTCCGGGCGGCCAAGCTCGAACGCCCGCGCCCAGCCCTTGCGGTAAGCGTCGACCATGCGGCGCTCGCGCGGCACCTCACGCGGCGCGCCCGCCTCCTTGAGCGAGGCCGGGCCGCGCTGCGCCGGCGGCGTGCTCATGCCCTGCCCTTGCGGTGCGGCCGGCTGCTCGCCACCAAAGCGCGCGCGCAAGGCCCCGCCCTGCGGCGCGCTCGACTGCTGCGGCGCGGGCTGCACGCCGATCATGCTGCGCAGCGTGCCTTGCTGCGCGGTGGCGCTGGGCTGCTCGGCCGTGGGCGCTTCATCCATATCGCCACCCAGTACGCTCGACATCGACTTGTTGATGTCGTCGAGCACCTCACGGTCGCGCTTCGCGCGCGCGAGCTGTTCGCTTTCGGCCTCGTAGCGCTTGTTGTCCGCCTGGATGCGCTTGACGCGCTCGTAGCTGCGAAGGCCCGCTTCGATACCGGCCGCCAGTCCTGTCCAACTCATCTCACTCGACTCCCATGATCTTGGCGCCGTCGCGGCGCTCGTAGCCCGAATGACTCAGCAGCGGGCGGCCGTCGTCCTTGAGCATCAGTGCCAGCGTGATCTGCTTCGGCTGGTAGGGCGGCACCTCGGCGGCTTCGCCCGCGCGCGCGCCCAGGTGATCGCGCAGACTGCGCTTGCCGCCCTTCTTGCCCTTGAGCGCATCCACCTCGTCGGCGAGCTCCTGCACCGCCTTCATCGTGATGCCGTTCATCGAGATCAGGTCGATCGCCTTGCCGCCGGGGGCGGCCGTGTCGCCGAACTCGCGCTGCACGTCCTCGGCGTAGGGACCGGTGTGGCGCCCTTCGTCGGCCACGCCCGGCTTGTAGTCCCACTCCTCGACCGGGAGCTTGCGCAGCTTGTGCAGCGCGCTCCTGGCGGGGGCCTTGTTGGTCTTGAGTTCCTTGGAGGACTTTGCCGCAAGGGTCCAGAACCCTTCCGATCCCAGCGCCGCCCCTGCCAGCGACCCGATTGCCGACCACGGCGCCGCCGCAGCCTGCTGGTTCGCCCGCCAGGCGCTCAACTGCGCGTTGTAGTTGTTCAGCGCCAGTTGCCCGGACTGGCCCATGCTGCTCACCGCGCTCGACATGCCGCCCATCGTCGTGCCGGTGTTCTGGTTGAACTGGCCCATAGCCGAGCCCATCGCGCCCTGCGCCTGCCCTTGCGCACCGAGCGCAATCTGCGCGCTCGTGGCCTGGTTGCCCGGCAGGTTGCGTCCGAGGCTTGCCGCATCGATGTTGCGCGCCCAGTCGAGCGTCTTCACGCCCTCGCGCGCGTTGGTCATGCTGGCGGCCGCAGCGCCGGCTTGCGCCAGGCGAGATTCGCTGTCCGCTGCGATGAAGGCGCCATCACCCGGGCGCACGCCGTAGCGTAGCGCGCTGCGCGCCTGCTGCTCGCGCTGGCTGCCGAACTGCTGGTCGACGGCAGCCTTGGCGCGCCCTGCGGACTGCTCCATCTCCTGCTGCACGCCGGCCGAGGCCTGATAGCCGTCTTGTGCCCAGCCGGCGAGCTTGTCCTCGATCGGCGCGAACACCGACTGCATGCGGTTCTGATACCAGTCCGTGAGCTCGGTCTGCTTCTGCGCTTGCTCCGTCGAGGCCTGGATGTTCTGCTTTACGATCGGTAGATACTCGTCGTACAGCTTGTCCATCTCGGCGTCGCGCGTCTTGCTGTACTCGAACTGATCGCGCGCGATCGCCGCCATCTCCTTCGAGGCTTGGCCGATCTGCGGATCGGGCGCCGGGGCTTTTGATTTTCCGCCCATGGTCTCAGGCTCCTTGCTGAATGAATCGGCACTCGCGTCGGAGCATGCCGAGAATGAAGAGGTCGCCATCGGGCGCGCCTTCGCGGCACAGCCCCTCGATGCGAAAACCGAGGTGAAGGTCGAAGCGCATCGCGTCCTGGTTGCTGGCCGCAACGAGGCCAGTGACGCGGCGCAGGCCGCACTGGATGAACGGGTAGGCGAAGGCTTCGCGCAGCAGCGCGCGGCTGATCCAGCGCCGGCTGCCGTTGCTGGCGATGTGCATGTGGCAGTCGAACTCGGTGAAGGTGTCGTAGCAGACGACCGCCAGGATTTCGCCGTCCTTCACCGCGGCGATCGTCTTTACATCGGGCGCGAGTCGCACGCTTCCCATCACCCGCTGCGCCCAGTCGATGAAGATCGGCCGCTGCTCGCCGACGATTTCGATGGTGGCGGACATGGCGAAGCTCCAAAGCGAAAAGCCCGCGCGGCGCGAACCGGGCGGGCTTGGGACGGACTGATGAGAAAGTAGCCGAAGTGTAGCGCAGGTGTGACGGAGGCGCTACCAGCCGGCGGTCGTATCGTAGGCCAGGATGGCGTCGATGTCGGTGAGCGCGGAGATGTTCGCCTTGTGGGTCCAGCTCGCCACCAGCAGCGCCTGCTCCCGATCCTCGATGGCGCGCGAAAGCGCGGTGAGGTTGGCCAGCACCGTTGCGGCATCGTCCGTGCCCCAGTGCATGTTGTTCTCAGTGTCCCGCCAGCCCATCCAGCCAGCGGGCAGGCCGTCGCCACGCTGAAGGCGGGCGATCATTCCGCTGATGCGCTCGCGGGAGGTCTTGTCGGCGTCGAAGCCGTTGCAGGGTAGATAGAGACGGCGAGCAAGTTCGCGCGAAACCTCATCGACTCGGTTGGCCTGCTGCACCTCAAGCAGGGATGAAAATCCGGTCGCCAGCTTCCTCTCCCAGCCATCCGACAAGACAAGCGTCAGCGACTGCGCGACAAGTGGAGAGAGGCGTTCGGCTACCGCGGAAGACTCTTCGGGTTCAAGCAAAAACACCGCAAGGCCCACGCCTGCAGGAATCTGCACCGCGTCGCGCGCCGCTGTGTCGTACAGGCGCGCCGAGAACGCGCACTGCGGCGCCAGCGCGCGAAGCCGAGAGAAGGCGCGGGCCGACAGATCGCCCGCCTTTCCGAGTACGCAAACCTTGCGGCCTTCGCTGAACAGCGGTGCCATGAAAACGTTTTCCATCGATCACCCCAGCCTGTGATTGACCGCAGAGAGGCGGACGTAGCCGGTTCCTGGACCTGTGCCGCGCCATGTCCTGAACACCACCTTTAGTCGGAACCTACGCCCAGCCCAATTTGAGGCCGACCAGGAGCGAACGATCGAGCCGGTGACGCGCAGCCCGCTTAGTTCTGATCCAGATATGACGGTCCCGCTCTCATCGTCGTATGAATAGCTCGAATAGAGCCCTGACACGCGCAAGCCATTGCTTGTGTAAGTATTCAGGCCGCCATAGCGGTAATCGTAAGAGAGCAGCGTCTCGACGTTATTGCCGGCCTCGTCGGTGAGATAGATATAGGCGTTGAATTCGGTTCCGCGCGCGACAACGGCTGTATCCCATAGCGCATCGACGCTGATCGTCGCGGTTGCATCAATGAATCTGGAGAGGTTCTCCACGCCGGACGGGCCGGCGTTGTAGGGATAAATGTTAAGAATCCCGCTCAGGCACTCGATGATTGCATCCGCGTTATCCTTGCCGCCTCGGTAAGTCTCGACCCACGCGCCAGAACCCGAGATAACGTTCGTCGAGGCAAAGTACGTGTACCAAGGCGGGCCGGCCTCGGTGATTCGGACAATGTTCGATGCAATGATCGTCGAGCCTTCGATCACGGAGCCTTTGATGTTTCCGCGAAACTCCGCCCCCTGAAACTCCGCAAAACCGGACTTGTTGATGATCCAGCCCGCCTCGCCTGGCACGTAATTGTCCGACTGGATGATCGCGCCGATCATGGCCGAGTCGATGAAGGCGCTCTCCCCTCCAACAAAAAGAAGTAGCGCGTTGTCTGCGCCAAATACCTGCAATGCGCTCTCGTCCCACTCCATGCGCGGCCCGGATGGATCACCGGCAATAAGCTTCGCCCCGTCCCATGTGATCCTGCGCCCACCGCTCGCCGCGCCCAGCCGGAATTTCCAAGCCCCGGCATCGACACCCGTCCACATTCCTACGCCGGACGTGTAAGTCGCTGCGCCGCCGCCGATGATCTGGCCCTTGAACCACCCGGTGTCCGCATAGATCGTGCCGCGCACGGTCGCGTTGGCGAACTCGGCCCAGCCGTCGCGATGGATCGCCCATCCGGTCACGCCGGAGATATAGGCCGCCGACTTCAGGATGCCGCCGATTGTGCCGTCGCCTGCGGTGAGCTTGGCCGCCGAAAGATTGGCGACCTTGGCGTCATCAATGGCCGCGTCGGCGACCTTCAACCGAGTAATCGTGCCGTTTGCCACCCAGGCCTGATGCAGGTACGTGCCGGCCGGAACCTCGACGCCGTTGATCGTGACAGGCGCATCAAGTTGCACAAATGGCGATTGAGAAGCCGGGTCGCCGAATCCGTTTGAGGTGAGCAGGCCAAGCGTGTAACTGACGTCGAGCGACGTTGCGCCTTGCGCGCCCGCATTGCCCGCCGCGCTCCAGGGCCCGGTGACGTTCGCCTGCGACACGTACCGCACCCAGTAGTAGCGCGCCTGCCCCTCGCCGACGTTGTCGACGTACATCGTCGAGCCGCTTTGCCCGATCTGCGCTGCGTCGTTCAGGTTGTTCGTGCTCGAGCGCCAGATCTCCACGTAGGCTGGGTTGCGATACGTCGAAGGCGGGCCGTCCCACTCCAGGATGATGTTACGGACGGCGCCCGAGACCTTGACGCCGGTGGGCGCAGGCGGGGGCGTGGTATCAAGCGCAGGGTCGTAGCCGTCGCCAATCGGTGGCGGAGGCCTCAATGCCGCTACGCCGCCGCGCCCGTCGCCTTGGACCATCTGAACCTTGTCCAGGTCGCGAAAGGTCACCATCGCATCCAGGCCTTGCCCACGGCGCCCGAGACGCACCTCGAGCGCCTCCTTCACCGCACGCGCGAACGCCACCAGGTTGGCTTCGTTCGGTGGCGGGATGCTCGGGAGGTTGGTTTGCTCGGCCATGCGTTACGCTCCTGCGAGTTCAGCTTTCGTGCTGGCGACGTTCACCGCGTGGATCGTGGTCGCGCTAGACACTTCCACCTCGATGTCGCGCGCCTTGTAGCCGGATGGCAGCCAGAAGCCGTCCTTGCTCTGCACGGTCTTGGTGACCTTGAGCGCCCCGTCGGCCCACAGCTTGAAGGTGACCGGATAGGCGTCGGCCAGCACCTGCGCGCAGCCCGGGTTCCACGGTTGCACGGCTTCGGTGATCGGGCTCTTCCAGACTTGGGTGAGGTTCGCCCCGCCATCGAAGCGCCAAATGGTGTTGCTGTCCTCCTTGACCAGGAACAGCTCGCCAGTGACCGGATCGCGATAGCCGGCGATTGCGTAGAAGTTGAGGTCGTACAGGTCGGACGTTGCCAGGTTGAAGACGAAGCCGCCTTTGGTGCCGTTCGTGCGCGTAAAGAAGCCCACGTAGCAGCCCTGCCACAGGTAGGCGCGTATCGTGGCCGGGAAGTACCGGGCATTCCATTCCTCGGGCGACAGGATCAGTTGCGTCACGATCTGCGCGCCGGCGCTGCTCACGCCCACCAGCCCGCTCGGGCCGGCATAGACGGCGCCGGTACCGGCATCGACCATCGAGCGCGCGGACAGGCAGGCCTCGCCCGACTCGATCTTCTCAAGCGTCGCCGAGGCCGGATCGGTTGCGGTCAGCATGTAGGGCGCCCCCGTTGTGCCGATCACCGCCATCTGCCCGAAGGCAGCGCCGGCCACGAAGTCGGCGTCCAGCCCCTTCTCGTATTCGCGCGGCCAGGCGTGCTCCTGATACTGCTCGGAGAAGCACAGCCGGTTGCCCGCGCCCGCAACCAGGAAGCCGTTGGGCATCGAGAAGAGGCCGGCGATGTTGTCGCGCGGCGCCGTCCAGCGTGGTCGCCCGCCGCCACTCGGGAGCGTCTCGCCCAGTTCGGCATCCGTCACCGCGTCGGCATAGCTGCCGGTCGCAAGCGGCACAGTCGCCACGAAGCGGAAGACGCCCGCCGCATCCGTGCGGTAGATGCGCTTGTAGCCGACGTCAAACGCGCCCGTCACCGAGGTTTGCGTCGTCACCGTCACCGCAGCGCCGGGCAGTAGGTATTCCATCAGATACGGGTCGGACGGCTCCGATTCGCGCGTCTGGTCGGCAGAAAGCAGTGTCACCACGTAGGCGCGCGCACCCGCCACACCCTCCCCGCCCACGGCAACCGCGCTCGGCGTGGCAGGCTTGGGCAGGCCCGGGTTGATCCATGCACCCGGGAAATTGCCGCCGCCCGAGATCGCGCGCACCGAATCGGTCATCCGCAGCCCGCCTTCGCCCGTCCAGTAGGTGCGCTTCTCGGCCTCGTCCGGGAACGAGCCGCGCACCACATCGACGTCGCCCGGGAACGCGAACCAGGTGCTGGGCCCGTAGCGGTAGATCGCCTTGATCGGCTGAGCGCGCCCCGCGACTGCAGCGGCCGCCAGTGCGCGCAGCGGCACGAGCTTGCCGTTCGTGAGCCGCGTGTTCGTCGCCTGCTGCGCCTGGTGCGACTTCAGGAGTCGCGGCGAGATGCGCGGCGCCATGCCGCCGAAGAGCTTCCACGAGATCAGCATCGGCGCGCCCTCAGAAGATCGCCGGCCGGGTGCGCGCCGGGCGCATGCTCTGCCCGCGCTCGCCGTGGTGAAGCACCTCGAGCGCCTTGCGGGTGAATCGCGCCGCATTGACCTCGGCCGCTGCCGGGTTGGTGTAAGGCTTGTCGGGCGTCATCTGCAGCGCCGCCTTGGCGCCGGCGGCGATCGCATGGCGGTGATCAGACCACAGCACATCGGGCAGCGACGTGGCGTCCTCGCTGGGGGCGAGCACGAGCGTTACCTCGATCGGGCCGGCCTCGGTATGCACGTCTTCGCCGAAGGCGAGCTCCAGATCCTCGGCGCTGAAGGTGTAGTCCTCGACCGGCGCGCCGTCGATGGTGACTGCGCGCACGAGATACACATGGAGCCCTGTCCCCACATCCAGGCTGTAGCGTCTGTCCGCGATCAGATAGGGCGCCTGCTTCGTCACAAGCGCATGCGACGCCTCGCAGTATTCGACCGCAGCCTCGCGCACCTTGGCGCGCACAAATTCCGCCGGGCAGCCCGGTACGTCCGGCAGGATCAGGTCCAGCCAGAGATCAATGCTCTTGCTCATGGGTCAGCGTCCAGTGAGGGCCTGGGAGAACAGCTTGGCGAGCGCGACCGCGCGCCCGGAATTGACGTGCTCGTCGTCGCGCAGCTCGGCGCGGCCTGTGATGAAGTCGGCGATTGCCTGGGCGAACTCGTCCGGGATCGGCAGCGCATCGGCCGCGACCAGCGCGGCAAGGTTGACCGAGAACTTGCCGACGAACAGATCCGGGCGCAGCCGGCGGGCTTCATTCAGGCCCTGGCGGCAGAACTGCAGCAACTGGGCGTCGGTGTAGCGATCGCCGGTGGCGTCGTTCAGGGGGTCGCGCGCAAGCGTGATGACTTCGGAGATCAGCATGATGGTTCAGTCCTTATGCTCACTGGGCTTCACTTGACGCCACCAGCGCTGCCAGCCTCTGAGCTGGTCGATGTACTCGCGGCATTGCTCATAGTTGCCGGCGACGGTTTCGAGGGCGGCAGCGTCCGCAACGGGGTCGGCGTCACCAGCAGCCACGCGGGCGGTGTCGGCGGGCTCGCCCGTGGCGGCAGCGTCGTGGAGCAGGCGCCAAGCAGGATCGAGAGTGCAGCGGCGATCGGCAGGGAGTTGCGCATAGCGGACAACCTCTTTCGTGATGACGCGGTTCTTCGGGATGCGCTTTGCGCGCTCGGCTTCGAGGTTCGCGGCGAGCGCATCGACCTTGCCTGGCGCTCGACAATCTCGGCGGCGTAGGCCAGCGCCTGATCGAGCTTGGCGCCATCCTCGGCGTTGCGGCCCATGTGGTAGGCCGTCAGGTGCGAGGCCGTCAGCACGGCGGCGAGCAGCAGGGCGGCGATCTGGTTCATCGCGCCCACCACGTCATCCACAGGCGCGGCCACGCGAAGGCGAGGCGCAAGTTCGTGACGGCGATCGTCTCGAAGGCGCGATGCCATGCGAGCGCATCGGTGATGGGGCGCTGGCGGGCCATGCGCGCGCGGGTGTTATCGGTGACGAGGTGCATGGTGCGGCGCTCCTACAACGGGTTCGGTGTGCGGCGCCCGCCAGCGGCAGTCTTCGATCATGGGCTTGAGCCGCAGGCAGCGGTGCGTCCAGGCGGGAAATTGGTACTCGCT
>QXGG01285598.1_pt1 | contig 10825 bp, 10 predicted proteins | sample 1982491 | NCBI WGS metagenome assembly QXGG01 (sample SAMN09924614, study PRJNA488089) | Wastewater metagenome, whole genome shotgun sequencing project. | isolation source: South African research farm wastewater | place: South Africa: Irene, Agricultural Research Council, Animal Production... | reverse complement strand
GCCACCGGACTGTATAGGGGGTGGGAATGTCGATAGAGCAGGATAACCGGTTTCTGCGGCAATGCGTGGCGCTGGCGGTGGATTCTGTCGCTTGCGGCGGCGGGCCGTTCGCGGCGATGGTGGTGCGGGACGACGAGATCCTCGCTCAATCCGGCAATTGTGTGACCAACAGCAGCGACCCCACCGCTCACGCCGAGGTGCAGGCACTGCGCCAGGCCGCTGCCTTGACCGGCGACCCGCATCTTACCGGCTGCACGCTCTACGCCAGCTGCGAACCCTGCCCCATGTGTCTGGCGGCTGCAATGTGGGCGCATATCCCTCGCATCGTTTACGCAGCCACGCATGACGAGGCGATACGCGCAGGTTTCGACGATACCGCCATCGCCATCGCCCTCTACGGTCAGCCCATGCCGGTCAACCTGTCGGCCGAACGCTTCCTGCATCTTCCCATCCCCGAATCCTCCGCGCCTTTCGATGCGTGGCTGGCGAAGGAAGATCGTGTGCCGTATTGATTTGGATATTGTTTTGATCCAGATAATAGTGATGAAACCAACTGACAGGACCAAACCATGAAGACACCTGCGATCATTTGCCTGCTGTTGTTGATGCTCGCTGGCTGCGACAGCCCAGCCAACCCGCGGCTGACCATACTCACAGAAGAATCACCGCCGCTCAATTTTGCCGTTGATGGCAAAATCCAGGGCCAGGCTGTTGATGTGGTCGAGGCATTGATTGAACGCACAGGCGGCAAGGTGGATATGCTCATCATGCCTTGGGATCAGGCTTATCAACAGGTGTTGAATGAAAGCAATACGGCGCTTTTCTCAACGATGATGACACCAGAGCGCAAGGCAAAGCTGCAGTGGGTCGGGCCGATCAACACGATGGATACCAGCCTCTATGCGCTCAAAGGCTCCGGCCTGCAGATTCGCACGCTGGACGAAGCAAAGAACGCCGGAAAAATCGCCACGGTGACGGATTACTACAGCGAACAAGTCCTGAAGAAGGAAGGTTTCGGCAATCTCGACAGCCAGCCCAATGAGGAGGCTGCTGTCCGCAAGTTATTGAACGGCGAGGTGCAGCTGTTCGTCAGCAACAACACGGTGTTACCTGCCCTGTTGCGCAAGGTCGGCGCAGACATGTCAGAACTGGAGATCGTCTTTACCGTCTCCACCGACCTCGGCTATATCGTATTCTCCCCATCCACGTCGCCCAAACTGGTGGCCAAATGGCAGCAGGCGCTGGATGACATGAAACGCGATGGCAGTTTTGACAGCATTTATACGAAGTGGCTGCCTGAGAGTATCCCGCCTGGCATCCTGCAGATGATGACCGAGGAATACCCGCCCGTCACCTTCCTGCAACAGGGACGCCCTGCCGGCTTCGTCACCGACATGGTGCGCGAGATCGCCGCCCGCCTGCAGTATGCAGACAATATCCGCCTGACTTCGTGGAGGAACGCCTATCGGATGGCGCAGCTTCATCCCAACGTCATGCTGTTCAGCGCCGAACGCACGCCGGAGCGCGAGGGGCAATTCCAATGGGTGGGCCCGGTCGGCAAGAACCGCTCCATCCTCTTCGCCAGAAAAGGCAGCGGTATCATGCTCGGCAGTCTGGAGGAGGCAAAATCGCTGCCGGCCATCGCCACCACCACCGACTGGTTCACCGAGCAATATCTGCAGCGCGAGGGTTTCAGCAACCTGGTCAGCTCCAAAGACCCGACCGAGAACGTGCGCCAGCTGATGAATGGCGAAGTGCAGCTTTCCATCTTCACCGACATCACTATCCCCGAGATCGCAGCGGAAGCCGGCTACCACATGGGCGATCTGGAGCCGGTGCTGACCGTGAGCGAGACCGATTTCTACATCGCCTTTTCGAAGGACACGCCGCCGGAAGTCGTGGCGCAATGGCAACAAAAACTGGATGAGTTGAAACAGGACGGCAGCTTTGAACGCATCTACCGGCAATACTTGCCGGAAGCGGAGCTGGATGCGCTACTGCAGCAGGAATGAACCAGGGCGGAACTAGCAAGAGCGGAATGAACGTGTAGCTGGAGTGAGCAAGAGCGCAGTCAGTTTTCTTCTAATTCAATTTGTTAGAAAAACAAAACATGATATTGAATATAAATAGATTTTTTCTTTCTGCTCTATTACTGTCATTGTTAGCATGCGGCCAGGAGCCAGCGCCACAAAACGAGGCTTCAGTGCCTGCCGAAGTGGAGCCATCCGTGGCGAGACACAGCCGCTATCTGGATAAACTGTTCGCCGACACCCTCACTGAACTCGAGCAGGTCGCAGCTTCACCCGCCGCGCTATCCGGCGACTGGCAAGGCATCAAGCAGCAATTGGCCAAGCTGGAAGCCGGGCGCCCCGGCACCTACTTCTACGTTTTACCGGACGGCAACTACTATTCGCTGGCGCTGGATTACACCAATCTCAACCTGCGTGACCGAGGCTATTTTCAAGATCTATTCGCCGGAAAGCCGGTCAAGGGCTTTCCAATCTACAGCCGTTCATCCGGCAGGAAATCGGCTGTGGTGGCGGCGCCCGTGCTGGCGGACGGCAAAGTGACCGGCGCCATCGGCGCCTCAGTATATCTGGATGAACTACACGCCAAGCTGAATCGCGAATTTGCATTACCGGCCGATTACACCTGGTTCGTGGTCGATGCCGAAGGCAACACCATGCTGGATCGCGACAGCGACTTCATTTTCATGAATACGCTGAGCCAGGGCAGCGTCTCGTTGCAAGAAGCCATTTTGCAAGCACTGGAAACCGAGAGCGGCAAACTGCAGTATGAACTGGGCGGCGTGCGTCATGCCTGGTATCAGAAGCTGCCGGACATGAACTGGTGGCTGTTCGTGGCCAAGGTCGAGTCCGACAGCCAAGCCGCGCCGCAACTGACGCTCTCTCTTGAGCGTTTCGTGCCGGAATTGCAGGCGGCGCTGGACCGAATCGACAACTCAATGACCGCCAGGATCGAGCATCACGCATTCGATCCGCAAGACGAGGGCCGGGCCCGCGCCCTGCTGCGTTCCATCCTCGACGAAAACGGCAATCTGGTGAATGTCGCCTTCATCGACCGGCAGGGTTTTCTGCGCTTGATAGAGCCGACCGATTATCGCAACTTCGAGAATGTCGACATCCGCGATCAACCGCAGGTGGCCGCCATGCTGAACGAACCCCGCCCCTTGTTCAGCAAGGGCTTCAACTCGGTGGAAGGCTTCCTCGCAGTCGATATCGCCCATCCGCTGCATGACGAACAACGGCGATTCACCGGCTCGGTCAGCGCGCTGATCCGCCCTGCCTTGCTGGTCGAACCGCTACTGAAAAAGACCCGCATCCCCGAGGATTACGAACTGTGGGTGATGCAACCGGATGGCATGATCGTCTTCGACCGCGATGCGGACGAGATCGGCAGGATGCTGTTCAGCGATGCGCTCTACGCCGGTTATGAAAGCCTGCTCAAACTGGGTAGGGACATCGCGGCGGCGCCCGCTGGCGAAGGTAGCTATCTTTTCATGGCGCAGGGCGCACAGGGCAAGGTGATCAAGAAAGCCGTCTGGCAGACCGTACGCCTGCATGGCAATGAATGGCGCGTGGTGCTGACCTACAAGCCTTACGAATAACCGGGGAATTCTGGAGGATTGGCGGAAGCGGTGAGATTCGAACTCACGAAGGGCGTAAACCCTTGGCAGTTTTCAAGACTGCTGCCTTCAACCACTCGGCCACGCTTCCAGTTTGATATGTCAGATTACCGATACAACCGCTGCCTTTCGCGCTGATGTTGCAGATTCATCTGCTTACATCAGCGGCGATGACCTTTACGGTCACAACCACTCGGCCACGCTTCCATTTTGAATCTGATGCCGCCGATGACTGAACCGGCGGCGAAAGAGCGCGCATTTTACCAGAACAATGTTCAATCGTCTTGCAAATCCTGGCCCGGGAACAGCACATCGGTAAAGCCGAAATTGGCCAGGTCGGGAATGCGCATCGGATACAGGATGCCGTCCAGATGATCGCATTCGTGCTGCACGACGCGGGCATGAAAGCCGCTGACCAGCCGGTCTATCGGATTACCGTGTTGGTCGAAACCTGTATAGTGCAGGCGCCGGTAGCGTGGCACGATACCGCGCATGCCGGGCACCGAGAGGCAACCTTCCCAGCCATCCTCCATCTCGTCACCGACCGGATTGAGCACGGGATTGATCAGCACGGTATAAGGCACCTGCTCGGCATCGGGATAGCGCGGATTGGCACCGACACCGAAAATCACGACGCGCAGACTGACGCCGATCTGCGGCGCAGCGATGCCGGCACCGTTCATGTGCGCCATGGTGTCCTGCATGTCCTGGATCAAGGCGTGCAATTCCGGTGTATCGAAAGCTTCGACCGGTAACGCCTTCTGCAGCAACAGCGGGTCGCCCATGCGCAATACGGTTCTAACTGTCATGGAGCATCACCACCTTTTCCAGCAAATGACGGATGCGCAACATGGTGCCGGTCAACGTCACGCCGATCTCGTCATAGTTGATGCCGTGCTTGCTTTCGCCCCGCCCTGCGGCGTGGTTGGCGACTGGGCAGATGGCGGCATATTCGATCTCCAGTTCACGCGCCAGCGCGGCCTCCGGCATGCCGGTCATGCCGACTATGGTGGCGCCGTCGCGGTCCATCTTGTTGACCTCGGCTGCTGTTTCCAGTCGCGGACCCTGCACCGCAGCATAGACCCCACCGGCCTTCAATGGCTCACCGGCCTGCTTTGCCGCCTTGATGATGACCGAGCGCATTTTGTGGCTATAAGGTTCGGTAAAGTCGGTATGCCGCACCGGCATATCGACACCATCAAAAAAGGTCTGCTTGCGGCTGTGGGTATAATCGATCAGTTGCTCAGGCAACACGATGTCACCCGGATTCAAACTCTCATCGATGGCGCCGACCGTCGCTACCGCCAGAATGCAGTTCACGCCCCGGCTGTGCAGTGCCCAGATGTTGGCGCGGTAATTGATGGCATGTGGCGGGATGGTATGACCGCCGCCGTGACGCGCCAGAAAGACGACTTCGTGCCCGCCCAGTTCGCCGAACAGCATGGGGGCCGAGGGTTCGCCATAGGGCGTGCGAATGATTTGCCGCCGGATGACATTGAGATTGGCCAGTTGGGTCAGGCCAGTGCCGCCGATAATTCCGAGCATAAAATTCCTCTGTTCGATTGCGCTGTGATTCACGCAGCGTTTATTGGTGAAATTGTAACGTAAACTAGCTCCAAGGCATCCGATTGATGCGAGCCGGATGCGGCGGTTTGTGGCATACTTAGGCCCGTTATGAATACCCAGAACGCTCAGGCGCTGGCGCTCGCCCAGACCCACTACGAAAACTTCCCGGTCGCCTCCGCCCTGTTGCCCATGCGCTTGCGGCAACCGATCGGCATGATCTATTCGTTCGCGCGCCAGGCCGACGATTTCGCCGACGAGGGCGATCTCGCCCCTGAACAACGGCTGGCACTATTGGATGGTTTTCGTCAGGAGCTTGATCGAATCCGAGACCAGACCGGTCCGGAAACTGCATTCTTCGTCAGCCTTCAGGACACCATCCGCCAGCATCAGCTGCCGTTGCAGCCCTTCTATGACCTGCTCGACGCCTTCAGCCAGGACGTGACCAAGACCCGCTACGCCGATTTCGGCGAAGTCATGGATTATTGCCGCCGCTCGGCCAATCCCATCGGCCGCCTGCTGCTGCACCTCTATGGCAAGGCTTCGCCGCGCAACATCGGCATGTCGGATGCCATCTGTTCCTCGCTGCAGATCATCAATTTCCTGCAGGACGTGGCGATCGATTACAAAAAAGACCGCATCTACTTCCCGCAGGACGAGATGCGCAAATACCGCATCGACGAAAGCCAGATCGCCGAAGGCCGTACCGACGGCACCTGGGGCCTGTTCATGGAGTTCGAGATCAAGCGCGCCCGCAACCTGTTGCAATCCGGCGCCCCACTGGGTCTGGCGCTGCCCGGTCGTATCGGGCTCGAGATGCGTACCATCATCGCCGGTGGCGAACGCATCCTGCAAAAGCTGCACAAATCGCGCGGCGATATGTTCAACCAGCGCCCTGTGCTGAAACCCTGGGATTGGGCCTATATGCTTTACCGGGCGGTGAGCAAGCGATGAGTCCGCAACAATATTGCCAGGAAAAGGCAGCCGCCAGCGGCTCCAGTTTCTATTACAGCTTCCTGTTCCTGCCCAAACCCAGGCGCGAAGCCATCACCGCGCTCTACGCCTTCTGCCGCGAAGTCGACGACATCGCCGACGAGTGCACCGATTTTCAGGTTGCCCGCACCAAGCTCAACTGGTGGCGCGGTGAGATCGATAATCTCTATCAGGGTCAGCCGCAGCATCCGGTGACCAAGGCACTGGCGCCAGCCGTGGCGGCCTACGATCTCAGCGCCGAACATTTCCACGAGATCATCGACGGCATGGAGATGGACCTCGAATACAACCGTTACCAGGATTTCAAACAACTGCAGCTCTACTGCTACCGCGTTGCCAGCGTGGTCGGCCTGCTGTCTGCCAGCATTTTCGGCTACCGCAACCGCGACACGCTGAAATACGCGCATGACCTCGGCATGGCCTTTCAACTGACCAACATCATCCGCGATGTGGGTGAGGACGCGCGTCGCAACCGCATCTATCTGCCGCTGGACGAACTTGCGCGTTTCGGTGTGCTGGAAGACGATATCCTGCACAGCCGCGAATCCGAACAGGTGCGCCAGCTGCTGGAATTCCAGATCGAGCGGGCGGAAAGTTTTTACGACCGTGCGCTCAATGCCTTGCCGGCAGAAGACCGCAAGCAGCAACGCACCGGCCTCATCATGACCGCGATCTACCGCACGCTGCTGCGCGAGATCAAGGCTGGCGGAGCGCAACAGGTGCTGAACGCCAGAATCTCCCTGACGCCGCTACGCAAGCTGTGGCTGGCCTGGACGACCTGGATCAGGGTCTAACGCGTGGTTACCCCGGCATGACGCGCGTGGCAGTCATCGGCGGCGGTTGCGCCGGGCTGGCGGCAGCCACCAGACTGGCCGAGCATGGAATCCCCGTCACCCTGTACGAAGCCGCACATCAACTCGGCGGACGGGCACGTGGCATCCATTGGCAAGGCCATGCGCTGGACAACGGTCAGCACATCCTGCTCGGTGCCTACAGCGAAACCCTGAACCTGCTCGAACTGGCCGGTGTCGACCCGGCCCGCACCTTCCTGCGCCTGCCGCTGCAACTCGACGTCCTGCCCGATTTCAGACTGCGTACCTGCGTCACGTTGCCGGCACCGCTTCATATCCTCGCCGGACTTCTGCAGGCTCTCGGCCTGTCATGGCAGGAGCGCTGGCGCGCGGTGCGTTTCATGGCCTGGATGAAACTGAACGCTTTCAGATTGCCGCAGGACGAGTCGCTTGCCGCCCTGCTCGCGCGGCATCAGCAACCGGAAAAGCTTACGCGCTATCTGTGGGAGCCGATCTGCCTCGCTGCATTGAATACGCCGCTGGACCAGGCCAGCGCCCAGGTGTTTCTCAACGTGCTGCGCGACAGCTTCTCCCGTGCCAAGGCTGACAGCGACACTCTGTTGCCGCGACTCGATTTCACGGCGTTGATGGCCGAGCCGCTGGCGGAGTATGTCACCGCAAAGGGCGGCGAAGTGTATCGAGCGACCGCTGTCAACGACATCCGGCAGCACGACAGCGAATTCGAGCTAACCCTGGCCGATGGCCACAGGGCACTTTTCAGCCACGTCGTACTGGCCACGGCGCCCTTCCGCGTCGCCGACCTGACCGCTGAACTGCCTGCGCTGGCGCCGCTGCGTGCGCAGTGCGAGGCGTTGCAGTATCAGCCGATCTGTACCGTCTATCTGCAATACGAACCGCAGTTACGGCTACCGCAAGCGATGATGGGTCTTAGCGCCGGCCTCGGCCAATGGGTGTTCGACCGCGGCCAGCTCTATGATCAGCCAGGTCTGCTGGCCATCGTCATCAGCGCCGAAGGTGCGCATCAGCAATTGACCCACGAAACGCTGGCACAGGTGCTGGGCCGTGAGCTGGCGGACGCTTTTCCCGAACAGGCCGCCGCGCTGGCTACGCCGCGATGGCACAAGGTGGTAACCGAAAAACGCGCGACATTCGCCTGCAGGGTCGGCCTTCAGCGCCCCGCCATGTGCACCGCGCTCGAACGGCTCTATCTGGCTGGCGATTATGTCGCCGGCGACTACCCGGCCACCATCGAAGGTGCCGTTCGTAGCGGTGCGGCGGCGGCGCGCGCCATTATTGAAAACCTTGAAGCGAGTGATCCCCATGTCTGACCAGGCTACCCCTTCCAATCCCATGCCGGCGCAGGATTGCCTGCAACAACGCGTGATCCTGGTCACCGGTGCCGGTCAAGGCCTGGGCCGTGCGGCCGCATTGGCTTTCGCGCGCCACGGTGCCACGGTGATATTGGCCGGCCGCAAGCAGAACAAGCTGGAAACGCTATATGATGAAATGGTGACGGCCGGGCTGCCGGAGCCGCTGATCTTTCCGCTGGATCTGGAAAAGGCGACGGAAGACGATTACAAGGCAATGGCCGAAGGCATCTACCAGCAACTGGGCCGGCTGGATGGCATCCTGCACAACGCAGCGCATTTCGACCGCCTCGGGCCGCTGGAGATAAATACCGCCAAGGAGTTCGAGCGCATGTTCAGGGTCAATGTCATCGCGCCTTTCGCTCTGACCAAGGCCTGCCTGCCGCTCCTGAAAATGGCTGCAGACGCCAGCGTGATCTTTGTCTCCAGCAGCGCCGGCCATGAGGCCTCTGCTTATTGGGGCGCGCATGGCATCAGCAAGCAGGCGCTGGAGCACCTGATGCAGACCTGGTCGCTCGAATTGCAACAATATCCGAACATCAGGCTCAATGTCGTGATTCCAGGCGCCGTGCAATCGCCACAGCGCAAGAAGAGCCACCCGGGCGAGGTGCATGCCGATCTGCCGTCCGCCGATGGGCTGACCAGGCAATATGTCCATCTGATGAGCGCTGACGGCAAGGATGTGCGTGGACAGATTATTCTGCCCCTGAATCTGGCTTGAAATTCCGAACTGAAGCCTGCATGGCTGTCAGCCTTGCAGTGATCTCGTCCTAAGCATTACGTAGCTGATTGAGCGCCTGCTCAAGCCGCTCCACCGCCACGACTTGCAATCCCTTGATCGGCTGTTTAGGAGCATTCGACTTGGGCACGATGGCCCGGGTGAACCCGAGCTTGGCCGCTTCCTTCAAGCGTTCCTGACCACGCTGCACCGGCCGCACTTCACCCGCCAGCCCAACTTCACCAAAAACAATAAGTTTATTGTCCAATGGTTTGTTTTTTAATGAGGAAACAATCGAAAAAAGCACTGCCAGATCGACCGCAGGCTCGCTGATGCGCACGCCGCCAACGGCGTTGACGAACACATCCTGATCGAAACAGGCGATGCCGGCGTGACGGTGCAGCACGGCGAGCAACATCGCCAGCCTGTTCTGTTCCAGGCCAACGCACAAGCGTTTGGGGTTGGGTGCGTGCGCTTCATCGACCAGCGCCTGCACTTCGACCAGCAGCGGGCGCGTGCCCTCCTGTGTCACCGTGATGCAGGAGCCGGCGACCTGCTCGGCGTGATGCGAGAGGAAAAGTGCCGATGGGTTGCTGACCTCGCGCAAGCCCTTTTCCGTCATGGCGAACACACCGAGCTCATTGACTGCGCCGAAACGGTTCTTGAAGGCACGGATCAGGCGGAAGCTGGAATTGGGGTCGCCCTCGAAATACAACACAGTGTCGACGATATGTTCCAGCACGCGCGGGCCGGCCAGCGAACCTTCCTTGGTCACATGGCCGACCAGTATCACGGAGATACCGAGCTGTTTGGCCGCCCGTGTCAACTGGGCCGAACACTCGCGCACCTGGGCGACCGAACCGGGAGCCGATTGCAGTGCCTCGGAATAGATGGTCTGGATCGAATCGATGACGGCGACTTCCGGCTTGTGGCTTTGCAGGGTGGACAGAATCTTTTCCAGCTGAATTTCGGCCAAGAGGTCGATCGGTCCGGCGTCCAGTCCCAGCCGTCTGGCGCGCATGGCGATCTGCTGCGCCGATTCTTCGCCGCTGACATAGAGCGCTTTCTTCTGCCGACCGACATGACACAAGGCCTGCAGCAACAAGGTGGACTTGCCGATGCCGGGATCGCCGCCGATCAGCACCACGCCGCCCGGCACCAGCCCGCCGCCCAGAACACGGTCGAACTCGCCGATTCCAGACGGCTGGCGCGGGATCTCAGTCGCCTCGACCTCGGCCAGTTTCTGCAGGCCGGTGGTCTGTGCCAGCGCGGCGTAACGGTTCGCTGCCGGCGCCTCGGCAATGGTCTCGACCAGCGTGTTCCAGGCGTTGCAGGAAGGGCACTGTCCCTGCCATTTGGCTGACTGGCCGCCGCATTCGGTGCAGGTATAAACGGTTTTTGGCTTGGCCATCAGCCCACCACCCTGACCGGTACGCGCGGGGAAAGCGCACACAGCAGTTCATAGCCGATAGTGCCGGCCTTCTCGGCCACCGCATCGACCGGCAGGCGGCTGCCCCAAAGTTCGACCGGGCTACCGACGCAAGCGGCCGGGATATCGGTCAGATCGACGAACAGCATGTCCATGGAGACACGGCCGATGGTCTGTGTCATGTGGTCGGCGACGATAACCGGCGTGCCGTTCGGCGCGTGACGAGGGTAGCCGTCGGCGTAGCCGCAGGCGACGATGCCGACCCGCGTATCACGCGTGGCGGTGAAACGGTTGCCG
>QXGG01409999.1_pt1 | contig 10828 bp, 9 predicted proteins | sample 1982491 | NCBI WGS metagenome assembly QXGG01 (sample SAMN09924614, study PRJNA488089) | Wastewater metagenome, whole genome shotgun sequencing project. | isolation source: South African research farm wastewater | place: South Africa: Irene, Agricultural Research Council, Animal Production Institute... | reverse complement strand
TCAGCTGAAAGCTTCAATGCTAAAATAAAATCTTTTAGAGCTAGTTTAAGAGGAGTAAGAGATGTAAACTTCTTTATTTATCGCTTGACTAAAATCTATGCTTGATATGCAAATCCCACAGCTTTTCGGTATGATCCATGATCCCTGATCCCTGATCCCCAAAAAGTCCCAGTAAAAATAAAGCCCTGTGTGATGCAAATCACACAGGGCTTTTCCAACGAGTGGTACTCGAAGCGGGACTTGAACCCGCACAGCTGCTATAGCCAAGGGATTTTAAGTCCCTCGTGTCTACCGATTCCACCATTCGAGCAGCAAACTTTGCTTGAGCGAAAAACGAGACTCGAACTCGCGACCCCAACCTTGGCAAGGTTGTGCTCTACCAACTGAGCTATTTTCGCATTTCAACGGGTGCAAAGATATGGAGTCTATTTCTTTTTTCCAAACATTACCATCACTTTTTTTGCACAAAAAAAGTGATGGTAGGATGGTTTATCTTTTAAGTAGTTCTTTTTCAGCTTGTTCTATTTTACTAAATTCAAAGCCTTTCAGAACATCTTGCTCTAATTCTACAATTTTATCGTTACATAAGTTGCCCAAACTTCCTTCGTGGGTATGATGAACCTCTTTGTTTGGTGCAAAATCTCCAGCCTCAATAGCCAAACCAACCTGCTTATAGGCGTCTCTAAAGGGTACTCCTTCAAGAACAAGTCTGTTTACTTCTTCTACGCTGAACAGATAGAGGTATTTATCGTCTTTTAAAATTTCAGTGTTTACTTCCATTTTCTTAACAATATACGTAGTCATTTCCAAGCAAGCGAGCAGTTCTTCAAAGGCGGGCACAAAGACCTCTTTGATGATCTGTAGGTCTCTAAAGTAGCCCGATGGGAGATTATTCATTATTAGCATGATCTGCTGTGGTAGGGCTTGTATCTTGTTGCATTTGGCACGTATCAATTCAAATACATCAGGGTTCTTTTTGTGAGGCATAATGCTCGACCCTGTTGTACACTCATCAGGAAGTTTTATGAATTTAAAATTCTGGCTGTTATACATGCAGGCATCAAAAGCAAGTTTTGATAATGTCCCTGCAATCGTTGCCATGGCAAAGCCAACATTACGCTCTAGCTTTCCACGTCCCATTTGTGCATAAACCACGTTGTAGTTCATCGAGTCGAAACCCAATAGCTCTGTAGTTAAGCTTCTGTTGAGCGGGAATGACGAGCCGTAACCCGCAGCAGAACCTAGCGGGTTTCTGTTGCACATTTTAAATGCGGCTTGCAAAAAGAGTAGGTCGTCGGCTAAACTTTCAGCATAAGCTCCAAACCATAGCCCAAAAGAAGAGGGCATAGCAATCTGCAAATGGGTGTAGCCAGGCATTAAAACTGATTTATATCGCTCACTTTGCTCAATGAGCACATGAAATAAGGAGTCAACCGACTCAGCAATCTTACCGATTTCTGTTCGCGTAAAAAGCTTGAGGTCTAGCAATACCTGATCGTTACGTGAACGACCACTATGGATCTTTTTACCCATATCTCCCAAGCGTTGAGTTAGCATAAGCTCTATTTGTGAGTGAACGTCTTCAACGCCCTCTTCAATTTTGAACTCTCCACTTTCGGTTAATGCATAGATAGCTATTAGCTCTTTATGAATAAGAGTCAACTCTTCTTTGGTGAGCAGGTCAATCTGCTCAAGCATCTGAGTATGTGCTAGCGATCCGATGATGTCGTGAGGAGCTAAGTAAAGATCGAGCTCTCGGTCTCTTCCGACTGTAAATTTTTCAATCTCCTGATTTACCGCTGTTGATTTCTCCCAAAGTTTCTGTGCCATTTGCTTTGCTTTTTTAAAGTTTAATACTGAATCATAGATAGCATTGTAGCCATCTTTTCTAGTCCTTCCATTAATGGTTTTTTGACCATACCTTTAATAAAGGGGTTGAGTTCTGCATCAATAGTTACTTTGATTTTGCAATCGTTCTCTGTTACTGGAAGAATTTGCACCCAAAGTGTAAAAGGGATTGGCGATGTAGTCGTAGCATATTTTACGCAGCTGTTTGGAATGCGCTCTATTACTTCTAGGCTGATTTTACCAATAGGGCTTACAGAGAAGGTTAGTGAATCGTCGGTAAACTCTAGATCTTGCACTTTATCTGCAGGAACTTTATCTTTGATTCCTTCGAGGTTGCTTAGCACTGAAACTTTATTGAATACCAATTCGTCTGCGAATGGAATAGCTTTTACGGAACTTTCAAATTTGCTCATAAGTTTGTTTTAGAACAATAAAAAACAAGAAGAGTCAATCAAAATAAACTTGACTGCTCTTCTTTTTATTTAATCTCTTTATTTCGTAAACAGGTTTGCTTATGCATTCCAGTTTGCGGGGTCTTTTCTCCAATTGTCTAAGATCTCAACATCTGATTCTTGAATGTATCCTGTTTTTAGAGATATTTCAAGCACAGCTTCGTAGTTCGTGAGTGTTATCAAAGGTACTTTGGCTGCTTTAAAAGCTTTTTCAGCTACGGGGAACCCGTAAGTGAAAGATGCTACCATACCTACAACTTCACATCCGTCACGACGAATAGCCTCAATAGCCTTTAAGCTACTTCCACCAGTTGATACTAAGTCTTCTATAACAACAACCTTCATGTGAGGTTTAAGTTCACCTTCTATCAGATTCTCTAAACCGTGACCTTTTGGTGTACTGCGTACGTAAACAAAAGGTAGATTTAGTAAGTCTGCTACTAAAGCTCCTTGCGGGATAGCTCCTGTAGCAACACCAGCTATAGCATCAACTTCACCGAACTGTTCAAGAATAACTCGAGCTGTTTCGATTTTAACAAAGCTGCGTAAAGCTGGGTAAGATAAGGTTTTGCGGTTATCACAGTAGAATGGAGAAGTCCATCCTGAAGCCCATGTGAATGGGTTTGCTGGTTGTAGCTTGATTGCTTTAATCTTGAGTAGCTTTTCAGCGAATAACTTTTCTAAAGTTTTCATAATTTATATAATACTGACGTCTGATGAATACTGTAAGACAAAAATACTGAAATCCATTGAGATAGAAAAGTATAACGAAATTATATTTAGTGTTATAAGACAGTTTTCCAAGGCTCGCAATCTGAGCTTCCTACTGAGATTCGAGTGTGGGGTAGGGCAATGATTAAAAACCAAAAGCTTGTTTGCTTGCTCCGACTTACTCGTTTGCTCCTTGTCAATAGGTTGTCGGAATACTAGTGACTAGACCGATTTAATATTGCTCTTCGATATCTGGTAGAACTTTAGAGATATCTCCATATTCGTATCCTCGCCCCAAAGCAAATCGAGCAAGCTTACCGTTCTTTTCGTAGTCGCTATTGGCTTTTACTGTTTTGGCTTTATGCGTTAATATGCTCTTGAGGTTTTCTATATATAGTTCGTAGTCGATACTCTTAAGTGCATTCTCAATGAGTTGGTCGTTGACTTTTTTAAAATAAAGGCCCTGAGCTATTTTCTTTTTACCCCACTTGGCATACTTATACTTATCGTTAGTATAGGCTCTAGCGTAACGCTCTTCGTTGAGAAAGTTCTCTTTTTCGAGACGGCTGATGATAGATTCTATCTCGTCGATTTCTAATTCCCATTTTGAAAGCTTCTTTTCTATGTCCGAGCGGCATCTTTCTGCTGCTGCACAGTAAGCAGCCATACTGTTTAAAGCCTCTTTTGTGTTTGTGTTGTTCATAACTTTATCTTTCAGCTGTCACCATTCTATCCTTACCATATAGGTCTTTTAGTACTTGAACGTTTTTGTAACCCTTCTGCTCTAAGAGTTGAAAAGTTAGTTGTCCGTAGGCTTGATTGATTTCAAAATAGAGCTTGCCACCTCTATTTAATATTTTAAGCCCTACTTCGGCTATCCTATTATAAAATAGGAGAGGGTTGTGGTCTTCTACGAAAAGCGCCAAGTTAGGTTCCCAATCGAGTACATTCTTTTTCATGAGTTCTTTCTCGCTCTTTGTTATGTATGGTGGGTTACTAACTATAATGTCAACCTTCATACTCTTAGGCTGATAGCTTAGAATGTCTTTTTTGCTGAACCTAACCTTGGCTTTGAGGTTTTTATTATTAGTCCGAGCGATCTTTAACGCATCTTCCGAGATATCCCAAGCAGTAACTCGTGCTTCGGGATTATTCTTCGAGATCGATATGGCTATACATCCACTTCCAGTACCTATATCGAGTAGCGAATAAGGACCTTTGTTTTCTTGCAAAATCAGATCGACAAGTTCTTCGGTCTCTGGTCGTGGGATGAGTACACCAGGCTTGACTTTAAACTCTAACCCATAAAAATGAGCACGCTCTAAGACGTATTGTAGTGGTTCGCTGTTTGCTAATCTCTCTACAGAACGTTTTAGTCTAGTCCATCTACTCCGAGATAATTTAATATCTTTGTTGAGGTATACGTCCGTCTGTTCGATATTTAAGATATCTGTGCAGAGTATTGTTGTGATGCTCTTGAGCTCTTGCGGATTGTATATGGCTTGCAAGGAGTTATATATGTGGGATTTTATTTTTTGCATTATAATCTTTCTTTGTATAACAAAAGTACGAAATTAATAAAGAGTTAACCAAAAGATGAATAAAGAGAAATATATCCGTAGGTGCATTCAGTTGGCTCAAAATGGACGATTGTATGCTGCACCCAACCCTATGGTAGGAGCTGTAATTGTTTGTGACGATAAGATAATAGGCGAGGGGTATCATGTGCGCTGTGGCACTGCTCATGCTGAGGTCAATGCTATTGCATCGGTCAAAAATAAAGAATTATTAAAGAGGTCTACGATTTTTGTTAGTCTTGAACCTTGCTCACATACGGGCAAAACCCCTCCTTGTGCTGATTTAATAATTAAGAGTGGTATTCCTCGTGTAGTAATCGGTTGTCAGGATCCTTTTAGCAAGGTTGCAGGTAATGGGATTTTGAAGCTTAAAAATGCAGGTGTACAGGTTGAGGTAGGTGTACTTGAGGCCGAATGTTTGGAGTTAATTCGAGCCTTTTGTATATTTCATAACCAAAAGCGACCTTATCTTATTCTCAAATGGGCTGAGTCAGCTGATGGCTTCATTGATAAAAAACGTACCGATGGGCATCCTGTAATTCTTTCTTCAGCCTTAACTTCAATGTTGGGACATAAACGCCGTGCTGAGGTTTCTGCTATTTTGGTGGGCTCTCAAACCGCATTGCTTGATAACCCATCTCTTACAACTCGCAATTGGTATGGCCCCAACCCGCTACGGTTGGTTATCGATAGAAATCTTACTTTACCCAAGAGCTTAAATCTATTCAATCGAAAGCATAGAACGGTTGTTTTTACAGCTTTGAATAGTTATGTGCCGACAGAAAATATTGATTATGTTCAACTTGACTTTGGGCAGAGTATTCTTCCACAGATATGCACCTATCTATACAACCAAAACATTCAATCCTTGTTGGTCGAGGGTGGATCTAGATTACATCAATCTTTCATTAACGAACAGTTATGGGATGAAATTTACGTTGAAGAGTCACCCGTTGTGTTGCAGCAAGGAGTTGCTTCGGCTTTGCTCGACTCCAAGTTACCCCATAAGATAGAGCATGCTTTTGGTCGCTTATATCGAGTTTACCATAAAAGGTAGTAATTAATGGTTGTTTATGAGTTGGATATCAATCATACTTGCTATTTTGCAAAATCTTCACTCTTATTTAGATACTTAGATTTAAGAGTCTCAAAAGAATCGTTATATTTGCAAGAATAGTTTCGATAATAATTACATCTAGCGTTATTGAAAGTTAACTCTATGTTGGATTGTTTTGATCTTTTTCTTAGAAACAAGTGATTCAGATAAAGTATCCGACAATAAAATAGAGTGATTAAATAACATAGACATTAAAAATGTTTCTATTTTTGTGAAATAGAAACCATACAAATCTCTTTTAAATGAAAATAAAGCATTTACCGATAATCTCAGGGCTTTTGTTGACGACACTTCTCGCTACATCTTGCTTGAAATCAGATAAACAGAATTATGTGTTGGGCACAGACGCTACCATCCATGCCATCCAACTTGATACTGTTTTTGGAAAAAAAGTACCATTAACGATTGATCAGGCAAACAATAAAATCTTTAATAAAGATTCTTTGCCAATGAATGCTGATACAGTTGTCAATAAAATTCTTATAACTAATATAGTTACAGGTGGAAGTTGGATCACTCGTAAATTAGATGCTAGACTGGAAGCTCATTTAGAGGAAGATAAAGATACGGTTTACAACTTCATGACCGATTCGTTAAATTTTACTCATCCAGTTGAGTTGACCGTTTATGCCATGGACCTCGATGTGTCAAGAAAGTATACGGTAACGATTAACGTTCACAAACAAGATCCCGACTTATTATCTTGGAAAGCATTTGCCCCATCAGTGGCATTGGGACAACCAGGTCGTGCACTCGAGGCTATAGACGAAAACCTATTCGTTATAACTCCAGATGCTAAAGTTTTTAAGGCTCATAACATGGAACCAGAACATTGGGAAGCATTAGTGACCACAGGTCTTGATGGCATCACAAAAATTGATCGTGTTGTGTCAAGCCTCAATAAAGATAAATTATACCTTTTAGCAAATCAAAAGCTTTATAGTTCAATAGATGGAGCTTCCTGGTCTGAAATCGCCCTTGATAAGCCCGTTGATGAGCTTCTTGCTGTTAGTAAGAACCGAATTATGGTTGTTGGTAAAACCGACGACGGAGTTTCTAGCTTTGGTTATGTACAGCTTGACCAACAGACCTCAGAAATGGTGCTTGGTTCAGCCTTGCCTGAAGAGTTCGTAACCGATAGAGTAGTAAGTACATTTTACCACCGTAATAATGTTGCTATGCTAATGCTTAAGTCTGCTTCAAAGGAAAAGTATTCCTACGTATGGATGTCTGAGAATGGAGAGAACTGGGATAAGCTAGTAAGTGCGTCTGATGAGAAAAAATGTCCTTTTCTAGAGCAACCGCAACTATTTTATTATGATAATAGGTTGTTTGCTTTTGGTGGAGAAGGTATGAAATTTTACGAGTCCTTAAATGGTTTGGATTGGAATGAAGCCAGTAAAAAGTTTCAGTTTCCATCTGATTTTCCTGAGCAGGGAGCTAATGTGTTGACCGTTGATGCAAATCACTATATGTGGATTAATTTTGATTCATCTAATGACCTGCACCGTGGTAGACTAAATAAGTTTGGGCATAAAATTCAAAAGTAAATTATTACATTACACTAAGAACTTTGTGTCTTATGGCAGAAAATGACGAATTAGACTTTGCCCGTATCCCCGATCATATTGCAATCATAATGGATGGAAATGGGAGATGGGCTCGCCAACAAGAAAAAGATAGAACTTTTGGCCACCAAGCTGGAGCTAAAGCTGTACATAAAATTGCAGCTGAGGCCGCTCGTCTTGGGGTTAAATACTTGACTTTATATACATTTTCTTCAGAAAACTGGAATCGTCCAGATGATGAGGTAAACGCACTTATGGGTTTGCTTCTGTCATCCTTGGACGATAGTTTGTTTATGGAGAATGATATCCGCTTTACCGTTATTGGAGAAGAGGATAAATTACCTAAAGATGTTCAGCAGCGTCTTGCCCAATGCAAGGAGAGCACAAAAAACAACAAAAGGATGACTATGGTTTTGGCCTTGAGTTATTCTTCTTATTGGGAGCTAACCGAAACCGTGAAGCTTTTGGCCTCTCAAATCAGTGCAGGCACTCTTAAGGTTGATCAGATTGATTCTGACCTTATTGGATCGCATTTGGCGACTTCTTTTATGCCCAATCCCGATTTGTTGATTCGTACAGGAGGGGAGTATCGGTTGAGTAACTTTTTGCTTTGGCAATGTGCTTATACCGAATTTTATTTTTGCGATACATTCTGGCCTGACTTTGATGAGGCCTCACTAGTTGAAGCCATTAAGGATTTTCAATCTAGAGAACGTAGGTTTGGCATGACAAGCGAACAATTAAATAAGTAAACAACAATAATTACTATATAAATGCACTACCACAAAATAAGCATAAAACTATTATTAGTCTGTCTCTTTGGTCTATTCCCTTTGATGGGGAATGCGCAAGAGGATGCAGCAAGAGACGATGACAAACCCACAATTATCTATTCAGGTACTCCTAAAACCTATGAAATTGTTGATATAAAGGTTGAAGGTGTTCCAAACTATGAAGATTTTGCTTTGATTAGCTTGTCTGGTTTAGCTGTGGGACAGCAAATTGATATTCCAGGCTCTCAAATTACAGAAGCTATTCAGCGTTATTGGAAGCATGGGCTCTTCTCTAACATCAAAATCACTGCCGAAAAGATTGAAGGTAGTAGGGTTTGGATTAAAATTAGTTTAGACCAACGCCCCCGTATCTCTGAAATCAATTATCATGGGGTGAAGAAATCTGAAAGAAAAGATTTGGAGGCTAAGCTTGGAATGATGGTAGGTAGTCAGATTACCCCTCATATGGTTAATCGTTCTGAAACTTTAATCAAACGTTACTTTGAGGATAAAGGCTTCAAAAATGCTGAAATCTTAATTGTTCAGCGTGATGACCCTGCAAAGGAAAATCAAGTGGTAGTAGATGTAACTATTGATAAAAAAGAGAAAATTAAAGTTCACCGCATTTATGTTGAAGGTAATGAGGCTTTGAAAGACTCTAAAGTAAAGAAAGCCATGAAAAAGACCAACGAAAAAGGTCAACTCATGAATCTTTTCAAAACCAAGAAGTTCATTCCTGAAAATTTTGCTAACGACAAAAAACTAATCATTGAGAAGTACAACGAGCTTGGATATAGAGATGCTTTTATCGCTAAGGATAGTGTAGTGCCCTATAACGATAAATCAGTAGATATTTATTTAACTATAGATGAAGGCCCAAAATACTATATTCGTAACATTAGCTGGGTAGGTAATACGCTTTATCCAACTGAGCAGTTGGAGTATTTGCTTCAAATGAAGAAGGGTGATGTTTATAATCAAAAGTTACTTTTAGATAGAACTGTTGTTGATGACGATGCTATTGGTAACCTCTATTATAATAATGGTTATGTGTTCTACAATCTTGATCCTGTTGAGGTGAATATTGTGGGCGACTCTATCGACTTAGAGATGCGTATTCAAGAGGGCTTGCCTGCAACCATTAATACAGTTAAGATTAACGGTAACGATCGTCTGTATGAAAATGTAGTTCGTCGTGAATTGCGTACTCGCCCAGGTGAGTTGTTTAATAAAGAAAATATTATGCGTTCTCTTCGTGAGATTCAGCAAATGGGACATTTTGACCCCGAAAACATTATGCCAGACATTATTCCGAACCCTGAGAGTTCGACTGTTGATATAGCTTATGACCTTGTGTCTAAAGCCAATGACCAAGTTGAGTTTTCTGCTGGTTGGGGACAAACAGGTGTTATAGGTAAGCTAAGTTTGAAGTTTACGAACTTCTCGCTGGCCAACCTGTTGCATCCAGGTAAAAATTACCGTGGTATCTTGCCGCAGGGTGATGGTCAAACCTTAACTCTGAGTGGTCAAACCAATGCTAAGTATTACCAATCATACAGTGTCTCATTCTTTGATCCTTGGTTTGGTGGTAAACGTCCAAACTCATTCTCATTCTCGGCTTATTACTCAGTTCAAACAGACGTGAGTAGTCGTTGGTATAATGATTCATACTATAACAACATGTACAACATGGGTTATGGTGGCGGTGGCTACGGTGGTGGTTATGGTGGTGGCTACGGAGCTGAAAACTTCTATGACCCAGATAAGTCGATGAAAGTATTTGGAGTTTCTGCTGGTTGGGGTAAACGTTTAACTTGGCCTGATGACTACTTTACATTTACAGCGAATCTTTCTTACCAACGCTATATCTTACGTGATTGGCAATATTTCTTAATTAGAAATGGTAAGTCTAATAACTTAAGTGTAAACTTAACTTTGGCTAGAGCCTCTTTTGATAATCCGATTTTCCCTCGTCAAGGGTCTGACTTCTCTCTATCTGTTCAGTTGACTCCTCCATACTCGCTATGGGATGGTGTTAAGTACAAAGAGATCGATAACAGTAACGAGAAAGATTTGGAAAGAAAGAACAAGTGGATTGAGTACCACAAATGGAAATTCAAAGGAAAAACCTACATGTCTTTAATGGATCCTATCCGTTACAAACGTGTCCCTGTGTTGATGACTCGTGTTGAGCTTGGTCTTTTAGGCCACTATAACAACCACAAACGCTCACCTTTCGAAACTTTCGAAATGGGTGGTGACGGTATGTCGGGTTACTCAGGTTATGCTACCGAGATGATTGCTCTTAGAGGTTACGATAATAATAGTTTGACACCAAGAGGTGGTGGTTATGCTTATACAAGACTTGGTCTTGAGTTAAGATATCCACTGATGCTAGAACCTTCAACAAGTATTTATATCTTAGGTTTTGCTGAAGCAGGTAACGCTTGGAATAGAGTTAAAGATTTTAATCCCTTTGAACTAAAACGCTCTGCAGGTGTTGGTGTTCGTATATTCTTACCAATGATTGGAATGATGGGTATCGACTGGGGTTACGGATTTGATAAAGTCAATGGTTCTACACAATATGGAGGTAGTCAATTCCACTTTATTTTAGGTCAAGAGTTTTAAACATTAAGTATTAATTCTAAAACCACGAACTATGAAGAAATTCATTTTTACAGCATTCTTGTTTTGTTTGATAGGTACTCTTGGTGCTAACGCTCAAAAATTCGCCTTTATTGACACTGAGCTTATTCTTAGTCAAATCGACGAGTTCAAG
>QXGG01011640.1_pt1 | contig 10843 bp, 5 predicted proteins | sample 1982491 | NCBI WGS metagenome assembly QXGG01 (sample SAMN09924614, study PRJNA488089) | Wastewater metagenome, whole genome shotgun sequencing project. | isolation source: South African research farm wastewater | place: South Africa: Irene, Agricultural Research Council, Animal Production Institute... | reverse complement strand
CGCTGCGCGGGGTCAAGGATTTTCTGCATCAGCCGTACGTCGACGAGAACGGTCACGCAACCTATGGCGCGTATCTGAAGGACGGCGTGATGTATTTTGACGAGGCACAGGTGGAGCGGTATCGGCAGATGGCGGGCGAAGGATTTTCTCCTGCTTTTGTATCGTGGTTCGGTGACAGCAAGATCGTGAACGCGGATGGTTCTCCACGCGTCGCTTATCACGGTACGGCGACGGATGGGATCCGCATGTTCGATACGAAGAAAGCGCAGGACAAGGCCGGCCGTCAAATGGGCATGGGCTGGGGAAAGGGGAAGTTCTATTTCTCTTTCTCGGAAGGTGCTGCGAACGCGGCGGCGAGCGGCGCGCAGTATCGCGGGCAAGGGAAGCATCCGCAGGTGATGCCTGTGTATCTTCGCGTGGAGAACCCTATCACGGCGCAGGCGTATGCGGAGCGCTATCGCGAAATCTCTGGCGGGCATGAACTTAGCCCGGCGCGTTACGATGATTCGTATACGATAAAGGATCGTGACAAGTTCATCGCGAAACTGGACAAGCAGCTGAAGAAAGAGGGCATTGATGGTATCCTCGATGAGGAGACAGGCTCTGTTGCTGTCTTCGATTCGCGGCAGGTGAAGTCTGTCGAGAATCAAGGGACGTTTGATGCGAGCAATCCAGATATCTTCTACCAACAGGCGTGGCACGGCTCGCCACATGTGTTCGATGCGTTCGACCTCGGGGCGATCGGAACGGGCGAGGGTTCGCAGGCGCATGGCTGGGGGCTGTACTTCGCAAAGAATCGGGAGGTGTCGGAAAACTATCGTTCGGTGCTTGCGGGAGCGCCGAAGACGGTAACCATTGACGGAGAATCGTATCACACGGAAAAGGCGGCAGTGGTAGGCTCCAGGGGCGAGAGGTTTGAGTTTGGCACGCGGATTCATCGCGTCGTGCAAATGATTAACCAGTACGGGAACGTAAGTAGAACCGCCAAAGAAATGATGAGCATCGCAAACAATGAGGAATTTAGTGAAAAAAATCGAAACGTTGCGCGCGATGTCCTCGCATTCCTCAAGGAAAAGGAAGTAAAAGTCGAACAAGACGGGACACTCCTAGCCGTTGACGTTCCGGAGAACGACGTGCTGCTTGATGAAAACAAGACGCTTGATAAGCAACCGGAAACCGTGCAAAAGGCGCTAAAGGCTCTTGGCGTCGGAGAAGACGCAACGAAGCTCGGACAGTCCATGTATTGGAAACTTGCAAGCAGGCTCGGGTCAGAAAAAGCGGCGTCGGAAGCTTTGAACGCGCATGGCGTCAAGGGCATCAGATATGATGGAGCGAAAGACGGCGAGTGCTTCGTCGTCTTTGATGACAAGGCCGTCAAGGTCATTGAACGCTACAACCAGGCGGCGAATCGCGGTGGGCGCGTGAACAAGGGGCTGATCACGCCGCTCTCCGACGGGCGGCGCATCATTACGCTCCTCGAGGACGCGGACGAGTCGACGTTCGTGCATGAGATGGGGCATCTATTCCTCATGGACCTCGCGGACTTGGCACAGGTGGACGAGGTGAGCGCGAAGGAGCTGGCACTCGTAGACGATTGGGCGAACTGGAAGCAGGGCGCGGCGAAGGAGTACAAGAATACGCCGTGGGCGCGGGAGTTCAACACGCGCGAGAAGAATATTGTCGCGGCGGAGGCAGCGGGAGATTTCGACACGGCCGACCGACTGAAACGGGAGTGGCGGCAGGAGCGCTTCGCGCGCGCGTTTGAGCTGTATCTGCGAGAGGGCAAGGCACCGGCACGGGGGCTGCGCTCGGTGTTCCGCAAGTTCAAGGAGTACCTGCGTTTCGTCTACACGGCGTTCACGGGGGACGGCGGCCGCGCGTCGGAGCCGGTGCGCCGCGTCATGGACCGCATGATCGCGACGGAGGAGGAAATCGAGGCGATGCGCCTCGATGACCGCTATCGCGATGTGGAAGCGGCGGGCGGCGAGAAGCTCTTGACGGAGAGCGAGCGCGAGACGTATGAGCGTTGGAAGAAGGATGCAGAGGAGGAGGCGAAGACACAGCTGCGGAAAATCGTCATGCAGGACCTCTCGGCGCGCAGGCAGCAGGAGTTCGATGCGCGTGTGGACCGCGAGCGCGAGCGCTACCAGAAGGAGCTCGAGCAGAATCCGGTCGTGCTGGCAAAGAGGGCGCTCGATTTGTCGGGCGACGAGAACATCGTGAAGGAGTTCGGCTTCGATGACCTGAACGCGCTCGGGGAGGAGGCTTTCAAAGAGGAAAACATGGCAGGCGGACTGTCGCCGATGCAGGACGGCTGGGTCGAGGCCGCGCTGAAGGAGCACATGGACGCGTACACGAAGGAGCTGGATAAAGAGCTCGTGGAGGCGTATCTCACGGAGGACGCGGTCATAAAGGCGATGGAGTCCTCGGAGTACCATGCAAAACTCGAAGGGCTCGTGGCGACGGCGCTCGCGAAGAAGATGGGGCTCATGAAGAAAATCACGGCGAAGGCGGAGCGCGCGATGATGTCCATCGAGGACAAGTTGACGGCGCTGCCGGAGGATGTGGATATCAAGACGCAACAGGAGAGCGAGCCCGTGAAGCGCCTCATGAAGGCGATCAACGAGCTGCGCTTCGCGTCGCGTTGGAGTCCTGCGGACTATGCGTCCATCGAGCGCATGGTAAAGGCGGCGACGAAGGCGGACATCGAGGCGGCACTGAAGGACATCAAGGCGGCCGCGAAGGAGGACCAGGCGAACGAGAAGGCGGTGCTCGAGGCGAACAAAGGGCGCCTCGAGATGTACCGCAGGGTTGCGGCGGAGAGTATCCAGAAGATGGAGCTCGCGGACGCGATGAATGTGCGGCGGTATCGCAAGCAGGAACAGGAGGCGGCGCGGCGCGTCCGTCAGATGATCCAGGCGAAGCGCTGGGACATGGCGCTGCGCGCGCAGGAGCAGAAAGCGATGGCGGCAGAGATGGCGAAGCAGGCGGAACGCATGCAGAGCGAGGTGCAGAAAAAACTCGCGCGCGTGAAGAAGCAACTGTCGGCGCGGTCGGTGAAGCTGCCGCGGGACGAGCGCTACTGGCACCGGCATCTCGCGTACCTCCTGCGCATCGCGTCGACGGACACGGAGAAACCGGAGCCAAGGCCTGTGAAGGACGTGGACGGGAAGGTCGTGCGCGTCGAGGAGGTGCAGGGGCTGCAGGAACTCTTCAAGAGCATGGAAGACGGGCTCGACACGACGGAGGAGCTGTCGCCTTTTGCACTCGTCGAGAAGATCGCGTCGGCGGGCGAGAATTTCCGCGGGTGGCAGTCGCTGACGCGGGCGGAGTTCGACGGGGCGGTGGACGCGCTGACGGTGCTGTACACGGTCGGGCGCGACAAGTTCAAGATGAAGACCATCGGCGGAAAGGACATCGCGGAAGTGCTCGACGAAATCCTCGCGGACACGTCGGGCGACGCGAACTACATGAAGGTGGAGCGCCGCAAGGTGGAGGAAGACAAGGGGGGATTCGGCTACAACGGCTGGCTCGGGAAAGTGCCAGGTATCGGGCATGCGGTCGCGAAGGCGGGACAGGAGTATCTCGCTGTCTCAATGAAGCCGGAAGAAATCATTCGCGCGCTCGGCAAGACGGCGCACAAGTATCTCTATGGCATCTATTACAAGGCCATCACGCGCGAGGCGGAGCGGCTGGAAACGGCGGTGAAGGACTTGCGCGGGCTGCGGAAGGTGTACACGCGTGCGGAGGTGCGCGAGTGGAAACGGCGGAAGTATGCGTTCGAGACGGAAAGCGGCCGCGAGATGCTGTCGAAGGAGAATGTGCTGGCGATGGCGCTGAACCTCGGCACGAAGAACAATGTGCAGCGCCTCGTCGCGGGCTTCGGAGCGAAGGAGGAGGCGATCCGCGCCTTTGTCCAGGAACACATGACGGAGAAGGACTGGGCGTTCGTGCAGAGCGTCTGGGACTATCTCTCGTCGTACTGGCCGGAGACGGTGGCGACGGAGGAAAAGCTGAACGGCGTGACGCTGAAGAAGGAGCCGGCCGTGCCGTTCACGGTGAAGACGGCGGACGGGAAGACCATCTCCATGAAGGGCGGCTACTATCCCATCAAGTATGCGGCGGAAAAATCCATCAAGGCGGCGAACCAAGAGGAGAACCGTGCGGCGGAGTCGGCGCTCGCGGGGGCACGGGTACTCGGCACGGGGCGCGGCTTCACGAAGGGACGCGCGGACTATGTGGCGCGCCCACTGCGTCTCGAGCTCTCGGTCATCCCAGAGCATGTGCAGGAGGTGATCCACAACATCGAGGTGCGCATCCCTGCGCGCGACGTGTACCGCATCCTCTATTCGAAACAGATGGAGGAGCGCGTGACGTCGACGATGGGCATGGAGTACTACAAGGTGCTGACGGAGTGGGCGACGAACGTCTGGGGCATCATGAACGGCGACGCGAACCGCGCGTCGAACAAGTGGAACAGGTTCTTCGGCTGGCTGCGCCGCAACTCGACAATGGCGATCATGGGCTATCGTCTGTGGCCGGTCATCGAAAACGCGTCGAACATCGGGCCTGTGATGGACCGCATCGGCGCGGCGCGGGGGCTGTCGGCGGTCACGGATTTTTACACGCATTTCAACGCGTCGCGCGAACTCCTGTACAAGTCGATTTTCATGCGCAACCGCATCAACAGCATGGACCGCGACATCCGCTCGCAGGATGGGATGTTCGAGGCGGATTTCCGCCCATTCGAAATCATCCGCAGCCATGCGTACGACATGATGCTCTACTCGGACCTCGCGCTGTCGGGGCCGCTGTGGGTGGCGACGTTCAAGGATAGCTTCGGCGGGCTTGTCGGCAAGGTGCGCGCGGAGCGCGACGCGGCGGTGCAGGCGGTCATGGAGGCGCAGGCAAAGGTCGACGTGGCGAAAGGCGCGCTCGTTGATGCGCAGGTGCGCGCGGCGGAGGCGCGAGAGCGCGAGCGGGCGGCGGCACAGCACGCGGCGGAGCTCGCGGACGCGGCGTATGATGAGCAGTTCGTGCCGAAGGGCTCGGAGGAGCCGCTGGCGCAGGGCGAGGGATCGCCGTTCGATGTGAAGCGGGCGGGGGGCGTTGACGGCGCTGCGGGCGCGCCGGAAGGTGCGGCGGAAGCATCTCGTGACGGCGCTACCCTTTCCACCGCTTCGCGGTCCCCCTTCCCCGAAGGGGAAGGCTTTGGGGGCGAGAAGCGGACGGGAAAATCTGCGAACGCAGAGGAAAGCCGTGCGAACGCAGAGGAAGCGCCGAAATCCATGAAGGAGCTGCAAAAGGAATTGCAGGAGGCGGAGGACGCTTTCCAGAAGGCGCAGGAGCGAGAAATCCTCTCGGACGACGAGGTGGTGAAGGAAGCGGAGCGCCGCGCCATCGCACAGGCGGACGGGGCGGTGCGCGACACGTTCGGCAGCGGGCGGCCGATGGACCTCTCGTCGATGCAGAACCAGAAGAACGAGGCATTGAAGCTCATGACGGTGTTCTACTCGTTTTTCAACACGCAGTTCAATGCGCTGCTGGCGTCGTACCGTCACGGGAAATACAGCGGGCGCACGGAGGGGAGCATCCGCCGCTGGGCGCCTTTCGCGCGGTCGCTCATGTATCGCGTGGTCTTGGTGTCGCTGATCGGCTCGATGCTGCAGTACGGGCTTTCACTCGCAGGAAACAGCGAGCAGGAGAAGTATCGCAAGGTGAAAAATCCGGAGACGGGAAAGGAGGAACGCGAGGAAGTGCCGGGGACGGAACGCTTCCTCAAGGTGTTCGCGCGCAACTGCCTGTCAATGATGACGGGCGGGCTCGTCCTCGGGCGCGATATCGCGAACCAGGCGATGAACTACGCGCTGAACGGCACGACGTACGGGCGCGGGGTGAACCCCATGTCGAACGCGTGGGACGCGATGGGCGAAGCGGGGAAGGTGGTCGACCTCCTCGCACGCAAAGGGCAGAAGGACCTCGAGATCGAGGAAAAGCACGCGAAGGAGGCGCAGGAACAGGCGGAGAGGCTGCGGAAGCTCAAGGGCAAGAAGCGGCAGGAGTACCTGCAGAAGCTCGAAGAGGAGGCGAAGTACAAGCACCCGGACGAGCGCATCACCTACAGCGAAATCCTGCGGCACGCGGCCAACGCGGGCTCGACGCTGACGGCGTCGCGCACGGGGCTCACGAACACGCTCGTCGACGCCATCACCGGCACGATGCAGTATCTCAACGATACGGATAATCGCTATGACGCCGATTGGAAGAATATCGTGTGGTCGGCACTCTTTGACAAGAAGCCGGTGGAGCGCGAGATCCCGCAGAAACCGGCCGCGCCACCGAAGAAAAAGAAAGCGCAGAAGTGACGGGCGGGGACACCGCGGGCGCGAAAAAACCAAGGAAAGAAAAAATCTTTTCGTGCTGCACGATAATCCCCGTTTGCCGTGGTAGAATCATAGTATATCGAGTTCGCGAGAAGCCCAACGGGGATGCCTGTTGGGCTTTTTGCGTGGGTGAAATGGAAGGAGGACATGCCCATGGTCAATCAGACAGAGACGAAGGTGATCTACAAGGGCGACGGGAAAACGACGGAGTTCCCGTTTTCGTTCCCGTATGCGGACGTCTCGGACGTGCACGTGCTCGTCTACGACGTGGCGACGGACAAGGAGACGGTGCTCACGGGCGACTACTATGTCGACGCGACGAAAGGCGTCGTGCTGTATCCGGGCTATGCGCCGGGCACGGCGCCGGCAACATCGGAACAGCCGGCCGCGCTGCCGGAGGGTAAGAAGCTGACGATCTATCGCGAGACGCCGGTCACGCAGGAGACGGACCTCGGCGAGAAGTATCCGCTGCCGCTGCTCGAAAAGATGGACGACAAGCTCACGATGATCGTCCAGGAGCAGACGGAGACACTCAGCCGCGCCGTGACGGTGCCGAAGACGTCGGAAACGACGCCGGCGGAGATCATGCAGAAGCTGTACGACAAGAGCGACGCGGCGGTCGCGAGCGCGGCGGCTGCTGCGGCGTCGGAGACGGCCGCGGCGGCAAGCGCGACGGCGGCGGCAGCATCGGCGAAGGAAGCGAACGAGGGCGCGGCGCTCGCATCGAGCACACTCGAGGAGCTGTCGCTCTCGGCGAAATACCTCGGCACGCGGGCGACGGCCTACAGCGCATCGAAGACGTATGCGCCGGCGGACGTCGTGATGCTCGCGGACGGCTCGGCGTGGCGCTGCATCAAGACGTCGACGGGCGAAGACCCGCGCACGTCGGGAAAGTGGGTACCCGTCACGACGACAACAGCTGATACCTTCGAGTACGACGATAACGGCGATCTCATGGTACGCGCGAGCCCACAGGTGTCGAGCTACTGGGGACTGGATGAAAACGAAGACGTCTATGCATTGGAGGGCTGACAGATGAGCCATAATATCGTGCCAAGAACGGCAGAACAGACGGAAACGCTCGGGACAGAGGCAAAGCGTTGGGGCACCGTGTACGCGGGCACCATCAACGCGGACCAGGCGACGGGCGGACTAAAAGAAGACATCGACAGCCGCGCGACGAAAGTCGAGCTCGCACGCGTCGAGGGCCTCATGGGCGGCGCGGACGCGCCAAACTGCTACCTCGAGGACGTGGCGTGGAGCGCGCCCTCGCGGACGGCACTCAAGAGCCCATCGATCCTGTGGCTGAACATCAACGGCAAGGGATACAAACTGACGAAACCTGTCACCATCGACACGCGCGACGCGGCGGCCTGGGACACGAAAGCGGAGGCGCGCGTCGCGGAGCACGCGTATGCAGCAGGCGAGCACATCGTCGGAACGAACACGGACTACATCTACGAATGCACGACGGCCGGCACGACATCGACGCTCGAACCGACGCTGCCGGAGACGGTCGGCGAGACGTACAACGACGGATCGGTCGTCTGGACGTGCCAGAAGAACCCGGCGGCGGCCGCGAACCGTGCCGGGACGGATGCGTATATCTACGCCGTTGCGACGGATACGCTCGTGCCGGCATTCGTCCTCTCGGAGAACAGCACGGTACCGGCAGGCTACACGGTGGACAACTCGCGCAAGATCGGCGGGTGGCACGGGCTGTGCGCCGACGTCGGCACCATCGACAGCCATCCGCTCTCGGGCTACGCGGCGGGCGACGTCCTGCCGGCGTCCGTCTGGGACATCTACCATCGCCCCATCTCCTCCCCGGAGGGCATGGTGTACAGCGAGGAGTGCGACAAGTGGTTCGACATCTACCTCACGTCGTACACGGGGACGGTCACGGAAGGGACGCTCCAAGTGCAGTCTGTCTACGGAGCGACGTGCGCGGACGGCACGAGCGGCGTCAAGTTCCATTGGTACACGTTCGCGAAGTACTACAAGAAGGCGAGGAAGATGATGATGAACCAGGAGGAGTTCATGAGCATCTCGACGGGCTCGAACCAAGGCACGAACATCGCGGGCTCGGCGGACGTAGGGAAGACGGGCGGCTACAAAGACACGGCTGGACGGCGCATGATCTCGAATATCGGTTGCGAGGAATGCTGCGGCAATCTCTGGCAATGGGGCATCGAAACGGGAACGACGACAACGGGTACCAACTGGTCGAATGCGTACGGAGGCAGCGACGACGCCTCTCAGCTCGGACAGGGCTATCAGGTGCCGAGTCGGGTGGTCTTCGGCGGCGATTGGGACGGTGGCGCGACCTGCGGTTCGCGTGGTTCGGGTTGGAATGGCGTCCCGCTGTCGCTCCGTGCGGGTATCGGTTCTCGCGCCTGCGCGGAGCCGGTGCACCGCAGCGCGTAACACGTGTGCGTCCGCGCAGCGGTCGCACCGAAAACACGTGCGGCGTGCCGCACGGCGGATTTTTGATTTTTTAGATTTCTCGGGCTGGTGCGCCGTCGGGTGATCTTCGGCGGCAATTGGGACAATGGCGCGAACTGCGGTTCGCGTGGTTCGAATTGGAATAACGTCCCGCTGACGCTCAATGCGAATATCGGTTCTCGCGCCTGCGCGGATACAGGGGGGATAAAAACGCAAAACTCTATGCGACAAGGTGCTACCCTCTGGCTGGGCGCATCGGCCCTCTCTTTGGAGTACAAAGGGAAAACACAAAACGGAGGACGGCCGGCTGCTAGTAGCGGTTGCGAACGTGGCGGGCCGTGAAAGGAGCTGGTTTTTTGAAACGACATGGGAATCTTTTCCAGCGCGTCGCATCGTATGACAATCTCTATTGCGCTTACGAGCTCGCACGGAAGGGGAAACGGTGGCAACGCGACGTGAAAGCATTTGAGACGGATGTCGAGGGGCATCTCCTGCGGTTGCAGGAGGCGCTTCTCACGCATGCGTTCCATACGTCGGCATATCGGACGAAGAAAATCTATGAACCGAAGGAGCGGACGATCTACATCCTGCCGTTCTATCCCGACCGCATCGTGCAGCACGCGCTCATGAACGTCGTCGAGCCCATCTGGGACGGGCTCATGCTCGCGGACAGCTACGCGTGCCGGAAAGGGAAGGGCCTGCATGCAGGCTCGCGCCGCACGATGGGCATGGTACGGCGGAATGCGTACTGCCTGAAGTGCGACATCAGCAAGTTCTATCCAAGCATCGACCATGACGTCATGATGCGCATCATCGAGCGAAAAATCAAGGACAAGGACGTGCTGTGGCTCTTCAGCGATATCCTAGGCAGCGTGCCGGGCGGGAAGAACGTCCCCATCGGGAACTATACGTCGCAATGGATGGGGAACCTCTATCTCAATGAGCTCGACACGTACGTCAAGCAGGTGCTCGGCGTGCGGGATTACATCCGCTATTGCGACGACTTCCTGCTGTTCCATGACGACAAGAAACAGCTTGGCGAATGGGCGGAGGCCGTGCAGCATTTCTGCGCGGAGCGGCTGAAGCTGCGACTGTCGAAATGCGACCTGTTCCCGTCGTCGCGCGGCGTAGACTTCCTAGGGTATCGCCATTTCCCAGCAGGCTACCTCCTGCTCCGGAAGTCGACGGCGAAACGGATGCAGCGGCGGGTACGGGCGCTCCCGTGGGAGCTCCGGCACGGCAAGACAACGAAGGAGCGGGCGCTCTCGTCCGTCATGAGCATGAAAGGTTGGATGCGGTGGGCGAACACGCACCACATCGCGCTATCGATGAAGCTCGACGAGCTCGAGACGTTCGTGCGCGGGTGGGAGGAGGCGGGCGCGTGAAACGGTTCTCGGATTTTGCAAAAGACGAGATTCCTTTCGACGGGACGAAGCTCAAGATCGAGGAGATTCTCAACGAAGAAATCACCGTCCTGGGCTTTGAAATCCGCACGAGCAAGTTCGCGTCGAGCAACGCGCCGCGCTATCTCAAAATTCATTGCGAGAAAGACGGCGCGCGGCACATCGTCTTCACGGGCAGCACGATCCTCTGCAGCCAAGCGGAGAAATACGCAGACGAAGTGCCGTTCGTCGCGACCATCAAGAAAATCGACAAGTATTATTCTTTCACATGAAGGAGGAACGCATATGCGAGACTATCCGAAACATCTCAACTCGCGCGCGGACTACGAATACGTACGCGCGCATTTTCCCCACAACAAGTGGGCAAAGGATTTCCGTCGGCTGCTCGCGGACGAGTATCGCTGGTTTCCTGTCGGAGAGTACGACACGGCGGACGGGCTGACGGTCGACGCGACGCACAAGGTCGACGAGAGCAAGACGGGGACGGGCACGGACGAGAAGACGGTCTACCTCTACTCGGAGCTGCGCGCCGACGAAAACTGCAAGATGTACCGCCTCGGCTACACGCGCGCGGAGGTCGAGAACATCCTGGAGGCAGGCAAGTGACGCGGG
>QXGG01004234.1_pt1 | contig 10848 bp, 8 predicted proteins | sample 1982491 | NCBI WGS metagenome assembly QXGG01 (sample SAMN09924614, study PRJNA488089) | Wastewater metagenome, whole genome shotgun sequencing project. | isolation source: South African research farm wastewater | place: South Africa: Irene, Agricultural Research Council, Animal Production Institute... | reverse complement strand
AGGTAGGCCTGCGAGGCGTTGAGGCCGGTCAGTCCGATGTTGAGCAAGGACGACATGTTGTTTCCCTGGTGCGCTGTTCTCAGGCGCTACGATGCAGGATCCATGCCAAGCCGCCCGCGCAGCATTCGCGCACGAATCAGCCCGCCAGCGCGAGCGCGTTGCGCAGTGTGTTGCCGCCGATGATGCGGGTGAGCTTGTCGGCGTACATCGGGTCGGTCGCGTAGCCGGCGTCCTGCAGGCTGCGCGCAAAGCCGGCCGGGTCGGTCTGGCCGAGCACGTCGGCGTAGCGCGGGCTGCGCGTCATCAGGTTGGCGTAGTCGCGGAAGGACTCGGCGTATGAGCCATAGGCGCGAAACCGCGCGGGCTCGGTGTAGGCCTGGCCATTGGCGTATTCGGTGACCTCGCGCGCGACCGTGTCGCCCTTCCAGGCGCTGCCGGCCTTGATGTTGAAGAGGTTGTGACTGGGGCTGCCATCAGGATTGCGCAACTGCTTCTGTCCCCAGCCGGTCTCGAGCGCAGCCTGCGCGACCATGAACTGGGGCGGAATGCCGGTCTTGCGGCTGGCCTCGACCGCATGCGGCCACACCTCGGCGACGAAGTCCCGGGCCGGCTGCGACACCGCGCCGGTCGCGTCCCGCGCGCTGCGCACGGCCTCGTTGAGCCGGGCCTCGAGCGCGGCCTTCTCGAAGATCGATGCCGCCGAGAAACTGCCCGTGCCCACGCCGGCCCCCATGCCCGGCACGCGCGCCGCATCCGGCAAACCGGCAAGCGCGGCAACGGCAGAAGCTTCCACTTCGCGCGCGCGCACGGCAGGAATTGCCGCCCGCCGGACGACGTTGGCGAGATCGAAGCCGGTGTTGCCGGCAGCGCCGATGCCGGTGTTGCCGGCAGCGCCCGCGCCCTCGCCCGCCTGACCGTCTACGGCCGCCGCAGGCGCATCCTTGCCCCCGAGCTGGCGGTAGATGACCTCGGACAAGCCGGTGCCCCTCGCCTGCGACATGTTCAGCGCCATCTGCTGGTCGAGCAGGCTCTGGTACATCTTGGTCTGCTCGCTGTCCATCATGCTGGTGGCCGGCGTGGCGTCGCGCATGGACTTCATGACCATCTGCAGGAACAGCGCCTCGAACTGCTTGGCCGCCGCGCGCAGGGCGACGTCCTGCTGGCCGTCGCTGCGCGCCAGGCGCTTGAGGTCGCCGAGCGAGTTGGGGTCGAAGGCGTTGAGCTGGAAGCCGGCATTCATCACTACGTCCTCAGATGATCTCCAGGTCGGCGCGCAGCGCGCCGGCAGCCTTCATCGCCTGCAAGATGCTGACGAGGTCCATCGGCTTGGCACCGAGCGCATTGAGCGCCTTGACCACATCAGCAAGATTGGTGCCGCCGCGCACGTTGAACAGCGCGCCGCTGTCCTGGGCGATATCGACCTGGCCGGTCTGCGTGACCACGGTCTGCCCGCCGGAGAACGGCGCAGGCTGGCTGACCTGGGCCTCGGTGTTGACGGTGACGGTGAGGTTGCCGTGCGCCACCGCCACGTTCTGCAGCGTGACGCGCTGGTTCATGACCACCGAGCCGGTACGCGAGTTGACGATGACCTTGGCCGCCTGTTGCATCGGCGTGACCTCGAGGTTCTCGAGGTGGCCGAGGAAGGCCACGCGCGCGCTGGAGTCGCCCGGCGCGCGCACCTGGATGCTGCGCCCGTCGAGCGCGCGCGCGGCGCCCGGGTAGGCGAGGTTGATGGCATCGACCACGCGCCGCGCGGTGCCGAAGTCGTTGTCGTTGAGCTCGAAGGTCACCGTCTCGCCCTCGCCCAGCATCGTGGGCACAGCGCGCTCGACCGTGGCGCCGCCCGGAATGCGTCCAGCCGAAAGGTGGTTGATGACCTGCGACGCGCCGCCGCCCTGCGCCCCCGCGCCGCCCACTGCCATGTTGCCCTGGGCGATCGCATAGACCTGGCCGTCGGCGCCCTTGAGCGGCGTCATCACCAGCGTGCCGCCGCGCAAGCTCTTGGCGTTACCGATCGAGGACACGGTGACATCCACCTGCTGCCCCGGGCGCGCGAATGGCGGCAGCGTGGCGGTGACCATCACCGCAGCGACGTTCTTCAACTGCAGGTTGGTGCCGGGCGGCAGGGTCACGCCCATGTTGCCGAGCATGTTGATGATGCTCTGCACGGTAAACGGCGTCTGCGTGGTCTGGTCGCCCGAGCCGTCGAGGCCGACCACCAGGCCGTAGCCGACGAGCTGGTTGTCGCGCACACCGGCGACCGAGGCGAGATCCTTGATGCGCTCGGCGGCGGCCTCGGCGGCGGTGCTGTAGAAGATACCGGCGGCGAGCATCGCCACCAGGGCGCGCATCAACAGGGATGAAAGCCTGGACATGACTTCGTCCTCTCAAGAAACAAAAAAAAATAGCCGGGGCGGTTTTCATGCAACTGCCCCGATGGGGTTGATCTGGAATCCGAGCGTGGCTGCTCGGCGTTTTAGCGCGGCGATGCTGCGCTCGCGTTGTTGTTCCTCGTAGCGCTGCTGTCCCACGTCGACGAAGGCTTCGCCACGCGTCAGCATGAAGAACACCAAGCGCGCGAGTTTGTGCGCCGTGGCGGTGTTCGCTCTGGGTTTGTCCATGCGAGTGCACAACTTCCGGTAGAAGGCGCCGAGCGCCGAGTCGCTGTGTGACAGGCTCATCGCGGCCATCTTCAGCGCCTGGCGGACCCGATTGGCTGAGCGCTTGGTACGCGCGCTGATCACCTTGCCGCCGCTGATCTTGGTCGCCGGGCACAGTCCGAGCCAGGAGCAGAAGTGCTTAACGTTGGCGAAGCGGCTCAGGTCGGTGCCCAACTCGCTGAGGATTTTCATCACGCTGTCCAGGCCCAGCCCATTGATACGTGTCAGATCACAACCGGCCCAGTTGGCCAGCTGCTGGCGAAGGTCGAACTGCGCACGGGCCTTGCTGCCCGCACGCGGGGTCTTGCCGACGTCCACACGGGCAGCCGAGCGTTCAGCCAGCAATCTCTGCAGTTTCGTGTCGCACTCGTGCAGATGTCTGGCGATGTCGTCATACATTCCCAGTGCCTGCCCGAGCACGAACAGGTGCTCCTCGCGCCAATGACCGGTGAGCGCCCGCACGATGTCCTGCTCGCTAGCCTTGATGCGGCGGTGCCGATGCCGGGCCAAGACCTCCGGGTCGCGCTGGCCGGCCACGATGTCACGGATGATCGCCTGACCGGTCTGGCCCATGACATCGCTGATGACCTCGGTGAGTTGGATGTTCATCTGCACCAGCGCCTTTTGCATGCGCTGCACCCAGCTGGCCTGCTCGGTGAGCAGCACCTCGCGGCTACGCGCTACCGCGCGCAGCACGCACACCTCGGCCGCGGGGCGAAACGCCGCGCGCAGCAGGCCGTGGCTCATGAGCTTTTGCAGCCACTGGCAGTCGGCCACATCGCTCTTGCGCCCGGGCACGTACTTGACCTGACGCGCATCGACCAGCCACACCTTCAAACCTCGGCTCTCGAGCAGTTCATACACGGGAATCCAGTACACCCCCGTCGACTCCAGCGCCACTACATCGACCCCGCACGCCAGCAGCCACTCGGCCATCGCGTGCAGATCGTCGGTCATCGCACCGAATTCACGTACCGATGCATCCGTGCAGTGCCCCGGCACCGCAACCCAATGACTCGAGGCCCCGACATCGATTCCCGCTGCGTTCGGAAACACCTCGTCTTCTCGCTTGCGCATCGCCATCGCCTGCTCCACCATCGTTGATGAATGGCAGTGCCATGGGAAACGTCGAATTCGACTCGATCTCTCAAACGGGATGCGGCTCGCGCCGCTCACCAATGTCACCGACGATTCCCGGACCATGCTCAGAGACGGGCTCGCAACACGGCGTCGGCTAACGCCGCGCGCTCGCACCAATGACGTGTCGGTCATCTCGGCACTGCCGTTCACCTTGTAACGCATAGTCGTTTCTTCAGGGACACCTGGCCCGCGCGCGGGGTTGGGTTGCTCAGTGGTAATCGACGATCTCGACGTCGAATGCATCGCTGCCGTCGAAGCGGAAGCACAGCCGCCATTGCCCGTTGATGCGGATGCTGTGCTGGCCGCGGCGGTCGCCCTTCAAGGCCTCGAGACGGTTGTTGGGCGGTATGCGCAAGTCGTCCAGCCGGATTGCACGATGAAGCATCGCCAGCTTGCGCTCGGCCACGGCCCTGAAGTTGGCGAAGCGCGGGCTGGCTTCTCCAGCGAAAAGCGCCTGTGTGTCCCGGCATTTGAAGGAGCGGATCATGACGAGAAGCGTATAACGCATCGCGTTAAGTTTCAACTCCGGATCTGAGCGGGGCTCCAAAGCCTTCTCGTCCGGACGAGGCCCATGCGCGGCAGATGATGCGCATGGGCCTCATGGCAACTCAAACCGCCAGCCCCTTCTCGTCGAACATGCCCTCGAACAGGATCGAGCTCAGATAGCGCTCGCCCGAATCGGGCAGGATCACCACGATGGTCTTGCCGGCGTTCTCCGGCCGCTGCGCCAGGCGCACCGCGACCGCCGTCGCCGCGCCGCAGGAGATGCCGGCGAGGATGCCTTCCTCGCGCGCCAGGCGGCGGGCGTAGAGCACCGCGTCCTCGTTCGTCACCTGCTCGACGCTGTCGATCAGCGACAGATCAAGCACCTTGGGCACGAAGCCGGCGCCGATGCCCTGGATCTTGTGCGGCGCGGGGGCGAGCGGCTGGCCGGCGAGGTGCTGGGTGAGCACCGGGCTGGCGCTGGGCTCGACCGCCACCGACTCGATCTCCTTGCCGCGCACGCGCTTGATGTAGCGCGACACGCCGGTGATGGTGCCGCCGGTGCCCACGCCCGACACCAGGATGTCGATGCCGCCGTCGGTGTCGTTCCAGATCTCGGGGCCGGTGGTGGTCTCGTGGATCGCCGGGTTGGCCGGGTTCTCGAACTGCTGCAGCAGCACGTAGCGATCGGGGTCGGAGGCGACGATCTCCTGCGCCTTGGCGATCGCGCCGTTCATGCCCTTGGGGCCTTCGGTCAGCACCAGCTTGGCACCGTAGGCCACCAGCAGTTTGCGGCGCTCGATGCTCATGGTCTCGGGCATGGTCAGCGTCAGCGGAATGCCGCGCGCCGCGCACACGAAGGCGAGCGCGATGCCGGTGTTGCCGCTGGTGGGCTCGACGATCTCCTTGCCCGGGCCGAGGCGGCCGTGGGCTTCGGCGTCCTTCACCATCGAGGTGCCGATGCGGCACTTGACCGAGAAGGCCGGGTTGCGGCCCTCGATCTTGGCGAGCACGGTGGCCTGGGCGCCGTCGGTCACGCGGTTGAGGCGGACGAGCGGGGTATGGCCGATGGAGTCGGCGTTGTCGGGGTACCAGTGGGACATGCGCGTTTCCTTATAGGGAGGGCAGGGGGAGGGGCGTCGCCCGTGGGTGCAGTATAGGCAAGGGGGGCTGCCCGCCGCCATGTTGCGCGGCTGTGTCGGTGCAGTGACGAAGGCCGCGAGGCGAGCGCCGCCGGCGATTCAGGCTTGCGTGGCGTCGTCCTCGCCGCAGTGCGCGAGGATGTCGGCGCGTACTGCGTCGCGCAGGGCGAGCAGGTCGTGCCAGTCCTCGCCCGCGGGTTGGCGCGGCGCGCAGATCGTGACCGCGAGCGGGCCGGGGCGTGGCCGCCAGCTTCCGTCGGGCAGCACCGCGCGGGTGCCGGCGAGCGCGATCGGCACCACCGGCAGATCCTGGCGCGCGGCGGCCTGGAAGGCGCCGAGGCGGAAGGCCTGCAGGCCGGGACGGGCGCTGAAGGTGCCCTCGGCGAAGAACAGCAGCGGTGCGCCCGCCCCTGCCCCGGCGGCGAGCGTGTCGGCATCCTCGACCCCGTGGCCGGCGTCGAAGCGGCGCACGAAATGCGTGCCCATGCGCTCGAAGAGTGGGCGCAGCAGCCGGCTGTCGCGCAGCTCGGCCTTGGCCACGAAGCGCAGCGGATGCGGCAGCGCGGCGGCGAGCACGAGGCCGTCGATGTAGCTGGCGTGGTTGGCGACCACGACGCAGCCGCTGGCTGGCAGGCAGTCGGCGCCCTCGACCCGCAGGGGGCACCCGCACAGTCGGGCATGCAGGCGCGCGAGGTGGTGGCAGACGGTCCAGCGCTGCTCGAGCCGCGGCAGGGTGAGGATGCCCAGTGCGGCCAGCGGGGCGAGCAGCATGAAGGTAGCCCACGCCCACGCGGCCTGGAGCTGGCGCGGCACCGCCCCCGCGGCGCGGCGCGCACGGCCGGCGAGGCTTGCCAGTTGCAGGCGCAGCACCTGCACCCAGGCGGCGCGGCTGGGCGCGCCGAGGGTGCCGGCGAGGTAGGCGTCGCGGATGGCGGCGCGGCGGATCTTGCCGCTGGAGGTCTTGAGCACCGCGTGCGGCGGGGCGAGCACGACCACGTCGGGGGCGAGGCCGAGCTGGTCCATCGCGGCGGCGCTGATGCGCACCTCGAGCGCCGCCCGTGCCGCCGTGTCGCGCTCGCGCGTCTCTGCCACCACGATCAGGCGCTCCTCCGTCTGCCCCGGCGCGCGGGTGCCGAACACCGCCACGCAGCCCTTGCGCACGCCGGGCAGCTCGCCCACCGCCTGCTCGAGATCGTAGGGGTAGAGGTTGCGGCCGGCGCGGATGATCATCTCCTTCGCCCGCCCGGTCAGGTAGAGCTCGCCGTCTGCCAGGTAGCCGTGGTCGCCGGTGGCGAGCCAGCCGTTGCGGATCAGCGCCGCGGTGGCCGCCGGGTTGCGGTAGTAGCCGGCGGTGGCCGACGGGCCGCGGAATTCGACCTCGCCGACGCAGCGCTCGGGCAGGGGATGGCCGTCGGTGTCCACGACGCGCAGCGCGTGGCCGGGCAGCGCCGGGCCGCAGGACACCAGGCGCAGGGTGTCGCCGTCGTCCGCGGTGTTTGCGGCGTTCACCGCGTCCGTGGTGTCCGCCGCATCCGGCGCGGGTTCGATCTGTTCGCCCAGGCGCACGCTGGCTCGCTGCACGCGGTCGACCACCACGCCACGGCCGGGCGGGGGCACGCACAGCCCTACCGCACATTCGGCCAGGCCATAGACGGGCATCAGGTTGTGCCCATCCAGCCCATAGCGGGCGAAGGCGGCGGCGAAGCGCGCCAGGGTGTCGGGGCTGACCGGTTCGGCGCCGTTGGCAGCCAGACGCCAGGAGGACAGGTCGAGGCCGTCGAGCTCGGCGTCGGCCAGGCGTTTTACGCACAGCTCGAAGGCGAAGTTGGGCGCCGCCGTGATGGTGCCGCGGTAGCGGTGGATCGCCCACAGCCAGCGCTCGGGGCGGGCGAGGAAGTCCAGCGGCGACATCAGCACCAGGGTGCAGCCGTGGTACAGGCTGCCGAGCCAGGTGCCGATCAGGCCCATGTCGTGGTAAAGCGGCAGCCAGCTCACGCACACGTCCTGCGGCCCGAGCGCGGCGGCGCGCCCCCAGGCGCGGATGTTGGCAAGCAGGTTGGCGTGGCTCAGCGCCACGCCCTTGGGGTCGCCGGTGGAGCCGGAGGTGTACTGGATCAGGCCGAGCGCCGCGCTGCGCAGCGGCTGCGGCGGCAGCGCAGCACTTGCGGCTGCAGCCAGCGTATCCGGGGTGCTGACATGGGCGAGCGTCGGCACCAGCCCGGCGAGCATGCGCGCGAGCGGGCGCACGCGGTCGAAAGTGATCAGCACCCGTGCCTCGCAGTTGCGCAGGATGCCGGCCTGGCGGCGCAGGTGCTCCTCGATCTGGTTGGGGCGCGCCGGTGGATACATCGGCACCGGCACCGCGCCGGCGAACAGGATGCCGAAGAAGCAGCGGAAGAAGTCCAGCCCCGAGGGCAGCATCAGGGCCACGCAGTCGCCCGGGCGCACGCCGAGCGCGACGAGCGAGCCGGCGAAGCGCGTGGCCGCCTCGTGCAGTTGTCCGCAACTGAGCGTCTGCACGTTGTCGTCGTCGACCAGGAAGCGGACATGGATGCGCTCGGGATGGCGGACGACGTGCCATTCGAGGACCTCGACCAGGGTCGCGGCGGACTCCGGGAGCCGGGGTGTGGCGTCGGCCGTCCTCGGCTCGGGCAGTGAGGGCGGTGGCGGCGCGCCGCCTTGCGTGTTGCCAGTGTGCGTGCCTGGCGCGCCGCCCACGGTGCGGGATGGTGGCGCAGGGGTGCGGGCGGCCTGCGCCATCGCGCGCAGCAGGTCGCGTGGCGTGTCGGCGCCGGTGAGGACCTCGGTCGCCAGGCGCAGCGCGAAGCGGCGTTCGATGCGGGCGAGCAGTTCGACGCGGCTCAGGCTGTCGAGGCCGAGCTCGCGGTCCAGCGTGCTGTCGAGGCTGGCGCGCCGCGTCGTACCCGGTTGCAGCTCGTGGACGACCTCGTCGATCAGGCGTAACAGCGCGTCGGCGTCGGGTGGGGAGGTTTGGGCGGGAGGTGCAGGCATCGCGGCGAAGTCCGGGTGCGCGCCGCTGGGCGGCTCTGGGCCATGGGGGCGGGGCCGGCAGTGTCGCATACGGGGCCGCCCCAACGGGCGGTGGCCTTGGTAACATCGCCGCCCATGTCTGCCTGCCTTGATTCCCGCGCCCCCCGGGTGGTTCCCCATCGCGGAACGCCCCATGTCTGAGCAACTCGCCCTTGGCCTGCGCGATGTCGCCGCGCTCGGGCAGATCTTCACCCCCGAAGCGGTCGTGCGCGCGATGCTGGCCCTGCGCCGCAACCATGGGCGCGTGCTCGAGCCATCTTGTGGCGATGGCGCCTTCCTGCGCCACCTGCCGGGCGCGGTGGGGCTGGAGCTCGACCCCGACCACTGCCCGCCCGGCGCAAAGGCGATCGACTTCTTCGCCTACCCCGAGCGCGAGCAGTTCGACACCATCATCGGCAACCCGCCCTATGTGCGCTTCCAGGACATCCCGGCCTCGACCCAGGCCCTGATCGCGCGCGGCCATTACGGCGCCTGCCTGGACAAGCGCGCCAATCTCTACCTGTTCTTCATCGACAAGTGCCTGCGCCATCTCGAGCCGGGCGGCGAGCTGATCTTCATCACGCCGCGCGACTTCCTCAAGGCGACCTCGGCGGTCAAGCTCAACCGCCTGCTGTTCGAGGCGGGCAGCATCACCGATGCGATCGAACTCGGCGACGCACGCGTGTTCCCCGATGCGGTGCCGAACTGCCTGATCTGGCGCTTCGAGAAAGGCTGCACCGAGCGCAGCCTGCGCTACTGCGAGATCGGTACCGGCGACGACCTCGGCGCCGCGCTCGCAGCGCCGCACTGGGAGGCGCGCCACCTCATCGAGTGTGCCGGCCACCTGATGTTCACCCGCGGCGACTACCCGCTGCGGCTCTCGGACGTGGCCTTCGTCAAGGTGGGCGCGGTGTCGGGCGCCGACGAGCTGTACACCGACCTGCTGCAAGGCAACCGCGAGTTCGTGTGCTCATCCACGGTCAGCACCGGCCAGACCCGGCGCATGATCTTCTCCGAGCCTGGCGAGCGTCCACCGCACGCGCTGCTGCCGCACAAGGCGCGCCTGCTGCAGCGCAGGGTGACCAAGTTCGACGAGTCGAACTGGTGGATGTGGGGCCGTCTGCACTACCGCAGCACGCAGCCGCGCGTGTATGTGAATGGCAAGACGCGGGTGGCCAAGCCCTTCTTCGTGCATCCCTGCAACGATTACGACGGCGCGGTGATGGCGGTGTTTCCGCGCCGGGCCGATGTGGATATCGCGGCCTTCCGCGATGCACTCAACGCGGTGGACTGGGCTGACCTCGCCTTCGTCTGTGACGGCCGCTTCCTGTTCACCCAGCGCAGCCTGGAGAACGCGCCGCTGCCGGCGGCTTTCGAGCGCTTCCTGCCTTGATTGCCGGCATTTTCCGGCACACCCGCGCCAGGAGGGCGTGCCGGGCCGCGTTCACGTGCGTCGCGGTCCGGGCAAGCGCCGGCCGTGTCTTGCGCAGCCGGCGGGTGGGGCTGGATTCGGCGCCGTCGGGCTTGTTCGGTCTGAGTCTTAAGGCTGCATTCAGCTTGCGTTAAGTATCTGTAATTAAAGAAAAGTTTTATGCATGCGTAAGCGGAATGTAAGTCTCTCCTCCTAAGGTGCGTGCAACCGGACAGGCGTCCGGTCCTTTCACCGCAGAAGGAGGGAGATATGGAAAACGATCTGGCGACCAAAATCGCTGCCAACCCCAAGTACCAGAAACTGGTACGCACGCGCTCCAGCTTCGGCTGGATCCTCACCGCGATCATGATGGTCGTGTACTACGGCTACATCGCGCTCATTGCATTCAACAAGGAAGTCCTCTCCGCCCGCCTGGGCGAGGGCGTGATGACGGTCGGCATCCCGGTCGGTTTCGGTGTCATCGTGTTCACCATCCTGATAACCGGCTTCTACGTGCGCCGCGCGAACTCCGAGTTTGACCAGCTCACCCGTGAAATCGTCGAGGAGGCGGGCAAATGATCGGTATCAACGCGAAATTCGCGGGCGGCCTCATGCTCGCCCTGCTGTCCTCGGTGGCGCTCGCCGCAGGCGGCGACCTCGGCCAGGCCGAGAAGCAGCCCACCAACTGGACGGCGATCCTGATGTTCGGCGCCTTCGTCCTGGGTACGCTGTACATCACCAAGTGGGCGGCGGCCAAGACCAAGTCGGCGTCCGACTTCTACACCGGCGGCGGCGGCATCACCGGCTTCCAGAACGGCCTGGCAATTGCTGGCGACTACATGTCTGCGGCGTCCTTCCTCGGTATCTCCGCGGCGGTGATGGCGAGCGGCTATGACGGCCTGATCTACTCGATCGGCTTCCTGGTCGGCTGGCCGGTGATCACCTTCCTGATGGCCGAACGCCTGCGCAACCTCGGCAAGTT
>QXGG01211929.1_pt1 | contig 10849 bp, 7 predicted proteins | sample 1982491 | NCBI WGS metagenome assembly QXGG01 (sample SAMN09924614, study PRJNA488089) | Wastewater metagenome, whole genome shotgun sequencing project. | isolation source: South African research farm wastewater | place: South Africa: Irene, Agricultural Research Council, Animal Production Institute... | reverse complement strand
CTCCTGGTCAAGAAGTACGTCTTAAAAGTGCCTATATCGTAAAATGTACTGGTTGCAAGAAAGATGAAGAGGGCAACCTTATGGAGGTGTATTGCGAGTACGATGCAGATACGCTAAGTGGTATGCCAGGAGCAAGCAGAAAAGTAAAAGGAACATTGCACTGGGTAAGCAGCAACCATTGCCTGCCTGCTGAGGTAAGACTTTACGATAGATTATTCACCGTAGAAAATCCAAATACAGAAGATAATAAAGATTTCAGAGAGCTTATCAACCCCGACTCTTTAACTGTATTGACTAACTGCTATGTAGAGAAGTATCTACAAAACTTTAAACCAGGGGATCACCTACAATTCCAACGTATTGGTTATTTCACACCCGATAAAGATTCCGCTACAGACAAACTTGTATTCAACAGAACAGTTGGATTGCGTGATTCATGGGGCAAAATAAACAAACAAAATAAGTAGTAACTATTATTTATGAATCAAAGAGGCTTTACTCAAGGAAACGAGCAAATGATTCCTCCATCCTTAGCTTTATATGAAGAATATAGAGCTAAGGGTGAGAGCCTTTATTTGGACTCCGACATATATTCTGACATTATCTATTATTACATAGAAAAAAAGGAGATTCAAAAGGCCGAATCAGCAATTGCTGACGGTCTTAATATTCATCCCAATAGTGCCGCAATACTTTTAGAAAAAGCATATATTCAATTCGATAAGGGTGATATTGAAAACTGCGAAAGAACAATTAACAGCATTCCTGATCAATCTGAACAAGAGGTGATCTTGCTCAAGGCTGACGTATTTTTGGCACAAGGAAAACTCGAAAAGACTATCGATATACTTGAGCCACTCAAACAAAAAGAAAGTTTGGATGTCATAACAAACTGTATCTACCTCTTCTTAGACTACGGCTTCAAGCAAGAGGCTAAAAAATGGATTGACTTAGGGAAAACTAAGTTTCAAAACCATACCGACTTTTTGATAGCAGAAGCAGACTTCTTTAAAGGAACTTATCAAATTAAAGAGGCTAGCAACACCTACGAGAAACTTATTGATAAAGATCCCTATAATGAAAATTACTGGATCGGACAAGCCACTTGTTTATTTCGTCTGCAACGCATGAAATTATGTGTAAAAGCTTGTAGATTGGGCTTAGCTGTCAACGATAAAAGTGCAGAACTCTATTCAACTCTAGGGCATGCCTATGCGTTACTAAACAAGTATGAATTAGCACTAGAAAATTTCAATACCGCCTATGAAATCACAAACTCAAACAAAGAAGAGTTAGAGGTGATGATTGAGGCGGTAAGCAGAAAAATAAAGAAGAATAAAAGCATACTTTCAAGTCAGGCTACAATTGAACAGACCCTTACGGATATGTTACAAAATGTATCAAAGGCAAAGAATGGTGAAGAGCAGGCTGATAACGAAGATGATATTAGCTTTATGGACCTTCTCGACTGCATCACGAGCAGAATCGAAGAGGAAGAAGAAAACCAAGAAAACAGCACATCACTTAGTCAAATAGATCCTAATCTACCAACCGATTTAATCGATTACTTTAATGATTTTTCTGATGATCAGGATGATGATAAAAGAGTAGAAAAAGGTCTAAGACTAGCACGAGAAGCCTATGACAGAGGCGATATGACTGCAGCAAAAGAATATCTCGACCAGCAAAGCCGTATATTTGAATCGACATATAATATAGAAAAACTAATAGATACACAAATCTATTTGAAAATGTACGATCAGGCAAATGTCTTTATAAATAGCTTAGAACATGAGACACCTAGTTACCTAAACACCCTTAGATTAACTGTAGTCACACTACTAAACGATGCTCTTGACCAAGAAGATAGTGCACATGGATACGACAGATTTGATAATATTGATAATGACAAACTCGAATTTGAAGTAACACAAGAAAATATACCAGAGTTTAGAGATCACTTACAAGATCATGGATTATATTTTCTTGCTGATTTAATAGACAAAAAATTTAAAAACTAAACAGATATGGAGTCGGTATCATTCATCCAGTGGTGTTTAGAACACCTCAACTACTGGACCATTACCCTTCTCATGGCCATTGAGAGTTCTTTCATTCCCTTCCCCTCAGAAGTTGTAATTCCTCCAGCTGCCTATAAGGCCACTGTCGGAAATGAGCTAAATATTTATCTAGTAGTGTTCTTTGCAACATTAGGAGCCAATATCGGAGCTTTAGTCAACTATTTTTTAGCTAAATGGCTCGGCAGACCACTGATTTATAAGTTTGCCAACAGCAGATTTGGTCATATGTGTCTAATTGACGAGAAAAAAGTTGATAAGGCTGAAAAGTACTTTGATAAACACGGTGCATTATCAACCTTCATTGGGCGATTGATACCTGCTGTAAGACAATTAATCTCAATCCCAGCAGGACTTTCAAGAATGAAGCTATCAACATTTCTTATCTACACCACACTAGGGGCTGGTATATGGAATATTATTTTAGCCGTTTTAGGTTATTATCTATCAAAGATGCCAGGTATAGAAACTGAGGCTCAATTAATAGAAAAGGTTACTGAATATAGTAAAGAACTAGGCTATATATTTATAGCAGTTGGTATCTTTATTGTAGGATTCTTCCTATACCACGGACTTAAAAGCAAAAAGAACAAACCTGCATAAAACAGAAAAGCGAATGAATCAATTAAGTTCATTCGCTTTTTATATTTACCTAAAACAGGATTTTTTATTTAAGTGCAGCCAGTGCCTTTTCGTAATTTGGTTCTTGTGTAATTTCAGGAACAAGCTCAGTATATTTTACTACACCGTTCTCGTCAATAACTACAACAGCACGTGCTAAGAAACCAACAAGAGGACCGTCAGTCATTAAAAGACCATATGCCTCATCGAATTTAGTTCCTCTAAAATCAGATAAAGCAATTACGTTTTTAATTCCTTCAGTAGTACAAAAACGAGATTGAGCAAATGGTAAGTCTTTAGAAATAGCTAAAACCACCGTGTTATCAAGTTTTGAAGCTTCTTGGTTAAACTTACGTACGGATGTTGCACATACAGCTGTATCCAAGCTTGGGAAAATATTAAGAATTACTTTTTTACCTTTCAATGAAGATAGAGATAAAGTAGATAAGTCTTCTTTTACCAACTCGAACTCAGGTGCTTTAGAACCATTCTTAACAAACTCACCTGCAAGGTTTACTGTATTTCCTTTAAATTTAGTAGTCATATCAATTATGTTTTTAGATTTATAATTATAAGAATCGTAATTTTTTCTTAGATTCATAAATATAAACAATAATAAGCGAACATAGTTCACAGATTATTGTTTTTTTAAAACTGAAAAGCTATCAAGAAATAGTTATAACAGATCACAGGCATACGTTATAAAACTATAAAGCGCTAATAAGTTTTATTCAAGTGCAACTTAAGAGCTTATAAATTATTAGCTTTGTTAGTAAAATAGGAATTTAATGCGTCTACAACTATATCCGACTTCAAAATATCTTGTACTAATCATACTAATCGTCTTGGGTTATCCCGTGCAAGCACAAATCAAGGGGATAGTCAAAGATGCGTCTAGTAATGAACCTTTGAGTTTCATATCCGTATTTTATGAAGGTACTACTCTGGGAACTGCTACAGACAATAATGGACGATTCTCAATAGCAAGAAAAGCCGGACAAAATGAATTGACCTTCTCGGCAATTGGCTATAAAACTCAAAAGGTTAAACTTACCCAACCCAACAAGCTTATTGAGGTTAAGTTACAACCCGATGAGTTTACTCTGGAAGAGGTTGTTGTAAAACCCAGCAGGCAGAAGTACAGTAGGAAGAACAACCCTGCAGTAGAATTGATGCGCAAAGTTATTGAAAGTAAGAAGCACCTGGAGCTTGAAGAAAATGATTATTATCAGTTCGATAAATATCAGAAGATGAAGAGCTCTCTAAATGATTTGACGGAAGAAAAATTAAGTAAAGGGCTTTATAAGAACTTCAATCTTAATCCAGAAAATCTTGAGAAGTCAGAGATCAGTGACAACTACATCCTACCTATCTCTATTCAAGAAACAAACTCAAAGGTTGTGTATCGTAAAAAACCTCGCAGTAAAAAAGAGTATGTTGAAGGAGTACGCTCTGTAGGTTTAGACCAATTTATATCCTCAGGAGAGTTATTAACAACGATGATTGCTGATGTATTTACAGAAGTAAATATTTATAAAAATGAAATGCGATTGCTAAATAGGCGATTTATCAGCCCAATTAGTGACCATGCTATCTCGTTTTATAAGTACTTCATTATGGATACGGTCAAAATTGAGCAAAAAGATTATACGCACCTTACATTCGTGCCACAAAACTCTCAAGACTTCGGGTTTACAGGACATATCTATATAGCTACAGATTCCACTTATGCAGTAAAAAGATGCAGAATGAATCTCCCCTACCACACGGGTGTAAACTTTGTGACGGGCATGAATATCGTTCAAGAGTTTGATCAATTAAAAGATGGTAGCTGGATACTTGATAAAGATATTATGACTGCCGATATGGAAGCGGTAAACTTTGTTCAGGGTATCCAAATTGAGCGAACGACACTCTACGATAACTATAGTTTTGAGCCAATCCCTGAGGAGAAATTCAAACAGCAATCTTCCGTTATTAAATTAGCAGAAGCTGGCCGTCGATCTCAAACCTATTGGGATGAAACTCGTCAGGAACCCCTGACTCAACATGAAGAAGACTTAGGTGGCTCTATTGAGAAGGTATCAAAGGCTCCTGCTTTCAAGTACATAATATTCGTAGCAAGCCTTCTTTTCGAAAATCACATGGAGACCAATCGAAAAGGTCGACCTAATAAATTCGATATTGGTCCAGTTAACACGTTTATATCAAGTAACCATATTGATGGAACACGTTTCAGGTTTGGTGGTAGAACAACTGCGGCACTCAATCCACAATGGTTTTTAAGTGGATATGGGGCTTATGGCCTTCGAGATAAAAGATGGAAATATGCTGGAGAGCTAACCTATACTTTTAAACCTCGTGAATTTTATCCTTGGGAGTATCCTATGCACAGCATGAGCTTTGCCTACCGCAATGAGGTAGAATCGCCAATGGATAAATTCTTGGATACCGATAAAGATAACGTATTTGTAGCCCTTAAAGCCTTCCCTGTAGATCAGATGCTTTATGTGAGACAAGGATCTCTAAGCTATAATTATGAGAATTATGGTGGGCTACTCGTTAGAGTAGATGCTACCCGAAGAAATGAAAAAGCTGCTGGCGAATTACAATTTATAAAGAATGATGGACTAAAAACAGTTGTTGAAGATTTTGCAACTTCTCAAATTGGAATAAATCTGCGTTATGCTCCAGGTGAACTTTATGTCAATACCAAGCAACGCCGAAAATTAGTACATAAAGATGTTCCTGTATTTACACTCTCACACGTTTTGGGCATTAAAGGTTTTATTGCTAGTAATTACAACACCAATATAACAGAAGCCTCTATCTGGAACAGATTTTGGCTGTCGTCTTGGGGTAAACTCGACATGAAGTTTAAGATGGGAGCACAATGGAATACCGTTCCATTTCCACTACTCATCATTCCTACTGCCAACTTATCATACACCACTCAAAACAATGAGGCCTTTAACCTGCTTCGCAACATGGAGTTCTTCAATGACAGGTATGTTGCACTATCCCTAATTTACGATATGAATGGTAAGCTCTTAAATAGAATACCACTAATACATAGGCTCAAATGGAGAGAGATATTCAAGATCAAAGCACTCTATGGTAACTTAACAGATAAGAATAATCCCTATAAGAGTAAAAACAGTGAGCTGTTCCTATTTCCTACTCGAAAAGGTGAAGTTACTAGCTTTGTTATGAAGAGAAACATACCCTATATAGAGGCTACTGTAGGAATTTATAATATCTTTAAGTTATTGCAGATTGAATATGTCCGAAGACTTACTTATCTTGATAATCCAGGTGCAACAAAACACGGAATACGAATCATGTTAAATATGGGTTTTTAAAATTATGCAACCACTAGCTGAAAGATTACGTCCCACAAGTCTAGACAATTATATCGGCCAACAACATCTTGTTGGACCTAATGGCCCTTTGCGCAAAATGATTGATGGAGGAAGAATTTCCTCATTCATTTTATGGGGACCTCCAGGTGTGGGCAAAACCACATTGGCCAAAATTATATCACATCAATTAGATGTCCCATTCTATACACTCAGTGCAGTTACTTCTGGGGTTAAAGACGTGCGAGAGGTTATTCAACAAGCCAAGAACAACCGTTTTTTTAACCAAATGAATCCCATCCTTTTTATAGATGAGATTCACAGGTTTAGCAAATCACAACAAGATTCGCTCTTAGGTGCAGTCGAACAAGGAGTGGTAACGCTAATTGGAGCAACTACCGAAAACCCATCTTTCGAAGTAATACGCCCCCTACTCTCCAGATGCCAACTTTATGTGTTAAAATCTTTAGAGCAAGAAGACTTAATTAGGCTAGTTCATCATGCCTTGGATACAGATCATATATTAAAAGTTCGCAAGGTTGAGTTAAAAGAATCAGAAGCGATATTAAGATTTTCGGGAGGTGACGCACGCAAACTTCTCAACATCCTTGAGCTTATCGTTACCTCTAGCCCCGAAGAACCTGTTTTAATCACCAACGAAAAGGTGACTAATCTTCTACAACAAAATCCGCAAGCCTACGATAAAGGGGGTGAACTGCACTACGACATTATATCAGCCTTTATAAAATCAATACGTGGAAGTGATCCTGACGGAGCAATTTACTGGCTAGCTCGCATGGTTGAAGGTGGTGAGGACCCTAAATTCATTGCTCGAAGGCTCGTTATTTCAGCTTCTGAAGACATAGGACTCGCCAACCCAAACGCTCTACTGATTGCAAATGCTTGCTTTGATACCATTCAAAAGATAGGTTGGCCCGAGGGGCGAATCCCCTTAGCACAAGCTACTATTTATTTGGCAACTAGCCCAAAGAGTAATTCGGCTTATATGGCAATCAACGAGGCACAAGCATTGGTCAAAGAAACGGGGAATTTACCCGTACCACTACACCTAAGAAATGCCCCAACCAAACTCATGAAAGACTTGGGGTATGGCAATGAATACAAGTATAGTCACAACTACGATAGTAATTTTGCTAAGCAAGATTATCTTCCAAGTGAGATAAAAAACAAACGTATTTGGCAACCTCAAAATAATTCGGCTGAGAGCCGCCATAAAGAGTGGCTACAGCATCTTTGGGGGGACAAGTACACTAAATAGAAACCTTATAAACATAATTAATTATGAAAATTGTAATTTTAGATGCTTATGTAACCAATCCAGGAGACTTGGAATGGGGAAACTTAGACGAACTAGGACAATGCGTCATGTACGACCGTACAAGTCGCGATCAAATATTAGAAAGATGCAAAGATGCCGATGTAGTACTGACCAATAAGGTTCCTTTTAAACGTGAAACCTTAGAAGCGCTTCCTAACTTAAAATATATCGGTGTTATGGCTACGGGCTATAATATCATAGATACTGTTGCAGCTAAAGAAACAGAGGTAGTTGTAACCAATATTCCTGCTTACAGTACAAACTCTGTAGCACAGATGGTGTTCGCACATATCCTAAACATAACACTACATGTTCAGAAACATTCTGATGAGGTACATTCAGGAAAATGGAGTAGAAATACAGATTTCTGTTTCTGGAGTACACCACTAATCGAACTTCACGGCCAAACCATTGGTATAATCGGATTAGGCAGCATTGGTATGGCAGTAGCTCGCATAGCACTGGGTTTTGGTATGAAGGTTATAGCCTATACTTCTAAAGCGCAAATGCAACTACCCAAAGAGATTAAGAAAGTAGAACTAAACGAACTCTTTGAACAATCGGATATTCTCTCTTTACACGCACCGCTTACAGATGACACACGAAATATCGTCAATGCAAAGACTCTAGCTCTAATGAAACCTACAAGTATTATTATCAATACAAGTCGTGGTCCACTAATCAATGAAGACGATTTAGCAGAAGCTCTCAAGAATAAAACAATCTATGCTGCAGGAATTGACGTAATGTCGCAAGAACCTCCTAAAGCTGATAACCCTCTATTAGGGGTGGAGAATTGCTTTATCACCCCACACATTGCTTGGGCCAGTTTAGCTGCAAGAAAAAGATTGATGGAAATATTAATTGATAACCTTAAAGCATTCATTAATGGCAAACCAATCAATCAGGTGAATCCATAATTGATATCCACACAAAACATAAAATCGGATCTAAACTGCTTATTAGCTTTTAGATCCGATTTTTTTATGCTCATTGAACAACTCTAAAATAGGTCAATAAAAAAACAGCGAGAACACCTTATGGCTTCCTCGCTGCTTTGTGAAATGAAACTTAATAGTTATTAGTAGGTATTATTATTTTTAGAGTTGATCTCTTCAATAGTAATTTGAGATATATCAATGCTCTTCCAAGCGTAATAAATATAAGCTATAACAAATGGAACCAAGAATGATACATAAGTCATAACCTTGAGTGTAAATTTGCTTGAGCAGCTATTTGCTAAAGTTAAAGAGCTTTGCAAATCAGCATTCGATGGGTAATAAGCAGTGTTATTGTATGCAGCTACTAACAATAGAGTAAATACAGTAAGCACGGTACCAATACCAGCAAACCAAATTCCTTTATTATACTTAGGTTTAAGGATTGTCGCTATAATACCAAACAATACTCCAACCACACCCAGCAAGAATACAACAAGTACTATTGGCATTTCAATGAAGTTAATTAAGTATTTGTAGGGTACAAGAGATATCACCTGAGTAGTAGGATCAACAGCAAAACCATCTTTGAGCAATACATAAACTACAAATGACAAGAAGAATACTAAGAATAAACCAGTATTAATAATCAAGTGTTTCTTACATCTAGTAATAAGAGGTTCGAAGTTAATATTATTGATAAAATAAAGAATTCCTAAAACTCGAGCTAAGAAGAAGACAGCAAGACCTAAACATACATTCCATGGATCAAGCAGTGCATCAAGTCCATGAGAAGCATTTGCCCACTGACTGATTACAATAGAACCTGTTTCGTTTAAGATATTACCTTTGTCAACTAAGAAGTTCGATCCTGTAAAGAATGTCGCTACAGCTCCACCCAAAAGAACAGGGCCAAGGATACCATTAATAACCAAAAATATACGATAAGTTTTCACACCTAGTAAGTTTCCAGCCTTGTTTTGGAACTCATAACTTACGGCTTGAAGTACGAAGCTAAATAAGATGATCATCCATAACCAATAAGCACCACCAAAACTTGTACTATAAAATAAAGGGAATGAAGCAAAGAATCCACCACCAAAGGTTACAAGAGTTGTAAAAGTAAACTCCCATTTTCGTCCTGTGGAGTTAATTACTAGTTTTTTCTCATCTTCAGTCTTACCTAGAGAGAAAATCATAGAGTTACCTCCTTGCACAAATAGTAAGAATACAAGTATTGCTGCTAGCAAGGATATGATTGCCCACCAATAGTGCTGTAAAAATATATAATTATCCATAGTTGTTATTTTTCGAATTTAAAATTAAATGAATATTCTCAGCTTAGAATTAAGCCACATTAGGACCCTTCTTTATTGCCTTACGCATAATACCAATCATAGCGATAAGCATAATTGTAAATAAGACAAGGAAGATAAAGAATGTGATTTGTACTGAGCTAACATCTAATTTAGAAATAGCAGCATTAACAGGCATCATGTCTTGGATAGCCCATGGTTGACGACCAACCTCAGCAACAACCCAACCTGCTTGTCCAGCAATATAACCCAACGGAACTGTAAGAACAGCAACCCAATTAAACCACTTCTTATTGGTAATAGATTTCTTTTTAATAAAGAACCAAGTTAAAGCAAAGAATAGAATAAAGTATCCACCTAAGATAACCATGATTCTGAATGCATAGAAGTTGATTGTAACGTTGGGAACAAGCTCATATTTATCTTTAATATAGCCATAGCCAAAGTATTGTTCATTTGCTCGCAAATCTTTAAGAGCAAGCTGTGCTGTTGTATCATCGTTATTCTTTTTAGCCAAACGATACTTGGCTAGTGAAGTAACAGCTATTTTACCTCTACGCATCTTTTCTTCTGCTGAAAGAGCTATAGAACCATCTTCAAGTTCATAACCACCTTCAATAATATTTGTAATACCCGGTACATAAGCATTTAAATCTCTTTTAGCTAAGAAAGAAAGCAGTCCTGGTATTTTTATATCGAATAAGAATGGATCTTTTCCATCGTCATAACGCTCTTTGCTAGGATTTAGAATACCAATAGCAATAAGTCCTGCATCAGTAGAACCTTCATAATGAGCTTCAATCGCAGCTAATTTCATTGGTTGAGTTTTTGCTACTTGATAACCCGAAGAGTCTCCTGTAAAAGCAACAAGCAAAGAAGCAACTAGACCAAAAATAGCACCAATTTTCATACTTTGGATAGCAAATTCACGGTGTCTATTTTTCAATAAATACCAAGCACTTACTCCAACAACAAAAACAGCACCTAATACCCAACCAGATAATACCGAGTGGAAGAACTTAACTACAGCCATTGGAGAGGTAGCAATGCCGATAAAATCGACCATTTCGTTTCTTACTGTGTCTGGATTGAACTCCATACCAATTGGGTGTTGCATCCAACCGTTAGCAACTAAAATCCACCAAGCAGATATAGTAGCTCCAATACCAGTTAACCAAGTTGAAGCAAGGTGGAATCT
>QXGG01208429.1_pt1 | contig 10860 bp, 9 predicted proteins | sample 1982491 | NCBI WGS metagenome assembly QXGG01 (sample SAMN09924614, study PRJNA488089) | Wastewater metagenome, whole genome shotgun sequencing project. | isolation source: South African research farm wastewater | place: South Africa: Irene, Agricultural Research Council, Animal Production Institute... | reverse complement strand
GCCACATAACGGAAAAAGCATTCGAGCGAGACGAAAAAGCAATACAAAAATCCCGCCCCCCCGTCTAAGAATGCCCGACGGAAAAAGTAAGTTCGAACAAACAACACCAGCGCAGAAGCCATGCCGCGCAGCACACCGCCCTTTTTGCCGGCCGCGTGTCGTTTGGCCGCCCCCAACATGGCATATTGGGTGAGTTTTTCCAAGCTGGCGCGAACGCTCTGGCGGGAGTGGTGCAACAGTCGGTGCTGGAGATTGGCGCGCGTTGCAGGCCTGTCGGATTTGAGGATGGCTGTCTCGTGTACCACTCCCTCGTAGTGATCAATCAGTTCGGTGCGAAACAGACGCTCCATGCTGGAGCCGGACTTGAAGTGGCGCAGCACATGGCCAAAAGCCACCACGGTCCAGCGCACGCGCCAGACTCCCGCCGTGCCAGTGCGAACCAGAGCGATGATTTCATTGCGCAATTCGGGCGTGATGATCTCGTCAGCATCAAGAAAAAAAATGTACTCACCCTTGACATGGGCCAACAGTCGGTTGCGCTGGACTGCAAAACCCTGCCAGTCATCACTGCTGTAAGTTTGAGCCCCCAGGCTGCGCGCAATGTCCAGCGTGTTGTCGGTGCTCCCGCTGTCAAGCACGATGACTTCATCGGCAAACGAGGCGCTTTCAATGCAGCGGCCAATCAGCCGGGCCTCGTTTTGGGTCAAGATGCCAATGCTCAGGCGGGGAACATGGTTTGAATCGGTGTGTAGGGTCAACCTGCAGTCCTTGCGTTGGGTGTCTCGGCTTTCACAATGCCGTGGGGCGTCCAGGTTTTGCCGGATTGGCGCACCGACTTCATGTAGCGCTTGTTCCTGGCGGCCACCACCGGATCGGCATAGGCGCGCGAATGTTCAATGTGCAACAAAGGAGCGGTGTAGCGGTTGTGCCTGCCAACGATACCTGCATTATTCAGGCGCACGCCCATTTCCACGTCTTCAGCACCGTATTTCATGGTCTCGTCAAAACCGTTGACCTTGAGGAGGTCGCTGCGCCAACCACCGCTGTTACAGCCGTTCCAGACTTTTTTAACCGGTGAAATCCGCTCCAGGACATCGGCCAACGCAAGTGGCAAGCTCCCTGTTTTGAGCCATGAGCCCAGTCGACGAATGCAGCCTTGGGCCTTGAGCCAGTCCAGCTGAAAAATCGTCCCGTCGGTGATCAGACCATCGTGGAGCAGTTCATTGACCTCTAAGGGCATGCGGATCAGGCTGCCGCTGACGAATTGTCCTGGTTGGCGTAAATCCAGGTGCCGCTGGATGTAGCCGGGGGAAGCGACACAATCGCCGTCAATGAAAATCAGGTAATCGGCTTGCGAGGAGGCAATGGCTTTGTTCAGTATCTCGTTCTTGGCAAACCCATTGTCCGGATGCCAAATGTGACGAAATCGCGCTGCGCCCCAATGTTGCCGCCACTGATCAATGACACTTTGTGTTGCTTGTCCAGAGCCATCGTCTGCCACACACACCGTGAAAGCCTGCGTGGTTTGCCCTGCCAAACCCAGCAGCGCAAAGTGCAAGGCTTGGGGGTTGTTGTAAGTGGTGACTATGACTTCGGTGGAGACCATGCTGCTTCTTCATTGGCTGCGGCCTGCCACCGCCCGCGCTTTCAATTTTGACATGGCCATTCAATCACTGCACTCAGCCTCAAGGCACTGACTGGCATGAAGGAAATGACAAGACGCCTGAAATCGGTGCAAGGCTTGTGAAATGAATGCCTTTGCGGGTATTTTAGTGGCACAGCCATCAACTTGGCTGCAAGGGTTCAGGTGGGGCTTGGCGACGATCCGCATTGCTCTTGGATGGCCTGGGCATACCGCAGGGCAGCCCCACGACTTTGGGCCACCAGCTGCAGCCCCTGTTGCCGGGCCTGGGCGCAAGCAGTCGGCTGGCACACCCACGTCAGCACCTGATCGAGCGCCCCATCCATGCCCTCTACACGCACGGCGGCTCCCGCAGCTTGGGCATTTTGCGCGGCCTCCGCAAAGTTGAAGGTGTGAGGACCCATGATCACCGGGCAGCCAAAGGCAGCGGCTTCGATCAGATTTTGTCCACCCAGCGGCATGAAACTGCCCCCCAGCAAGGCCATGTCGGCGCTCTGGAAATACACCGGCATCTCGCCCAGGCTGTCGCCCAGCCAAACCTCGGTTTTTTCGGTCTTATCGGCTTTTTCTGCTGGATCGCCAGCTGCTGGCCAACCCGGCGGCCATGCCGAACGGCGCGACACCGCCAGACCCTGCGCAGCAACCAGCGCGTGAACCTCGTCGAAGCGCTGGGGATGCCGAGGCACCAACAGCCACAGCACATCCGCTGCCCGGAACGCGGCCAGGCGGTCTGCATCGGCCATCAGCGTCTGCAGCCAGAGCGCCTCTTCCCCTTCGCGGGTGCTGGCCAGCATGACCACGGGTCGAGGCCGGCCCTGAATGTGCCACTGGCTGCGCCAGACCTGGGCCAGCGCCAGCGCATCCGGCTGGGGGAGGACATCAAATTTGAGGTTGCCCAGCACCGCCTGCACGGGTGCGCCAAGCTGCACGAGACGCACTGCGTCGGCCTGGCTTTGTGCCAGAACCGCGTTCAAATTGCGGTAAGCGGGCCGTGACAACAGCCCCCAGCGCAAGCCCGATTGCAGCGATTTGTCATTCAGGCGGGCATTGGCCAGCACCAGCGGCACGTCCGCTTGTAAGCAAGCATGCACCAGCATGGGCCAGACCTCGGTTTCCATCAGGATGCCCAGACGAGGCCGGTGGTGTTGAACAAAGCGATGGGTGGCTTCAGGCGTGTCCCACGGCAACCAGGCCTGCGCATCGCCAGCGCGCAGCAGCGATTGCCCCTGCGCCCAACCGGTGGCGGTGCTGTGGGTCAGCAGCAAACGCATGTCGGGCCAAACGCTACGCAAGGCCTCGATCAGGATGGACGCAGCCCGCGTTTCGCCCAGTGACACGGCATGCACCCAGACGCGGCCCGGCGCGGGCGGGGCTTCGTCGTAAAAGCCAAAGCGCTGAGGCATGTGTGCCAGATAACCCGGCTCTTGCTGGCCCCGGCGGCGCAACTTGCGGCGCAACAGGGGCTGCAGGCTGCGCATCACCACGCCATAAACGCCCAGCGCCAGGCGCTCCGCCCAGGACAAACCGGCTTTCATCCGCGACCAGTCGTCTGGTCAAACAGCTGCTGGTACACCCGGCCAATGCCTTCGGCTTCCTTGGCCAAAGAAAACGCTTGTGACACCCGAGTGTGCGCGGCCTGGCCCATCTGCACCGCTGCGGGCAAATCGGCCAGCACCTGGCGCACCGCTCGGGCCAGTCCTGGCGCATCGCCGGTATCCACCAGCTCGCCCGTGATGCCGGGCAGCACCAACTGGTCAAACGCCCCCGTGCGCGAGCACACCAGAGCGCAACCGGTGGCCGCCGCCTCAAAAGGGGTCAAGCCAAACGGCTCATAACGCGGGCAGGCCACACACAACAGGCAGCGCTGGTACCACCGGTGCACCTCGCCTGCGGGCACTTCACCCAAGAACACAATGCGCTCAGACAGGCCGGCTTGGGCGATCTTGTCGATCAGGGCTTGCTGATAAGCCTGGTGCTGGGGCTGCGCCAACCCGGCAATCACCGCAGTCGCTCCGGGCAGGTGCGGCAGCGCCTCGATCATGGCGTCCACAAACACATCGCTGCCCTTGTCGGGCCGGACACGGCCAAACACGCCAATGCCGTATTGGCCTGGCAGGCCCGAATCGGCCCAGGCACCGAGCTTGTCGGGCGACAAGGCAAAGCGCGACAGGTCGATGCCGTGCGGCACCACGGCGGTGGTGTTGGGCACGAAACTGGCCGCCAACGGCGTGGTCGAGATGACCGCGTCCATTTTGGAGATCAGCCAGCGCGGAAAGCGCCCATGCAGGTGCTGGGCCGCCGAGGTGAAGACCAGCTTGATCGGCAGGCGCAGCACGTCGCGGGCAAAGATGGCAGCCATCATTTCCGGATCACGGCGCACATGCCAGATGCGAAACGCCCGCCCGACAGGTGGCTTGCGCGAGAGACGGATGGCCTCGCCCAGCGTCATGCCGTCGATGCCGTTGGACATGCGGGTGCCGCAAAAGCCCAAACGCCACTGGCGCGCCTGCAAAGGGACCAGCGCGTTGATGGTGGCCGACACACCGGTGTAGCGTTGTTTCAGGTTGAGCACGATGACCTCGGGGTCATCGCTGAGCAAGGCAGTCGCTGAGGTCATGTAAGAAGACGATGAGGCAGCTGCTCAATGCGCAGAGGCCTGGATCTGCGCATCAGGCTTGACCGAGCGCAGCAAGGCCAGCATCTCGCCTTCAATGCGGTGCAGCGCTGCTTCGGTCTGGCCCTCAAAGCGCAGCACCAGCACCGGTGTGGTGTTGGACGCCCGGATCAGGCCGAAGCCGTCGGGCCAGTCCACACGCAGGCCGTCGATGGTGAAGACTTTGGCCGGGGCCTTGAAGGCATCGCCGGCCAGCACCTGCAAGGCACTGGTCACGCTGTGCGGCTCGCCTTCGGCGCAGGTCACGTTCAGCTCGGGTGTGCTGAAGCTGCTGGGCAAGGCGTTCAACACGGCGTTGGCATCGGGGGATTGGCTGAGGATTTCGAGCAAGCGGCCACCGGCGTAGGTGCCATCGTCAAAACCAAACCAGCGCTCTTTGAAGAAAATATGGCCGCTCATCTCGCCACCCAAGGGGGCCTGGCCGCCAGCTGCCTCGATGGCCTTCATCTGGGCCTTGATCAGCGAGTGACCGGTTTTGTACATCAGGGGCTTGCCGCCTGCAGCCTCGATGGCCGGGGCCAGGCGCTGTGAACACTTCACGTCAAACAAAATGGTGCCACCGGGCACGCGGCTGAGCACGTCTTGCGCAAACAATTGCATCTGCCGGTCGGGGTAAATGTTCTGGCCGTCTTTCGTGACGATACCCAAGCGATCGCCATCGCCATCAAAAGCCAACCCCAATTCAGCATCCGTGGTTTTCAGGACCTTGATCAGGTCTTGCAGGTTTTCCGGTTTGCTCGGATCGGGGTGATGGTTGGGAAAGTTGCCGTCGACTTCGCTGAAAAGTTCAATCACTTCGCAGCCTAAAGCGCGGAAGATGCCCGGCGCCGAAGCGCCTGCAATGCCGTTGCCCGAATCGATCGCGATTTTCATGGGGCGAGACAATTTGACATCGCCCACAATGCGCTGCGTGTAGTCGGCCAACACACTGTGTGGCGTCACAGCGCCACCGGGCTTGAGCTGCCAGCTTTCGGCTTCCATCATCTGACGCAGGGCCTGGATTTCGTCGCCGTAAATGGCGCGGCCGGCCAACACCATCTTGAAGCCGTTGTAGTCCTTGGGGTTGTGGCTGCCGGTGACCTGAATGCCGCTTTGGCAAGCGGTACTGGCCGCAAAGTACAACATGGGCGTGGTGGCCAAGCCAATGTCAATGACCTGAATGCCTGCAGCGACCAGTCCCCGGATGAGCGCGGCCGAGAGTGCAGGGCCGCTCAGGCGGCCATCGCGCCCTACCGCCACCGTGCTTTGCCCTTCGGCCAGCGCCCGGGTGCCAAAGGCTTTGCCCAGGCCCTCGGCCACAGCCTCGTTCAGGGTCGACGGCACCACACCGCGGATGTCATAGGCTTTGAAAATCGAAGATGTGACTTGCATGAAATAAGAGGGGTGTAGGGTGGAACAGCCGCTGGGCACAGATGCATCTATTTTGCCTACATTGTAGGCGGCGGTGTCTCAAGACCGCCGCATGGCCAGGCTGCGATGCACAGGTCCGAAAACGACAGGGCCAACACGCGCCAACAGGCCGTTTGTGGCTAACATGAGCCCTGATGAACACCCGACAAACGTCCACCCTGCAAGCCCCACCCGGGTTGGCCATGGGCCTGGATGCGCAGCGCTGCTACCAGGCCATGGCTGAGAAAGATCCCGCCTGGGACGGCCTCTTTTTCACGGGTGTGAGCTCTACAGGCATTTACTGCCGCCCCGTTTGCCGCGTCAAACTGCCACGCCCTGAAAACTGCCTGTTTTTTGAAACTGCGGCACTGGCCGAGTCCCGGGGTTTCAGACCCTGTCTGCGTTGCAGACCCGAGCTGGCACCCGCCCGGCGCTTTTGGTCCACCACCGATGCCGGCAGGGTTCTGGCCGAATTCGCAGCCCGTGCGCTGCAAACGACCATCCAACAGGGCCGCAAGCCCCCCAGCATGACGGCGCTGGCAGCACAGCTGGGTGTGAGCGATCGCCACCTGCGGCGCATGTTCACGCGGCATTGGCAAGTCTCACCCCTGCAGTACCTGCAAACCCAGCGCCTGCTGCACGCCAAACAGTGGCTGCACGACAGCCCCCTGCCGGTGGCTCACATCGCACAGGCCAGCGGCTTTAGCTCAACCCGGCGCATGTACGCCGCTTTCGCCCAGCACTACCAGCTGAGCCCAGGACAACTGCGACCGCCCCGGACACCACACCACGAAGACGCTGGCCAGGGTACGGCACTGGTCTTGCACTACCGCCCGCCCTGCCAGATCGGCGCGCTGTGGCAATTCCTCCAAGACCGTTCACTGGAGGGCATGGAGCGCTGGCATGGCGAAGGGGCACAAGCCATCTTGCGCCGAACGGTGCGCTGGCCCCACGGGTCCAGCGACCTGCATGGCTGGCTGGAGGTGCAGTGGGACCACCTGCAGCCCGTGGTTCAACTGCGCGTCAGCAAGGACTTGCTGCCCGTATTGCCCAGCCTGGTCGCCCAGGTCCGAGATTGGCTGGACCTGGATGCCGACCCGGCCCGCATTGCGCAAGTGATCGGGCAGGATTTCCCGAAGGCCACAGGCCAACGCCTGCCGGGCTGCCTCGATGGGTTCGAGCTGGCTGTGCGCGCCGTCCTGGGTCAGCAAATTTCCGTCAAAGCCGCCCGCACCCTGGGACAGCGCCTGGTCAACGCGCTGGGTGAACCTTGTGCCACGCCCTGGCCCGAACTCAACCGAACATTTCCCAGCCCTGCGCGTCTGGCGCAGGAAGACAAAGCCCCCCTCATGGGCAGCCTGGGCATCGTGCGACAAAGGCAACAAGCCATTCAGGCCCTGGCACGGGCCGTCGAATCGGGCACGCTGGACCTGCGTCCCCAAGCCCCAGTGGCGCCCACCTTGCAGGCGCTGATGGCGCTGCCCGGCATCGGCCCTTGGACGGCGCACTACATCGCCATGCGTGCCCTGCGCTGGGTGGATGCCTGGCCGGTTCAGGATGTGGCGCTGCAAACCGCTTTGGGCGTGCGTCAACACCCACGCCCCACCCAGGCCCTGGAACAGCTGGGGCTGGCCTGGCAACCTTTTCGCAGCTATGCCCTGATCGCGGCCTGGCAGCACTTGAACCCCGACCCTGACACCCACCCACAGCCATGACACCCATCTTCACCCAACGACTGAACGGACCCTTGGGTCCGATGATCCTGGCGGCCACGGCGCAAGGCCTGTGCGGCGTCTGGTTTGAAGGACAGCGCCATGGCCCCACCGATGAGCGACAGCAAAGCTGGAAACCTGACGCCGCCAACGGCCTGCTGCAAAACGCAACAAAGCAATTGCTGGCCTACTTTGGAGGCGAAACGGATGGCTTTGAGCTGCCGCTGGACCTGTCTGCGGGCACCGCGTTCCAGCAATCGGTCTGGCACGCCTTGCTGCGCATCCCCTCAGGCCAAACGCAGACCTATGGCGATTTGGCTCGCCTTTTGAACAAACCCCGGGCTGTCCGCGCCGTGGGTGCTGCGGTGGGTCGCAACCCGGTGAGTATCATCGTGCCTTGCCACCGCATCCTGGGTGCTGGCGGCCAACTCACAGGCTATGCCGGCGGACTGTGGCGCAAACAAGCGCTGCTCAAGTTGGAAGGCCACCCGGGTCTTTGACCATTTTTGAATGACTTCATCTCACACCAAAGGCTGGCTGGCCGATTTCTTGATCCTGGCCGCCATCTGGGGCTCGTCCTTTTTGTTCATGCGCGTGGCCGCACTCGAGCTGGGAGCCCTGCCCACAGCGGCCATTCGGGTCGCCATCGCATCGGCATTTTTGCTGCCGCTGATGCTGGCCAAAGGCTATTGGCGCGTGCTGCGTCAGCATTGGAAGCCGGTGCTGTTTGTGGGTGCACTCAACAGTGGCATCCCTTTCGCCCTGTATTCCTTTGCGGTGATGCACATCACCACGGGCTTTTCATCCATCCTGAACGCCACGGTGCCCTTGTTCGGCGCCGTGGTCGCCTGGATCTGGCTGGGTGACAAGCCGAGCCTGTCGCGCACCGTGGGTCTGGCCATCGGTTTTGGTGGCGTGGTGTTGCTGGCCGGCGGGCAAGCGAGCTTCAAACCCAATGCCTCGGGCATTGCCCCGGCCTGGGCTGTGGCAGCCTGCCTGGCGGCCACCACCTGCTATGCACTGTCGGCCAGCTTCACCAAAAAACACATCCCCAGTCTGCCTCCGCTGGTCACCGCCACCGGCAGCCAGATCGGTGCCACCCTGGCTTTGGTGTTGCCTGCGCTGTGGTTCAGGCCAGATCACTGGCCCAGCGCGTCGGCCTGGTGGTCTTTGCTGGTCGTGGGGGTGCTGTGCACCGGCGTGGCCTACATCCTGTACTTCAAGTTGATTGAAAACTCGGGGCCTGCGCGGGCGCTGACGGTGACCTTTCTGGTGCCGGTCTTTGCCATCGCTTACGGCGTGCTGTTTCTGGGCGAAACCGTCACCGCCTGGATGCTGCTGTGCGGCGCGGTGATTCTGGTGGGGACCGCCTTGTCCAGCGGACTGGTCAGGCTACCGGGGCGTTGACATGAACATTTTCATGGGTTGCACGCGCTGCACATCGCGCGCGCGCAATTGACCGCAGCCGCCGTCCACATCCTGTCCGGCTGACTGACGCAGCTTGGTCAGCACACCCCGCTGGTGCAAGCTGCGGGCGATGGCGGCAGCTTTCTCCCAAGTCGGTCGCGCGTAGGGCAAGTCGGGCACCGCGTTGTAGGGAATCATGTTCATCAGCGCGTATTTGCCCCGAAGCAAACGCACGATGCCTTCGATTTCCTCGGGGCTGTCGTTCACGCCTTCGATCAGCGTCCACTGGTACTGGATCGGGTAACCGGTGGCGCGTGCGTAAGCTTCACCCGCCTCGACCAGGTCTTGTGGATCAAAGCGCGGGGCACGCGGCAACAGTTGCGCCCGCAAATCAGGCCGGGTGGAGTGCAGGGACAAAGCCAGCGCTGGTTTGACACGGCCTTGCGGCAGACGCTCGAACACCCGCGCATCGCCCACGGTGGAAAACACCAGGTTCTTGTGCCCGATGTTGCCCACCGTGCCCAACAGGTCGATGGCATCGATGACCGCATCCAGGTTGTGCGAAGGCTCGCCCATGCCCATGAACACCACTTTTTTGACCGGCCTGAGCGTACGCGCCAAAGCGACTTGCGCCACGATCTCGGCGCTGCCCACCTGCCGAATCAGCCCTTCGCGCCCGGTCATGCAAAACACGCAACCGACCGCACAGCCCACCTGGGACGACACACACAGGCCGTCACGCGGCAAGAGCACGCTTTCCACCGTCTGACCATCCTGCAGCCCGACCAGCAAACGGGCCGAGCCGTCTTGGCCCGGATGCTGCTCGCGCAGCGTGGCCAGACCCGCCAACGTGGCACTCAGTGCAGGCAAGGCCTCGCGTACCGCCGTGGGCATGAAGCTTTGCAGCGGGCGACGGCCACTGTCCTGAGGCTTGGCTTGCGCCCACAGGCGCAGCACACGCTGCGCGTGCAAGGGGTTGGCACCCAAGGCGCGCAAATGGTCGCGGATGTCCTGAACGCTGTGCATTGGCATCGATTTCAGCCGTCAGTAGTGCGGCGGAATTTCGTCGCGAAGGTTGCGCATTTCAGCGCCGCCGCCCGATTCGGGCAGACGGTCACGCATCTGGCGCAACTCCTGAATCAGCGCGTCAATTTGCTGCTGCTGGCGATACACCTGTGCATTGAGCTGATCCAGCAGGTCTTCGGTGAAGCCGGCCTTGATTTCCAAGTCGACCAAGCGGTTTTCAATCGGGGTGGGGATGTCCATGGGCTGTATTGGACATGATTTCGGACAGGACTTTTTGACATCTTTTATAATCAAAGCATCGCCGAGTTATCTGAACTACTTGCAGGGCGATTCACAAAACCTGCTAAAGCGTTCGCCAGGCTCCGGGTTTTCAGGGTCGGCAACGCCGACAAACCTCTGAAACTTCAGGAGCCTTTTTCATGTCCAGCAACTACCTCTTCACCTCGGAATCCGTCTCCGAAGGCCATCCCGACAAGGTCGCCGACCAGATCTCGGACGCGATCCTCGACGCCATCTTCGAGCAAGACCCCCGCAGCCGCGTGGCCGCCGAGACCCTGACCAACACCGGTCTGGTGGTCCTGGCCGGAGAAATCACCACCAACGCGCACGTCGACTACATCCAGGTGGCGCGTGACACCATCAAGCGCATCGGCTACGACAACACCGACTACGGCATCGACTACAAAGGCTGCGCGGTCATGGTTTGCTACGACAAGCAATCCAACGACATCGCCCAGGGCGTGGACCACGCATCGGACGACCACCTCAACATCGGCGCGGGCGACCAGGGCCTGATGTTCGGCTATGCCTGCTCTGAAACACCTGAGCTGATGCCTGCCCCGATTTACTACGCCCACCGCCTGGTCGAGCGCCAGGCACAGCTGCGCAAGGACGGCCGCCTGCCCTTCCTGCGCCCGGACGCCAAGAGCCAGGTGACCATGCGCTATGTGGATGGCAAGCCGCACAGCATCGACACCGTGGTGCTGTCGAGTCAGCACGCGCCCGAGATG
>QXGG01380604.1_pt1 | contig 10864 bp, 11 predicted proteins | sample 1982491 | NCBI WGS metagenome assembly QXGG01 (sample SAMN09924614, study PRJNA488089) | Wastewater metagenome, whole genome shotgun sequencing project. | isolation source: South African research farm wastewater | place: South Africa: Irene, Agricultural Research Council, Animal Production... | reverse complement strand
CTCCACACCACAGGACCTTCCGGCATTCAGACGCCTGCTGGGCGACGGGTCCGAACTCGGAATCAGATTCTCATACGCAGAGCAGCCATCGCCCGACGGACTTGCCCAGGCCTTCATCATAGGACGCGAATTCATAGGCGATGACAACGTATGCCTGGTGCTCGGAGACAATATATTCCAGGGAGTGGGCTTCGAAGGGATGCTGCACAAGGCCGTGGAAGAGGCGGAAAAAGGCAAGGCCAGCGTATTCGGCTACTGGGTAAAAGACCCCGAGCGCTACGGAGTTGCCGAATTCGACAGGGAAGGCAAGTGCATAAGCATAGAAGAAAAGCCCCGGGAGCCAAAGAGCAATTACGCTGTAGTGGGACTCTATTTCTACCCGAACAACGTGGTCGAAGTGGCCGCAGGTATCAAGCCGTCCGCAAGAGGGGAACTGGAAATCACCTCCGTAAACCAGCACTACCTCGCCGAAGGCAGTCTGATGGTACAGACCCTGGGACGCGGCTTCGCCTGGCTGGACACCGGAACGCACGACTCACTCGCCGAGGCCTCAACCTATGTCGAAGTGCTGGAGAAACGCACCGGCCTTAAAGTGGGCTGTCTTGAGGAAATCGCCTTCTGCAAGGGATGGATCGACGAAGAACAGCTCAGGCGCAACGCAGAGCCTATGAAGAAGAACCAGTACGGCCAATACCTTCTTTCCCTTCTCGAACGCAGGTCATAAGGATGGAAGCGATCAGGACAGAAATAGAAGGGCTGATAATAGTCGAGCCCAAGTTATTCCCCGATGCAAGAGGCTGGTTCACCGAGACTTACTCCCAGAAGGAATTCGACGAGAAAGTAGGGATACCCGCCACGGGCAAAGCGGTGGTCTTCGTTCAGGACAACGAGTCCTGTTCCACACGCGGCGTAGTCCGCGGCCTCCATTACCAGCGGCCGCCATATAGCCAGAGCAAACTGGTGCGCTGCACACTGGGAAGAGTGCTCGACGTAGCCGTGGACCTGAGGGAGGGCTCTCCCACCTACGGCAGGCATCTGGCGATCGAACTGAGCGCCGAAAACCACCGTCAGCTCTTCATACCCCGCGGTTTCGCGCACGGCTTCGCGGTACTGAGCGAGACGGCAGTCTTCAGCTACAAATGCGACGCCTTCTACGCCCCGCAGAGCGAAGGCGGCATACAGGCTCTCGACCCGGCGCTGGGCATAGATTGGCAGATTCCGTACGGGGATATGATTCTCTCCGACAAGGACCGGGTGCGCGCCTGCCTCGCCGACAGCCCCTGCGACTTCCCGGCGACGACGAAGTTGTATTAAACGATATTTTAACAATAATATATGAATATACTGGTATGCGGAGCGAACGGACAGCTGGGACGCGAATTGCGCAGTCTGGCGCCGGTATCCGTTCATAGATATTTTTTCAGTGACATTGCGGGCTCCGATGCGGACGAGACGCTGCCGCTCGACATCTGCGACAGGGAAGGCGTACGCAAGGCTCTGGCTGACAACGACATAGACATATTGATAAACTGCGCCGCCTTCACCGACGTGGAGGGCGCCGAGGACAGGCCGGAACTCGCGGAAAGACTGAACGGATATGCCCCGGCAGTGCTTGCCGAAGCGGTGAAGGAAAGAGGCGGGCTGCTGGTGCACATATCCACGGATTACGTTTTCGGGATGGACAGCGGAAACAGGCCGCTCGCGGAGGAGAGCTGCGGAAGCCCCTGCGGGGTTTACGGACTGAGCAAACTGCACGGAGAGCAGGCAGTGACGGCAAGCGGCTGCAGACATCTTATCCTGCGCACCGCCTGGCTGTACTCCGAATATGGACGCAATTTCGTCAAGACCATATTGAGACTGAGCGCCGAGAAGCCGCAGATAAAGGTAGTCTTCGACCAGTGCGGCAGCCCGACCTATGCCCTGGACCTTGCGGAAGCCATATTCACCATTGTCGAAAAAGGGCTGTACGAAGGCAGGGAAGGCATATACAACTATAGCAACGAAGGCGTCTGCAGCTGGTACGATTTCGCAGTCGAGATAGCCGCCGCAAGCGGACACGACAAGTGCACAATAGTGCCTTGCCACAGCGACGAATTCCCTTCAAAGGTCACCAGACCGCCGTATTCGGTGCTGGACAAGAGCAAATTCAAGAAATGCTTTGGACTTGAGATACCACACTGGCGCCAATCGCTGCTGAAATGCCTGTCCGGAAAATCGATGCTTCAGATTGCACAAGAGACGAAAAAATAGTATATTTGCGCGCCTTCCCGAAAAAAAAGGCACAGACAGATAATTCAAAACATTTAATAGAATTATGGTATCTTACAAAGAAATCGGCCTTGTGAACACCAGAGAAATGTTCGCCAAGGCAGTGGCAGGCGGCTATGCCATCCCTGCATTCAACTTCAACAACATGGAGCAGCTCCAGGCCATCATCCAGGCTGCTGCCGAGACCAAGTCCCCTGTCATCCTCCAGGTTTCCAAGGGTGCCCGCAACTACGCAAACCAGACCCTTCTCCGCTACATGGCAGAGGGTGCCGTAGAGTATGCAAAGGAACTCGGATGGGAGCATCCTCAGATCGTTCTCCATCTCGACCACGGCGACTCCTTCGAGCTCTGCAAGAGCTGCGTTGACATGGGCTTCTCTTCAGTGATGATCGACGCTTCCTCCCTCCCTTACGAGGAGAACATCGCCCTCACCAAGAAGGTTGTGGATTACGCTCACCAGTATGATGTTACCGTAGAGGCCGAGCTCGGCGTTCTCGCAGGTGTCGAGGATGAGGTTAGCGCAGCCGAGTCCCACTATACCAAGCCTGAAGAGGTTATCGACTTCGCTACCCGCACCGGCTGCGACTCCCTCGCAATCTCCATAGGAACTTCCCACGGCGCTTACAAGTTCACTCCTGAGCAGTGCACCGTAGATCCTAAGACCGGCCGTCTGGTTCCTCCTCCACTCGCATTCGACGTGCTTCACGAGATCGAGAAGAAGCTCCCTGGCTTCCCTATCGTGCTCCACGGCTCTTCTTCAGTGCCTCAGGACGAGGTTGACACCATCAACAAGTTCGGCGGCGCCCTCAAGGCAGCTGTAGGTATCCCTGAGGAGCAGCTCCGCGAGGCTGCCAAGAGCGCAGTCTGCAAGATCAACATCGACTCCGATTCCCGTCTTGCAATGACCGCAGCAATACGCAAGGTATTCGCTGAGAAGCCGGCTGAGTTCGACCCTCGCAAGTACCTCGGTCCTGCCCGCGACAATATGAAGAAGCTCTACATCCACAAGATCGTGAATGTACTCGGCTCAAACGGAAAGGCTGAATAATTAGCATTATAATACGAACCCGGGCCTACCCTGGTCCGGGTTTTTAGTATTATTCAACAATAACCTATTTGCTTGACTGAACCATGACAGATTTTACCCACAACCACAAAGCACATCCGTGGCACGGGATCGACCTCGGTCCCAATTGTCCGGACGAAGTCAGGGTTTTCATCGAAATAGTTCCTACGGACACTGTAAAATATGAAGTGGACAAGGCCTCCGGCTATCTCAGTCTGGACCGTCCGCAGAAGTTCTCCAATATTGTTCCGTCCCTTTACGGCTTCATACCGAAGACCTATTGCGACAAGCGCATGGCCAGCAAGACCAATGACGCCCTCGCCCGTTACGATGTGGAGGGAGACCACGACCCTCTCGATATATGCGTGCTCACGGAGAAGGACGTCACCCACGGCGACATCATCGTCAACTGCCGCCCAATAGGCGGCCTGAGGCTCCTGGACCACAACCAGGCCGACGACAAGATTATTGCCGTGCTCAAGAACGACGCTGTTTACGGCGGTTACAATGACATCGAGGACCTGCCTATGGAGATAGTGCGCCGCCTCGTGCACTATTTCACCACCTACAAGGACATACCGGGAGACAGCAAAAAGAGAATGGTATTTGTCAACAAGTACGGTGCAGCCGAAGCAAAGGAAGTCATAAAGCTCGCCATGGAAGATTATGACGAGTACATCAGCAAACTCTGAGCGCCGGATGGAAAAGGTAATCATATTCTCAGCCCCGTCCGGAGCAGGGAAGAGCACCGTGGTCAGGCATCTGCTCGGACTGCACCCCGAATTCGAGTTTTCGATTTCCTGCACCTCCAGACTGCCCCGCGGCGAAGAGAGGGACGGAGTCGAATATTACTTCATAAAGCCGGAGAAGTTCCGCGAACTCATCGACACCGACTCATTCGTGGAGTACGAAGAAGTCTATAGGGACAAGTTCTACGGCACCCTCAAGTCCGAGGTGAAGCGAATCTGGTCAAAGGGCAATGTGATTGTCTTCGACGTGGATGTGAAAGGCGGAGTCAACCTGAAAAAGTATTTCGGGGACAAGGCCCTCTCCATACTCATCTGCCCTCCTTCCCTGGATGTGCTGAAGGAGAGACTGACGGGGAGGGGGACGGACAGCCCCGAGGCCATAGCCGAAAGGCTCGCCAAGGCATCTTCCGAACTCGAGTACGCTTCGGGACGCTTCGACGCGGAACTCGTCAACGACCGCCTGGAGGACACCCTGGCCAAGGCGGAGGCCCTGGTGAACGGATTCCTGGCAAAATAGCCGTCCGCACTATGGAGACGGCGCTTTACGGAGGCAGCTTCAATCCGCTGCACATTGGCCATCTTGCCATATTGCGCAAGCTGGCCGATTCGTTTGAGCGCATATACCTCGTGGTCTCCCCAAAGAATCCGCTGAAGGACAATATAGACGCCTCCAGCGCCGAGACGCGTCTGAAGGCGGCTTCGGAAGCCCTGCTCAGACATCCCGAGCTCTGTGACGGCAGCCGCCGCGGCCGTGTGATACTCTCCGACATAGAGTTCCGTCTCCCCTCTCCGAACTACAGCATAAACACCCTGGATGCGCTCGCAGCCGAAATGGCCGCGGAAGGCCCCGTATCGCTGACTATGGTGGTCGGCGGAGACCAGATTGCCGACATCAGGCGCTGGAAGGACTATGAGAGGATACTTCTGGAATACGGCGTGGCAGTGTTCCCGAGAGAGGGCTGCGATCTCGAAGCCATTCGTCTGGACCTGCTCTCCGAAAACCCCGATTACAAGATCAGACTGATGGATATGCCTGAAGTGCCCGTCAGCTCCAGCGAGATTCGCCTCGCCCTATCAAAGGGTCAGTCCGTGGACGGCCTGCTGATGTAAATGCGACGCCAGAGGCCGAGCAGCACGCGCCTGAGACTCCAGGAGCCCACAGACACTTTGCCGCAGAATTTCCAGAATGCGGACCAGCGCCGCCATCCGGGCGAGCTCACCTCCCCCCTGCGGCCTTTCCTGACGTAGGCAACCATACGCGCATATACCTGATTTTCAGGGATATATTCCCGGCTTGACTGTAAATTACCGTCTCCGTTCAGCAGCAATGGCTTCAGGGAAACCACGCGATGGACTACCCAGTGTCCGGAGTCGGTGAGCCCCAGTACAACATCTCCCATACGGAGTTCCGGGTAAGTGCAGGCGGAGAGCACGATAGAGTCGCGCCTGTCCACGAGAAAAGGATTCATACTGTTTCCCCTGCAGAGTATCTCGACGCTCTTTCCCGAAGAAAGCTGCTCGAGCAGTGCCGGCATGAATACGTCCATAGGAACGGAGAGTTTCCTGATTCCTTCCCGGCAGAATTCCCTATTTGATGAATTGTGCTCCATAGCGGGGCAAATCTAATTAAAAAAGAGTATCTTTGAAAGTTAGCAATCTTCAAAAATTACTTATGTCAGCAAAAGAGACAAGGTTAAGGTACAAAGTGGCGGGACATGCTTTCGAATTCATACACGGGGAAGACTTTCCGTGCGGCGGACGCCTGCTTGCGCCTTACCTGCCCTTCGCCGACGACGGCAGCGATGAATGCATATTCAGACTGCGCATAGTCCGCGCTCCCCTGCCGCCTACAGGCAGACTGATCAGACGCTGCAACGACGAGGCACCGTATCTCTGGATATATGAAGATATATCCGCTGCGGAAGAAAAGTGTTTCGGGCATTCGCTTTCGCCGGACGAGCCTATGTCCATACTGCGCTGCGACGGCGACGAGGCCCTGCTGACCATAGCCCCGGCTTGCGGAAACTCTGCTGCCGCAATGGCCGTAAACAATTCGACAATGCTGCTATATACCTGGAAGACAGGCGGAAAGGCCACTCTGCTGCTGCACGCGTCGGCAACGGTCAGAAGAGGGCGGGCATATCTGTTCCTGGGCCGCAGCGGAACGGGGAAAAGCACGCACAGCCGTATGTGGATGGAAAACCTGGAGGGCTGCGAACTGCTCAACGACGACAACCCTGTGCTGAGGATAGAAGACGGGGTGCCTATTGTTTACGGGAGTCCATGGAGCGGCAAGACGCCGTGCTGGAAGAACGAGAGGGCCGTGCTGGGAGGCATAGTCAGGATTGTGAGGGCGCCGCATAACAAGGCGGTCAGGCTCAGCGCCCTGGAGTCGTTCGCCTCGCTTGTGTCGTCCTGCTCGTCGATAATATGGGACCGAAAGTGGAAGAATGAGCAGGAGGATTGCGTCGAGAAGGTAGTAAGTCTCTGTCCAGGATGGAATATGGAATGCCTGCCTGACGCAGAGGCGGCGGAAGTCTGCAGCAAAGCCGTGGAAGGAATATGAAGTATTTGCGTTGGATAAGTAAACTTGCGGCTCCTGTCGCGCCTATGCTCACGGGAGCGGTGCTCTGCCAGCTGGTGCTGGTGGGGATTGCACTTTGCTATGTCTATATCAGCAAGAGCCTTGTGGACGTCGCATCCGGAGTCGGAGAGGGAGGCGCCCGGGAACTCGTACTGCTCGGCTGCGCGATGGTGCTGACCATATTGCTGCGAATCGGCTTCCAGTCCTGCATAAGCTACGTCGAGAGCAAGGCCGAGATCAAGATTGCAAACAGTCTCCGCCAGAGGGAATTCGACAAACTGATGCACCTCAAATCGGACTACCGCAAGCACTGGCATTCGGGCGATCTGGTGAACAGGATGCAGAGCGACGTTTCCGCGGTGGCTTCCTCCATAGGTCGCGTGATTCCGAATCTGACCGGAGCCTTACTGAAATTTTCAGCCGCATTCGCATATATGCTCGTACTCGAAGCCAGACTTGCCTGGCTGCTGGTTCTCGTGATACCGGTGGGAGTGTTCGGCGGACGCTTCGTGCTGAGACGCACCCGCGCCCTTACCCTTGCAGTGCGCGAAGGTGACGGCAAGGTGCAGTCACATGTTCAGGAGAGCGTTCAGCATCTTCCTGTCATTCAGGGACTTGAATACGGCGCGAACAGCAGCAGCGAGCTGGAGATGATTCAGGACGACTTCTATTCGAAGATAATGCGGCGCACCCGTTTCAGCATAGTGGCGAGGATTCTGACCGCCCTTGCATTTTCACTCGGATATGCAATCGCTTTCCTCTGGGGAGTAAGGGGGATATGGCTGGGAAGCGTCAGCTTCGGCCTGATGACTGCCTTCCTGCAACTTGTCGGACAGATACAGCGTCCTTTGCTGGAAATGAGCGAGCAGCTGCCGTCTCTCTTCCACTGCAGCGCTTCCATTGACAGACTGATGGAAATCGAGGCAATGCCGGGCGAGGAAGAGGGGGAAGCGCTGATGATGGACGGCATAGCTGGCGTAAGACTGGAGAATCTGAGTTTCCATTACCCTGACGGCGAGGAAATGATATTCGACAATTTCTCCCACGATTTCAAGCCGGGCAGCCGCACTGCCGTCATAGGCGAGACAGGCATAGGCAAGAGCACACTTATAAAGCTGCTTATGTCCCTGCTGCAGGCGGACAGCGGCAAGATTACACTATATGACCTGAAAGGCGACTGCGCCGAGGCCTCTTCGAGGACCCGCTGCAATATGGTATATGTCCCTCAGGGCAATACGCTCTTCAGCGGCAGCATACGCGAGAACCTGCTTATGGGCAAGCCCGATGCCGACGAAAGCCAGATGAGGGAGGCGCTCCACCGCGCCGCCGCCGATTTTGTGGACAGGATGCCCGAGGGCCTGGACAGCCAGTGCTTCGAGGCAGGAGGCGGGCTCAGCGAAGGCCAGGCGCAACGCATAGCCATAGCCCGCGCCCTGCTGCGTCCGGGAAGCATACTCCTGCTGGACGAGTTCAGTTCCGCCCTGGACCCTGAGACCGAAGAACTGCTCCTGGAGCGCCTCAACGACGGTTCCAGCGACAAGACAATGATATTCATAACCCATAGGGAAAGGGTCGCCGACTACTGCGACTCCATACTCAGACTCGACAGAAAATGAAACTGAAGAAAGGATTTGAACTGCGCAGCATCTGCGGCGAAAAAGTCGTGACTGCGTCCGGAATAGAAAATATCAACTTCAACAAGATGCTCAGCTTCAACTCGAGCGCCGCCTTCCTGTGGGAACGCTTCTACGGCAGCGAGTTCAGCGCCGGGGATATGGCTGACGCCCTGGTCTCCGAGTACGGAATCGACAGGGAGCGCGCCCTCGCGGATTCGGAGCTGCTCGCCGGGAAATGGCGTGAGGCCGGCGTCTTGGAGGATTAGGCCGGAAAAAAATATCACTGTTCCGGGACTCCCTTCCAGGAGGACGGGAGCGGAGCCGTTATCGACAGCGGCTCGCGACGCACCGGATGCACGAAGTCTATATGCCTGGCATGCAATGAGATGCCGCCGTCCGGATTGCTGCGTGGGGCGCCGTATTTGAGATCGCCCTTGATGACGGTGCCGGCATTGGCGAGCTGGCAGCGTATCTGGTGGTGACGGCCTGTCAGCAACTGCACTTCGAGGAGGAAATAGCGCTCGGTTCTGGAAATATATCTGTATATGAGCTCCGCGCGTTTGGCGTCCTTTACGGGCGGCAGTTCCGGGTGGGCGGCGAGAGGTCGGACTATATATGACTTGTTCTGCTTTTCGTTGCGCGTCATCCAGTCGGTGAGGCGCTCCTCTTTCTGACGCGGCTCCGAGCAGACCAGGGCCCAGTAAAATTTGTGGACCTCTCCCTTGCGGAACATTTCCGAGAGTCTCTCCAGTGCCTTGCTTGTCTTGGCGAAAATGCAGATGCCGCTCACCGGACGGTCCAGGCGGTGGGGTATGCCCATGAATACCTGTCCCGGCTTGGAATCGCGCGCGGCGATGAAGGCCTTGAGGGTTTCGGCCAGGCACTCGTCGCCGGTCTTGTCGCCCTGTACTATCTCCCCCGCCCTCTTGTTGAACACAAGAAGATGGTTATCTTCATAGAGTATGCGCGAACTTATGTCGGCGTACTCGGACTCTGTCAGTTCCCTGTAAATCATATCGTGACAAAGATACACGATTTTTCCCTATGCGGCACACCCCTTTCTGCCAAATTGTCACGAAAAAGCCCCGCTTTTGCCGTGGCACAGCTTTGGATATTTCCTCTGCGTCCTTCTGAGGAGAAGGGCAGAAAAAAAACGGAAAAATTTAAAATACACAAATACTATGGGAAAAATCATTGGAATAGACCTCGGAACTACGAACTCCTGCGTAGCCGTAATGGAAGGTAACGAGCCTACCGTCATCATCAACAACGAAGGACAGCGCACCACTCCTTCAGTGGTTGCCTTCGCAGACGGAGGAGAAAGAAAGATAGGCAATCCTGCAAAGCGTCAGGCCATCACCAACCCTCACAAGACCATATTCTCCATCAAGAGATTCATGGGTGAGACCTACGATCAGGTAAACAAGGAAATCGCACGTGTGCCTTACAAGGTCGTGAAGGGCGAGAACAACACCCCGCGCGTGGACATCGACGGACGTCTCTACACGCCTCAGGAGATTTCTGCAATGATACTGCAGAAGATGAAGAAGACCGCAGAGGAGTATCTCCGTCAGGAGGTTACCGAAGCTGTCATCACCGTTCCGGCATACTTCTCCGACTCTCAGCGTCAGGCAACCAAGGAAGCCGGCAAGATCGCAGGCCTCGATGTAAAGCGCATCATCAACGAGCCTACCGCAGCCGCTCTCGCATACGGCCTGGACAAGAAGAACAAGGATATGAAGGTAGCCGTTTATGACCTCGGTGGCGGTACTTTCGATATCTCCATCCTGGAGCTCGGTGACGGCGTGTTCGAGGTACTCTCCACCTCAGGTGACACCCACCTCGGCGGTGACGACTTCGACCAGGTCATCATAGACTGGCTCGCCCGCGAGTTCGCTATGGAGAATGGCGGAATCGACCTCAAGAAGGACCCTATGGCCCTCCAGAGACTGAAAGAGGCAGCAGAGAAGGCAAAGATCGAGCTCTCAAGCCAGACTTCTACCGAAATCAACCTGCCTTACATCATGGCAGTTGACGGAATGCCTAAGCATCTCGTGAAGACCCTCACCAGGGCGAAGTTCGAGCAGCTCTCAGACGATCTCATCCAGGCTACCATCGCACCTTGCCGCACCGCTCTTGACAAGGCCGGTCTCCAGCCATCACAGATCGACGAAGTGCTTCTGGTCGGCGGTTCAACCCGTATCCCTGCCATCCAGGAAATCGTGAAGAAGTTCTTCGGCAAGGAGCCTAACAAGTCTGTCAACCCTGACGAGGTTGTGGCAGTGGGTGCAGCCATCCAGGGCGGCGTGCTCTCAGGCGATGTGAAGGACGTGCTCCTTCTCGACGTTACCCCGCTTTCACTCGGTATCGAGACCCTCGGCGGAGTGATGACCAAGCTCATCGACGCCAACACCACCATACCTACCAAGAAGAGCCAGGTATTCTCCACCGCAGCTGACAACCAGCCGTCCGTAGAGATCCACGTCCTTCAGGGCGAGCGCTCGATGGCAAAGGACAACAAGACCATAGGCCAGTTCCACCTCGACGGCATTGCACCTGCACCGCGTGGAGTTCCTCAGAT
>QXGG01165013.1_pt1 | contig 10864 bp, 10 predicted proteins | sample 1982491 | NCBI WGS metagenome assembly QXGG01 (sample SAMN09924614, study PRJNA488089) | Wastewater metagenome, whole genome shotgun sequencing project. | isolation source: South African research farm wastewater | place: South Africa: Irene, Agricultural Research Council, Animal Production... | reverse complement strand
TATGGTTTCTTGCGCGAAGCACATGGCATTATCGCCTGGTCATTGTTTGCGGTGATTGTGTTGCATATCAGTGCCGCATTGCAGCATGGCTTGATTCGTCAAGACAGCGTTTTACCGTCCATGCTGTTTAAGTTTCGCTCACGCAAATAACCTAAGTTCCAGTCCCACCGGTGCTGAACCCTTGCGGTCAGCACCGCGTTCTTGTCGATCAGAGTGCTGCATCCGTAGCACTCGCCACCTCTTGCCTTCAGTGTCCTTAACCTTCCAAGTTACGCACCCGCTGCGCCAAAATTGAAAAATCAAAACGCACTTGGGTGGGGATCAATAGCAATACCAGCGAGATCGCCACAGGCACCAATGTCGCCAATAAGAAAGATTCCATCAGGTAGGTGGTGGGTGCGCCAGGGGATGGGAACATCCACAGCCCTGCGATCAAGCCCCCTAGGGTACTTAGCGCCGCGTTATAGCTTTGATAACGGGTGCTGTAAAAACCAAAAAACACTGGGAAAGCAGCCGCGCAACAGAGCAAATCTGCCAATAAAAACAAATATAAGATGCTGTAACCTTGCGATGCCACAATCAGCACTGGCACGGATAACACTACAATTAACCAACGTGATAAAACCAGTAAACGCTGATTACCTAAGTTGGGCAGCAGCCGACGAATATCAATCACAAAGATGCTGGATAAGCCGCTGATGGTGGAGTCCGCACTGCTCATAATCAGCGCCAAGCCCAATGGCAGTAAACCGATTGCAAACCACAGTGGAACATCGCTCAGTAGCACGCTAAACAGTGCCACCGAGCCGTCACCGGGTAAATCCATACCCACGAAAGCTAAGCCAAATAAGCCCATGATAAAAATAATAGGGAAGCCCAGTAGGCCGCTCATAATAAAGCCATGGCGAATCGCGCGGTTATTGCGTGCTGCAAAAATACGCTGCCAGGTGCCTTGGTAAAACAGCCCCGTGAGCACCACCGCAAGGAAGAAGGTCAGGCCCGACTTTAAGCCATTCATATCAAAGGGGTTGAGTAAGTGTGGTGCTTTGTCTTGCAAGTTATGGACGATCAGAGTAATACCACCGGTGGCGTGCCAGCCAAAACCAATCAACACAATCAGAAATGGGATAATCACCAGCATCTGTAAACGGTCGGTGAAAATAGTGACGCGCAGGCCGCCGTAGAGGGTGTAAATCAAAGTGGCGACCATCACGATAGTGGCCGTGATCCACAGAGGCACAGGAGCCAATAAAGCGACCATTTCTGCAATGGCCGTGAGCCCTGCGGTCAGGCTGATAAACATAAAGAACACCATAATCACCAGCACAAAAGCGTACATCACGCGGCCATAGCGCCCCAGCACAAACTCAGTCAGGGTGTGGCCTTCAGGCATTAAGGTGCGGATGCGTGGGCCGATTTTCGTCATGATCAGGTTGGGCACTAAAGCGCCTAAGGCGTAGCCGGTGATCGCGCCAATGCCACCCCAAGTACCGGCTTGGGCCGGACCAAATAAAATCCAAGTGCCCAGTGTCGTGGCTAAGAGTGTCAGCAGGGTTGAGGAGCTGCTTTGGCTGTTGCGTGCCACCAAAAAATCATCGAGTTGATCTTGGCTACGACGGGCGTAAATCAGGCCGGGAACGGCGAAGAGGATGGCGAATACAACCAGCCAAGTAATGGCGGCAGAAGTGCTTAACATCAAATTTTCCTTGCCGGTCAGGCAGTAGTATCAACGCCACAATGGCGCACTACCGGGACAGCAGCGAAGAAAGGAGCACCCACAGCTCAGTATCACAGGCATATTCCTTCCCTTCGCCGGCATTACCCGGATCAGGTTCGAAGGGTTACCGCATAGAATGCGGAATCTCAGCCATGGTGTGGCTCCCCTAGGACGCTCGACAGAGTATGAAGCTTAGCGCCAATTGTCAATTTCAAATCTGCGTGCCTACAGTTAGGTGTCGGTGATGTGCTATGGTTTGCGCTCGGCACGGGGTGTCCTGCATGCAGGGCTGAGATAAAACCCGTTGAACCTGATCCAGTTCATACTGGCGAAGGGATGTCAGTTGTAGGTTAAGTCTTCGTCTGTCTATCCATATCTTCGCCTCACTTTTGAGGTGTCTATGCAACACTCTTTTAGTTTTGAGCAACAATTGGTCTTAATTACTGGCGCAGCCCGTGGTTTAGGCGAGCATTTAGTGCGTGCGTTTTTACGTGAAGGCGCGCGCGTGGTGATTAACTATCACAACAGCGCTGCAGCGGCGCAAGCATTAGCCAATGAAGCACCGGAGCGGTTATTCGTGGTGCAAGCAGATGTCACCGACAGTGCTGCAGTGCAGGCGATGTTTGCCCAAGCGCGTGAGCATTTTGGTATGCCGGTGACCACAGTGATCAATAATGCCTTGCCGCAGTTTTCTTTTAATGGCGATGCGCGTCCTCGGGTTGAGGAGCTGCAGTGGCATGATTTAGACCGGCAGTTTGCCGGTGTTGTCGGCGGTGCGCTCAATACCACGCAAGCGGCGCTGGCGGGTATGCGTGAAGTGGGTTTTGGCCGTATTGTGAATATCGGTACCAATCTATTCCAAAATCCGGTGGTGCCTTACCATGATTACACCGCTGGCAAAGCGGCTTTGTTATCTTTGACCCGCACCCTGTCGCAAGATCTAGGCCCCAATAATATTACCGTGAATATGGTGTCCGGCGGTTTGCTGCGCACCACCGATGCCTCCTCGGCGACTCCTGAAGAAGTCTTTGATTATATTGCAGCCAATACGCCATTGCGTCGCGTGACCACGCCCGCAGAATTTGCCGATGCCATACTGTTTTTTGCTTCGCCTTGGGCGCGAGCGATCACAGGGCAAAACTTGGTGGTGGACGGTGGATTGGTGAAAAACTGATGGCTCTTTCAAACGCAGCGCAACGCATGATGCATATTAATTTGTTTATCTTTGGCTGTGGCCATCACCGTGCGGCATGGCGTCACCCGCAGTCGTCGGTGGAGCAGCTGGGCGATATTGCGTATTACGAACGTTTGGCGCAAACCTGTGAGCGCGGCAAGCTCGATGCGGTCTTTTTTGCTGACGGTGCATCAGCCGGTAACGTATCCGATGGCAGTTGGTGGTATTTAGAGCCGCTGACGGCGATTGCCGCGATGAGTCGTGCCACAGAGAAAATTGGTTTTATCAGTACCGTGTCCAGCACCTTTTACACGCCTTTTCATGCGGCGCGTTTAGTGGCATCGTTGGATCATATTACGCGCGGTCGCATGGGTTGGAATGTGGTCACTTCGATGTTTGATGAAGAGGCGCGCAACCATGGTTATCAGGCGATGCCGCCGCATGCTGAGCGTTATCGCCGCGCTGAAGAGTTTGTACAAACGGTGCTGGCGCTGTGGGATTCTTGGCATGACGATGCCTTAAGCTTTGATCGCCAAGGCCATTATGCCGATCCGGCCAAGGTGCAGCCAATTCATCACAGCGGTGAGTTTTTTCATGTGGATGGCCCGTTGAATGTGCCACGGCCGATACAAGGTCATCCGGTGTTATTTCAAGCAGGTGCGTCGGAGCAAGGGCGTACCTTAGCGGCGCAGTGTGCTGAGGCGATTTACGCGGTTGCTTATGATTTACCGGCGGCGCAGAGTTACTACCGTGATATCAAACAACGTGTGCAAGCCGCAGGCCGCACGGTGGATGTGCCCATTATGCCGGGACTGGTGACTTACGTGGGCTCGACTGAAGCTGAAGCTTTGGCCAAGCAACGTGAGCTCGATGAGCTGTTACCCAGCGAAGCCTCTTTGCGACAATTGGGTCTGTTTACCGAGCAAGATTGCACCCATTGGGAGCTGGATGCGCCGGTGCCTAAATTGCCCGCATTGGAAGACTTTAAAGGTCCACAAGGACGCTACAGCACTATTTTGCGCATTATTGAAACCGAACAACCCACTGTGCGCCAATTGTTGGGCCGTTTAGCTGCAGGCGGTGGTCATTGCACCATGGTGGGTACACCTGAGCAGATTGCCGACAAGATGGAGCATTGGTTTAATAATTCTGGTGCCGATGGTTTTAACTTGATGCCGCCGTCTTTGCCCGAGGGTATTGAGAACTTTGTCGATCACGTGGTGCCTGAACTGCAACAACGTGGCTTATTTCGTACGGAGTATGCAGGCTCGACCTTGCGTGAGCATCTAGGGTTAACGCGACCTGATTCCCCCTAGATCAGTTACTGAGCCGTCGTGAACACGCATGGGATAAGCACACAATCCAGACGCATAGAATAATAGGATGCTTATGCCATGCTTAAAAAACGCGCGTTTAAGAGTCTCAATCTGCTGATTTTACTGGTCATCGTACTCGTCGGGGTGCGCCTCGCTTTACCCAGTTGGGTGAAGAACTATTTAAATGATCAGCTGGCTGCCATGGGTGAATATCAAGGTCATATTGCTGATGTGGATATTGCCTTATGGCGCGGTGCTTATGTGATTCATGAGCTCAATATCGTGAAAACCAGTGAGAAGGTTCCTGTGCCTTTTTTTGAGGCGCGCAGTATTGATTTATCAATCAGTTGGCGCGCTTTATGGGCGGGTCAAGTGGTGGCTGATGTGGAGTTTAGTCGCCCTGAATTGCACTTTGTGGATGGTGAAAACAGCCAATCACAATCGGGCTCAGGCACGGACTGGCAAGCCGCTTTGCAGCAATTAGTACCGATTAGAATTGATCAGCTTGTTTTGCATGATGGCATTGTGCATTTTCACAATTTTAAATCGGATCCGAATGTGCATTTGTTGTTCACTGAGCTTAATGGTGCATTTACCAACCTCAGTAATGCCGATCGCAGCCAAGATGCTGTGCCCGCCGATTTTAATGTAACCGGCTTGTTATTTGAAAATGCCCGCGCCAGCATGCAAGGCCAGCTGGATCCGCTGGGTGATTTTCGCGATTTTGTCATCCATTTAAAAATCAATGATATCGACCTGCGCCATATTAATAATCTGACCGAAGCTTACGCTTACTTTAACTTTGAGTCGGGTCTGGGGGATTTTATTATGGAACTGGAAGCGGTGGATGGTCAGATGAAGGGGTATGCTAAGCCGATTTTGGATAATGTGGTGATTTTTGATTTGCAAAAAGATCTGGACGACGGTGTGTTCAGTGCTGCATGGCAAGCGGTGGTGGGCGCTTTGGGCCGCGTGTTTCGTAATCAGCCTAAAGATCGCATAGCCTCACAAATTGAGATCAGCGGCAGTTTAGATCAAAAAAATATCAGTGTTTGGCAAACCTTTATATCGATTTTGCGCAATGCGTTTGTCGAAGCTTACGAAGCACGTTTTGGACGTGAATCATAATGAGTAGAGTATGAGAAATCACACCGCCGTACCCGCTGAGCCAGTGGATGATTTTATTGCACCACACTGCGCTGATGTGGTGCGGATTGTGTATCAAGACGACGATATTTTGTTGATCAACAAACCCAGTGGTTTATTGAGTTTGTCGGGTAAAAATCCACGCAATTGGGATTCAGTGCATCATCGCTTAGTGCATGGACAAGCCGGTGTGACGCCCGCTTTCCCGCAGGCTAAGTTGCCGCACCGCTTAGATTTTGGTACGTCCGGCATTATGGTTGTGGGGTTGCACGCGCAGGCAGCGCAGCATCTGAATCAGCAGTTTCAAGCGCGTAGCGTGATGAAGCGTTATTGGGCTGTTTTAGCCGGTTGGTTAGCCGAAGATCAGGGGCAGATCAGTGCACCCATTGCCAAAGATAAGCTGCAGTTTCCCAAGGTTAAAATCTGCCAGCACAGTGGCAAAGCGGCGGTCAGTGAGTATCACGTCGTGCAGCGTCTTGAGCAGCCTCGGCGCACTGTGGTGCAGTTTAATCCGCTGACGGGGCGCACCCATCAATTGCGCATTCATAGCTTATGGATGGGGCATCCTATTTTAGGCTGTGATTTATACAGTAACGCGCACAGTGAGCAGCAGGCCGAGCGTTTGTTGTTACACGCCAGTGATTTATATTTGACTCATCCAAGACATCACACCGCTGTGCATGGGCATTGTCCGTGTCCTTTTGCCGAGCTGAATGTTGGCGGGTTATGAAATCAACCACACATCGACTGGATCGCTTTATCAGCCAAAACAGTGGGGTTAAATTATCTGATGTACGTCTGCTATTGGCGCAAAAGCGTATTCTAGTGGATGGCCAGATTGCCCAGTCCATCCAGCAAAAAATCACACAATTTACCCAGGTGATGCTCGATGGGCAGTGCTTACAAAATAACCAAGCCGCCTATGTACTGCTGCATAAACCGCAAGGTGTAGTCAGTGCCACGCAGGACTCACAGCACACCACAGTGCTGGATTTAATCGAGCATCCGCAAAAAAGTGAGCTGCATATTGTTGGGCGTCTTGACTTGAATACCACGGGATTGGTGCTGTTGACCAATGATGGTGCGTGGTCGCGTCAGGTCAGTTTGCCGCAAACAAGGCTGGTAAAAACCTATGACGTGCAATTGGCTCAGCCGGTGGGCGCGCAATATGCGGCCGTGTTTGCGCAGGGCATTTATTTTGCCTATGAAAACATCACGACACAGCCTGCACAGCTGGAGATTCTAGCGGCTCACCGTGTGCGCTTATCTTTGGTTGAAGGTAAGTATCATCAGGTCAAGCGCATGTTTGGTTACTTTCAAAATCAAGTCCTGCAATTGCATCGCGTATCAGTTGGGCCACTGAGTTTAGCAGGGTTGGCCGTAGGGCAGAGTCGAGCATTGACTGCTCAAGAACTAGCCGCTATGGATGGCTATCTCAACAGCTAAGCGGCACTGTTAATGATTAGACTGAATGGCTGTGTGCTACTTAAGTGAGTGAGCTGTGTCGGCGATTACATCTGCCAGCGTTTTTTCATTAAGACATAGGCAAAGCCCAGCATCAGCAGCCCCAGCACCCATAAATACATCCAGCTCAATGACAGCTGAGTTAAAGTTTGATCTTCGAGCACGATAAAACGCAGTGGCTCATACAGCTGATAAGAAGGTAAAAAGGGTGCGATGCTGGTGAGTTTTTGCGATACATCGGCCATGGCGGAAGGTAAGAGGTGGGGTAAATAAACGATCACACCTAAGGTTCGAGCCGTGGCTTGATTGCGGCAGAGAAAACCTAAGAAAACGCCATAAGCACTAAAACAAAAGCTACCCGCCAAAATTAATACAAAGTAACTGAGCAGGTGTACTGGCCACACGTTGCTTAGCAGATGCAGCAGCCCTGTCGCACAGAGGATCAACACCATCCCCAGAATTAATTTAGCAGTCAGCCATTGGATTTCGTGAATGGGTGTTTGTAGCAGTCCGAGCAGCAGTTTTTTCTCTTTTTCTTCAGCAATTTGCGCCGGCAGAATAATAAAGCCCACTAGCAAAATCACCATCAACACCCATGTGGGCAAGGTTTCTTGCTGCATATCGACCGCGTAAAGGGCTTTAACCTCAGACACCCAGTTGGGCGGCGCCCCTTCGATGGCTTTTTGCAGTGCAGCAAAACTTTGCACTAGGGCAATGGTATGCACGGACTCTTTTTTCAGTACCAGTAAAGTGAGCCCGTCAGGTTGTGCGCTATCGCTGCTCAGTAGGCCATTGATGGTGCGCTCTTTTAATAAGCTTAATCCCTGCGCCTGATCCGCGACCCAAGTGATGGCAAAAGTGTCTTTGGCGGCCAGAATACTGTCGGCAATATGCGGGGCATAGCTGTGATCTTCGAGCATACCAATCTTGATCGCCTCGGTCTGATCATCTGCTTTATCCACCAGATTGAGTGCCACAAAGACAAAGACTGGAATAAAAAGCACCAGCAGCAGCGTCTTGTTTTTAAAGGCGATGGCCAAATCATTGAGTGCTAACAGCAGCGTGTTTTTCATAAGGCATACAGCTCTTGATGGATGGTCGACTCGAAGTACTCGGCGGGTGAGCCATCAAAAATCACCTGGCCGTTGTGCAGCACCATAATACGCGTTGCCAGATTTTTGATTTCCTCTGGTCGATGAGAGGTGAAGAGTATGGTTTGCCCCGCCTGATGCATGGTATTGAGGATGCGATAGATTTCTCGGGTGGTTTCAAAATCCAGCCCTGAGGTCGGCTCGTCGAGCAATAATATCGATGGGTTCGCCAGCAGCGCACGACCAATACTCACACGTTGTTTTAAACCTTTGGAGAGTGATTGCACTTGGGCTTTACGAAAGCGCGCAAGATTGAGCTCTTGCAGTACGTCTTCCACTCTGGATAGGGGCGTGCGTGCAAGCCGCGCGAATAGTTTTAGATTGTATTGCACAGAGAAAAAATCGAAGAGGTTAGGGTCTTCAGGGATAAAACCCATCTTCTTGACCACGGCTTTTCTGTTGCGCAGATCCATACCGTCAATGGTGACATGGCCGCTGTCAGGAATAATCCAGTTGGCGAGCATTTTTAGCAATGTGGATTTACCCGCACCATTGTGACCGACAATAGCGATCAGTTCGCCTTGCTCAACACTAAAACTGGTGGGGTGAAGACCGCGGGTCTGACTATAAAGTTTGGTTAGATTGCTAACTTGCAGCTGCATAGTGAAACTCGATCTTGAGTAAGCTTTGAAGTGAGAGAGAACTCCGTTTCACACTTTAGAGCAAAAAGAGGTGGCTTGATTGCGCTGGATAGCGGCTGTATCAACCGATAAAGGCGGGTTCAAGACATAAAAAAAGCATGCATGACTGGCCAAAACCAAACATGCATGCTTTTTAAGTCAGTTAAATTATTTTAACAATGACAATCACTAGAATAACAACCAATAGGGCAGTAACCATGATGAGCTCCTCGTATGTTCACGCACTGATAGCAGTTGCGTGGTAAGTATGTGCCTAAGGCGTCGGCAATACAGCTTATGGTGTTCTAGCCCGAGTTTGCAGAGGCTAAACTATTCTCAAGACAGCATTGGTCGAGAGTATAAGCACCGTTGTTAATTGAGGTCAAACAAAACCCGAGACGGGTGATGTGACGTGTAAGCGTTGGACCGCTGCTGGTGGCTTAGGTTCGATGCTGAAAAAGCATGGCCTGTGCTGCTCTATTGTTGCGCACTAGAGTCTAGAGTTGATGCTCTGGTGTCGGGTGTGATGCAGTAGAATTTTCGAAGCTATGACGTATGTGTCAGCTGAGTTAAAAGCCGCTAGAGCGTCAATCTGGCGCCTAATATCGGGCTACAATAGCCGTTACTAATCATGGGAGCGTGCTTATATGCAGTGGCGTAATTCTTCAAATCAGTATGGTGTTGTCAGTGTTGTGCTGCACTGGCTGGTCGCGGTGGCAATATTGAGCTTGTTTGCTTTGGGTTTGTGGATGACAGATCTGAATTATTACAGTGAGTGGTACCGCACTGCACCGGCTTTGCATAAAAGTATCGGTGTGACTTTGGCGGCGCTGATGCTGCTGCGCATTGTGTGGCGTGTGGTATCACCGCCGCCGGCTGCGTTGAGTACGCATGCTAAAGCTGAACGTGTGCTCGCGGGTTTGGCGCATCTGTTTTTATATGTGGGTGTGGTTGTGGTGTTGATGTCAGGGTATTTGATTTCCACCGCGCAAGGTCGTGGTATTAGCGTGTTTGGTTGGTTTGAGATTCCTGCATGGATAACCGGGTTACCTGAGCAAGCTGATATAGCCGGTGCCGTGCATTTCTTTACGGCCTGGAGCTTAGTGATTGTGGCGGGATTACATGGGCTGGCTGCATTAAAGCATCATGTTATGGATCGTGATGATACGCTCAAGCGAATTTTTGGCCGTGCGCCTAAGTAATAATGCTGGCGCGATTGAATCAATTGAGGTGATGTGATGATTAAGAAGACTTTGGCTGCAGTATTTTTGGGCTCGATGATCAGCAGTGGTGCTGCGCTGGCTGCCGATTATGTGATTGACCAAGAAGGCCAACATGCCTTTGTTAACTTTAAAATCAGCCACTTAGGCTATAGCTGGTTATATGGCACTTTTAAAAACTTTTCAGGCACCTTCAGTTATGACGCTGCGCAGCCAGAAGCCAGCCAAGTGCAGGTGACTTTGCGCACCGCCAGTGTCGATAGTAACCATGCTGAGCGTGATAAACATTTGCGTGGCGCTGAATTTTTAAATACCAGCGCTCACCCTAAAGCCACCTTTGTCTCAACCTCAGTCGTTAGCACAGCTGAAGGTCGCGCGGATATTACCGGTGACTTAACTCTCAATGGTGTGACCAAAGCCGTGGTCATTGACGCTGAATTTATTGGCGAAGGTGACGATCCATGGGGTGGCTACCGCGCGGGTTTTGAAGGTAAAACTACTTTGCGTTTAGCGGACTTTGGTATTAACGCCAAGCTGGGTCCTGCTTCAGAAAGTGTTGAGTTGACCTTGGCGGTGGAAGGTATTCGTCAGTAAGTCGCACGCATAATTTAGCAAAACCGCCGTAAACCCTCGCCCGAAAGGGCGGGGATATAAGATATACGTGTGTCATTCTGTAGATTGAGCGCAGTGTCAAACAGCGGGCTGCGCGTTAGGAGTGTGGGCGATGCCCAAGTTAAAGTATTTAGCGGCTTATGCGCCAGAGTTGCAGGCACAAGTGCGCAGCATGTTGGCGCAAGATAAGCTGGGTGCGTATTTACAGCAGCGTTATCCTGAGCGCCATAGTGTGCAAAGTGATAAGGCGTTGTATCAGTTCACCAGCGATCTCAAGCAACAGTATCTACGCAATGCACCGCAGATTGATAAGGTGTTGTATGACAGCAAGCTGGATGTGTTGCGCCATGCGCTGGGTTTACATACTGCTGTGTCACGCGTACAGGGCAATAAACTCACAGCGAAAAAAGAGATTCGTATTGCCTCATTGTTTCGCGATACGCC
>QXGG01080549.1_pt1 | contig 10865 bp, 10 predicted proteins | sample 1982491 | NCBI WGS metagenome assembly QXGG01 (sample SAMN09924614, study PRJNA488089) | Wastewater metagenome, whole genome shotgun sequencing project. | isolation source: South African research farm wastewater | place: South Africa: Irene, Agricultural Research Council, Animal Production... | reverse complement strand
TGCAGGTGCGGTACTCAGCCTGGCGGCGCAGCACGAGGCCGCGCAGCTCTCGGCCGTTCTGCTTCGTCCAGCGAAGAAGCTCGGAGCAAAACGGCTGGCCGGCTTTGGCCTTGCGCACCAGAGTGCTCGAGCACGCAGCGCCGGTGCCCACGTTGTAGGCCCAGCTCACCACGGCGTCCCACTCTCCTTGCGTCATCTGGACGTCGTCGCCGATGCACGCGCGCAGGCGCTGCTCAAATCGGTTGGCATCTGCCAGCAGTCGCACCAGGGCTTTGTCGGGGGTCGTCTTGTCGCCAGGTCGAACACCGTCAGTCGTGCCCCAACCGATCGTCGACACGCCAACCTGGCGCTCATGCTCGGTGGCAAAGTACGCGCTCTCGCGGTACGTCTCCCATCCGGCAATGCCGACCAGCGCCGAGGCGCTCAGGGCCAGGGCTGCTATCTGGGTGCGCTTCATCGCACATCTTTCTGCGCCACCAGACGCGCTACAAAAGCGGCACCCACGGTAACGCCAGACAAAGCAGCAAATAGCCCGTGAGGCAAAGCGTGAGAAAAGAACGGTAGGACAACTTCAGCTCCTGAAAGAACGCCAGCCAGGATCATCAATCGGATGCTCCAGGCCTTGCGCAAAATGTTGCGCCAGTCATCGGACAGCTTCACAGCAGCCCCAACTTCTTGGCGGCGAACAAAGACACCGCCGCGACAACCCACAGCACGGCACGGTCGACCCACAGCCGAGTGCGGTCCGTCTCTGGGATCCGGCGCTCGAGCTCCGTGAGGCGCTCTTCGATTTTCCCGATGACCTTGAACGCGCGCTCCTGGGCGTCGGCAAACTGGGTCTGCCGCTCCTCGACTAATGCCAGCTTGTGAATGGCTGCGGTCAGCTCCTTGAGGACCGATCGCATTTCGCTGAAGTCTTGATGCATCGCTTCGACCCGATGGTTGAGGATCGCAAGAGATGCGTCATCTAGTTGCCGGCGCTCTGCCCCTGAGTACTCGTTCGTCATCACTACCCTTTCCGCCACTGTCCCCAAGGCAGCAGCGACACGTTGAAAAACTAAGCCCCGCTGGTGCGGGGCTCTGTTGTTTGGCTGTCGGCCTCGTAGACCAGTCGCCTGCCTTTGAGCACGTCGTGCTCATAAGCACGCCGGCAGTGATCGTCTTCCCACGGACTGGCAAGCCAGTCGATGAAACGCATCAGCCGTCGGCGGTTGAACCTGTAGGCGTCGCCGCTGATTGAGTGGTTCGGGTCGCCGTTGAACAGCAACACGTTGAACCACTGACTCGTGGCGTCGCCGAGACGGATTAAGCGACCGGCCATGCCAGAACAGGCAGCTCCGGCTCAATGTCAGCAAACCCGGTAGGCATAGGCCGCGTTCCAGCTTCGACCTCGGCGAGCATCTCGTACAGCTTCGCCCACGTCGCATCGCGGGCTGTCACGCCGTACTGCCCTTCAGCGGCAAACTTCGGCACCGTGCTGGTGGCGTAGGTGCAAAGGCTCAGGATGCCGTCATAGTTGCGGGTGCGGGCGAAGTCGTCGAGGCGCTGCTGGGTGGCGGTGACGATTTCCTGCTGGATTTCTTCTGGCGAAGGCTGCGGTGGCTGTGGCTTGATGAACTCGCCGTTTTCGTAAGTGTCGCCAATGCTGCCCTCGGTTGCCTCAACCAAGCCGGGCATAAAGTCCAGCGACTCGACTTCGATGGTGTTGACCACCACGCCGTTTTCAATGACATGCGCTCTCATCAGATGATCCCCCAAATACGAAGTTCGCCGCGTGCGCCAGCGCCAGTTCTTGTGCTGCCGCCGCTGCCTCTACAACCGCCACCCCCTCCTCCGGGTGCCGTTCCATCCACGGCATCTTGCAAATAGCCGCCGCCACCGCCAGCCCCCCCGTAAGTCGAAACTCCACCGGCAGTGTTTTGGGTGCGCCCGCCGCTACCGCCCCCGCCGCCATAGATGGACAGCGCACCGGGTGCTGTGTCGTTTGCGCTGCCCGTGCCGCCGGCCCAAATAGATGCACCGGGTGCTTCGGAGGTAGTGGTGATAGTCCAAGAAGCAAGCTCGTTGCTAAAGTTTTGATTCCAAGACGAAGACCTGCTAACACTTAACGTAGTTGAGTTGCCGCCTTTCCCCGGGTCGCCAGCGTTCACGCCACCACCGCCGCCGTAAGCAAAACAAAAGGATGAGAACTGGGAATTGCCACCTGCGGCACCGCTGCCAGAAGTTGTTCTGCTGGCGCCACCGGCCCCGATAGTTACTGTTTCTGTAGACGCCAACCGATCATTCGGAACAAAAAACGGTGTGCATCCACCACCGCCGCCTCCTCCACACGATTGACCGTTGTCATTTCGAGCGCCGCTCCCGCCAGCGCCCCAAAGCAACCCTTCAAAAGATGTATATCCCGGAGGCTTCGTAAATGTCCCGCTGGCTGTGAACGTCCGGTAAAACGCATTCAGCACCACAGTACGCAACGCAGTCCCATCACACTGCACCAGCCGAACCTCGCCGGGGTACATCACGAACGAGGTCAGCCCGTCGATGGTTTCTGACGCATTCGGGTCAAGCGTCACATCGCCAGTACCGCTGTTTCGGATGTAGCAGAACCAGCCGCTGCCAAGCGACGAGCACGCATTAAAGGTCTGCGTAAACGTGCCGCTGGTGATGTCGATCAGGTTGCCATTATTGGCCGAAGTTAGAGCCGTGTTGCTGGTGCGGGCCACGCGGACAATTTCTGAACCAACACTTCCCCACACCGGAGCCAGCCCAGCGCCCTGCGACACAGGCACTTGGCCTGCGGTGCCGTAATTGGCACCGGCCAGGCCCATCGCACCGCCGTTGTCGAACGCCAAGCGAATGTTGCCGTCGCCGTCGGACAGCACGACGTGGTTGTTGGCCGTGCGAATGTCCAAGCCACCGCTGTTGCCGTTGAACGAGCCGACAATGGCGTTCTTTGAGCCCGTCGTGATCTGCGAGCCGGAGAAGTAGCCCAGCGCCAGGTTCTGCGTGCCGGTCGCGTTGAACAGCGCGTTCGAGCCGACGACGGTGTTGTTATCGCCGGTTGAGTTGCTGTACAGCGCCGTGTTGCCCACCACGGTGTTGTTGGCGCCAGAGGTGAGTGCGACACCGGCCTGCTGGCCAACAGCCGTGTTGCCGATGGCGTTGGAGTTGTACAGCGCGGCATAACCAACGGCCGTGCTGCTGCCACCAGTCGTGTTGGTGTACAGCGCTTCGTTACCCAGAGCGGTGTTGTTGCCGCCCGTTGTGTTCAGGCGCATCGCTTGGCGACCGAAAGCTGCGTTCTGCGTGCCGCTAGTGTTTGAGCTCAACGCCAGGTTGCCGGCGCGAGTGTTGCTGGTGATCGCGCCGCCGCCCAGGCCGATGCTCACCCCGTTGAACGATGTGTCGCCGGTGACAGTGCCGCCGGTCAGAGGCAGCTTGGTGGCGTCGGCCACGGTGATGTTGGCCGTGCCATCAAAGGAGACGCCGTTAATCGTGCGCGCAGTCTGAAGCGCCGTGGCCGTGCTGGCGTTACCCGTCAGCGGACCGATGAAGCCGGGAGCCGTCAACGTGCCGGTCATGGTGTCGCCGGTCTTTTGCACGTAGCCGGTCGCCGGCAAGTAGGACGCGGTCCAGTTGGCGCCGTCGTAGACCTTCATGATCTTGGCGCCAGTGTTCCAGTACAGCGCGCCTTCAAGCAACGGATTGCCGTCGTTGTCGAGTGTCGGGTCCGCCGTTTTGGATCCGAGGTACCGATCGTCGAAGGCGTCGTAGCTGGCCGCCGCGTTGTTGGCGCTGGTGAGCGCATTGCCGGCATAGGTCTGTGCGTTGGATTCGCTGGCAGCCGCGTTGATTTCGCTTTGCAGCGCGGCGGCTGCACTCGTAGCAGCCGACGTGGCGCTGCCGAGAATGCTGTCGGTGTAGTTCTTGGTCGCCGCATCCTGGGCGTTGGTCGGATCACCCAGGCCAGTGATCTTGTTTGTGCCCATGGCAATGGCACCAGACATCGTGCCGCCGGTGAGCGATAGCTTGCCGGACAACAGCGTGTCGGTCTGCGTGCTGGTGTAGGCGTCGGTAATGCCGTAGCCCGACAAGGTAGTCGGGTTTGTGCCAGCCGTCACGCGGCCCCATTGGTCGACCGTCACCGACTTGTAGGTCGATGCAACCACGCCTGTGGTGGCCAGGTCGATCTCGTCGGCGCCGGCGACGATCCGTGCACTGGACGCCGTGTTGACGTTCAGCGTGTTGCCGGTTTTCGTCAAGCCTGTGCCGGCAATGATTTGCCCGGCGCCGCTGAATTGGACCCACGTCACTGCGGTGGTGCCAAGCGTTCCGCCGGCGGCCACCGTGCAGACGTAACCGTTGTTGGCGCCGTCAGTGCCCTGCTCGACAAACACAAAAGCGTGCACGAGCTCGTCCCAGGTGTTCGCATCAGGTGCGCGCGACCAGGCGCCGGAAGCCGCAACGTAAATGCCGTTCTCGGCTGCCGCGCTTTGGTTCTTTACCAGCACGCGGTTGCCGGCCACGACCGAAACGCCGTCGATGGTCTGCGCACCAGACAGTGTGATGTTGGCGGTGGTGGCCACGCGGCACGAGGCCTTCGCGTCCAACCCTTGGACGGCGTTGTCGACGTATATCTTGGTCGCAGCGTCCTGCGCGTCAACCGGGTCGCCCATGCCCGTGATGCGGTTGGTGCCCATCACAATCGCGCCGGACATCGTGCCGCCGGCCAAGGCTAGACGAGTTGCGACTTGCGTGTCGACATATCCCTTGGGCGCAGCATCGCCGGAATTCACCGGCGTCGACAGGTTCTCGATAGTGCCGGTCGTGCCGGCATCCATGTTCAGCGTGCCGTTGATCGTGACGTTGGTAAACGTCGAGGTGCCGCTCGAGGCGGTCACGTTGCCAGTGACGTTGCCCGTCAGGTTGCCGGTGACGTTGCCCGTCAGGTTGCCAGTGACGTTGCCCGTCAGGTTGCCGGTGATACCCGAGCTGGCAGCCAGCGTCGTGAAGGCGCCGGACGACGGCGTGGTGTTGCCGATCTGCGTGCCGTTGATCGTGCCACCGGCGATAACCACGCTCGAGCCCAGCGACACTGCGCCAGTTGCGGACAACGTCGTAAACCAACCGCCCGCAGGCACGCTGGCGCCGATCGTGGAGCTGTTGATTGTGCTGCCCGTAATCGTTAACCCGGACAAAGCCGTGGTTGTCGTCAGCGCGTTTGCGGCACCGTTGACAACAACGAGCTGATTGGCCGCACCGGAAAGCGTCGGCAGCTTGTCAAACGCTTCCGTGATGAGCTGCAGCTCGGCGCGCATCTGCGCCGAAGAGCCTGGCGAGTTGGGCGTTGGGTAGGTGGTGTGGTTATAGAAGCTGTTTGGCATTATCTGAGTCCTCGGCGCATCGTGTAGTGCACGATGATTGAATTCGCGGTGAAAGGCTGGAACAACGCCGACACAGAAGAAAGGCGGATCGCCATGTTTTCGGCGGTGCCTTGCACTTCCACTTCTGACGGCGAGATGTCTGAGCCATCCCAAACAAAGTTGTCCCAGGTCATGCTGTCCCAGTACGACGACCGCAGGTCGTTGGCGTAGCTCGCATCCAGTGGCTGCTCAAGCGCAGTCGATCGGTAGGCCAGGTCGTATCCGAAAGCGAGCTCGGCGTACGAGTCCCCGGTCAGCTCAACGCTCGCTTTGCGGTAGCGTTTGAGCACGCGCGGTGCGCTGGTGCTGTTGTAGACCAGGTTGATGTTGGCGGCGATTGGCGCGCCGTCAAAGCTCGTACCTTTGTCCATCTGATAGACAAAGCCATCGTTCGATCCAAAGAACGAAATTGCTTCGCCCGTAGAGCTTTCACCTTCTATCGTGCACAACGCTGGCCGCAAGTATTGGATGGGCATCGAGCCCAGCAGCTTGCCGTTGAGCATCGTCATGTAGACAGCCGTGCCGTCGTTGAAGAAGACCCGGTACTGGCCTTTGATGCGGTTGACCGTGCTGGCGCAGGCCTTCGAGAGGCGCTGTTCTACGAACGGGCGAATGTTCATCGTCAGGGATGCCGGCAAGAAGTTGCCGAAGTTCAGCGACGTGCCCAGGCTCATGATCCCTCGGTCGTCCAGCACGTAGGCCTGGTCCATGTTCTGGGCCGTGTACGCAATCGCGCCGGTGCCGGTGTTGAACACAGACAATTGGAAGTTTCCCGAGCTGGTGCCGTAAAGCACTGAGGTGTCGCTGCGCGTGTAGACGGCCAGGGCGCCCGACGACTGGTCGCCAGGCAGCGGAATCAGATTGGTGATCGGCGCGTTCATCGCCAGCTCGCCGGCGCCAAGAACCGGCGTCCACGACGTCGGGTCTCCGATGGCGGAGAACTGCAGCGAAGCTCCAAATGACAAGAACAGGTGCTGCTTGTGAAAAGCGATGTGTTCGGGTTTGTCGACCGCCATACCCGTTGTGAGCTGCGTAAAGGTCGTGCCGTCGAACATGAAGGCTTTGTTTTGACCATCGCAGCCGTACAGCTTGTAATTGGCAGTGCCGCCGCCAAAGTTGGCCACGACTGTTTGGTACCGGCCGTTGGGCGCCAGGGTAGGCGTGGTGACGAGCTGCCAGCCGCTCGAGCTGCTGCGATACATCAGCGCTTCTGTGCCTGCCGAGTTGTTGCGCCAGACGTAGACCACGCCGTTGTAGAGCGCCACACCAAGGATATTTCCAGAGCCCGGCACCGCCTGAATGTCGGCGCGGTAGTCGTCTGCGGCCAGGGCTTTGTAGGTCGCGTCTTGCAGTCCGCTAGCCGAAGGGCCTTGCACTACGGTGATCTCTGCCTGGGTGACTGAGCTCACACTCAGCAGTTCACCGGCGACAAAATCGCCGCTCACGCGCGTGAGCACGACGTCATTACCGTTGACCGCGATCACCTTTCCGGTGGCAGCCGAACTTGAGCCCAGCACTGAATCACCGACCGCAATTGCGCCTGTGATGTTGCACACCAAAATCAGGTACAACGCGGCAGAGGGGCTAGGGCGTCCATCAAATCGCTCATACCCAGCAATGCGGGTATACCCGCCCGTGATCGAGCACTCAAAGTTGGCCGCGCGACGCGCGACGCCAGGACGCAGAGATAAAGTAGGGGTGACCTGGTCGAGGCCGCCAGCCAGGCGGATCAGATCGTATTTGACAGGGGGTGTGTTCAGCGGCATCGCCGTCCCCCTTAAGCCAGCGGAGGGCCGCTGACAAGCGTTGGTAACTGGTCGATGTCGATTCGATTCATCAACCGCTTAAATTCAAACTCGCCGCGTTGGTAGACCTCAGGCGCGGCTTCGTAGCCGGCGTAGAACATCATGGCGCGGTACACGATGGCCATGTGGAATCGGTCAGGAAACACCGCTGGCGGTGCATCCGTGTCGGCCGCGAATTGCGTCGGCTTGGTGTAGTACTCACCGACGATCACGTAGGGCTGGTCAGGAATTGATCCGAAGCCCAGGTTCTTGTCCGGGTCGATGGTGACGACCACGGGGCGCGCATAGGTGCGGCGCATGTTGGCGTACTGGTACAGGTTGCGGAACGTGTTCCACTCCATGTAGTTCATCAACTGCTCGTCGCCGTAGTTCTGCCCGACGCTCGAGCACCGAAAGCTGTCACGCTTCCAGTTACCGAACGTCGATCCAATGCCGACTTCGGTCGGCGTGTAGATCTGCTGCTGCGTGACGGTGTTGAACTGGAATGGCTCGCGCATCCACTGCCAGTCTTCTTTCGCCGTTTGGACGTCCTCCCATGCGGAATTCACCCAGCTGGCAATTCGAGCGGATTCACCCGTGAGTCCTTGCGCCGTCGACAGAGGCGTGCTGGCGCCAGAGACGCCACACTCCACCCGGGTGCGATTGATAAGCTGCAAGAAATTCACGGGCTAAATCTCCGTTTATGCCGGCTCAGCCAGCACGTTGTTCAACCAGGCGCGACCTTTCGGGTTCGTGTCCTCGACAACCTCGAACGGGTAGGCCAGGCCATGGCGAGCCTGCATGTGCGAAACGTCAGGAGCAGCCGGGTTAGGCGTGACCTGGGTGTACTTGGTCTCCTTCATGCGAGCCAGAATCTCCAAGTATTTGCGACGAATCTGCGTCGGCACGCCGCGAATGATCGGCTGGTTGGTGCCGTTGCAATTCACGATGACGTGAGGAGCTTGGTTTTCGTCGGTGGTCGAATGAACCAGGACAGTGACCAGCTCATTCATGAAAGACTCTTCAGCAGCAAGCTGGCGAAAGTCTTTCGACTCGGAAACCGTTTCGATGACAGGTGCGTCGTCGATTACTTCGACGCCCTGCGTTGTGTCTTTTCTTGCCATCATTTTTCTCCGGTGGTTGATGATTTCGGATCTGCCAAAAAAGCAGGCCGCCCAAAGGCGGCCTGCAAACTCTCGGGGGAGAGGATGGCAACTGTTACTGAGCCGAGCCCGGCATGACCATGCAATCGCTGTATGCAACGGTGTTGCCGGTGCCCAAGGTGCTGGTACCAGGTGTGAAGGTCTCAGCTGCGCCAGTGGAGACCTTGACCAGACCAACCAGGGTCAGGCCCGTGGTGTTGGCGGTTGGCACAGGGCATGGATCGCCAGCAGCAACGATCGGACCTTGAGTGGTCGAAAACGTGCCGGCGGCGTTGATCCACACGCCAAACAGGCAAGCCTGGCTGTTACCCAACGCAGTGTGGCCGGTCGAAAACGCGACGTTGTTGGTCGCAGCTTTGGACTTGAACACGCCGTTGCTGGTGTAAGTCAGGGTGTTGGTGGTTTTGTAAGTGCCGGCGTTAGTGCCTGCGGCGACGCCGGCAGCGGTCAGCGACACGTAGCCGCTGTTCATTTGCTCTACGTTATAGGACATGGAAGTGCTCCTTACTCTTGAGTGTTGAGGGTGACGGCAGCAGCCGTGGTTGGCACGGTGGCGGCGTTGTAGTCGGTGCGCAGTTGGTTGACAGTTGCCTGCAACGCTGCGATGTCGGTCAGCATGGATTCAAGCAGCGGGCGCAGCTCACGCGAAGTGAGCAGGTCCGGCACTTTGGCCATCCGTACGTTGATGCTTTCGCTCATGGTGTGGTCCTTTCGTTAGACGCCGGGGCCGAAGCCCCGGCTATTCATCAGAGGGCGGTCACACCAGCTTCGATGCGGGCCATGAAGGCGTCGTTCAGACGCACAGTCGCGAACCAGGTCGAAGCGCCCACGTAGCCGAACTGGCCGAGTGGGTTGGCGTGGTTGGTCTGGGAGGCTTTCAGGACAACCGGCTTGATGGCCGACATGCCCTTGAGTGCAACCTGGCCCCAGGCGTCTTCACCGATGATGATGAAGGGGTACACGTCCACGTTGGCGGAGCCCACGGACAGCATGCCGTTGAGCGTGCCAGAGCCAGCGCCAGCGAAGGACTTCAGCAGCGGCGAGCTGATGAAGCGGAAGTCTTCGCAAGCACCGATCTCGCGATCGTGGATGGGCTTGAAGCTGCCGTACTCTTCCACACGGGTGAAGCCGGGCAGATTGCGGATGTCAGCCACTGCATCGGTGTGAACGAACACGATGTAGGCGGGCTGCACAGCGCGGGTGCCGAAGTTCACACCAGGAGCCAAACGGCTGGTCACGCGGCGCGAGCGGTTGGACTCGAGGGTACGAGCGGCCTTGCGCAGCGAGTTCAAGCTGATCGCGGTGTTCACAGCCGAACGGCTGGAGCCGTTGGTGTAGATCACGGTGGAGCCAGCTTTCAGCACGCCGTAGCGAACCATCTCCATCACCTCGGCCAGGGTCTCGCCAGTCAGCTTGACCATCTCGCCGGGGATGTCGTCTTCGTACAGTTGCTCAACTTTGGAGCTGTACTTGAACAGCACGCCGTACTGTTGCAGAGTCACCGACACGTCCTGGAACGAAATCGTGTTGGAGTTGGGCGTGACGCCTTCAGCCAGCACGAAGTTCGAGGCGGTGATGTCAGGCGTGCCGACGTAGCGGCTGGTGCCTTCAATCGTGGTGCCCGTGGTGGATGCGCCAAAGGGCAGAGTACGACGGAACACCAAGGTGTCAGTCGAGTTCTGCGGCATTTCGCGCTGGGTACCGAAGTCACCGAGGACGGTGATCGGTTGCGCATGCTCAAGCATGCCTTGTGCAGCGCGGATCAGGTTCCGCGATGCAACGGTGCCGTAATTTTGAATAGCCATTTCAGTTTCCTTTCAAAGGGGTTAGTAGCCTCGAGCAGCGAGTTGTTTCTCGCGCTTCTTGGCCTCGTAGTTCCACAGTTCTTCTGGTGACATGTCGTCCAAGGTTTTGGGCGGCGGTGTCTGACCAGGTCGAGTTGTCGCGGCTGCAGCGAGACGTGCTCCGCGCTCTTGCTTGATTTCCGACGCTGTTCGGCTCTTCGTCTGATGGAACATGTCCAGCATGCGAATTGCGTCCCGCGCTGCGGCGCTGTCGGCCAAAGCTCGAACCTCGGGCGGCTGTACGGTGAACCACTGCGTAAACTCGGTCGTGTTGACCACGTCGCGCCAGTTGTCGTACTTGCCCTCGATGCGTGCTTCTTCCAGGAGGCGACCCATCTCTGCCTTGGTCTGCGCTACCTGCTGGTGCACGAACTGGGCGACCGCTTGCGGGTCCAGATTCGAGCCTTGCGGCTTTACAGATCCAAGCTGAGAGGCGACGTATTCCTCCATCGCGCCAGCCCACTCGGGGAAATCCTGCTTGAGCTGCTCCCACTTCTCGGGGTTCTTGGCAGCTGCAACCATTTGCCCCTGCGATGGCGCCTGCTCCGGGGCAACTTGTTGTTGCGCCGTACGGGCCTGCTGGAACTCACGTTGCATCGCTGCCACGCGACCCTCGGCGGTCTTTACGTGGTGCAGCAGTTGAGCATTGGCTTG
>QXGG01061517.1_pt1 | contig 10878 bp, 12 predicted proteins | sample 1982491 | NCBI WGS metagenome assembly QXGG01 (sample SAMN09924614, study PRJNA488089) | Wastewater metagenome, whole genome shotgun sequencing project. | isolation source: South African research farm wastewater | place: South Africa: Irene, Agricultural Research Council, Animal Production... | reverse complement strand
GCTCCGAGGGTCGCCTTTTCGGATCGGTGACGGCTTCAGATGTGGCATCTGCAGTGTCCGATCAGACGGGTATCGAGCTCGATCGCAAGATGCTGAACGTTCCCGACCACATCAAGACCGTCGGTCAGCATGCTGTGGTTGCGAAGTTGCACCACGACGTGCAGTTCGACATCACCATCGACGTCGTCGCGAAATGATGAGATCGGACGACTCGTCGTCCGACGACATTCATCGGCACAGCCTCTGTCATCCACAGGGAATGATTGTTTTCCACAGGTTTTCCCGAGACAACTCACAGGTTGTTCCTCTAGCGATCAACAGCCCATTCGGGTCAAGGTAGAGCCATGTCGGATGTCAGATCGCCCGCCTCGAACAGAGGGTCGCGCAACTCGCGTGATTCGGCACCTCGTCCGATCTCGAGCCGAGTCCCGCCTCACAATCTCAATGCCGAGGAATCGTTGTTGGGGGCCATGTTGCTGTCGCGAGATGCGGTCAATGCAGTGGCCGAGGCCGGTGTGCGCGTCGAACACTTCTACAAGCCGGCCCATCAACACGTCTTCGACGCGATTCGCTCGCTGCTGACCGGGGGCGGACCTGTCGATCCGGTGACCGTCGCCGAGGAGCTTCGGCGCGTCGGACTCCTCGATGAGATCGGCGGACTCGACTTCTTGCTGCAACTGCAGAACTCGACACCCGTCATCGGCAACGCATCGAGATACGCCAAGATCGTCATCGATACAGCTGCCCTTCGACGCTTGATCGGCGTCGCCAGTGAGATCGCCGAAATTGCCTACACCGAGCCAGACGATGTCGCGAAGGCTCTCGACGATGCCGAATCTCGAGTCTTTGCTGTCGCCGAAGAGCGTGTGGTGGATTCGACTCGACCGATCAAGGATCTGCTGCTCCTTGCGTCGGAGGAATTGGAGAAGCGTTTCGAGAGCAAGGTGAGTCTCACGGGAGTCCCGACCGGATTCGTGGATGTCGACGAACTGCTCCTCGGATTGCAGCCTTCATCCCTCGTGATCGTCGGCGCCCGACCGGCAATGGGAAAGACGGCCTTTGCGCTGAACATCGCAAGCCATGTCGCGCAAGTGTCGAATCTTCCCGTTCTCGTGTTCTCCTTGGAAATGAGCCACACCGAGTTGACGATGCGCTTCCTCTCGTCGGAGGCTCGTGTCGACTCCAAGAAATTGCGCACGGGTGCAATCTCCGAGGCGGAATGGAGTCGTATCAACTCCGCGATCGGCCGTCTCGACAACCGTCTCTTGTATCTCGACGACAACGCGAGCGTCACCGTGATGGAGATTCGCGCCAAGGCCCGCCGTCTCAAGGCAAAACACAACGGTCTCGGACTCATCGTGATCGACTACTTGCAGCTCATGTCCGGGAACAACTCCGAGAGCCGTCAGCTCGAAGTGAGCGAAATCAGCCGAAATCTGAAGATCCTGGCTCGCGAATTGGATGTACCGGTGATCGCGCTCAGTCAGCTGAGTCGACGTCTCGAGGACCGCCAGGACAAGCGACCGCAACTCTCCGACTTGCGAGAGAGTGGATCTCTCGAACAGGACGCAGACGTCGTCATCTTCTTGCATCGACCCGAGATGTTTCGTACCGAAAAGGGAGACCCCGCCGACAACTCGGACAAGGGAGTCGCCGAGGTCATCATCGGCAAGCACAGAGCTGGCCCGACGGGAACGGTCAAACTTGTCTTCTTCGGCGAGCACACCAAATTCGAGAACATGGCGCGCGGGTTCCAGCCCGAGCCAGAAGTCTGAGGTCAGTCGCCAGCGACGACGATCGGATCGCCCTCTGGCTGCCACACTGTCGCACCGAACTGCTTTTCCAATTCGGGTTGGCTGTCCATGAGCAGTTCGTAGGCGTGACGCTTCTCGTCGTCGCTGAAATCCCGCACCGTGTGACAGAACTCGACCGTGTTTCCCTCGGGATCTCGAATGTAGATGGAGCGGCAGAATTCGTGGTCGACTTCGAGGACGACGTGACCGTGAGAACGCCACCTCTCACGATGGCGCTCCAGATCTTCGACCGTCGGTGCATCGAAAGCGAGATGATTCACCCACCAGGGGAGTCCGGCACTCTTGTTGAGGTTCGTCCCGAACTCGGTCCCGACGGATTCGTCATGGATTTCCCAGAAGGCGATCATGCCTTGTTCCCCGGAGGGAGAAGTTCCCGTGGAGTAGAAGAAATGCTTGCTCCAACCGCCCTCGGGCGTGGGAGCGGTGACGGTCTTGACGAGTTCGAAACCCATGACGTTCGTGTAGAAGTCGTAGTTCGCTTGGGCGTCGCGAATCGCAAAGGCAACGTGGTGGAATCCCATGGGGGAAGTATTGCGGATTTCGCGCCGTATTTCGTCACCGAGAAATCGTGAAGTATCGGTGTCGGGACACCGGTATCTGTCCGCCGAAGTACTGCCACACGGTCGCGGTACTGCCACAATGAACGAATGTTCCTCGGTGAAAACCTGTTGATGTGGCTGATCCTCGCTCTTGGAGGAGCACTCTTTGCAGGAAATCTCATGGCGGTCTTCAGGCCGAACCCGAAACCCGAAGACGGCGATCTTCCCCGGGCACCTCTGGCCCGCAGCCTGCTGATGTCCGCACTTGGTCTTGTCGCCGCGATTTGGGCGCTTGCGACTCTGGTGTCGAGTTGAGTTCGGAATCCGAGAGCAGCCGTCTCGACCGACAGTTGGAATTCCTGCTCGAGATCGACCGCCTCAAGCAAATCGAACGTCAGACGTCGATCATCGGAGGGCATCGACGTGAGAACACAGCCGAGCACTCCTGGCACCTGGCCATGTACGCGCTCGTTCTGCACGAGTGGAGCAATACCGACGTCGACCTGAGTCGGGTGATGGCTCTGTGTCTGGTGCACGACATCGTCGAGATCGATGCCGGTGACACGTTCGCGTACGACGTCGCTGCCCATGTCGACAAAGAGGAACGTGAACAGCGAGCCGCCGATCGGCTGTTCGGACTTCTTCCCGGAGATCAGGGGGCACACCTTCGTTCATTGTGGGAGGAGTACGAAGCTCAGGAAACCCCCGAGAGTCGATTCGCGAACGCCGTCGATCGCCTGCAGCCGGCAATGCTCAATCATCATGCCGATGGTGACTCACCGTGGAGGCGTCATGGAGTCACTCGTCCACAAGCGATGCGGAGGCTGTCGCCGATCGGGGATGGATCTCACGTCCTGTGGGAACACACGCGCAACATCATTGCGACGGCAGTGGAACGCGGCAACCTCGTCGAAGAGGAGTGACCCCAGGGCTCGGATCAGGGAGTCCAGACACCTTCAGCTGCGATGATCGTTCCGTCGACGATCGTCAGCAGAAATGGCGAGTTGGCAATCGGGACACTCGGGGGATCTGGTTCACCGTTGGGGATTGTGACCATGACCGCTTCTTCGGTGTTCGACTCGCCGGCTGCCAGCAGCGACCAGAACGTTGGCGGCACGACAGCGACGTTCGACTCGGAATATGTATTTCCGTAGACGGCAAAAGAAACGAAGAGCAGATCACTGAGATAACTCGGGTACAGCTGTGTTCCTACAGTGTCGACGACCTGATAGTCGTTGAGACAGTTGTCGTTGCCCACTCCGAACTTCTCGTAACACGCATCACCCCAGAACACTTGACCGATGTCGAAGTTGATACCGCGCTCGTCTTCGTCGAAGGTGTTCACGGGAACACCCCAGTAGTACCCGTCAGGAAGGTTGACGGTGATGCGACCGCTCTTGACCCACTTCGGATCGATGAGCGCAGTCGAGGCGGGAAGGTTGGGACGGTCGACGGGAGTCCAATCGTCGATCACCTGGTCGATCGAGAGATCGCCGAGGGCATCGCTGAAGATCGGAACTGGTTTGCCGAGATTGCTCGGATCGGTGTCGGGAAAAGCCGAGTCCGATGAGTCTGACGAATCCGTTGCCGGGCCGCCCTCGTTCGACGAACTCGTGTCATCTGGCAAAGGAGCCTCTGTCGTTTCCAGACCGATCACGGGTGTCGAGTTCGACGTGCCGTCATCGCTCGCCCGCACAATGAGATAGCCAGCAGCTGTCGCCACGATCGCTGCGAACAAGATCGCGGGCAGCCGAGACGGTCTGCGCTTGCGGCGTCGGGAAGATCTACGACGCTTGGCCATGGCTCGATTCTGGCAGGCTTCGTAACCGAGCGCGGATCATGATCAGAGTTTGCGCAGGTGCACTTCAGCGACTCTGTGATCGGAGCCTTTTCTGAGAATCAGCGATGCCCGCTCGCGAGTCGGCGCGATGTTCTCTCGAAGATTGAGGCCGTTGATCGCCTGCCAGATACCTCGTGCCGTGTCGACTGCCTGGTCCCTGGTGAGATGTGCGTAATGGCGAAAGAAACTGTCCGGCTCCTGGAAGACCGATTCGCACAGGCTGAGAAAGCGCTCGACGTACCAACTTTCGATGTCGCTCTCTCGAGCGTCGATGTAGATGGAGAAGTCGAAATAGTCCGAGACGAATTCGGCATGTTCGCTTCCGGGGCTGCCGACTTGAAGAACGTTCAGACCTTCGAGAATCAAAATGTCCGGCTGGCAGACCGTCTCGACTTCGCCTTCGACGATGTCGTACACGACATGGCTGTAGACCGGGGCTTCGACGATCGCTTGTCCGCTCTTCAGATCGCGGAGGAATTTGAGCAGTGCCCGCGTGTCGTAGCTCTCGGGGAAGCCTTTACGGTTCATGATTCCCCGGTCGTCGAGAACTCGGTTCGGATGAAGAAATCCGTCCGTGGTGATCAGATCGACCTTGGGGTGATCCGGCCAGCGCGCAAGCAACGCCTGCAGGATGCGTGAGAACGTGCTCTTGCCAACGGCGACGCTTCCGGCAACTCCGATGACATAGGGCATCTTGGGTGCGAGGGTTCCAAGAAAGGTCGCACTCACCTTGTGAAGGTTCTGAGTTGCAGCGACGTACAGGTTCAGCAGTCTGGTCAGCGGAAGATAGATCGCTGCGACTTCGTCGAGGTCGATTCGCTCGTTGATACCTCGAAGCCTGTCGAGGTCGGCTTCACGCAACGTCATCGGGGTCGCTGCTCGCAGCTCCGCCCATTCGTTCCTGTCGAAGCTCTCGAATCTTTCCCCCACGGAGAGCGACGTTAGGCGATGCTCGGCACGAGGGGAGAAAGGATCGGACACGGACGATCGCTCTCGGTGGAATCTTCAGCTCGGTCGGCGCGGCGACACGGCTCGCTCGCCGCCGGTCAGAACTTCAGCCCCGCCCTCGGTCACGAGAATGGTGTGCTCGAATTGAGCTGTTCTTTTGCCATCCGATGTGACTGCGGTCCAATCGTCGTCCCACATCGAGTGTTGCCATGATCCCAAGGTGATCATCGGCTCGATCGTGAAGACCATGCCGGGTTTCATGAGCATGTTGTTGCGCTGATCGAAATAATGAAGAACCTGGATGTCGGTGTGGAACTGTTCGCCGATTCCATGACCGATGAAGGCGCGCACGACACCGAGACGGTGCTTCTTCGCGTGATCCTCGATCGCCTTGCCGATATCGCTCAGAGGTCGTTCGGGTCGCACCGCCTCGATACCGAGCCACATGCACTCTTCGGTGATTCGAACGAGCCGCCGATCCTCTTCGCTGACGTTGCCCACGAAGAAGGTCGCGTTCGTGTCGCCGTGGACTCCGTCGAGGAAACACGTGACGTCCAGATTGATGATGTCACCGTCTTCGAGAACGGTGGAATCAGGAATTCCGTGGCAGATCACCTCGTTCAGAGACGTGCACACGCTTTTCGGATAACCGTGGTAATTCAACGGACTCGGGTAGGCGCCGTTCTCGACGATCAGGTCGTGGACGAAGACATCGATTTCGTCGGTGGTGATTCCGGGTCGCACGAATTCACCCGCCTGGCGGAGAACATCGGCTGCTAGCGCTCCAGCCGCGCGCATGCGCTCGATCACATCGGGTGACTTGATGTGAGGTTCGTTCCATCTGTGCACGTCGCCTGTATCGGCATAGGAAGGACGACCGATGTGAGCAGGTACCGAACGCATGGGGGAGACGACGCCAGGAACGATTCGACCCTCCATTGGGCGATGACAGCGCTTGTATTTGCGTCCTGAGCCGCACCAGCAGGGATCGTTCAATTGCATGGGAGTGTCGGGAGTGCGTACCCGGCCTCCTTGACGTACGGATCCTGAGGTGTTGTCCACCGGGTCAGGATATCCACGAGTTCCAGGTCGCACGCCCGCAGGACACTTCGGTCGAATGGCCCATTCAGTCTCAAGGCTCCCGTGACGAGTCATGTCTCACCAACGGCGTGTGTCGAAAGGGAGTCCGTGACGGGTCGCAACCGCAAGTCGAGCAATTTCGAATCCGATGAGCGGATCGTCCAGAACCCAGCTTTCGATCACAAGGCGATTTCAGCCGTGAGACTTCCCGAACTTGCGGTAGGTCTCTTCATCGTCGCCGCTTCCATCGGTGGAGCAGTCTTTTGGCAACGTTCCGTGGAATCCGGAACTGCAGTCCTCGTGACGTCACGAGACATTGCCCGCGGCGACGTCTTGAGCGAAGCGGATGTCTCCGAGGTGATCGTCAAGACCACAGGAGACATCTCGCTCATTCGCGCATCGGCGGCATCGCAAATCCTGGGCCGACGAGTGACCGCTGATCTGCGAACCGGGACGCCATTGATCCCGGCCTTTCTGACCCAGATCGGCTCCATCGGTCCGTTCGACGGACTGGTCGGTCTCATCGTCCGACTCTCATCGGCTCCATTGGAGCTGGCTCCGGGAGATGCGGTGCGAATCTTCACGATCATGTCGACTCTCGAAGGAGAGCTGGATGTGAACGAGGTTCCCGGACCGCTGATCATCTGGGATGTGTCGACACCGGATCCTTTGTCGAACGAACGAGCTGTCACCGTGAAGTCACCTCTCGAATCGATTCCCCAACTCGTCGGACGCGAAGAGATCCATGTCGTGAAGGTTCAATCGTGAGAGATCTGCTGTGAAGGACGTGAAGTGACATGGCTGTCATGGCAATCGGAACTCTCGGCGGACTCACAGATCTCGGAACGATCTGTCTTCACGTCGCTTCTTTGTGGCCGCATCCTCCCATGGTCGTGGAGGCCGATCCGGACGGGGGGCGTCTCGCCGTTCGTCACAACTGGGATCTCCGACCGTCTCTGTCCGATCTCGGAACATCGATGCGTTCGGGCGGTGCGCCAACGAGACATCTCGAATCGATCGCGCACCGACTTCGCAGCGGAGTGAGAGTCGTCGTTGCTCCGCCCGCAATGGAGTCGGTTCACGCCGCTTTGCCGGCGCTCGTGCAGCATCTCGTGGAAGACCAGGTGGAACCGTCGACCGATGTGCTCATCGATGTGGGGATCGTGCGTCCTGAGTCACCGGCTCGAGATCTGATCGTCGGTGCGACGGATCGGATCCTCGTGGTGCGCAAGGACGCCGAGGAGCTGGTTGCGCTGGCACATCGCCGAAGTCTTCTGGAGTCGATGGGGGAATGGTCTGTACTCACTGCAGGCGGACGTTTGAGAACGGGCGACATCGTCGATGCAATTCATTGGCCGGTGATTGCCGATCTTCTTCCGAACGACCGTCGATCATCGGCGGTCCTGAGGTCCTCTCTTTCTCGATTGGCTTCGTCGAAGACCCGACGTGCCCAGATGGCATGAGACGAAGCCCCGATACCCGACATGTCGACGAACTCACGTCGCACATCACCAGTGCCCTGGTCGCGCACCGACAGCGTCAGCGACAAACCGGTGTCGATTCGACGTCGGATGACGAATTGGCCCTTGCCCATGAGGAGGCACGCCGATTCTTCGAGCGCAGAGCGACGGGTGTGAACACGACAACGGGTTCGATCATCGGTCGGAGTGACCAGGCGCGAATCACCAAGGAAGCAGTCGATCTACTCCTCGGATTCGGGCCTCTTCAACATCTGCTCGACGATCCGGACATCACCGATATCCATGTGCGCGGAGCAGAACCAGTGTGGACGAAGAGGCGCGATGGTTCAAGAGTCGTGATCGATCCGATCGTCGAGAGCGATGAAGAGCTGATTCGCCTCGTTCGCAACATTGCCTCTCGCTCGAGATATGGAGAGCGGCGCTTCGATGCTGCATCGGCGGAGTGCAACCTGTGTCTCGAGGATGGAAGTCGGCTCTTCGCGGTCATGGACGTCTCCCAACATCCGGCCCTCATCATTCGCAAACACCAATTCCACCTTTCATCTCTCGATGAACTCGTCCGCAGCGGATTGATGTCGGATGAAGTTGCCGGCTTTCTTGCGGCATGTGTCCGATCGAAGAGGAACGTCATCGTTGCTGGAGGAACGGGGACCGGCAAGACGACTTTGTTGAGGGCATTGATGAACGAAATTCCGTTTCAGGAGCGGATCGTCACGATCGAAGACGCATTCGAACTCGGCATCGATCGATTCGCGCAACTTCATCCAGACCATGATGCTCTTCAATCCAGACTCGCGAATGTCGAAGGACACGGTGCGATTCCGCTGTCGGATCTGACGCGAATGGCTCTCCGAATGGATCCGGATCGAGTGATCATCGGGGAAGTGCGCGGAGCCGAGGCATTCCCGATGCTGCTGGCCATGAGTCAGGGCAACAACGGCTCGATGTGCACGATCCATGCTGATTCGACGAAGTCGGTCTTTTCGAAATTGGCCGCTTACGTCTCGATGGCGAACACAGGTCTTCCGGTCGACGTCATCAACTTGCTCATTGCCAACGCCGTCCACGTCGTGGTGCACATCGAGTTGACGAGGGGTCGCCGCCGAATTTCGAGTATTCGCGAAGTCGTCGACAGCGAAGGTGCACACATCATTTCGAACGAAATCTTCGCGGGAGGCGACGGATCGACTGCCCGGGCGACCGTTCCGATGTCGTCGAGGTTGCGAGACGCTTTGGACATGTCGTCGAGATCCATGGCCGGCGATGTCGAGGACAGAAGGCGCGGACGATGACGATCGGATCGCGAGTCTTGATCGGGGTGTTTGTGTCCATCGGAATCCTTTGTGCCTTGGCGGGAGTGCGAGGAGTGGTGATTTTTCGCAGAATCTCTCCGAAGCGACCGACCGAAAGAGGCGACGAGCGTCTGATCGTCGAAGCCCTTGCCGTGTGGACGGAGCAGCTGCGCGACACGATTGCTGGTTCGAGCGGAATCGAACAGGCGATCACTGTAACTGCGTCCACGGCACCCCCACTTCTTCGGTCGTCGGTCGAGAGACTCGCAGCACGTCTCGGATTCAGTCCATTGCCGGAGGCCGTACGGGAGTTCGCCGAAGACGTGGATCATCCTTTGGCCGATTTCGTTGCTGCAGCACTGATCACTGCTGCGGAGAATCAGGTCAGAGAGATGGGTGCACTTCTCGGACACCTCGCACAGTGCTGTCGAGACGACGTGTCCATGCGCACCAGGGTGTGGGTGGCACGTGCCCGTACCCGCAGTGCGGTGAGAATCATCTCCGTCGTCGTCGTGGTCTTCGTTGGCGGACTCGTGCTTTTGGATCCGGACTACCTCTCCCCGTACGGAAGTCCGACTGGACTGCTCATGGCGGGTCTGGTGGCCGGAATGTTCATCGCGGCTTTCGAGTCGATGAGAAGACTCGGGCGAATCGACAACCCTGTTCGCTTCATTGCGCGTCGAGAGGTCGTGGAATCGTGATGGTGATTCTCGGACTTCTGCTTTCGGGCGGACTGATCGTCGTCCGTCATGCCCTGCGTCCAGTGCCGATGGTCGAGAGGTTGGCGAAATACGGAGTCTCGACGGTCGGACGTCGTCGATCTCTCTGGCGACACGCCATCGCCGAAGTTCAACGAAGGGCGAGTATCGATGAGACCGATCTCGCCTTGTGCGGCTCGTCTCCCGAGGCAATTGCCGCTCGCCGACTCGTCTTCGGACTCGTCGGAGGAGCGATTCCGGCAGGTATGTGGCTCTTCACCTCACTCGGTGGAGCCGGTATCCCCATCCATGCGGTTTCCATGTCGGGACTCGTCTTGGCGGTCGCAGGATTCCATCTGCCGGCATCTCAGATTCGCAGATCGGCGCGTCTTCATCGTCGACGGTTCCGAACGTCGCTTTCGGCCTATCTCGATCTCGTGTCCATCATGCTCGCCGGCGGTGCCGGCATCGAGACAGCTCTTCATGCGGCTGCATCCGTCGGTGACGGCCCGACATTCGATGCGATATCGGAAGCTCTCGATCTGGCCCGTGCAACACGGCGATCTCCTTGGGACACCCTTGCTGATACGGGGAGCCGTTTCGGTGTGGACGAACTTCCCGAGCTTGCTGCAACTGTTCGACTCGGCGGAGAGCAGGGAGCGCGAATGACGGCATCGCTCGTTGCGAAAGCCTCAGCTCTGAGATCACGGGAATTGGCCGATGTCGAAGCAAGAGCGAACGAGTCGACTGAGCGAATGGGGTTGCCGATGGTGCTGTTGTTCCTCGGATTTCTCGTTCTTCTCGGCTATCCGGCAATGCATCTGATCACAGCCGGGTTCGAGGCATGACACGGCAAGCCAAGCCATTTCCCAACTCAATCACGAAGAAAGGACATGAGATGAGCACATTCGAACAGACATGGGAGTACTACTGCATACGGCTGGCGGCCCAGCGTGAGCGCGACCGGGGCGAAGTGAGCGCGACGACAATCGTTCTCGCAGCGGCATTGATCGCTCTTGCACTGTCGGTCGGGGTGATCGTCTCCGACAAGGTGCGTAACAAGGCGAACAGCCTCGATCTGGGCTGAGAAATTTGGACTCGAGTGAGCCCAGAGATCACGGCGAGAGTAACGAGCCCAGAGATCACGGCGAGAGTAACGAGCCCAGAGATCACGGCGAGAGTAACG
>QXGG01345203.1_pt1 | contig 10882 bp, 8 predicted proteins | sample 1982491 | NCBI WGS metagenome assembly QXGG01 (sample SAMN09924614, study PRJNA488089) | Wastewater metagenome, whole genome shotgun sequencing project. | isolation source: South African research farm wastewater | place: South Africa: Irene, Agricultural Research Council, Animal Production Institute... | reverse complement strand
CGCCCGCAGATGAAGCGCGCCAAGGAACACAAGGCCATGGTGGAAGCGCTGGCCAAGGGTGACGAAGTGGTGACGGGCGGCGGCATCGCCGGGCGCGTGACCGACGTCGGCGACAGCTTCGTGCAGATCGAAGTCGCGCCCAACACCGTGGTTGCCGTGCAGAAACAGGCCGTGGCCACCGTGCTGCCCAAGGGCACGCTGAAGGCGCTGTAATCCCCGCTGCAACACCCCGACGCGGCAACTGGCGGCCCGTTCGCCAGCCTGCCGCGGGTCTGCTGCAGATCACCATGCCCCTTCCCCGCGCCGCTCGCCTCCGTGCGGCCGGCGATCAGGGCCCCGCCTGCATCAGGCTTTGCGCCACCCACTTTTCCGCCGACGATGAATCGCTACCCTCTCTGGAAGAACATCCTGATCGGCCTCGTGCTGCTCTGGGGTCTGATCTACACCCTGCCCAATTTCTACGGCGAGGTGCCGGCGGTGCAGGTGTCCAGCGCCAAGGCCACGCTCAAGCTCGACGCCGCCGCCGCGACCGACCGCATCGGTAGCGCACTCAAGGCCGCCGGCATCGACAACACCGGCATCTTCTCCGACGCCACCAGCGTGCGTGCCCGCTTCAAGGACACCGAGACGCAGTTGCGCGCGAAGGACGTCATCGAGCAGGCCTTCAACCCCGATCCGACCGATCCCTCCTACGTGGTTGCGCTCAACCTGCTGTCGGCCTCGCCGAGCTGGCTGACCTCGATCCAGGCGCTGCCGATGTACCTCGGCCTCGACCTGCGTGGCGGCGTGCACTTCCTGCTCGAAGTCGACATGCCGGGTGCGCTGGTCAAGCGCCTCGATTCGACCACCGGCGACCTGCGCACGCTGATGCGCGACAAGAGCGTGCGCCACGCCGGCATCACCCGCGAAGGCAACACGGTGGTGATCCGCTTCCGCGACGCGGACCAGCGCGAGGCCGGGCGCCGCGCCATCCAGGACAGCACCGCCGACCTGCAGCTCGCCGACCGCGACGACGCGGCCGACGACTTCAAGCTGATCGCCACGCTGACCGCGCAGGCGCAGCAGACCATGCGCGACTTCGCGATCAAGCAGAACATCACCACCCTGCACAACCGCATCAACGAGCTCGGCGTCGCCGAGCCGGTGATCCAGCAGCAGGGCGCCGAGCGCATCGTGGTGCAGTTGCCCGGCGTGCAGGACGTGGCCAAGGCGAAGGACATCCTCGGCCGCACCGCCACGCTGGAAGTGCGCATGGTGGACGACACCCCGGGCGCGATCGAGCAGGCGCTCGCCGGCAGCGTGCCCTTCGGCACCGAGCTGTACACGGAGCGCGGCGGCTCGCCGCTGCTGGTCAAGAAGCAGGTCGTGCTCACCGGCGACCGCCTCACCGACGCCCAGCCCGGCTTCGACGGCCAGACCAACGAGCCTGCGGTGCACCTGACGCTGGACGCCGCCGGCGCGCGCATCTTCCGCGACGTCACGCGCGAGAGCGTCGGCAAGCGCATGGCCATCCTGCTGTTCGAGAAGGGCAAGGGCGAGGTCGTGACCGCGCCGGTGATCCGCAGCGAGATCGGCGGCGGGCGCGTGCAGATCTCCGGCCGCATGACCACCGTCGAGGCCAACGACACCGCGCTGCTGCTGCGCGCTGGCTCGCTGGCCGCGCCGATGGAGATCATCGAGGAACGCACCGTCGGCCCCAGCCTGGGCGCCGAGAACATCCAGAAGGGCTTCAACTCGACGCTGTGGGGCTTCCTCGCGATCGTCGTGTTCATGTCCGCCTACTACATGCTGTTCGGCCTGGTGTCGTCGATCGCGCTCGCCGCCAACCTGCTGCTGCTGGTGGCGCTGCTGTCGCTGCTGCAGGCCACGCTGACCCTGCCCGGCATCGCGGCGATGGCGCTCACGCTCGGCATGGCCATCGACGCCAACGTGCTGATCAACGAGCGCATCCGCGAGGAACTGCGCAACGGCGCCAGCCCGCAAGCGGCAATCTCCGCCGGTTACGACCGCGCCTGGGACACCATCCTCGACTCCAACATCACCACGCTGATCGCGGGCATCGCGCTGCTGGTGTTCGGCTCCGGCCCGGTGCGCGGCTTCGCGGTGGTGCACTGCCTGGGCATCCTGACCTCGATGTTCAGCGCGATCCTGGTGTCGCGGATGCTGGTGAACTTCATCTACGGCCGTCGCCGCAAGGTCGAAAGCCTGTCGATCGGCCAGGTGTGGAAGCCGGAAGGCAAGTAAGCGGACGAACGCACAGGAAACACGATCATGGAATTCTTCCGCATCAAGAAAGACATCCCCTTCATGCGCCACGCGCTGGTGTTCAACGTCATCTCGTTGCTCACCTTCGTGCTGGCGGTGTTCTTCCTCACCACCCGCGGCCTGCACCTGTCGGTGGAGTTCACCGGCGGCACGCTGGTCGAGGTCAGCTACGCCGAGGCGCCGCAGCTCGAACCGATCCGCAACGCGCTGGCCAGCAGCGGCTACCCGGACGCGCAGGTGCAGAACTTCGGCAGCGCGCGCGATCTGCTGATCCGACTGCCCAACCGCGACGACATGGAGACGGCGCGCGTATCCGAGACGGTGATGAACACGCTGCAGCAGGTCGGCGGCGCGGCGCCGGAACTGCGCCGCGTCGAGTTCGTCGGCCCGCAGGTCGGCAAGGAGCTCGCGACGGACGGTGCGATGGCGCTGCTGCTGGTGATCCTCGGTATCGTGGTGTACTTGGCGATGCGCTTCGAATGGCGCTTCGCGGTGTCGGCGATCATCGCCAACCTCCACGACATCGTCATCATCCTGGGCTTCTTCGCGTTCTTCCAGTGGGAGTTCTCGCTGCCGGTGCTGGCGGCGGTGCTGGCGGTACTGGGCTATTCGGTGAACGAGTCGGTGGTGGTGTTCGACCGCGTGCGCGAGACTTTCAAGAAGAAGCGCCACATGACCACGCCGCAGGTGCTGGACCACGCGATCACGAGCACGATCTCGCGCACCGTGATCACCCACGGCAGCACGCAGGTGATGGTGCTGTCGATGCTGATCTTCGGCGGCGAGACGCTGTACTACTTCGCGCTGGCGCTGACGATCGGCATCTGCTTCGGCATCTATTCGTCGGTGCTGGTGGCGAGCCCGCTGGTGATGTGGCTGGGGGTGTCGCGCGAGCAGTTCATCAAGCCGAAGAAGGAAAAGGAAGAAGCGGTGGTTTGAGGCCGCGGTCTTCCGGATACGACAAAGGCGCCTGCGGGCGCCTTTTCTTTTCAACGCACGGGCGCGCCCGGAGGCTGCAAACCTGTCGAGAGAAGTCCAGAGCGCGCGTTCTTGAGGCTATCCGGAAGCTCGCGCGCGGCTACGATCCGGCCGTGGGGCCGGGGCGGCCGTCGCCGCCTACATTCGCGGCCTCCGGCTCCCCTCGGAGGACAACCGCTCGGGGGTGGCGACGCAAACTCGGCGCTGCGCGCCTCAAACATGCGTCGCCTTGTTTCCCCCGAGCGGCTGCCCTCCGCGGCGCTCTTGAAGTTGGCGACGGCCGTCCCGGCCCCACGGCCTCGCTCTGCGGAGGGTCAGACCGCAAAAACCTGCTTCACCCGCAGCGTCTCGCCGCGCTCGATCAGGCCGATCAGGCGGTCGATGTTGGGGTGCTTGCCCGGGTTCGTGCGGGCGTCCTCGGTATGCTCGGCGTAGAGTTCGAGGCCCTTCTTCGCCGCCTCGGGGCTGATCGCGCCGTAGAGTTGGGCGAGGTGGTTGTAGACAGAGAGCGAGCCGGCCTGGCCGGGCTTGTTCTCGATGGTGGCGACGATCGCGTCGGCGGGGTCGATCAGGTTGAGCGCGGCGAGGTGGGACACACCGGGCAGGGTCTTGAGGTTGTCGGCAAAGGCCACGATCGATGCTCCTTGGAATCAGCGGGGAAACAGCGCCTGTGGGAGCGGACTCGCCCGCGAACGGGCCCAGCCACGGGCTTGCATTCGCGGACAAGCCTGCTCCCACAGGCGGAAAGGACTGGCGCGGGATGCGCTGGCGCACCCCACGCCGACGCTCAGATGCGGCGCGCCAGCTCCGCGGCCTTGCCGACGTAGCTCGCCGGCGTCATCGCCAGCAGGTGGTCGCGCGCCTCGGCGGGGATGGCAAGGGTGCGGACGAAGTCCTGCAGCGCCTCGCGGGTGATGCCCTTGCCGCGGGTCATCGCCTTCAACTGCTCGTAGGGGTTCTCGATGCCGTAGCGGCGCATCACGGTTTGCACCGGCTCGGCGAGCACTTCCCAGCAGTCGTCGAGGTCGGCGGCCAGGCGGGCGGGCTCGGCCTCGAGCTTGCCCAGGCCGCGCAGGCAGCTGTCGAGCGCGAGCACGGTGTGGCCGAAGCCCACGCCCATGTTACGCAGCACGGTGGAGTCGGTGAGGTCGCGCTGCATGCGCGAGATCGGCAGCTTCTCCGAGAAGTGCTTGAGCACCGCGTTGGCGAGGCCGAAGTTGCCTTCGGCGTTCTCGAAGTCGATCGGGTTGACCTTGTGCGGCATGGTCGACGAGCCGACCTCGCCTTCCTTCAGCTTCTGCTTGAAGTAGCCGAGCGAGATGTACATCCAGATGTCGCGGCAGGCGTCGATCAGCATCGTGTTGGCGCGCGCGACCGCGTCGAAGAGCTCGGCCATGGCGTCGTGCGGCTCGATCTGGATGGTGTATTCGTTGAAGGTCAGGCCGAGCGACTCGATGAAGCGGCGGTTGAAGCCCTCCCAGTCGAATGCGGGCCAGGCGGACAGGTGGGCGTTGTAGTTGCCCACCGCGCCGTTGAACTTGGCGCACATGGCGACGCCGGCGATCGCGGCGCGGGCGCGCATCAGGCGTGCGGCGATGTTGGCCATCTCCTTGCCGAGCGTGGTCGGGCTGGCGGGCTGGCCGTGGGTGCGCGACAGCATCGGCAGGTCGGCGAGCGCGTGCGCGAGCTCGCGGAAACGGGCGATGACGGCGTCGAGCGCCGGCAGCAGCACGCGGTCGCGGCCTTCGGCCAGCATCAGCGCGTGCGAGGTGTTGTTGATGTCTTCCGAGGTGCACGCGAAGTGGATGAACTCGGACACCTTCATCACCTCGGCGTTGTGGCCGAGGCGCTTCTTGAGCCAGTACTCCATGGCCTTGACGTCGTGGTTGGTGGTGGCCTCGATCGCCTTCACCGCCTCGCCGTCGTCGGTCGAGAAGTTCGCCACCACCGCGTCGAGCTCGGCCACGGTCGCCGCCGAGAAGGGCGCGATCTCCGCGAGCGCAGGCTCGGCAGCGAGCGCCTTCAGCCATTCGACCTCGACCTTGACGCGGTTGCGGATCAGGCCATGCTCCGAGAAGTGTTCGCGCAGGCCGGCGACCTTGCCGTGATAGCGACCATCGAGCGGAGACAGGGCGGTGAGCGGGGACGGTGCGGCGTTCGACATGGCGTGAGCTTCCGGAAAAAACTGGTATTTTAACGCCTCCCCCCTTCGCTGACCGAGAACAAAAGACCGTGAGCCCGTCCGAGCGTTATCAGATCGAAGTCACGGCGAGCGCGGAGTTCGTCGCCGGGCAGTCCCGACCGGAAGACGATCACTACGTGTTCGCGTATCACATCACCGTCCGCAACACCGGCACGGTCGCCGCGCAGTTGACCGCGCGCCACTGGGTGATCACCGACGGCAACAACAAGGTGCAGGAAGTGCACGGCCAGGGCGTGATCGGTGAGCAGCCTTCGCTCGCACCCGGCGAGCACTTCCGCTACACCAGCGGCTGCGTACTGGCGACGCCGGTCGGCACCATGCATGGCACTTACCAGATGATCGCGGCCGACGAGCATCGCTTCGAGGCCGTCATTCCGCCATTCATGCTCGCCATGCCGCGGGTGCTACACTGAATCGAACCCGCGGCACGCATTCCCCAGGCATGCCTCCGCTCTCCGGCGTGGTAACGAAAACCTGATCTGGAACGCAGATCCCTGTTTTTTCGGGCTGATTCCCATGGACATCGTTCATTGCTCGTTCTGCAAGCACGGCAATCCGGCCGACGCGAAGTTCTGCAACGCCTGCGGTTCCTCGCTCGCGCTGCAGCTCTGCGAGGCCTGCGGCGCGATCGACAATGTCTCGGCAACCGTCTGCCACAAGTGTGGGCACCCGTTTGCGCCCCGTTCCGACGTGGCCGCTGCGGACACGGACGCGGCGCAGAGCCTGACGCCCGCAGCGCAGGCGGAAGAATCCGCTGCCGCCAGGCGCAGCCCATGGAAGCTTTTCGCGCTGCTCGCCGTGATCGTCGCCGGCACGCTGGTGATCTACCCCCGCGTCGCCGGGGACGAGGCGCGGTTGCCGGCAATCGACGCGCCCGCGGAAGTCGATCCAGAGGCAGGCGCAAAGACGGAGGCTGATTTACCGCGGCCCCATTCGTCGCCGGCGGACGCGACGCAAGCGCCGCCGTCCGAAGCCGCCGCCGAAACCGCCGACGCAGCCCTGCCACCGACCGACGCCGCGCCTTCGCCGGCCACCGTGGAGCGGGCTACCGCGGAGCCGACCGACGCCTTGCCCACCGCCGCCGTGCCGGCCGAGGACACACCGGCGGCCCCGACCGAGGTAACGGACGAAGCGCAGGTGGCGCCGCCCTCGCCCACTGAAGCGACGACAGAATCCGCGCAGGAAGACACATCGGCACCGACAGTCGACGCGTCGCCGCCGCAAGCACCCGCAGCAGACAACGCACAGACCAGCGCCGCCAACCCGCAGACCACACCCGCCGGTTGCAGTCCGGCGATCGACGCCCTCGGGCTCTGCAACCGAGGCTTCAGATAACCACGGAGGGGGAACACCATGATCAGATCTGCCCTGGGCGTACTCGCTTGCGCGAGTGCGCTGCTGCAGGCTTCGCCCGCGCTCGCCGCCGCCGAGTACAAGATCGTGACCGCGTCCGAGCGCGGCACCTACATCCAGATCGGCCGCGACCTCGCCAACTTCGTCGCCCCCGCCGCCGACATCACGCTCGAGACCCTGCCCTCGGCGGGCTCCGCCGAGAACGTGCGCCGCCTGCGGTTCGAGCCCGGGGTGAAGTTCGCGCTGGTGCAGTCGGACGTCTACCAGGCCTTCATCGACCAAGCCCGGGAAGGCAACACCGAGGCGGCGCGGATGGTGAATCCCTTGCGCGTGATCATGCCGCTCTACAACGAGGAGATCTATTTCATCGTCCGCGCCGATGCGCCGCTCGAGCACATCCACGAAATCCGGGACAAGAAGCTCAACGTCGGCCCGCTCGGCAGCGGCACCGCACTGTCGTCCACGACGCTGTACCGGCTGATGTTCGGCGCCCCGATCGCGGATGAGAACGCCAGCTACCTGAGCAACGAGGACGCGCTGGTCAAGCTCATCACCGACAAGACGCTCGACGTGGTCGTCGTGGTCGCCGGCCAGCCCGCCAAGCTGCTGACCGAGATGAAGCCCGAGGTACGCCAGTACATCAAGCTGCTCAAGCTCGATCCGGCCCACGAAACCACTCGGGCCGCGCTCGCCACCTACTTCCCGGCAACGATCAGCACCGCGAACTATCCCAACCTGCTGAGCGAGGACACCGCGGGCATCGCGGTGAAGGCCTTCCTGGTGACCTACAACTACACCGGCCCGGAGACCGTCCAGTATCTGCGCCAGTTCGCGCAGTCGCTGTGCCGCAACTTCCCCCGCCTGCAGTCCGAGGGCCATCCCAAGTGGAAGGAGGTCACCCTCGCGCTGCCCGCGCTGGGCAAGGGCTGGAGCTATTCGGCCGCCACCGAGCGCCATCTGCGCGCCTGCATCGAGCAGGGGCCATCGGCATTCACCGCGCCGAAGCGGGCGAACTGCAGCCAGCAGGAGCGCGTGCTCGGGCTGTGCAACTGAACTCGCGCCCTTGGAGGCTTGGGCCGTCTTGGCGCCACATCGCGGATAAAGCCGCCGACGAGCGCACCTAAGAAAACAGCCCCGCGGTCATCGTGACCCGCGGGGCTGCATTGCGGACGGCGGGCTGAATCAGCTCCGGTAGTCGGCGTTGATCTTCACGTAGTCGTACGAGAAATCGCAGGTCCACACGGTAGCGGCCGCGTCACCGCGGGCGAGATCGATGCGCACCGTCAACTCGGCGTGCTTCATGATTCGCGAACCGGCCTCCTCCACATAGCTCGCGGCACGCCCGCCCAGTTCGGCGACCAGCACCGACTCGTCGGGATTGCCCAGCCACACGCGCAGCTTCGACACGTCGAGATCGTCGATGCCGGCGTAGCCGATCGCCGCCAGGATGCGGCCGAGGTTGGGGTCGGAGGCGAAGAAGGCGGTCTTGACCAGCGGCGAGTGCGCCACCGCGTAGCCCACCTTGCGGCACTCGTCGCGATCCTTGCCGCCTTCCACCGCGATGGTCATGAACTTGGTCGCGCCCTCGCCGTCGCGCACGATGGCCTGCGCGAGCGCCACCGAAACCTCGACCACCGCATCGCGCAGCGTCGTGTAGTCGGCGCTGGTGGCGTCGGTGATCTCGGCGTTGCCGGCGGCGCCGGTGGCGATGACGATGAAGGAGTCGTTGGTCGATGTGTCGCCGTCGACCGTGATGCTGTTGAAGGACAGGTCCGCCGCTTCCCTGGCCAGGCCGTCGAGCAGCGGCTGGGCGACGGCGGCATCGCAGGCGAGGAAGCCGAGCATGGTCGCCATGTTGGGCTTGATCATGCCCGCGCCCTTGCTGATGCCGGTCAGCGTCACCGCCTTGCCGCCGATCTGCACCTGCCTCGACACCGCCTTGGCAAGCGTGTCGGTGGTCATGATCGCGTGCGCAGCGTCGAACCAGCCGTCGGCGCGCAGATCGGCGATCGCCTTCGGCAGGCCGGCGACCAGCCGATCGACCGGCAGCGGCTCGAGGATCACGCCGGTCGAGAACGGCAGCACCTGCTCCGTCCGCAGCCCCATCTGCTGCGCGAGCGCAGCGCAGGTGGCCTGCGCGTTGGCCAGGCCCGGCTCGCCGGTGCCGGCGTTGGCGACGCCGGTGTTGATCACCAGCGCGCGGATCGCGCCGCCGGGGATATGGGCCTTGCACAGTTGCACCGGCGCCGCGCAGAAGCGGTTCCTGGTGAACACGCCGGCGACGCGGCTGCCCGCGGCGAGCTCGAGCACGGTGAGGTCGCGGCGGTTGGCCTTGCGGATGCCGGCCTCGGCGACGCCCAGGCGGACACCCTGCACGGGCTTCAGGTCGGCGGGGTTGGGGGTGACGAGATTGACGGCCATGCGGTTCTCCGGGGCAGAAGGTTCAGTTCAGTTCAGCTTGCCGTGGCAGTGCTTGTACTTCTTGCCCGAACCGCAGGGGCAGGGGTCGTTGCGACCGACCTTGGGGCCGGCACTCGCCGGTGCCTGCGTGCCGCCTTCGGCACCCTCCGCGGTGCCGAGCGCCTCGTCGTAGTCGGCGTGCTGATACTTGACGTTCTCGACCTGCTGCGGCGCCTCGGCCTGCTCGAGCTGAGACTCGGTGCGGATCTGCACGGTCATCAGCACCTTGGTGACGTCGGCGCGCACGGTGTCGAGCAGGGTCTCGAACAGCTCGAAGGCCTCGCGCTTGTATTCCTGCTTCGGGTTCTTCTGCGCATAGCCGCGCAGGTGGATGCCCTGGCGCAGGTGGTCGAGCGCGGCGAGGTGCTCGCGCCAGTGCGTGTCGAGGCTCTGCAGCATCACGTTGCGCTCGAACTGGTGCCAGGCGGCCGGATCGACGATGGCGGTCTTCGCGGCGTAGGTCTCCTCGCCGGCCTGCACGATGCGCTCCAGGAGCGCGTCGTCGTCCAGGCTCGGCTCGGCCTTGAGCCACTCGCCCACCGGCGCCTTGAGCTGGCATTCGGCCAGCAGTGCCTGCTCGAGCGCGGGAATCTCCCACTGCTCCTCGACGCTCTCGGCCGGCACGTAGCGGCGGAAGATGTCGTGCAGCACGCCCTGGCGCATGGCGCGGATGGTGTCGGTGATGTCGTCGGTCTCGAGCAGCTCGTTGCGCTGCTGGTAGATGACCTTGCGCTGGTCGTTGGCGACGTCGTCGTACTCGAGCAACTGCTTGCGGATGTCGAAGTTGCGCTGCTCGACCTTGCGCTGCGCCGACTCCAGCGAGCGAGTGACCATGGCGTGCTCGATCGCTTCGCCCTCGGGCATCTTCAGCCGCACCATGATCGCGTTCAAACGCTCGCCGGCGAAGATCTTCATCAGCGGATCTTCCAGCGACAGGTAGAAGCGGCTCGAACCCGGGTCGCCCTGTCGACCGGAGCGGCCGCGCAGCTGGTTGTCGATACGACGCGACTCATGGCGTTCGGTGCCGATGATGTGCAGGCCGCCGTTGGCGATCACCTGGTCGTGCACCTTCTGCCAGTCGGCACGCAGGGCTGCGATCTTCGCGTCCTTGTCGGCATCGGACAGGGTCTCGTCCTCGCGCACCGCGGCGACCGGCTTCTCGATGTTGCCGCCGAGCACGATGTCGGTACCGCGGCCGGCCATGTTGGTGGCGATGGTGACCATGCCGGGACGACCGGCCTGAGCAACGATCTGCGCTTCGCTCTCGTGCTGCTTGGCGTTGAGCACCTGGTGCTCGATCTTCGCCTTCTTCAGAACCGACGACAGGAATTCGTTGGTCTCGATCGAGGTCGTGCCCACCAGCACCGGCTGGCCACGCTCGACGCAGGAGCGAATGTCCTCGATCACCGCATCCCATTTTTCCTTGGCGGTGCGATAGACCTTGTCGTTGCCGTCCTTGCGCTGCATCGGGCGGTTGGTCGGGATCACCACCGTCTCGAGGCTGTAGATCGAGTGGAACTCGAAGGCCTCGGTGTCGGCGGTGCCGGTCATGCCGGCGAGCTTGCCGTACATGCGGAAGTAGTTCTGGAAGGTGATCGAGGCCAGGGTCTGGTTCTCGGCCTG
>QXGG01057445.1_pt1 | contig 10886 bp, 9 predicted proteins | sample 1982491 | NCBI WGS metagenome assembly QXGG01 (sample SAMN09924614, study PRJNA488089) | Wastewater metagenome, whole genome shotgun sequencing project. | isolation source: South African research farm wastewater | place: South Africa: Irene, Agricultural Research Council, Animal Production Institute... | reverse complement strand
GCGTGTACCGCTGGCTATTAAAATCGCTCCAGATATGAGCGATGAAGAAATAGTGGAAGTTGCGCATATTTTGCTAGAGACCGGTATGGATGCAGTGATTGCGACCAATACCACGGTGTCACGCGAAGGTGTTGCAGGCATGCAGCATGCTGATGAAGCCGGTGGCTTGTCAGGTGCGCCTGTACGTGAACAAAGTACCCATGTGGTACGTGTATTGGCTGAAACGCTGGCTGGACGTTTACCGATTATTGCCGTGGGAGGCATTACTGAAGGGCAGCATGCTGCGGAAAAAATTGAGGCAGGTGCAAGTTTAGTGCAGATTTATTCTGGCTTTATTTATAAAGGCCCTGAGTTGATTCGTTCAAGTGTTGATGCGGTTGCGGGTGTATTAGGCAAGCGCTGATTTTATTCAGGGTAACGTGAGTGCTATAGATGTGTTTGCATCTCACGTTACCTGCGGTGAATTAGCCTACCGCGTTGAGCTCATTGAGACGATGCAGGCCAGCGGTACCGCGGAAGCCATCCCAGTTGTCGGAACGTCCCTCACGCCAGCCGTTTAACCAAGCTTGGCGAGCGGATAATAAATTAAATGGACAGAGTTCCCGTGATTTGCCAGTGACACCATGTTGGTAACCACGTAAAAAAGCACGTTCTAACGGATCACGCTTGAGTTTTCTCATTGGGTGTTGCCCTCAGTTATTGACAAGAATGTTACCGTCGGCTTGATGATAAAGCCGTATACTTCAAAAATTAAGAAACTCATATGCTCCAAGATGAGTGACGTGCACAGCTCAATGCGTAAGCACATAAGAGTTCTAACTAAATTAAAGTCAGGATGGAAAGATCGTTTTCATCTAGATTGCTCTTGTTTTTAACGTGAAAAGCATAAGTGGCGCGATAAACATGGCTCATATGAGATAAAGACGTACTAACAGTCGCTGTGGCTGGCTGCTTGATTCCGAGCAGATCCATGAAGATTCAGCATGACGCAGCAGCACAAATGTATATAAATCGATGAGTGGTCAGTTTGACTGGTCTTTATCGACACGCATTATAAAGTTTTGATTTAAGCACCTACTGGAAAATTTATGCCCGCCAATAAAGAAGTTGAACTCTATTTAACCTGCCCCAAGAGCCTTGAGGGCTTGCTGCTTGCAGAAGCGCAAACGCTCGGCTTAACCGATGCGCGTGAGCAATTATCCGGTGTCTCTGGGCGCGGCACCATGCAGGCGGCTTATCGCATGTGCTTGTGGTCTCGACTGGCGAATCGCGTGCTGTTGGTGCTTAAACGCTTTAGCGTCAAAACGGTTGAAGACCTGTACCACGGTGTGAATGACATCGACTGGTCAGAGCATTTACAAGCCAATGGCACCTTATCTGTGGAGTTTACGGGGCGAGGTTCCGGCATTGATAACACTCACTTTGGTGCGCTTAAAGTTAAAGATGCGATAGTTGATGCCTTGCGTGATAAAGAAGGTAATCGCCCATCAGTTGATAAAATCAGCCCCGATGTACGGGTGCATTTGCATATCAACCGTGGTGAAGCCACATTATCGCTGGATTTATCCGGCACCAGCTTGCACCAGCGTGGCTACCGTTTACAGCAGGGTGCTGCGCCCTTAAAAGAAAACCTTGCAGCCGCCATTTTGCTACGTGCAGGCTGGCCGGAGCTGGCCAAACAAGGCGCTGCTTTAGCTGACCCAATGTGCGGTGTGGGTACGTTCTTGATTGAAGGTGCGCTGATGGCAGCGGATATCGCACCCAATTTGCGCCGTGAGCGTTGGGGCTTTAGTAACTGGCTCGGTCATGATCCAGCGATCTGGCAGCCGCTCTATGACGAAGCGCAGGAGCGCGCCGAGATTGGTTTGTCTAAGCCGCCCTTGTGGATTCGCGGCTATGAAGGCGATCCGCGTTTGATTCAGCCCGCACGCAATAATATCGAACGTGCGGGTTTGTCGGGCTGGGTCAATATTTATCAAGGTGAGTTGGCAACCTTTGAGCCTAAACCCGATCAAGGTCAAACCGGACTGGTGGTCACTAACCCGCCATACGGTGAGCGTTTGGGCGATGAAGCCAGCTTGCTCTATCTCTATCAGTACTTGGGTGAGCGTTTACGCAGTGCCTGTTTAGGTTGGCAAGCGGCGGTCTTTACGGGTGCGCCGCAGTTGGGTAAACGTATGGGTTTACGCAGCCATAAACAGTATTCGCTGTTTAATGGTGCGTTGCCGTGTCGCCTATTGTTATTCCAAGTACAGCCTGAGCGTTTCGTGCTCTCTGATCGCATGACCAGTCACGCCAAGCCAGGTGCTGTAACCGATGATTATGACGAAGCACCACGTTTAACCGGTGAGCCTGAGCGCAATGCCGTCACTCCAGTCGAAACCGCACGCTTAAGTGAAGGCGGGCAGATGTTTGCCAATCGCCTGCAGAAAAATCTCAAACAACTGGGCAAATGGGCGCGCAAAGAGCAGGTTGAATGCTACCGTTTGTACGATGCTGATATGCCTGAATATGCTTTGGCCGTGGATATTTATGCGGATTGGGTGCATGTGCAAGAATATGCTGCACCCAAAACCATTGATCCGGAAAAGGCTAAAGGCCGTTTTCTCGATGCTTTAGCTGCGATTCCAACCGTCTTGGATGTACCGCCTGAGCGTATTGTGATTAAACGTCGCGAGCGTCAAGCCGGCACGCGTCAGTATGAGCGCCAAGCCGAGCGTGGACAGTTTATGCATATCGTTGAGGGTGGCGTAAAGCTGCTGGTGAACTTAACTGATTATTTGGATACTGGTGTGTTCTTGGATCACCGTCCAATGCGTATGCGTATCCAAAAAGAAGCAGCGGGCAAACGTTTCCTAAACTTATTTTGCTATACCGCTGCTGCCACAGTGCATGCTGCAAAAGGTGGTGCACGCAGTACCACCAGCGTTGATTTATCAAAAACCTATTTAGATTGGGCTAAGCGTAATCTTGCGCTCAATGGTTTCTCAGATAAACACAACCTTGTGCATGCTGACGTGATGGTGTGGCTGGAAAATGACCGTGAAAGTTATGATTTGATTTTCTTAGATCCGCCGACGTTCTCTAATTCCAAACGCATGGACGATGTGTTTGATATTCAGCGCGACCACGTGTTGTTGCTCGATCGTGCTATGGCGCGTTTAGCACCCGGTGGCAGTCTGTATTTCTCTAATAATTTCCGCCGTTTTGTGATGGATGAAAGTATTGAAGCGCGTTATCAGGTGACTCATATTAGCGCACAAACCTTTGACCCTGACTTTGCGCGTAATAAAAAGATTCACCAAGCCTGGCATTTAACCCAGCGTGACGATTGATTTATATCGTCTATTGGTTGTGCGGCGCGTATGATACGCAGCTTGCACTCTTTGCAATTTAATAACTGAAAGCGACCCACCGGGAGGTGCTTGATATGAACGATAAAACCAAAAAGACTGCTGCACCAGCAGGCGCAAAAACCCAAGAAGATAAAGCCAAGAAAGGTGCGGTAGCACCGGTTGGCGAAAAACTGCAGAAAGTATTAGCGCGCATGGGCTTTGGCTCACGTCGCGATATTGAGCAGTGGATCAGCGATGGTCGCGTATTGGTGAACTCACGCGTGGCGAAACTGGGCGCACGTGTTGATGCCTTGGATGCTATTACCGTTGATGGCCGTCCATTGAAGCAAAGCGCTGAAACCTACTTGCAGCGCCGCGTGATTATTTACAACAAGCCAGAAGGTGAAGTCTGTATGCGCAATGACCCTGAGGGTCGCCCAACCGTATTTGATCGCTTACCGCGCCCGCACACCGGTCGCTGGATCAATATTGGCCGTTTAGATATCAACACTACAGGTCTGTTGATGTTCACCACCGATGGTGAATTAGCCAACCGCTTAATGCACCCCTCTTATCAGATGGACCGTGAGTATGCGGTGCGTGTGCGTGGTGAAGTCACCGAAGAAATGATTGAAAACCTTAAAAAAGGTGTAATGCTTGAAGATGGTCCGGCTAAGTTTACTGACGTGCAAGCAGCGCCCGGTGGCGAAGGCTATAACCGTTGGTTCCACTGCGTGGTGATGGAAGGGCGTAACCGTGAAGTGCGTCGTTTATGGGAATCACAAGACGTAGTGGTCAGCCGCTTGAAGCGTGTGCGTTTTGGACCGGTCTTCTTAACTTCAGAGTTAAGCATGGGGCGCTGGCGTGAAATGGGTCAGGCCGAGATTGATATTCTCAGTAAAGAAGTGGGCCTTGAGCCGATTTTATTGCCAGAGATGAGCGAGAAAGCTAAAGACAAATTGGATCGTCAGCAGCGTAAAACGGCGAAGCCCGTTGCGCCTGTGCGTAATGCACGCCGCGGTGCGGATAAAACGGTGTATACCACCAACAAAGATCAGCCTGCTGAGTTTGCTAAGGACTCTAGAAAACCGCGTGATAAATCGCCTTCTAGCGCGCGAAAATCACCGGCTAGCACTCGCAATGCGCCAGTGCGTCGTTTGCGTCCTGAGTAAGTAGCATGATGGTGCAAGTGACGCTGATTTATAGCGCCACTTGTACTTGGTTACGACCATTATTCTTTGCTGCATATAAAGCCACGTCAGAACGCTGCAGTATCGTCTGTAGCGAATCGTCGCTGCGTAATGTTGCGCAGCCGATACTGACGGTGACTGATATCGCATGTTGACCATCATGAATCACCAGCGTTTCCAAGTCATGACGTAAGCGCTCTGCAACCAGCAGCGCATGCTGCTGACAGGTATTGGGCAGCACCGCTAAAAACTCCTCACCACCGTAACGAAACAAAGCATCGGTCGCACGCAGTTGGTTTTCAATCATCTTAGCCACCTGGGTCAGCACTGTGTCGCCTGTGCTGTGGCCGTAGGTGTCGTTGATACGCTTAAAGTAATCAATATCAATCATTAACACCGACAGCGCTTGTTTATGGCGTTGTGCTGTGTCGATATCACGCTGCAGTGTTTGCTGCATAGCCACGCGGTTGCCGACACCTGTTAGAGCATCTTGTAGAGCATTTTTCAACGCGGCGCTATAAAGCAGTGCATTGCGCAGTGGGAAAATTAAGCTGGCAATAATGGACTCAAAATCACCGAGCTCTTCCTCAAGAAAAACACTGTTGCGCGTAAAAATAATATCGCCTAAGTACTCGCCTTGATAATTGAGGTTGTAGGTCACGCTATGTTGTTTGCTAACCGCTAACTCGGTATTGATAGCGTGCGCTTCATGTTTATAAGCGAGCGAGTCATAGCTGATCAGTTGCTGAGTTGTTTTAAAAAACATCTCAAGGATCGCTTTAATATCTAAAGTGCTTTGCAGTTGCATAGAGAGCAACTGACGCAATTCAGCATGAGATAAAGCTATACGAGGTAAGGTTTTAGCCTTGCTAGCAAAGCGTTTAACTGGGCTTTGTTCAATATTAATAATGTTGGCAGTGGGTTGAGTATTCATAATAATAGCTTCACCTTAAACGTTCTTGCTTAAGTTAAAGCTATTATCGTGCCACTTTCATAAAGTCTTTTATAAACAATGACTTATGCTGCGTTAAAATAAAAGCGTCAAAAAAATATTGCATATTGCCACCACTTTTTAGCAGCCATATCAGTGCAGACAACATTATGACGAGGCGATTGATTAGTCTCAGCTGCCATTCGCGATGCTGCTGGATGGCAAGGGGCTGTGCTGCAGGCTGCAGAGAAGGGTTGCCAGCGCTGACCTGATCGGTTAGAGCGCTGGTGGGTTGACGCGGGAAGTTAGGCGCTAAGCTTTATTGTGCGTTGAATGCCTGTCCAGTGACGCCAGTGCTCGCAGGACCCATTAAGTACAAATACAGCGGCATGATGTCGTCTGGTGTTGGGTTGTTCAGTGCGTTCTCGCCAGGGTAAGCGTGGGCACGCATATCTGTGCGGGTAGCACCAGGATTGAGACTGTTTGCGCGAATAGCGGTATCGTCCAATTCATCGGCCATCACTTGCATTAAGCCTTCGGTGGCAAACTTAGACACGGCATAGGCACCCCAGTAGGCACGGCCTTTACGTCCGACGCTGCTGGAAGTGAAAATGACTGAAGCGTCTTTAGATAAGCGCAACAGTGGCAGCATGGCGCTATTGAGGGTGAACATACCATTGACATTAATTTGCATGACTTTGGCAAAGTTCTCGCCTGATAGCTGTTCTAGCGGTGTGCGCGGCCCCAGAATGGAGGCGTTATGCAGCAAGCCGTCTAAACGTCCAAATTCCGCTTCAATCATTGCCGCCAGTTCGTTGTAGGCTTCTTGGCTGGCTCGCTCCAAATCCAAAGGAATCACTACCGGCTCAGGGTTGCCAGCGGCGACGATCTCATCGTAGACAGCATTGAGGTGCTTTTCTGTTTTACCCAGTAATAAAACGGTTGCGCCATGGGCAGCGTAGGTGCGCGCTGCAGCTGCACCAATACCACGGCCTGCGCCGGTTACTAGAATAATACGCTCATTGAGAAGTCCAGCAGGTGCAGTGTAATCAAACATAACTTATCTCTTTAAAATAAATTCAATCAGCCAGTAGGCTCAGTGCTGTGCTGGGATCGCGCTGCCAAATCAGGCGCGCATCAGCAAAAACACTGGGCTGCTAATAAGGGTTCGAGCTCGTTGATGCACTCAATGACTGCATCAGCGCCCCAGTTTGCGGGGTTGTCTTCGCGCGGGTTATAGCCATAACGCACCGCGACCGTGTGCATATTGGCGGCGCGGCCTGCATCAATATCACGTTGATCATCGCCGACATACACCACTTGGCGAGGATCAAGTTGTAATTGCTCGCAGGCTGCCAGCAGCATATCTGGTGCGGGTTTACTGTTGGCCACATGCTCAGGGCAGAGTAATACAGCGCTGCGCGTTGCGAGCTGCAAATGCTCCATAATCGGCTGAGCAAAACGCAGCGGCTTATTGGTGGCAACGCCCCAGCGAATACCTGCTTTTTCTAAACGTGCCAGCAGATCAAGTACGCCGGGAAAGGGCTCTGTTAGTTGAGCATACTGCTGATCGTAGCGGGCTAAAAAGTCGATGCGCTGTGCATCCAGCTCTGGATGGTCGAGCGGCATCTCTAAAGCATAGGCCACCATGGTTTGTGCACCGCGTGAAATATGCTGACGAAAATCAGCTTCATCACACAGTGGCGGCAGACCATGGTCGGCACGCATACGCTGAACAATGTCGTAAAAGTCTTTAGCGGTGTCCAGCAGCGTGCCGTCCATATCAAACAAAACAGCTTGAATGCGCATTAGGCATCCTTAGTGGTGTGCAACATGTAGTTCACATCCACGTCTGCTTCAAGTTTGTAGCGTTTAGTGAGCGGGTTATAAGTGAGGCCAATAATATCCTGCACCTGCAAACCTGCAGCACGACTCCATGCACCCAGCTCGGAGGGACGGATGAATTTCTTAAAGTCGTGAGTCCCGCGCGGCAGCATACGCATGATGTACTCAGCACCGATAATGGCAAATAAATAGGCTTTAGGGTTGCGATTAATGGTCGAAAAAAACACCTGACCGCCCGGCTTCACTAAGGTATAGCAGGCGCGGATAATTGACGCGGGATCAGGTACGTGCTCCAGCATTTCAAGACAAGTCACCACATCAAACTGGCCGGGCATCTCTTCGGCTAAGGCTTCTGCGGTAATTTGTCGGTAAGTGACATCCACCTCTGTTTCCAGTTGGTGCAAGCGAGCCACTGCCAGGGGCGCTTCACCCATATCAATACCGGTAACCTGAGCGCCGCGTTGCGCCATCGCCTCGCTTAAAATGCCGCCGCCGCAACCGACGTCGAGTACCTGCTTGCCTGCTAAAGAGACACGCTCATTAATCCAGTTAACGCGTAACGGATTAATATCATGTAAGGGTTTAAATTCGCTTTCACGATCCCACCAGCGATGGGCTAGGGCTTCAAATTTCGCAATTTCAGCATGGTCTACGTTGCTCATGATTCTGTCCTGTACGATATGGCTGCGACTTAAGCTGCATATCATGCCAGTTTTTTCCAAGAAGTGCCTTAGGGATCACTTGCGACAGCCGCTTAGCCTAATAGACTGCTTTAAGTAGTACGCTTAAGTAATTGATTTGTTTGATATTTTACTGGCCCAGTATTGGCTTTTAGTAATTATTTTTTCTTCATCCATGCGTACCAGTTTGCGATCCTTAAGCAGCTGTTTGCCGCCCACCCACAGATGTTCAGCACAGTTGCGTCCGGCAGCATAAATCAACTGCGAAACAGGGTCGTACACGGGCTGTACACTGAGGTCACTGAAATTGAATGCCGCTATATCGGCCAGTTTGCCCACCTCAAGTGACCCCGTGTGCTCGTCTAAACCCAAAGCGCGTGCGCCGTTTAAAGTTGCCATGCGTAGCGCGCGATGTGCATCAATAGCACCGGCTGATTGTGCTACGGCCTTGGCCAGCAGAGCGGCGGTACGTGTTTCGCCTAGCAGGTCTAAATTGTTATTGCTGGCGGCGCCGTCGGTGCCAATAGCGACATTGATACCCGCATTCCATAAGCGCTCAATCGGGCAAAAACCGCTGGCTAATTTTAAGTTGGATTCAGGGCAATGAATCACACTGCTATTGCTTTGTGTCAGTAGCGCAATATCCTCATCATTCACTTGTGTCATATGCACAGCTTGAAAACGCGGCCCGAGTAAGCCAAGACGGGCTAAGCGTGCCAGAGGACGCTCGCCGTATTTGTCGATACTGTGTTGCACTTCAGATGCCGTTTCATGCACATGCATTTGAATGGGCGCATCCAGCTGCGCCGCCAGCATCACAATATTTTCCAGCTCAGGATCGTTCACCGTATAAGGCGCATGCGGGCCAAAGCCAAGACTCAAGCGCGGATGCTGTTTGAAGTCGTCAAATAACTGTAAACCGTCGCGCAGTGCCAGCGCTGGATCGCGGGCGCCAGGAATGGGCATATTGAGGATAGGGATTGTAATTTGTGCGCGAATACCACTGCTGTGCACTTGCTGGCAGGCAATGCTGGGGTAAAAGTACATGTCAGAAAAACAACTGATGCCGTTTTTTAGCTGCTCGGCAATGGCTAAGTCAGTACCGTCGCGGACAAAATCTTCATCCACCCATTTAAGCTCTGCAGGCCAAATATGCTCTTTCAGCCACACCTGTAAAGGCAGGTCATCTGCAAGGCCGCGAAATAAAGTCATGGCGGCATGACCGTGAGCATTAATTAAGCCGGGAGTGAGCAGGGTGTTAGGCAATTCACGAATATCGGCGCAGGGGTACTTTAATGCTTGCTCGCGCGGTGCGATTAAGGCGATACGGTCACCGCGAATGCCAATCGCATAGTTTTTCAACACCACACCTGCGGGCTCAACTGGCACCAGCCATTGGGGTAATAACAAACAATCTAACGGCGAATGCGGCATGCGTGGCTTCCTGCTTAAAAAGATTTACATCTAAAACGCTTAATACGGGCTCTGACGCTGTAGCAATGCCTAGAGACACAGTTGTTAGGCGGTTTTAACAGCAGGGTCGGTTATAATCACTTATTTTTCAAGGGGTCATAGCCATGATAGTTGAACAGATGCGTGCCGCAGAAAAAGTCACAGCGCTTGAATGGCGTGATGGAGCCTTATATTTGCTTGATCAACGTTTGTTGCCGCAACAGGAAGTATGGCAGCGCTATGACAGTGCCGTTGATGTCGCCTTGGCCATTAGTGAGATGCGCGTACGTGGTGCGCCAGCGATTGGCGTAGCCGCAGCATTTGCTTTGGTATTAGCGGCGAAACAACACTGCAAGGCACAGACGACAGATCTGGCCGCTGCTTTAGAGGCTGATTTTGCCCTCTTGGCGGCCTCAAGGCCGACTGCGGTGAATTTATTTTGGGCACTCGAGCAAATGCGTCATTGCTTGCAATACGCACTACAAGATCCGCAGCCTGTGCAGGTGTTGGAAGCACAAGCACTGAAAATCTTTAACGATGACCGCGCTGCTAATTTGCATACCGCAGAGCTGGGGCGGCAGATTATTCGCCAGGCCAACGCAGCCAAACAGCATGTGATGACTCACTGCAACGCGGGTGCATTAGCCACTGCAGGCTTTGGTACAGCCTTAGGTGTGATTCGCGCCGCGTATTTAGATGGTTTGCTGGAGTGCGTGCACGTCAATGAAACACGGCCATGGCTGCAAGGTTCACGCTTAACCGCGTGGGAATTGATGGGCGAGGGTATTCCCAGTGTATTAAGTGTTGATTCGACGGCCGCACACCTCATGGCACAGAATAAAATCACTTGGGTGATTGTTGGGGCTGACCGTATTAGCGCCAATGGCGATGTGGCAAATAAAATTGGCACTTATCAGTTGGCGGTCTTGGCGCGCTATCACCATGTCAAAGTGATGGTGGTTGCGCCAAGTTCGACAATTGATATGCAGCTCAGCAGCGGAGCAGATATCCCGATCGAGGAGCGCGCTGGCGAAGAGGTTCTCTATGTTGACGGGCAGCGTATCGCCGCTGATATACCTGCATTTAATCCGGTGTTTGATGTAACGCCAGCGCACTTAATTGATGTGATTGTCACTGAACGTGGTGTGGTTGAGCAGCCTGATTTTGCAAAGATGCAGCGGTTAATGCAAAACAACTGAACGCGTTTTAAGTGAATTTAGAGCAGGGCAACGCTTTTAAACTGGGGTAGCCCTGATTGATGAAGAAAAAGCCTCAGCGTTGCTTGAGCGCGCTTGCGCGGCATGTGTTACTATTGCTCGCTTGAATTAGGCATAATGAATTAATAAGGAACCGAGCTTCCATGGGTGATTTGGCCAAAGAAATCCTTCCGATCAGTATCGAAGATGAAATGCGACAGTCGTACCTTGATTATGCAATGAGCGTAATTGTAGGG
>QXGG01266226.1_pt1 | contig 10898 bp, 13 predicted proteins | sample 1982491 | NCBI WGS metagenome assembly QXGG01 (sample SAMN09924614, study PRJNA488089) | Wastewater metagenome, whole genome shotgun sequencing project. | isolation source: South African research farm wastewater | place: South Africa: Irene, Agricultural Research Council, Animal Production... | reverse complement strand
GATCAGCGCATGCTCAGCTAGTCCATGGGAGAAGGTGGCCAGCGCGCCGGATACGGGCTGGCCTGGGATGGGGTCGGCCACGACAAGCACGTCGCCTCGAGGCCACTGGGCGAAGCGGGGGCGCACGCGTACCTCGTGACGAGGAAGCGGGGGACCCTCAGCGGCGGCGAGCGTGAGGTTCGGGGGACGCGTGCCGTCCGGCCAGGGCAGCTTGTGCGGGTCGGGCATGGCCCAACCCTAGGGGACGCGCGGTGAGGCCGCGGGTCCTTGCCGGTGGCTGGCGTGGGGCCTAGCCTCGGGCCTGTGATGCTCCTCATGTTCGTCGTCTGGCTCGTGGTCTTCATCGGGATCTTCCGCGGATGGCGATGGATTCCGCTTCTGGCGCTCGCCAACCTGGCCTACACGCTGCTGGTCCTGCGCATCCACATGACCGACCCGATCCCGCTCAACTTCTAGGGGCAGACGTGACGACATCCCAGGTGACACCGCCCGCCTCCCGGTGGAGCATGGCTCCCGACCGTGCGGTCCTGCTCTCGCGGCTGATCAACATCGCCGCTCTCTTCGGGCTGATCCTGGTGCTGGCCGGCTCCTTGCACCTGCAGTTCGGGGTTGGTGAGCAGCCGTGCCCGCTGTGCATCGTGCAGCGCTCGGGCATGATCGGCCTGGCGGTGGGTCCGATGATGAACCTGCTGTGGGGCATGAATCCCCGCAACTATGCGCTGAGCATCCTGGCCGCCGTGGTCGGGGCTGCAGGGTCGACGCGGCAGATTCTGCTTCACATCGCAGATCCGAATGATCCTGGTTACGGGCCCACGGTCCTCGGCTGGCACCTGTACACGTGGGCGCTCGTGACGTTCCTGGTCGGCATCGTGGGCTGCGCCATTCTCATCCTGTGGCAGGCGCCCTTCCGCGCGGGTGATGAGGGCGTGCTTCGCGACCCCGGCAACATGCGACCCGTCGTGACGGGCGCGGTCATCTGGCTATCGATCATGGTGATCGCGTGGGTGACCTTCGATCTCATCGTCGTCGGCCTGTCCGTCATTCCGGAATGCGGGCTTGGCCCGTGCCCCGATGATCCGCCGAATACGACCCCGCTACCCGAGCCGTGGGGTTGGGTAGCGGTCCTTGCCCTCGGCCTGGTCGCCGCGATCGTGGCTGCGGTGATCGAGCGCCGTTGGCGCGCCAAGCAGCCGGCCTAGGAGTTCAGCCCGACTGCCCGTCAGTCCGACTACAGCGCGCCGCGCTGGCTGTCGCCGTGGTCGCGTAGGGGATCGATTCCCGCGATGTGCTGACCCAGGCGGAGCAACTGCTCGTCGGTGAGGTCGTCGATATCGGCGCGCACGTCTCCGAGGATGCGGGCGGCGATGTCGCGACGATGCTTCTCGATGTACGTCGCCAGGTGATGGCTCGCATTCGCCTTGCCCTTGCCGTGACCGAGCAGGATGATCCCGGCGGCGGGAGCGAGCGCCTCGGTGAGCAACGACCAGTAGGCATCGCTGTCGTCGAGGTAGGTGCCGCTGACGTTGCCGTCGTGGTGGTAGACGTTGTGGAAGCGCTTGCGGGGGTCCTCCGCGACCACGTGCTCCGGTGCCGAGTGATCGGGGGAGTCCAGCGCGTAGATGCGGGTGCTGTGGAAGTCGACGGCAGCGACCGCGACGCGACCGCTCAGGTCGATGGCATCTGTGACGTTGTGCATGTCAGACCTCCTCGCCGGGCTTCTTAGGATCGAAACCAGCGTTGCGCAGCATGCGACGCAGGTCCACCACCATCTGGGTACCGATGTCCTTGTGCTGGGGCCGCTCGAAGATCTCAGTCTCGGCACCCAGCGTGATCTTGAACTTGCCGTCGTGACGTTCTTCGACCTCGCCGACATGCTCGAGCAACGAGATCGTGTCCGCCCAGCGGATGTTGTGGCTCGTCGGATGGCTGAAGATCGCCGTGAGCGTGTTGAGATGGTGGTTGTTGAGGTGAATGGGCTCGTCACCCGTGCCGTGTGCCATGGCCGAAGCCTGCCAGACGACTCGTCGCGTGAGGCTGAGGGGTCCTAGCCTGTGGCCATGACAGGTCGCATTCTCATCACGGGTGGCTCACGCGGTATCGGCGCAGCCATCGCTCGACGATTCGCCGCCGATGGTTGGCGCGTGGCGGTGCACTTCCACGCCAGTCCCGAAGCGGCCGGCGAGGTCCTCGGATCGCTCCACGGGACGGGGCACGTCGCCGTGCGGGCGGACCTGCGGGATCCTGCCGCCATCTCCGGAATGGTGGAGGAGGCCGTGGCAGGGCTGGGCGGCCTCGACGTCGTGGTGAACAACGCGGGTGTTTTCTTCGACCACCCCATAGACGAGGTCGACTTCGAGACCTGGCTCGATGCCTGGCGCCAGACTCTCGACATCAACCTCCTCGCGCCCGCACTCGTCTCGTGGCACGCCGTCCGGCACATGGGCCCGGGTGGGCGCATCATCAATGTCGGATCGCGGGGTGCCTTCCGTGGCGAGCCGCACAGTCCCGCCTACGGGGCCAGCAAGGCCGGCATCGCGGCGTTCGGTCAGTCGCTGGCGAAGTACCTCGGGGCCCGAGGCATCGCCGTGACCACCGTCGCCCCCGGATTCGTCGAAACCGATATGGCCACGGAGGCGATGGCCGGTGAAGGAGGTGCCGTGCGCCGCGCGGAAAGCCCCTTCGGGCGCATCGCGCATCCCGACGAGATCGCGGCGACCATCGCCTTCCTCGCGTCACCCGAGGCGGAGTGGGTGAGTGGCGGCATCATCGACCTCAACGGTGCGTCGTACCTGCGCATGTGAGCCCGGCCGTCATGTCTCGAGCAGGAAGTCGCGCAGGAGTCGATTGAATTCCGTCGCGTGCTCGATCTGGGTCCAGTGCCCGCAGTTGCCGAACACATGGAGTTGCGCGTCGGGAATGAGCTCGAAAAGCCGGAGCGAGGTGGCAAGGGGGATGACCCGGTCCTCGCGCCCGTGGAAGATCAGCGTGGGAGCCGTGATGGCAGACACGAGCGGCTCGTCGTGCGACAACGCAGTGACCCAGCGCTGGCGCGGCGCAGGGAACATCTGTGCGTATGCCTCGTGGACACCCGGCCTGATGCTCGCGTCGTAGCGCAGTCGCGCCAGGTCCTCCAGGCCAGGGGCGGGTGTTGCGGTGAAGACGCGCAGGAGTTCGGCCATGGACTCGACGCTCGGCTCGTAGCCCCACACCGCATCCAGGCCCGGCGTCAGTGGGAAATCGATGCCGACCGCCCCCATGAGCCCGAGGCGGCGGACGCGCTCGGGATGGCGAATCGCGAGCGACAGTGCGAGCGAGCCACCGAAGGAGTTGCCGACAACATGCGTCTGCTCGATGCCGAGCGCATCGAGCACGCCCAGCACGTGACGGGTCCAGGTGTCGAGGTCATAGGCGTCGACCGGGCGCTCGGTGTAGCCGAATCCGACGATGTCGGGAGCGATGACGCGGAAGTGCCGCGCGAGATCAGGGATCGTCAGGCGCCAGTTCGCCCAGGCGCTCACCCCGGGTCCCGAGCCGTGAATGAGGAGCACGGTCCCGCCCCCGGGATCGATGCCCGTGTCGTGCACGTTGGTGCGGATACCGGCGACGACGATCGCCGTGCCGACCTCTGGGTTCGTCGTCACAGTGCATCCTCCTGGCCTCGGGTTGCTGAGAGGGTCGACTTCGAGAGCTTGGCGCCGGTCGCGTCTGCGACGAGCTCATGGTGCACGTAGACGGCCTCCGCGACGTTGGCGGCTCCCATCCACAGCGCGAGGTGCGCCTGGGCAGCGCTCGAGGTGAGCAGGTCCCTCCCTCGCACGATGTGCGTGATGCCTAGATCGCGATCCTCCACGACGGACACGAGTTGGTAGGCGGGGAGATCGTCGCGCCTCCAGATGACGAAGTCGCCCATCTCCTCTGCCAGCGGCACGACCTCGTCTCCGATCGATACCTGCGTGCCGATGTCGACGGCGACCCGCAGGGCCGTGCGCCCTGGCTCGAGCGGCAGTGACCTATCGCGGCATCCGCCCGCGCAGCCGCCCGACGCCGGTCCCGCCTGATGGACCCGAGAGCAGGCGCAGGCGTAGACGGGCAAGCCGCGGTCGATCGCCTCATGGAGCTGCTCGCGGTAGTACTCCGCCTTGGAGCGCTGGGACCAGTGCCGCTCGAAATCGTCCACGTCGCGTGGACCGATGGTCCACGCGATGCCCATGTCGCGCAGAGTCGCGAAGATGTCCTCGGCGTACTCCCGTCGGTAGCGAGCCGCGTCTGCGTCATCGATTCGCAGGGCGAGGGCTGCCCCCAGTGACGTCGCGAGATCCGCGGTCACGCGGAAGTTGAGCCGGTTGCCCTCGTGGAGGAACCCGCTCGGCGTGGGCGCGATGCGCGCAAGCGGCGGAAGCCCGGCGGGAGGCATGGACCCATCATGCCGCGCCGCCGGGAGCCCGCTCAGCCGCTGCCGAAGAGGTTGCGGATCGGATCGATGGCGAAGTAGACGAGGAAGGCGCCGGACACGATCCACATGAGCCAGTTGACCTCGCGCGCTTTGCCGGTGGCGATCTTGATGATGCAGTAGCTCACGAAGCCCGCTCCGATGCCGTTGACGAGTGAGTAGGTGAAGGGCATGAGCACGATCGTGAGGAACGCGGGAATGCCGATGGTCAGGTCCGTGAAGTCGATATGCCGGATCTGGCTCATCATGAGGAAGCCGACGACGACCAGGGCCGGTGCGGCGGCCTCGTAGGGGATGACCGTGACGATGGGTGAGATGAGCATGGCGACGAGGAAGAGCGCGCCGGTGACGAGGGACGCGATGCCTGTGCGGGCGCCATCGCCGATGCCGGCGGCCGACTCGATGTAGGCGGTATTGCTCGAAGCGGATGCCGCGCCGCCCGCCACGGCGGACAGGGAGTCCACCACAAGGATGCTCTGGAAATGCGGGATCTCGCCCTTGTCATCGAGCAGGTCAGCCTCAGTCGCCAGGCCGAAGGCCGTGCCCATGGTGTCGAAGAAGTCGCTGAGGAGGAGCGCGAAGATCGCCAGCAGGGCTGCGACGACGCCGATGGCCTGGAATGAGCCGAAGAGAGTGAACTGACCGAGGAGCCCGAGGTCCGGCGTCGAGATCCACGTGCTCGGGATAGCCGGCACGTTGAGCCCCCAGCCCGTGGGGTTGGCGACCGCGCCGTCAGGGCCGGTCTTGGGCCCGACCTTGAACACCGTCTCGATGACGATGGCAATGATCGTGGTGGCGACGATTCCGATGAGGATGGCGCCGCGAACTTTGCGGACCATGAGGATGATGGTGATGACGAGGCCCAGCACGAAGGTGAGGATCGGCCAGCCGCGCAGCTCGCCGAAGACGCCGAAGGACAGCAGGGGCACGCCCGGGCGGACGATGCCGGCATCGACAAGGCCGATGAGCGTGATGAAGAGCCCGATGCCCACGCCGATGGCGTACTTCAACTGCTCCGGCACCGCCTTGAAGACGGCGGCACGGAACCCGGTCAGGACCAGGAGCAGGATGAGGACACCCTCGAGGACGACGATGCCCATCGCATCGGCCCAGGTCATCTGCGGTGCGAGCGTGAACGCCACGACGGGGATCAGCCCGAGGCCGGCCGCGATCGCGATCGGGAACCGGCCGATAGCGCCCATGAGGATCGTCATGACTCCCGCGACGAGTGCGACGGAAGCCGACACCATGGTGATCGCCTTGACGACGTCGGCGGTGCCGCCCACGTAGAGGCCGTTGATGTCCTTGGCGGTGCCGATGATGAGCGGCGCGAGCACCACGATGTAGGCCATCGTGAAGAACGTGACGAAGCCGCCACGGATCTCGCGACCGTAGGTGGAGCCACGGGCTGTGAGGGAGAACCAGCGGTCGAATGACGACACGGGGCGCTGGGTGGACTGATCGGGGGGAGCAGACAAGGAAACCTCCGAGATCATGGCGACGGAGGCCTGCCGGTCAAGGGAAGGCGCCGCGGAGCGGCGCTGCACGACGAGCCGTGACGGAGGCTAGCGGGTGACGGTCCAGGTGGTGGAACCAACGTCGCAATTAACTTCCGACGGGACCCAGCCGTCATCACTGTCTGTGTGTCCGAGGGGGGACTTGAACCCCCATGCCCTTTTGGGGCACTAGCACCTCAAGCTAGCGCGTCTGCCAATTCCGCCACCCGGACGTGGTGGGTGATCTGACCGTGAGGGGACACGACCCGATCGCCGACGGAGAGGATAACAACAGGCCAAGCCCTGCCTCGCACTGCCTCGGCAGGGCAGGATGGGGTCGTGGACATGGCAGCGGCAGACCCGAGCCCGGAGGCAGTCGCTGCGCAGGCGGAGGTCATCGACATCCTGCGCGACCTGATCCGCATTGACACCACCAATGACGGCACCGACACCGGTCCCGGGGAGGCGCTGGCGGCTGAGTACGTCGAGGCGTCGCTCGCGGAGGCCGGGCTCGAGACGGAGCGCTTCACCACGACCTCATCACGTCGCCAGGGAGTCGTCGCGCGACTGCCGGGCACCGATCCGGCGCGTCCGCGGCTGCTCCTGCACGGACATCTCGACGTGGTACCCGCGCGTGCCTCGCACTGGTCCGTGCCGCCGTTCGCCGCCGAGGTCCTCGACGGGATGGTGTGGGGCCGCGGGGCCGTGGACATGAAGGACATGGACGCGATGCTCATCTCGCTCGCGCGAGCGTGGGGCCGATCAGGCCAGCGCCCATCCCGCGACCTCGTCTTCCTCTTCATTCCCGACGAGGAGGCAGGCGGCCAGCATGGCTCGCACTGGATCGTCGACCATCGGCCCGACATCCTCGAGGGAGTGAGCGAAGGGGTCAGCGAGGTGGGTGGCTTCTCGCTCACGCTGCCCGACGACCGCCGGCTCTACCTCATCCAGACCGCCGAGAAGGGGATCGCCTGGATGCGGCTCGTCGCCGAGGGGACTGCGGGTCACGGCTCCGCGCTGACCGGAGACAACGCCGTCACGGAGGTGGCGGCGGCCGTCACGCGCATCGGTCAGCACCGCTGGCCCGTGAAGCTCTCGCCGACGGCCCGGCACATGGTGAGCGCGATCAGCGAGGCCTACGGGATCGAACTCGATCTCGAGGATCCGGAGTCCCTCACGCGCCAGCTCGGCCCGGTGGCCCGCTTCATCGGCGCGGGGACGCGCAATACGACGAATCCGACCATGCTCGAGGCTGGCTACAAGGCGAACGTCATCCCCGCCGACGCGACGGCAGTGGTCGACGGCAGGTACGTCCCGGGCGAGGAGCATGCCTTCCTGTCGGAGATCGACCGGCTCCTCGGGCCCACGGTGCGCAGGGAGTTCATCAACCACGACGTCGCCCTCGAAGCCTCGTACGACGTCCCCCTCGTCGATGCCATGCGCGCAGCGATCGAGGCGGAGGATCCCGGTGCGGCCGTGGCCCCCTACCTGCTCTCGGCCGGGACCGACGCCAAAGCCTTCTCGCGACTGGGGGTGCACGGATACGGCTTCTCGCCCCTGCGACTGCCCCCGAACCTGGACTTCACGGCCCTCTTCCACGGGGTCGACGAGAGGGTGCCGATCGATTCGGTGCACTTCGGTGTCCGGGCGCTCGATCGCTTCCTGCGCCTCGCGTAGCCGGCACTGCTACCGACAGTCAGGCCGTGCGCTCCACGCGCATGACGCGACGGCGCAGCCATACGCGGCGACGACCATCGGGATAGAGCCGCAGTCGCGCCAGCTCCCAGCGCCCGTACTCGGCGTACTCCGTCAGCACGCTTCGGGCCACGTCGCGGCTGGTCTCGCGAGGCAGCGCGAACTCGCGGTACTCGTAAGCACTGTTGCGCGTCACTGACATTGCTGCCCTCCCGCGTCGAGCCTAGGCGGACCCTGATCCTGATTCACCATCATGGCCGACCGTCAGGGCCTCGTCCGTGACTTCGTCCAGCGCGCGGCGAATCTCGGCCGGCATGACGACATCGGCGCCGGCAAGGGTCGCCCGCCACTGGTGCAGAGTGCGAGCGCCCACCAGGGCGGCGGTGACGCCGGGTCGGTCGCGTACCCAGGCCAGAGCGAGCGCCGCAGGCGTCGTGCCGAGCCCTTCCGCTGCCGCGCACAGGCCATCGACGACGGGCCGTGACCCCGCGGAGCGGTAATGGTGCACGCGCGCCGCATGTCGCTCGCTGGCGCCACGCGAGTCGGGGGGAGTGGAGTGACGGTATTTCCCCGTGAGCACCCCACCGGCCAGCGGCCATGCCGCAAGGATGCCCGCGCCGATGGCCATCGACACGTCGGCCGTTTCCTCGGCAGCGACGCGGTCGAGCAGTGAGTAGGCGGACGTGACGGCGGCGAGGGGCGAGCGATCGGGATGCATGGCGAGGCCCGCGCCCACCAGGGCGGCGTGCCACGGCGCGGAAGGACACACCCCGACGTAGCGCGCCCGTCCGCTCGCCACAGCGACAGCCAGTGCCGACACGAGCTCGGACCACGGCAGAGCCGGGTCCCATCCCTCCACGGTCCAGAGGTCCGCGTGCCCGAGACCGAGTGCGCCGAGGGCATCGTCGAGCCCCGCGAGCAGGTCGCGCTGGGAGCCGGCAGCGGGGAGCCGGACCGTGATGAACAGCTCGCGACGCAACGCCGAGTCGGAGAGGGCCGCGGCGGCGCTCCCGGACTGCCAGGCCTCAGGGGAAAGGTCCACGAGATTGCCCCCGGCATCCACGAGCATCGCCAGCTGCTCGCGCGCCTCCGAGCGATCGGTCCCTCGGCCCCAGGTCGCAGTGCCGAGACCGATCGTGCCGACGGTGCCGCCGGTCGCTCCTAGCCTGCGACGCTCCACGTGGGCAACCTAGCCAGGGCGAAGGGCGGATAGGCTCACCCGACACGCGCAAGGCCTCCGGACTCCCGAGGGCGCGCATCGCACTGGGGAGGACGCATGCGGCTCGGTCTCAACCTCGGCTACTGGGGTGCCGGCAACGACGCTGACAATCTCGCTCTCGCTCGGGAGGCCGACCGTGTCGGCTATGCCGTTGCCTGGGCTGCCGAGGCATATGGATCCGATGCCGCCACGGTGCTTGCCTGGGTGGCCGCGCAGACCGAGCGCATTGACGTGGGCTCCGCCATCTTCCAGATCCCCGGACGTACGCCGGCCAACACCGCCATGACCGCGGCGACCCTGGACACGCTTTCCGGAGGTCGCTTCCGCCTGGGCCTGGGCGTCTCGGGTCCCCAGGTGTCGGAGGGCTGGCACGGGGTGCGCTTCGACAAGCCGCTTGCCCGCACCCGGGAGTACGTCGCCATCGTCCGCAAGGCGCTCGCCCGCGAACGGCTCACCTACGAAGGTGAGTTCTTCACACTGCCGCTTCCCGATGGCCCGGGCAAGGCGCTCACGCTGACGGTGCACCCGGTGCGGGATCGGATCCCGATCTACCTCGCCGCCGTCGGTCCCCGCAACCTCGAGCTCGCGGGCGAGATCGCCGATGGATGGCTGGCGATCTTCTTCGACCCAGATCACGCAGGGGAGCTCCTCGGTCACATCCGCGCGGGCCGAGAGAAGGCCGGGCTGGGCATGGAGGGCTTCGACATCGTCCCCACGGTCCCGGTGATCATCGGTGACGACATCGAGGCATGTGCCGAACCAGTGCGCGCTTACTGCGCCCTCTACATCGGCGGCATGGGCTCGCGGGAGAAGAACTTCTACAACGCGCTGGCCGTGCGCATGGGCTTCGGCGACGCTGCGGCGCAGATCCAGGACCTCTACCTCGCGAAGGACTACGCGGGGGCGGCAGCGGCCGTGCCCCTGGAGTTCATCCAGCGCACGTCCCTCATCGGGCCGCCCGACGTGATCGCGGAGCGACTCAAGGACTATGCCGCGGCAGGTGTCACCACTCTCAGCATCGCCAGCTACTACGACACGCTTGAGAAGCGCATGGAGACGGTGCGCCTGATGCCGGAGCTCCTCGCGCAGGCGGGGCTCGCGGAGGCCTAGGGGCGATGCGACCCCAGGCAGCGACACGGCCCGGTTCAGTGCGGCAGGCGCCATGACCTGGTTCGAGGCGATCGTCCTCGGCGTCGTCCAGGGGCTCACGGAGTTCCTGCCGATCTCCTCCAGCGCGCACATCCTCGTGCTCTCGCGCATCTTCGGGTGGGGTGACCCCGGAGCAGCGTTCACCGCCGTGACCCAGATCGGCACGGAACCCGCCGTCCTCATCTACTTCCGCCGTGACATCGCGCGCATCATCAGCGCGTGGGCGCGCAGCCTCGTGAACCGAGACGCGCGGGGCACGGTCGACGCTCGCCTGGGCTGGTACGTCATCCTCGGGACCATCCCGATCGTGGTCCTGGGCCTGGCATTCACCGAGCAGATCGAGACGGTGGCTCGCAACCTCTGGATCACTGCCACGATGCTGGCCGTCTTCGGCGTGCTGCTGGGCCTGGCGGACCGATTCGGTCGCAAGGAGCGGGTGATCAGCGACATGCGGACCAGGGATGCCATCGGGCTCGGTCTCGCGCAGGCGCTTGCGCTGATCCCCGGAGTCTCGCGATCCGGAGCGACTATCACCATGGGCCTCACACTGGGCTACACCCGGGAGGCGGCGACCCGGTATGCCTTCCTTCTCGCCATTCCCGCCGTGCTCGGGTCGGGCTTCTACGAGGCGACCCGGATCGGCGACGATCCCCAGGTGGCATGGGGCCAGACGATCGTGGCGACCGGCATCGCCTTCGTCGTCGGCTACGCGGTCATCGCATGGCTCCTGCGCTATCTGCGGACCGGCTCCTATCTGCCCTTCGTCGCCTACCGGCTGGCGCTCGCAGCCCTCATCGTGGGCCTTCTCGTCACCGGCACCATCACTGCGACCTGAGTGACCAGGGGCCCGGCTCAGAGCCAGCCGGACTTCTTGAAGCCGCGGTAGAGG
>QXGG01195867.1_pt1 | contig 10900 bp, 8 predicted proteins | sample 1982491 | NCBI WGS metagenome assembly QXGG01 (sample SAMN09924614, study PRJNA488089) | Wastewater metagenome, whole genome shotgun sequencing project. | isolation source: South African research farm wastewater | place: South Africa: Irene, Agricultural Research Council, Animal Production Institute... | reverse complement strand
CTGTCGGTCATCCATTCGAGGGTACGAGCATCCCATGGGTCGAGAGGCGCGATCGGGACCGACTTCGACTTGTGCGTGTAGAAGATGTTGATGATGAACATCAACACGCCGATCGACAAGATGAACGAACCGATCGAAGCGATCATGTTCCAGAAGCCCAGGTCGAAGAAACCTTCGCCCGCACGAGCTTCCGTCCACACCTGCATACGACGTGGCTGACCCTGCAGACCGAGGATGTGCATCGGACCGAAAGTCATGTTCATACCGATCACCATCAGCCAGAAGTTCCAGCGGCCGAGGTTCTCGTTCAACTGCCTGCGGAACATCTTCGGCCACCAGTAGTAGAAGCCGGCGAACAATCCGAAGATCGCCCCGCCGAACAACACGTAGTGGAAGTGGGCAACGATGTAGTAGGTGTCGGTCTGCTGGGTGTCGCTCGGGGCCACTGCGTGCGTGACACCTGACAGACCGCCGATCGTGAACTGCACCACAAGACCGATGGCGAAGAGCATCGGCACAGTGAAAACGAGCTTGCCGCCCCACATCGTCATCACCCAGTTGACGATCTTCACGCCAGTCGGCACTGCGATCGCCATGGTGGCGAGCGAGAAGACAGTGACAGAAACCGGTCCGAGACCGGAAGCGAACATGTGGTGCGCCCACACGCCCCAGCCGACGAAGCCGATAGCAGCGCCGGACATGGCAACGATCGGGTAGCCGAAGAGCGGCTTCTTCGAGAAGACCGGAATGACTTCGCTGACGATGCCGAATGACGGCAAGATCAAGATGTACACCTCCGGGTGGCCGAAGATCCAGAACAAGTGCTGCCACAGCAGCGGGTCCGCGCCGGATGCCACGTCGAAGAACGTTGCGTCGAAGGACCGCTGGAACATGAGCAGGAACAGCGCAACCGTGATGACCGGGATTGCGAACAGCAACAAGAACTGCGTGACGAGGACCATCCACGTGAAGATCGGCATGCGCATCAACTTCATGCCGGGGGCGCGCATGTTGAGAATCGTCACGATCAAGTTGATTGCGCCGGTCAGCGATGCGATACCCGTGATCTGCAGCCCGAGTCCCCAGAAGTCGATGCCGTGGCTCGGCGAGAACAGAGTCGAGCTGTTCGGGGCGTACATGAACCATCCACCGTCGGCCGCACCGCCGAGGAACCACGAGGTGTTCAGAAAGATGCCGCCGAACAAGAAGCACCAGAATCCGAAGGCGTTGATGCGCGGGAAGGCCACGTCACGAGCACCGATCTGCAGCGGAATGAAATAGTTGGCGAAGGCCGCGGCCATCGGCATCACGAAGAGGAACACCATCGTCGTGGCGTGCATCGTGAACATCTGGTTGTACTGATCAGCGCTGAGGACCTTGCCATCAGGTCCGATCAGCTGAAGACGAATCAGCAGCGCTTCCACACCGCCGACGATGAAAAAGAAGAAAGCGGCGACGCCGTACATGATGCCGATCTTCTTGTGATCGACGGTGACGAGCCAGTCCCGCCAGCTGCTGCTCGCCGCCGGTCGCTTGAAGACGCCGAGAGCCTCACTCGGAACGACTCCGGTGGGTGCTCCGACAGGCGCTACTTCTGTCGAGGGACGTTCGATGATGGCCATCTTGAATTCTCCCTTTTACTTCCGCTCGAGTAGGTAGGCAACGAGTGCGTTGATCTGGTCCTCCGTGAGGCCGAGGGCCGGCATACCGCGGTACTTGCCGTCGGTCGTCGTCAACTTGGTCGGATCGGCATACATCGGCTTCTTCTCCGGCGCATTGCGCAGCCACTCGCGCAGATCCTTCTGGTTGAGGCAGTCTTCGGAGACACCGGCGAGATACTTCGCTCCGAACTCATCCGACGAAGCGTTCCAGACGTCGTCACGGCAGCCAGGGCGCAGAAGATCCCAAGCGGCTCCTGCAAAGGTATTGCGCGTCATGAGGTTCGTCAGGTTCGGTGCCGCTCCGGCAACCATGTACTGCTCGGGAGCCGACACGATGAGGCTGCCATCAGAGTTCTGCAAACCGTTGACCTGGTGACAGCGGCTGCACTGTTGGATGTAGACGCTCTCACCCTCGGCAGCCAAGGTGCCGGGCTCCGGCGGGGAGTACGCCTCGAGTTGGTTGGCGACCCATGCGTCGTAATCGGCACGACTCAGAACGACCGTCTCCATGCGCATGTAGGCATGAGACAGACCGCAGAACTCGGTGCACTGACCGGCATAAATGCCAGGCTCGGATCCTTCGAGACGCAGCAAGTGCACGCGGCCAGGGACGCTGTCCTTCTTACCGTTCAACTTGGGGATCCAATACGAGTGGATGACATCGCGGCTCGTCAGACGCAAGAGAACCTTCGTGTCTTCGGGAATGACGAGCTGACCCGAGGTCACGATCGGCTGAGCGATCCCGAATTGATCCGCGTTCGCGCCGTTCGCCGGATAGTCGTACTCCCACCACCACTGCTGGCCAGTGACATTGACGATCATCTCGGTGTCGTCGGTCTTCGCGAGATCGAAGATCGTTCCGACAGTCGGCACACCGACGCCGATAAGAATGAGAACAGGGATGACGGTGAGGGTGATCTCGAGGGCCGGCTTTCCGTGGGTCTGTTCGGGAATCGCCTGCCCGCGATCGCGATACCGATACACAACCCATGCAACGGAGACGAAGACGATCAAACCGACGACGCCGGCGACATAGAAGATCGGGCGCTGCAAATTGTCGATCATTTCGGCATTGGGTCCAGCCGGCTGCCACGTGTCCTGCGGTGCATCCTTGGCGCATCCGCCCAGGAACGCGCCGACACCCGCGAGCAATGCGACCTTGACCGCAACACTCCGACGACGCATCGTCTTCATCGAGCCTCCTCGTTCCTCATCCACGGTATTCATCGTTCCCATTCGTTCCACTATGCCAAGTCGGGTGACTCACGGCACCAAGACCTCGACCGATGTTCCCTCGAGCCCAGGAACGGTGATGGCGTACGGCTCCGAGCTCGCGAACGACGGCTTCGGAACACTCACCACGACCGACTGCTGATTGCCCTTTTCGATCAGCGATGTGCAGGCTTCGAGAGCCGTCTCGCGCTCGACACCGCCACCAAGATCTTCGACGATCGTGCCGTAGCTCAGAACCATGCGGTGTTTCGCATCGTCTTCGTTCCTGAAAATGATCAGGGACGGATTCGCCCGCTGCAACGTGATGCTCGTCAGGTCGCCCTGGAAACCGTCCTGAGTGGCGCTGAGCTTGCCGTCCTTGAGGGTGACGATCGCTGCAACGCTGCTCTTTGCCCCCACGGACCGAGCCGGCTTCTTGTCGGTGTAATCCGATTCGACGCCGCAAGCCCGATGGGCGAAGTGGTCCTCGGCAGCAGCCTCGACGAGTTGTTCACGCTCTCCGTCGAGAGCGAGAGCGATGCCCACACCGGCCAAGCCGACGAGGACGATACCGCACACGGCAGTGATGAGATTGCGGCTCGTGCCGCGGCGAATGGAGAAGATCGCTCCGACGAACAAGATGAGCGCTCCGACGAGACCGAACACGATCGGACCGGCTTCCTTCGACAGCGAAAGAAAGATCCGCGAGAACGCCAACACCACGACGGCAAGAATGAGCGAGGCCGCGATCGGGATTTCGAGCGGGTGCACGACCCACGAACGAACCTTCTCGTTGTACGCCGAATTCGACGACGCCCGCTCAGCCCAGTTCGAGACCATCCATTCGCCGAGCAGCGCAAAAACGAGCGCAATGCCGACTTTGAAGATTCCTGGAGAACTGACGAGTCCGACGACCATGAAGCCGAACGAGAGTGCAAGTCCGAGCGGCCACCAACTGCGACTGACAGCCCGACGGGCGGCAGGTGCTGTCGCGTGGGCAGCAGTTTCCGTGGACAGAACGTGACCGTCACGAATGAACGATGCCATCGACCCCAGGAAGATCAGCGCTGTTGCGGCAGACACGAGAGCAACCACACCGATCGAGCCGCCATCGTTGGCGATGAACCAGACGATGGCTGCAACGACGGAGAGTGTTCCGAGGCCGTAGAGGAGTTTGGATCCGGTGGTGATCATGCGTTGCTTCCCGTCACTTCTGCACGTAGATGACGAACCAGACAGCAGTGAACGCCGCTGCCAGGAAGTACCAATAAAGAGCGTGCGACGACACCACTTCCAACTCCTTGGTGCGACCACCGAGATAGCGGAATGCGGTGACTGCGGTGAAGACGATGCCGGCGATCAACAAGAACGCCATGGCACCAGTGACCGCGTAGAACATCGAGTGGAATGCCCCGTCGCGAGCGCCGACTCCCATTTGCGTCCAGATGAAGATCTGGGCGTTGAGGGTGGCGAGACCGACGATGACCGTCATGGCGAGCGCGGTTCCGGTGTGTGCCCGGTCCTGACGCTTGGCCGAATACACCGCCCACTGGGCCATGACACACGCGACGCACAAAGCGATGAGCATCATGTTCGCTGCGACTTCGGGAACGATGATGTTCTCCGGCATCCAGTCCTTGATGAAGCCCCGCTTGGCCGACTCGCGCACAGGCGATTCGGCGCGGAACTGCAGCCAGGTGGCGAGCATTCCTCCGATGAGCATGGTTCCCATGGCACAGGCCAGAGCCGTTCCGAGGAAGATCTGCCGACGCGGCGCCGGCTCAGCGGGTGCGGGTAGTGCGAGCATCAGGCGCCCTTCCCAGTCGACGAGGCCTTCATATCGGCCAGCGGTTCGGGTGAATTCACGACGAAAAGATCGGCGAAGTTGTCGGCAGGGGGCGGTGACGACGTCGCCCATTCGAGCGTCGATCCGTCCCACGGATCGTCACCGGCCGACTCACCGGTGAGGAAGCTCTTCACTGCAAGAGCGACGAAAGCGACAGTCGACAGCAACATCAGTGCGAAGCCGACCGCAACGAGCGCGTTCCACAGTTCCTGAGGTCCGCCGTATTCGAATCCGTCGAGCAACGCAGCAGGCTGATCGGCGAATCCGGCAATCATGTAGGGCACCGAACCGAGGATCGTTCCCAAAAATGCGACGAGTGCGAGCGGAATGGCTGCCTTGTCGGGGATGCGACGACCCCACAACTTCGGACCCCAGTAGCAAATGCCTCCGAAAGCCACCGCTGCCGAACCGAAGGTGATGCTCACGTATTCGCCGGTCTCGAAAATGGTTCCGGCAAGACCTGCATCTTCGATCGTGCGCAGGATCATCGCCGCCGAACCTTGGAGGATGCCGATCAGGCCGAGGACGACGAAGGCGAGGGGCGCAGCGATCTGCGGTTTGCCCTCTTTGAGCGACAGCAGAACGAGACCGACGAGTGCCAGGATTCCGACGACGGGCAGCACGTTCAAAAGAGCGAACGGAAGGAGATCGGCGATCTTGGTGCCGAGACCGTCGAGGAATCCGTCTCCGCCCCAGGGCAGTGTCACAGTCGTCTGCGTCACGGCACTGAGACCGGCGATCGCAACGACACCGACGAGAACGAAGGCGATCGACCGCTCGACGAGGCGACGGCGCGTCAGTACCGGAACGGCATCGAGTGCGATCCCGAGAGCCGGAATGGCGAGGAGATACGTGAATGGCTGTGACGTCGCCCAGCCGATCCACTCGTTGACGCCCTTGTTACCGCCGAAGCCGGCGCGCGCGTACCGGTGGTCGATGTACACGTAGACGGTCGTTCCGATGAGAACGGGAACCGTGAACAGCAACGTCACTGATCCGACGAGCGACGACCACGAAAAAATCGGCGACCGCAAAAGTCCCATGCCTGGAGCCCGAGCCGTGAGTGCCGTCACCGTGATCGAAGTTGCCGTCATCATCACACCGGACAACATCACGACGAACGAAGCGAGATACAGATCGACGAGGTCGGAGTTACCGCCTCCGGGACCGCCGTTGCCGAGGATCGAGGCGATCATGAGACCGAGGCCGGTCAGCCACATCCAGAATCCGCTGGCTGCGAGCCGCGGGAACGACAGCGACCGTGCACCCAACTGCAAGGGCATCACTGCCACCGCAAGACCGAGAAGAAGTGGAAGGACTCCGCCGAACGTCAGCATGTTGCGCGCCAGCGCGAGAACTTGTGTTGCTACTCCTTCATCGAGCAGCTGATATCCGTTGGCATCGATGCGTTCGAATGCGACGAGAACTGCGAGAACGAGACCGATGAGAAGACCCGAGAGCCCAGCTCCGATGTGCAGACGTCCGACGATCTTGTGATCGGCTGACGTCAACCAAGTCGCGACAGCAGGTGTCGCAACGGCCGGGTGCGGTGCCGATACGTCGGCAGCGTGGTGCGTATCAATTGATGTCATTCGAAATGGCTCGCTTCACGCGCAACGAGAGGAGAGGGACTCCTCGAGGGTCACAGAAGAATTTCCTCATCCGACATTATCCCCTCGGGTCCGAACCGACCGAAATCCCCCGTGATCCCAATCGCACAAAGCCCGTCCTCGATACGGCCGGGCGAGCCCCATCATGAGCCTCATGACTGGTTCGCTCGGTGTCGAGATCCAGCTCGTTCACGTTCTGATCGAGTCAGACGACGACGTCGACGGCCATGGCCACGAACAGGACCGTGACATAGGTGATCGAAAATGCGAAGACCTTCATCGACCGACCCGGGGACGGGTTCCTGCCGAGCACGACCACACTCGCGATGAATCCGGCTCCGAGAACCGCAGCCGAGACCATATAAATGGCACCCAGACCGCCGACTGGACCCAGGATCAGGGTCGTTGCCGTCAAGAGAACCGTGTACACGGCCATCTGGCGGATCGTTTCGCCCATGGATGCCACTGTCGGAAGCATCGGCACGTTGGCGGACCGGTAGTCATCGGCGTGGCGAATCGCCAATGCCCAGAAATGGGGTGGCGTCCACAAGAAAATGGCCACAAACAAGATGAACGGCTCCCAATCGAGAGAATTGCGAACCGCCGCCCAGCCGACGAGCACGGGCACGGCGCCGGCTGCGCCGCCGATGACGATGTTCTGGCGACTCGTGCGCTTCAACCACAACGTGTAGACGAAGACGTAGAACAGGGTTGCACTCAGAGCAAGAAATGCCGAGAGAAAATTCGCCCCGACCCACAAGACGGCGAAAGCCAAGGTTTCCAGCCCGATCGCGAAGATCAAGGCGGCACGCGGGGTGATGAGACCAGTGACGAGAGGTCGCCCACGTGTGCGCTCCATCAGCGCGTCGATGTCGCGGTCGACGACCATGTTGATGGCATTGGCTCCACCTGCTGCCAAGGTTCCGCCGAGCAGAGTGATAACAACGAGATCCCATGCTGGCCAGCCATCGGCCGCGAGCACCATTGTGGGAACCGTCGTGATGAGCAGAAGTTCGACGACGCGCAACTTCATCAAGGCGACGTAGCCGCCGAGGAGGGTCGTGGGCTCGCGCCGAGAACCGTGAGCGACCACGCCACCCGGTGCGAGGCGTGACGGAACCAGGGGGCGCGATCCGACGGACATCGCTGTTGATCGTATGGGGGTGCGAAACCGTCCACAAACCGCGACAATGACACTGTGATCATCGACAGCGTGACTCTCGTCGCCGGTCCCTCGACGATCGAGCGACCACAAGTCGATGAGCAGAGGTCGGTCGACGAAGCCACCGACCAGCCATGGGTCGTCCTCGTATGGAACGACCCGGTCAACTTGATGAGCTACGTCACGTTCGTTCTCCAGAAGTTGTTCGGCTACAGCCGCGAGAAGGCGACGAAATTGATGCTCGATGTCCATGAAAAGGGCAAGGCAGTCGTCTCGAGTGGCACCCGTGAGAAAGCCGAAATGGACGTGTATCGCCTGCACGAACACGGTCTGTGGGCGACCATGCACAAGGACGGTCCCGGCGGCGAGGCAACCTGACATGGCCCGACGACGACTGCCCTTCGAACTCACGAAAAAGGGATACCGCTGCAACCTCGACTCCGACGAGCGACATCTCTTGCGGAGGTTGCTGGGCGAGGTGCGCGAACTTCTCGCCACCACTGCCCCCGACGACCCGAAGATGCAACGGCTCTTCCCACCGGCTTACGACCGAGCCGATGACGCCGAAGAGAACGCCGATTATCGGCGACTGATGTACGACGAGCTCGTGGCGAGCCGCCTCGAATCGTTGACGACGATCGAAGCCGTTCTCGCCGCGGATGATCCGGATTCCGCCGAGGCGCGTTCGATCACGCCCGAGCAATTGCACGCGTTCGCCAAATCCCTGAACAGCCTGCGACTGATCCTCGGATCGCTCCTCGGCATCAGCGATGACGAACAGGACGATCTCCCAGGCGTCGCGCCCGAGAACATGGCGCTGTACCACTATCTGTCGTGGCTGTTGGAGAGCGCCGTCGGCGCACTGTCGAGCCAATTCGACTGATCACGGTCGATTTCGAGTCCGACGTCAGCCACTCGAATCGGCGCGACAATTCATTCTTCGGGTTCCGAGTCGCCCAGTCGATGGGTACGATCCAACGGACGCTTTCCTAGCCCCCATCGTCTAGTGGCCTAGGACACCACCCTTTCAAGGTGGCGGCACGGGTTCGAATCCCGTTGGGGGTGCTCAGTTCACTGACCTCTCACGATCAGAAGAGTGCTCTCTGACCCAGAGATTTCTCCAATGTCAGAAGAAGACCACCGACTGCACTTTGTAGCCGGATTGACCGGCCGTGAAGTTGAACTCGATTCCGAGGCCCATCCCGGTGGTCCGTGACGTTCCGGACGCGACGTACTTGAGGACCGTCGATCGATATACCGTGGGCCGCCAGTCGGCACCGAGAATACGAGTTGCAAAAAGTGCACCAACTGCCGCAGGCGTTCCGTAATTCGCAGCGCGGGTTCTCGCATCTGGCCCACCGGCGATCCACTCATTGAACATCTTCTGAGCGCAGTCGGAATAGGAAATGCACGCTGATGGACTGACCGTGTCGGGTGTGGCAATCAGCGGAGGGATGGACAACAGGGAAACGGTCGTCGTCGGAGCCGCACTCACGCTCGGGGACACGGGACGCACAGTCACCGGCGGCGCGACCGATGTCGGCGCCGTCGACGAACCCGATGACGAACCCGGGGCACGAGTCGTCGCCGTCGAGCCCGAACTCGTCGGTGCAACGACCGTCGAGCCAGGGACAGCTGCGCCTAGTACAGATGACGGGACTGCTCCACTTGCACTCACCGAGGTGCTCGAGGATTCGCTCTCGACGACATCTGTGCCCGATACAACACTTTCGGAGGCCGCCGATGGTGTCGGGTCGTTGGATCTCGACAGGCTCCACACCACCATTGCGATGCCGAGAACGAAGACGATGATCGAAACCGAAGTGAGCCACTTCCGCGCCATGGGCGAAAAATACCAGATGCCAGGACCACCCAGAACCAATCCTAAATCGTGATGTTCCCTGTCGGTTCTCGCTCCGGAGCAAGTAGGTTATGGAAGCCGTTCAGTCGGAGAATCCCGGTGAGCAAGTACGGGCTCTCCTGCGAGATGGCACAGTCATATCAGTTCAGAACTGATCAAGCCGAAAGTTCTGGTCTCGTGGTGAAGTTGGAGTTCACGCCGGCCTGTCAAGCCGGAGGTCGCGGGTTCGAGTCCCGTCGGGACCGCCAGTGGTCACGGTTTTCCGTGACCACACGGTCGAGTAGCTCAGTCGGCAGAGCGTCCGCCTGAAAAGCGGAAGGTCACCGGATCGACGCCGGTCTCGACCACACCATGTTGAGCCGCGGCATGCTCAGGCGCGACATCGAGGGTCTTCGGGCTGTCGCCGTGGCCGCGGTCGTTCTCTATCACGCCGGTACCGGCTTGTCCGGAGGCTTCGTCGGCGTCGACGTCTTCTTCGTCGTCTCTGGCTTCTTGATCACGACTTTGCTCGTCGACGAACGAGCCTCGACCGGACGCATCTCGCTGTCACGCTTCTACGCGCGCCGTGCTCGCAGACTTCTGCCGGCATCGGCTCTCGTCATCGTCGCCACGGTCCTGGCCAGCAGGGCTCTGCTCGAACCGCTGCGTCTGCGCGACATCGGCACGGATGCGATCGCAAGCGGAGGCTTCTTCGCGAACATGGTGCTCGCTGCGCGCAGCACCGACTATCTGCAGTCGGACCTTCCGCCGTCCCCGTTCCAACATTTCTGGTCGCTGTCGGTCGAAGAGCAGTTCTACATCGTATGGCCTGCTCTGCTGATGGTGCTTCTGTGGAACTCACGTCAGGGACGTGCCCGCTCCCTCATCGTCGTCGGCGCAGCATCGATCGCATCGTTCGTCCTGTGCGTCTGGCAAACGGGTACGTCGCAACCGTGGGCGTTCTTCGGCTTGCACACACGAGCGTGGGAGTTGGGCATCGGAGCGCTTGTTGCTCTCGCATGGCCGTACATCCAGACACTCGACTCTCGGCTGCGGATCGTTTTCGGATGGGCGGGGCTCGCTGGCATCGTCGTGAGTTTTCTCGTCTTCGACGAGACGATGGCCTTCCCGGGTCGCGTTGCTCTACTTCCGGTCGTGTCGACGGCTCTCGTTCTGATGGCTGGCGATCGAACTCGCGGCGGACCGCAGGAGATTCTGCGCTTTGCACCGCTCCAGTGGATCGGCGGCCGTTCGTATTCGATCTATCTGTGGCACTGGCCGGCATTGATCATCGCCGAGGGATATGGAGGCACACCGCTGACCGCGTTACAAAGAACTGCGGCGATCGCTCTCGCCATCGGAGCGGCGACGCTGTCCCATCAGCTGCTCGAGAACCCGATACGCCATTCGATTCGCCTACAGCACCGACCTCGTCTGGCACTCGGACTCGGGGCATCGCTCATCGTCGTCAGCGTGGGATTCGGCGCAGTGCTGCGTTCTTCGTCGGTGGCTCTCAGCACCGACGAAGTTGCCGAACTTCCAGCCGTGATCGTCCCCACTCTTCCCGAG
>QXGG01150080.1_pt1 | contig 10903 bp, 17 predicted proteins | sample 1982491 | NCBI WGS metagenome assembly QXGG01 (sample SAMN09924614, study PRJNA488089) | Wastewater metagenome, whole genome shotgun sequencing project. | isolation source: South African research farm wastewater | place: South Africa: Irene, Agricultural Research Council, Animal Production... | reverse complement strand
CATCTGGTAGCGGTCGATCATGCGCTGGATGAAGGCTTCTTCTTCGTCGACTTGGGCTTTGCCTTCGCCGGTGCGCAGCCATGCGGGGTTGACGCCGAAGGCTTCGCTGATGAGGCGGATGTTTTGGTCGGTGACGGAGTTGCCGTCACTCTCTAGCTTGCTGATGGCGGATTTCTTCAATCCTATCTTGTCCCCAAGCTCTGTCTGGGTGAGCCCTTTCTGCTTGCGGAGGGTTCGGATTCTTTCGTTGATGGTCATGGGGATTCACCTCCTTTCGTTCGTCAAGTATATGATATTCCAAAAAGTGGAAAAAAGCAAGAAAAAAGTCTTGACAGATTCCAAATTTGAAACTATACTATAACAATAAAATCCACTAAGGAAACAAAAGGCCGCGCAGGGCGGCGGGATGGCCTGCCGCGGGGCGCGGGGGTTGTCAATGGTTGTTCTTTTGAGAGTTGGGAGGTTTTCATCATGACGGAGATGGAGAAAGCGTTCATCCGTAACCGGGTGGAGCAGAAGGCGGAGCGCTGCGCGTATGCGCGGGTGTTCGACCGCGAGACGGATGAGGTTTTTGTGGAGCGGTTGAAGGCGGAGTTTTCGGCGGTGATGTGGCTGGCTATCGAGCTCGGCGTCTTGGATGAGGAGGAGGCCGAACGGATGCTGAAGGAGAAGGAGCGCGCCTGTGAGGGCGTGAAGCGCAAGAGGACGGCGCAGGAGGAGTCGTCGTGAGGAGACGGAGGGCGAAGTCGAAACGAGTCTGCTCTGACGGAGGGCGGTGCAGATGGCGAAAAGCGAATGGAGAGTTCATGTATCCAAATTCCACGAGCTTTCAACGAATACGTATTCAAAGCTCATATACCTGTATCGGCTAAAGGATTCCAACATCGATGACGGCCACATATACACCCGCGAATATTTCGTCCCCGAGGGCTGTAGCAGATTCGCCGCCGTGTATTTCAAGACGGAAAAGGAAGCCCAAGCATTTGCCGACAAGCTGAACAGGAAATACGAGGAAATGAGTTTGTTTTGAAAGGAGGCAAGGACACATGAAGTGATGAGGTGGCGGCGCTGGCGCGGGCGCTGATGGGGGAGGTGAGGAGATGCGGAGGATGATCCGCAGGTTCGACCGATGGTTGCGGGAGAATCCAGGGGAGTTCGTGATGGTGCTCATGGGCATGAACATTTTGAGTTTGTCTATCACGACGCTCAACCTGTTGATGTACTTCAAGAAGCTATGAACATGATGATGGATGCGATGAGCGCGAGGGCGGCGCGGAGGTCGGCGGAGGCGTTGTTACCACTGTGGATGAGGAGGGCGAGTTTCTGCTTTTGGGTGTTTGTCATGGCGGGCGCGTCCTTTCGTTTTTGTTTTCATTATAGCAGGTCGGGAGGTGAGCAGGATGAATTACAAGGAGCAGGTTTCGCAGGAGGAGCGGGAGCATGATCTTTCGGAGGTGCGGGATGCTTATCGCGCGGCTTCGGAGCGGCAGCGGTCGCTGATGGCGGAGTATATGCTGGCGATGGCGCGGGCGCGCCGGGCGGCTGCGGCGCTCGGGGCAGAGGTGATCGGCGTGGATGCGCCAACGCAGACGGGCGCGGGCGGCGCGTCGGCGTGATGCGTGTGTGGTTCTTTTGATGGGAGGTTTCTGATATGGAAAAGGAAAGGCATGTGGTGGCGGAGGTCCCTGCGGACCGCTTGCTGTCGACGGATGAGGTGGGGAAGGTGCTCGGGGGGACGGACCGCTATTTCGTGAACCGCCTCATCAATGCGGGGATGCTGCTGGCGCTCTATGTGGGGCGGTCGAAACGGGTGCCGACGTCGGTATTGAACCGCTTCATCGCGGAGCATGTGGGGCGTGATATCGTCAAGGAGCTGGAGGCTGCGGAGGCTGTGGAGGCGTCGCGGAAGGCGGCGCGGGCGGCCGGAGCGGTGGTATGAGGGGAGGTTTTGTCGATGTGGGTCTGGCATGGGCGCGTGATGGATCGCGTGATTGTGGCTGTCGGGCTGGCGCTGTGCGCTCTCGTCTACATGGGCGGGACGTATGCGGAGGAGTCGGGGCAGCGGCTGGTGGAGACGACGTACACGGTGCAGACGGGGGATACGCTGTGGAGCGTGTCGGAGGCGTATCTCAAGAAGAACACGGGCGGGCGGCGGTATATCCTCGAATTCGAGGAAGGTATCAAGGAGCTGAATCCTTGGCTGCTGGAACGGGAAGGTTGGACGCTGTACCCGGGGGACAAGCTGCGGGTGAATTACTGGGTGAAGGAGGAGCTGCGTGATGATGGATGAGATGATGGAGCAGCAGGAGCTGCTGGCGAGTCGCGCGGAGCGGGCGGCGGCGTTGCGAGAGTCGAATGCGCGGCTGGCCGCAGAGGTGCGGCGGCTGTCGGATGCGGCGGAGGACGCGGCGGAGGACATGACGCGGGTGCTCGGGGAGAACCGGAGACTGAAAGCGGATGTGGTGGAGCTGCGGCGGAAGCTCGGGGCGGCGAACAGCCGGACGGGCGCGGATGAGCGTGTGGCGCGGTATCTTGACAATATCTCGGACCAGGCGCGGCTGATCGTGCGGGAGACGGTCGGGATGGAGCGGGAGAAGGCGCGCAAGGTGACGGAGCGGGCGGCGGTGCGCATCGCGACGCTGGCAGAGTGGCTGCGGGACAAGTGACGCGGCGGCGCGGTGGCATGGTTCTTTCTATATAGTAGGAATCGTGACGGAACATTTCACAAGGCTTTTTTGAAAGAGGGCGCGAGCCCTCTTATGGCCTTGATAAAGGAATTATTTTTTCGACAGTCTGAAAGATTCTTTAGAGAAATCGGGAGGGCAGGACGATGAGCTATATGCGGATGCGTTGGGTGTCAAGGGATGGGCGCGTGGCGGTGGAGCGGAGGTATCATTCTGCCCGGGCGATGGCTCTCCTGCCGAAGAACAAGGAGCGGCGGGCGCGCAAGGAGGCGGAGACGTGCCTCACGCAGGAGAAGGTGAATGCGCGGCTGCGGGAGGAGCGGCTCGTGTTCCTGTGCCTGGATAATTTCGTGCTCGGGGATCACTACTTGACGCTGACGTACCGGAGCAAAGCAGAGGGCGGCGGCGATGTGCCGGAGGCGGCGCAGGTGCGGGCGGATTTCGAGCGGTGGAAACGGCGGGTGCGGAGCATCTACAAGCGGGAGGGCGTGCCGATGAAGTACGTGTCTGTCCTCGAGCGCATCGGGGGCGGCGGGCGTCCGCATGGGCATGTGCTGCTGCCGGAGCTCTCGCATGCGGCGCTCAAAGAGGTGATCACGGCGTGGCCGCATGGGCGCGTGAAGGTGGAGACGTACCAAGGGGAGCTCGAGGACGCGAAGAAGCTGATGGCGTATTTCGTGAAGGAGGGCGTGGACAAGGAGACGGGGAGCGGTCGCGTGATGACGAGCCGCAATCTCGTGCGGCGGGAGCCGGAACGGGTGCGCGTGTCGCGTTCGGACACGTACCGCGACGAGGTGGTGCCGCCTCCTGGCTACGATGTGGTGAAGGCCTACTCGCGCGAGGGGTACACGTCGCACGGGTATGCGTTTTCGACGGGCTTTTTCGTGCGGAGGAAGGGCGCGGGGGAAATCTTTGCATGGGGAGGGTTGGAACATGGACGAGTTCGTGGCGGTGCATCCGTGGCTGGCGCTGCTGGCGGGGGTGTGGTTCGTCGCGGCGGTCGCGACGTTCGGCATGATCATGTGCAGTTTCGTGGCGACGCGGCGGGCGATGCGGGAGTTGTTCGACGATAAGGACGAGGAGTGACAGGCGATGGGATTCCTGAAGAAACTGAAAAAGCGCGGCGACCGTGCGGCGCGCTTGGCGAAACGCAAGGAGGAGCGACGGACGGAAGCTGCGGAGGAGCGGCAGTATTTCCGTGCGCGCAACGAGGCGGAGCGGCTGTATCTCGTGCGGGAGCGGTCGCGCTTCTTGACGCAGGTCGCGTACGTGGCGGCGATCCGCGAGACGTTCGGCTTCGGCGCGCAGCGCCTGCTGGCGGTGACGCAGAAGGCGGCGCTCGTGGGGGATTGTTGTCTGCGCGACAAGATGTTCACGCTGAAGGAATTGCGGGACCAGCTGGAGCTCGAGACGGGGTATGACGTGCCGCTTGACGATGTGGTCAAGGGGGAGGCGTTCGGCCTGCAGCAGACGAAGGCGGCCGTGGATGAGGTGACGATTTTTTACATGTGGGCGCTGAACGACCTGTACAAGATGCGGAAGCGGCGGCTGGCGCGGGCGTATGCGGCGTGCGAGCAGGTGAGCAAGGCGTTCGCGGATGACCACACGGCAATCTGCCGGAAGGTGCAGGAGATCGAGGACGCGGGCTTGCGGATGCATTTCAACGGCTACAGCGCGATGGAGCTGGCGAAACTGCTCGCGGGCTGAAGGGAGGCACGGCATGGACTTGATGACGGACGGGGAGGCGCTGTCGCTGAAGCGGGAGGAGGCGGCGGACCGGGCGAAGGCGGAGCGGTACCTCCTGCACTATGCGGAGGAAGTCGCGCGCTACCAAGCGGAGCGGGCGGAGTATATCGCGAACGGCGTGCCGGAGACGGCGGGGACGCGGCCGACGGAGCGCCATGCGGTGCGCGGGATGGAGTATGACCGGAAAAGCGAGGCGCGGCGGTGGCTGCAGGCGGTCGAGGTGTGCGAGCGCGGGCTGTCGGGCCCGAAGCGCATCTTCCTCGCGGCGCGGCGGGAGGCGGAGGCGCGGCGGGGGACGGGCTTCCGCCAAGGGCGGCCGGGGTGGGTGGCACTGACGCAGCATCTCTACACGGAGCACATGGAGCAGGAGTATCTCGCACCGGACGCATGGCTCGCGAATCGGACGGTGAAGGCGTGGTGGCGCCGCATCGTGGACAGGGTCGTGGAGGTGGAGCTGCGCGTGAAGAGCAGGCAGAACGGCGCGGCGGCGGAGCGGCCGTGGACGGCGCCGCAGGGTGACGCGGCGCAAGAGCAGGGCGGCGCGTGAAATTTTTTTTGAAAAATCTTTTCGTGCTGCACGATAATCGCCCGAAAGTATGCTAGAATAGTACCATGTATGAAATACGGGCGCGGGGCGCAGGAGCCTCGCGGGAAGCACTCTGCGGAGTGCTTTTTTTGTACCTGTTTTTCGGGGGATGGGCTGTGTTTTCCTGTGAAGCGTTTGCTTTACAGGGTGAAAAACAGCAATCCTCCCGCGCGCGCGAGGCGGCCGCGAGGGCGCGCGGATGCTGGACGCGAGGGGGTGAGCGATATGGCACGGCGGCTTTACAAGTTCATAAGGGCGAAAGAGAAGAACAAGTTTCTAAACTGGATTGTGGAGCTCGGGTCCATCTCGGCGGCGGCGCGGAAGATGGGGCTGTCGCGGCAAGCGCATTACTTCTGGATGCATGAGGATAGCGACTACCGGCGGGCGTTCGCGCAGGCGCGGGAGATGGCGAACGATCTCATCGAGGAGGAGGCGTACCGGCGCGCGGTCGAGGGGCAGGACGTCGAGATTTATTACAAGGGCGCGAAAGTGGGATCGAAGAAGGTCTACTCGGACACGCTCTTAGCGATCCTCCTGAAGGGCGCGTTCCCGGAGAAGTACAAGGAACGCGTGCAGGAGGAGCACGTCGGGGACGGCTCGAGCGAAGTGATGTGGGAAGGAGCAGAAGACGGAGATGGGCGCGATGGCGAAGATGGCGAAGGCGGACAAGGCGGCACGCAGGAGCGAGCAGGAGCTGGCGGCACGGACGCGGGCGAAGACGCGGCGGAAAATCGTGCTCCCGTACCGTCCGACGAATCTATGGCGCAAGGTGATTCATCCGAACCTGGAGACGCATCGCTTCTCGGTGGTGGTCGCGCATCGTCGTTTTGGGAAGACGGTTGGGACGATTAATCACGTCATCAAGATGTGCATCAAGAACCGGCAGCGCTCGCCGCAGTATGCGTACATCGCGCCGTTCCGCAACCAGGCGCAGCACATCGCATGGAACTACCTCAAGTATTTCACGCACGTCATCCCGAACATGAAGGTGAACGAGTCGGAGCTCTACGTCGAGTTCCCGTCGCGCTTCGCGGGGGCGTCGGGCGGCCGTATCTACATCATGGGTGCGGATCACCCGGACGCCTTGCGCGGGTCGTATTGGGATGGCGTCATCCTCGACGAGTATGCGCAGATGAAGCCGGAGCTCTGGAACGAGGTCATCCGTCCGGCGCTCGCTGACCGCGACGGATGGGCGGTGTTCATCGGGACGCCGAAGGGACAGAATGCGTTCTACGACGTGTACCAGCGGGCACAGCGCGAGCGAACATGGTATGCATGCATGTACCGTGCGGATGAAAGCGGGCTCTTTGACGAAGGCGGGCGGTACGGGCCGAAGGAGCTGGCGGCGCTGAAGAAGGACATGAGCGAGGACGCGGTGCGGCAGGAGCTCTATTGCGACTTCACGGCGAGCGCGTACAATGTGCTGATCACCATCGACCTCGTGACGGCAGCGTGCAAGAAGGCGTACACGGCGCAGGACGTCGCGGGCGCACCGAAGGTGCTCGGCGTCGACGTGGCGCGGTTCGGCAACGACCGCAGCGTGTTCGTGCGGCGGCAGGGGCTCGCGGCCATGAAGCCGACGGTGTTCCGCGACATCGACAACATGGAGCTGGCGGCGCAGCTGATGCGCGAGATCGAAGCGTGGCGGCCGGATGCGGTCTTCGTCGACGCGGGGCGCGGCGAGGGCGTCATCGACCGTTGCCGTCAGATGGGATACCAGGTGACGGAGGTGCCGTTCGGAGGGAAGCCCGTGAAGACGCAGCGCTATCTCAACAAGCGCGCGGAGATGTGGGGCGCGATGAAGGAGTGGCTGGAAGCGGGCGGCAGCCTGCCGGACGTGCCGGAGCTCAAGAGCGAGCTAGTGACGCCGGAGTACAGCTTCGACGCGGCGAACCGGCTGCGGCTGGAATCGAAGGAGCACATCAAGGAACGGCTCGGGAAGTCTCCCGATCTCGCGGATGCGCTGGCTTTGACGTTTGCGCTGCCCGTCGTGCCGAAGGCGGCGCTGGAGCGGAATGCGATGTGCGAGACGGATTACGAGCTGTTTGAGTGATTTTTGGGTTGGGCGTGGCGGGTGCCTGCTTCCATCTAGGCAGGCGGGCGATGATGGCAGTTTTTATTTTCTGGAATGGAGGTATGTGTTATGTGTAGTGGCGGTGGCGGAAGCTATAGTGCGCCGAAGGTCGCTCCTGCTCCTACGGTGGTGCAGTCGGCAGACACGGGCGTGGATACGTCCGCACAAGCGAAACAGCGCAAGAAGCGCGGCTCGTCGAACAACACGTTGACGACGGATCGTGCGGCGCAGGCGGCGTCCATCCTCGGCGGCGCGACGAATGCGGCGGGCGGCGCGGGGACGCGCAACACGCTCGGCTGAGACAGGAGGCAGGTCATGCGACAGAAGGCACAGGGCAAGGCGCGTATGCCGACGGGACGCGGACGTGGCGGCGCGGCGCAGGAACAGCACGCGGCGGGCGGCCGTGGAGTTGCCGCGCAAGAGCATCACGGGGCGGGCGGCTTTGTCGGGAAGCGCACGGAGGTGCTGCGGCGCGTGCGGCAGATGGCGCGCGAGATGGTGCGCAGACGCGAGTCGTGGGTCACGCGCTGGAAGGCCATCCGTGATTTCGAGCTCCCGTACATCGGCGTGTTCGATGGCGAGGAGGATATTTCGTCTCGGGCGCTGCGGCGCGACCGGCACATTTATCACGGGTGCGCGTGGCAGGCGAACCAAGTCTTTGCGGCGGGCGTCATGAGCGGGCTCACGCCTCCCTCTCGCCGGTGGTTCCGTCTGAACTTCGGGCGGGCGGAGGTCGCGAGCGATACGGACGTCGGGCGGCTCCTCGACCAGCGCATCGACATCATGAACGAGGTGCTGGAAAAGAGCAATTTCTACACGGCCGTGCATTCGTGCTATTTGGAGCTTGCCTTCGGGCAGGCGCCGCTGGCGATCTTCCCGGACGCGAAATACGGCGTACGATTCGAACCGTACACGGTCGGGACGTACGCGATGGAGTGCGGCGCGGACGGGACGGTCGACACGTTCTGCACGCGCTTCACGATGACGGCCGTGCAGCTCGCGGAGAAGTTCGGCATGGACGTCTTGCCGGACCGCGTGAAAAGTGAGCTGACGCGCGGGACGGGCGTGTCGAACCAGTACAAGGTCGTGTGGTTCGTCGCGCGCAATCCGTGCGCAAATCCAGAACGCATGGGGCGGCAGTATCTGCCGTTCCTCTCGGTGTACTATCTCGAAGACAGCGGCCCAGACGAAGTGCTGTATGTCGGCGGCTTCCATGAGTTCCCCGTCGTGGTGGCAAGATACCAGATCACGGGGACGGAACCGTACGGCAAAGGCCCGGGAACGTTCGCCGAAGGCGACGCGAAGAGCCTGCAGCACATGGAGAAAGACTATCTCACGGCGGTCGAGCTCGCCGTCAAGCCGCCAATGACGACGACGGCAGACAACGCGACGAAGGGCGTGTCGCTCGTGCCGGGCGGCAAGACGTACGTCCAGCAGGTCGACGGCGTGAAGCCACTGTTCCAAGTGCAGATGGACTTGCCTGCGTTGCAGCAGAAAATCGTCGACCTCGAAGACCGCATCAAGCGGGCATACAGCGCCGACCTGTTCCTCCTCCTCGACCAGATGGAGGACAAGAGCATGACGGCGCGCGAAGTCGTGGAGCGCACGCAGGAGAAGATGCAGCAGCTCGGCCCTGTCGTGCAGCGCATGCAGTTCGAGTTCCTCGGGCGGCTCATCGAGCGCGTGTACAACATCCTCGACCGGGCACACGTCTTCCCGGAGCCGGAGGACGAGGAGCTCGCGGCGACGCTCGCGCAGGAGGAGATCAAGATCGAGTACATCTCGCCACTGGCGCAGGCACAGAAGATGGGCGGGCTCGTCAACATCGAGCAGGCTGTCGGCTTCCTGTTCCAGATGGCGCAGGCGGACCCGATGATCCTCCAGAAGCTCGACACGAGCGAGACGGTCAACCGCTACTTCGAAATGGTCGGCGCGCCGGCGGCCATCAAGCGGAGCGACGAGGAGTACGAGCAAATCGTCGAGGCACAGAAGCAGGCGCAGGCGCAGAAGGAGCAGGAGACGCAGGCCGCACAGATGGTGCAGATGGCCGCGCCGGCCGCACAGGCCGCGAAGAACGCGACGGAAGCGGCACAGGACGGAAACCCTGCCCTGCAGCAGTTGATGGGCATGGACAACATGGGAGCGCCACAGGCGGCACAGTAAGGAGCGTTGCATGAATTTGAACAGGGATAACAGGTATACGGGCTTCATCAGTTTGCAGGACGCGATCGGGCGGCAGGGCAAACTCGAGCAGATGATCGCGAAGAAGACGACGGAGAAGGACGAGGCGGCGCTGCACTACCTCCTGGCATCGGCAGACGGCCGGTGGTTCTTGATGCGCTTCTTCGAACGCTGCCACTTGCTGGCGGCGGCGACGCCGTCCATCGCGATGGAGTCAGACTATTTCATCTGGGAGGGAGAGCGGCGCTCGGCACTAACGACGCTGAACGGCGTACGCTCGCTCGGGAAGGAAGGGCTCGACGGGAAGCAGCTCGCGGAGCGCGAGTACTTTGCCTTCCAGGAACAGCTCGATAGGCTTCGGCAGGAAGCGGAGGAAGGAGAGGACGATGCATGAGATTTGATTTGCAACGGTTCGCGGAGGACGCGGGAGGCGCGGCAGGAGCTGGCGCGGCAGAAAGCGCGGCTTCAATTGTCGGCGGTGCGGTGGCTGGTGCGTCTGCGGACGTGGGCGCTCCTAGCGATGCTGGCGGCGTTCCTGCGGATAGCAATGCGCAGACGGCAACGCAAGCGGAAAACACGGCAGTAGCGACGAAAGACGCGGGCGGCGATGGCAAGCAGGAAGCGAAAGCGGACGGCGTGCCGGAGTCGTACGACTTCAAGAACATCGTGCCGGAAGGCATGGAGTATGACGAGGCGAGCGCGCAGGCGTTCGGCACGCTCGCGAAAGAGTGCGGGCTGACGCAGGCGCAGGCGTCGAAAGTCGCGGCCTACGGCATGGAGTACATGCGAAATGGCGTCGGCGCTTTCCAGCAGGCGCAAGCCGTGCAGCGCGAGCAATGGGCGAAGGACGCGAAGACGGAGCTCGGCGGCGACTTCGACGCGACGGTCGCGAAATGCGGTATCGCGATGGATGCTTTGCAGCAGCGCGTCCCTGGCCTCCGTCAGGCGATGAACGAGACGGGCGCGGGCAACCGCATCGAGGTCATCCGCGCGATGGCCGTGCTCGGCGAGCTCATCGGCGAGGACCGCGGGCACGGCGTCGAGGGGAGCGCGGCGCGGGATGCGCCGATCTACGGGAACACGAATTTCAATCTGTATTGACATTCTGTGGATATGTGTAAAACTTTGTGAATTGTTTTTGACAAAAGGAGGAAAAGAATATGGCTATTTTGGGTGCACAGTCGCTCACGCTTAGCGATTGGAAAAAACGTGTTGCGCCGGACGGTGCAATCGACTTCATCATCGAGGCGCTCGAGAACAGCAACCCCATCATCCAGGACATCGTCTGGAAGGAAGGCAACCTGCCGACGGGCAACCGCACGACGGTGCGCGCGTCCATCCCGACGCCGTCCGTCCGCCGCATCAACCAGGGCGTGAACCGCCACAAGTCGACGACGCGTCAGGTGCAGGATACCTGCATCATCCTCGAGGACCGTTCGGTCGTCGATATCGAGGCGATCGCGCTCGCGCCGGACAAGGAACAGTTCCGCCGCAGCGAGGATGCCGCGTTCGTCGCGGGCTTCTCGGATGCGGTGGCAAGCAACATCTTTTACGGCAACACGGAGGACACGCTCGACCAGTTCAACGGCCTAGCGATGCGCTATAACGTCATCGGCGGCGAGAAGAACGATG
>QXGG01022222.1_pt1 | contig 10928 bp, 12 predicted proteins | sample 1982491 | NCBI WGS metagenome assembly QXGG01 (sample SAMN09924614, study PRJNA488089) | Wastewater metagenome, whole genome shotgun sequencing project. | isolation source: South African research farm wastewater | place: South Africa: Irene, Agricultural Research Council, Animal Production... | reverse complement strand
GGCCTTGCGATCGGCAACGCAGACGGCTACATCGCGGCCACCGCCGCCGCGCGCGGGCTGATGATCGCCACGCGCGACACGAGCCCGTTCAAGGCGGCTGGCCTGACAGTCATCGACCCCTGGGCGAGCTGACGGGCTCACAGCCCGACTCGCCCCCCCCCCGTCGTAAGGAACCCCCGATGCTCGCAGTCCTGCAACGCGTCTCCGAAGCGCGCGTGATCGTCGACGGTGAAACCATCGGCGAGATCGGCGCCGGCCTGCTCGCGCTGGTGTGCGCCGAACGCGGCGACACCCCGACCGAGGCCGACAAGCTGCTGGCCAAGATCCTCAAGCTGCGCATCTTTTCCGACGATGCCGGCAAGATGAACCGTTCGGTGCAGGACGTGGAAGGTGGCCTGCTCATCGTCAGCCAATTCACCCTCGCCGCCGACACCTCGGGCGGCAACCGACCGAGCTTCACCAACGCGGCCGATCCGCAGACCGGCCAGGCGCTCTACGAGCACTTCGTCGCCCGCGCGCGTGCCGCCCACCCGCAGGTGCAGACCGGTCGCTTCGCCGCCGACATGAAGGTGCAACTCATCAACGACGGCCCGGTCACAGTCCCGCTGCGCATAGCCCCGCCCGGAACCGACAACGCCCGGGGTTTGCCGTAGGAGCGCCGCCAGGCGCGAAAATGGCGGTCGATCGATTGCGGGTGCATCGGTTCCCCGATCGCCGAATTCGCGGCTTGCGCCGCTCCTGCATGACACCCCCGAACGCCGGGTGACTGATCCACGGCGCGTCGGGGCATAATCGCCCCTCCCCCCCGACTCAGGAGACAACATGAAGCTCTACCTCAAGCCTGGCGCCTGCTCGCTCTCGCCCCACATCGCGCTCGAGGAGTCCGGTCTGCCCTACGAGACCGAAGTCGTTGACCTCAAGACCAAGATCACTGCCAGCGGCGCCGACTTCACCAAGAGCAATCCGAAGGGTTACGTGCCGGCGCTGCTGCTCGACAGCGGCGAGCTGCTCACCGAAGGCGCGGCGATCGTGCAGTACATCGCCGACCAGGCACCGGCGAAGAAGCTCGCCCCGGCCAACGGCACCATCGAACGCTACCGCCTGCAGTCGTGGCTCAACTTCATCGGCACCGAACTGCACAAGTCGTGCAGCCCCTTCTTCAACCCGGCCTCGGGCAAGGAGTGGAAAGAGATCGCCAGCGCCAACCTCGAGCGCCGCCTCGCTTACGTGAACGAGCAGCTCGAAGGCAAGCCCTACCTGATGGGCGAGGACTTCAGCGTCGCCGACGGCTACCTGTTCACCGTGCTGGGCTGGATGAAGTTCATCAGGATCGACCTGGCGAAGTGGCCCAACCTGGCCGCCTACGTCGATCGCGTCGCGGCGCGTCCGGCGGTGAAGGCTGCGCTGAAGGCCGAACAAGGCGCCTGATTCCGCCCGCTTAGCCGGCGCCCGATGTCGGTGCCAGATGTCGGTGCCAGATGTCTGCGCCCGATGTCGGCGCCCGATGTCGGCGCCCGATGTCGGCGCAAAATCCCGGCGTCGGGCGCCTCCGACCCCGCGCCATCACGCCGCGCCGCCCGGCTTTCAGCCCGGCGGCGCAGTGCCCAGCAAGCGATCCCAGAACCCGCTCAGCGTCCCGAACGCCCGGCGCGCGTCCCGCGCGTGGTGAAAGCCGTGCTCCCGGCGGCGGACGGCGAGCCATCCCCTGCCCTCTCCCGCCACGTTGCCAGGCTCGCCGCCGCGGTGCAGGCGTTCATGCACCGCCTCCTGGACGATCTCGCCCGCCAGCAGACCGATCGCCAACGCAGCGCCGAGCGCCACGTTGCGCAGCAGCAGCGTGGGCGCCAGCAGCATCATCAGCATCAGCGGCACGCTGAACGCGAGCGGAATGCGGATCGGCTCGTCCGGCAGACAGTGGTGCACCTCGTGCCAGGCCTTGAACGGCCACAGCCCATGCAGCACGAACCGGTGCAGCAGGTATTCGAGCAGCGTCCACAGCAGGAAACCGCCCACCATCAAGACCAGCGCCAACCAGGGCGGCAGCCCGGTCTCCGCCAGCACGTAGCCGGCGAACAGCATGCCGGCCCCCGACACCACGAGTGAAGCCGGATAGGCCAGCGCCATGCGACTGCCTGCGGCCTCAGCCACGGTGCGCTCCTGCGGTCGCGCCATCGGCGCCGGCTTCACCCTCGATCTGCCACGCGTACATCAGGCTGGCCTCGGAAAAGCTCAGGCCGGTGTCCACGTCGCGCCACCAGCCAAGCTCGCGCGCATCCGCGCCCTCGAAACGCCAGCAGCGCAGCTCGCCGCTGCACAGGCGGATCGTGTAGCGCTGTCCGATGCGTGGTTCCATCCGTGTCTCTCCTTGCCGGCCGGCGAGTTCTCACCCACGGTCCGGTCAACGCTTGAGTGCTCGTCTTCATGATAGTCGCTGCGATCGGCAGAGGCGGCGCGCCCACGCTCCAGCCGCCCAGTGCGCGGAACCTTCTGCGCGACCACTTGACTATACAGTACCGTTTTAGTACTTTTAACGCACTTCGACAGGCGACCAGGCATAACCCCATGCTGCGCATCAGCAAACTCACCGACTACGGCACCCTGATCCTGGCCCACATGGCGGGACTGCCCGACCGCGTGCACAGCGCCACCGGCCTCGCCGACGCGCTCGGGCTCGGGCTGCCCACGGTCAGCAAGGTGCTCAAGACGCTCGGCCGCCATACCCTGGTGACGAGCCAGCGCGGCGCGCACGGCGGCTACGTGCTCAGCCGCCCGGCGGCGCAGATCAGCGTGGCCGACGTCATCGACGCACTCGAAGACCACCCCTTCGGCCTCACCGAATGCAGCGCCAGCACCGGCGTGTGCGGCATGGAAAGCGACTGCCGCATCCGCGACAACTGGCTGCGCATCAACAGCGTGGTGCGCCAGGCCCTGCAGGCCGTGACCGTCGCCGACATGGTGCATCCACAAAGCAGCTCGCCCTTCGGGCGGCTTCGCCCGACCGGCGAGGCAGCCCCCGGCGCATCCACCGAACACCGCCTGCACGGCCCCGCAAGCGCCGGCAGTCGCCCAGCCGCCGCGTGCATCCCCCCCGCATGCATCCCCAGCACGCGCGCAGACGACCAGGAGATCTGAAATGAATGCCCCCACCCGCAGCGACGCCATCGGCGCCTTCCTGGAACAGGATTACGCCGCCGGCTTCGTCACCACGCTCGAGACCGACACCGTGCCCAAGGGCCTGTCGGAGGACGTCATCCGCATGATCTCGGCGCGCAAGGGCGAGCCCGACTGGCTGCTCGACTGGCGCCTCGAGGCCTACCGCCACTGGCTGACGATGACGCCGCCGAAGTGGGCCGCGGTGGAGTTTCCCGCGATCGACTTCCAGGACATCGTCTACTACTCCGCGCCCAAGTCGAAGAAGGACGGCCCCAAGAGCCTGGACGAGGTCGACCCCGAGCTGCTGCGCACCTTCGAGAAGCTCGGTGTGCCGCTGCACGAGCGCGCGCGCCTGGCCGGGGTGGCGGTGGATGCGGTGTTCGACTCGGTGAGCGTGGCCACCACCTTCAAGAAGGAGCTGGGCGCGCATGGCGTGATCTTCTGTTCCTTCTCCGAGGCGGTGAAGGAGCACCCCGAGCTGGTGCGCCAATACCTCGGCACCGTGGTACCGCCAGGCGACAACTTCTACGCCGCGTTGAATTCCGCGGTGTTCTCCGACGGCTCCTTCGTCTTCATCCCCAAGGGCGTGAAGTGCCCGATGGAGCTGTCCACCTACTTCCGCATCAACGCCCGCGACACCGGCCAGTTCGAGCGCACGCTGATCATCGCCGAGGAAGGCGCGTCGGTCAGCTACCTCGAAGGCTGTACCGCGCCGATGCGCGACGAGAACCAGCTCCACGCCGCGGTGGTCGAGCTGATCGCGCTCGACGACGCCAAGATCAAGTATTCCACCGTGCAGAACTGGTACCCGGGCGACAAGGACGGGAAGGGCGGCATCTACAACTTCGTCACCAAGCGCGGCGACTGCCGCGGCGCGCGCTCGCACATCTCGTGGACCCAGGTCGAGACCGGCTCGGCGATCACTTGGAAGTACCCGAGCGTGATCCTGCGCGGCGACTCGTCGGTGGGCGACTTCCATTCGGTGGCGCTGACCAACAACCTGCAGCAGGCCGACACCGGCACCAAGATGATCCACATGGGGCGCAACACCCGCAGCACCATCCTCAGCAAGGGCATCTCGGCCGGGCGCGGCAGCAACACCTTCCGCGGCCTGGTCAAGGTCACGCCCAAGGCCGAAGGCGCGCGCAACTACACCCAGTGCGACTCGCTGCTGATCGGCGACCGCTGCGCCGCGCACACCTTCCCCACCATCGAGGTCCGCCACCCCACGGCGCACGTCGAGCACGAGGCCACCACCTCGCGCATCGGCGAGGACCAGCTCTTCTACGCGATGCAGCGCGGCATCAGCGCCGAGGACGCGGTATCGATGATCGTCAATGGCTTCTGCCGCGAGGTGTTCAAGGAACTGCCGATGGAGTTCGCGGTGGAAGCACAGAAATTGCTGGGCGTGAGCCTCGAAGGCAGCGTCGGCTAAGGACCTACAGGAGAATCAACATGCTGAAAATCAACAACCTGCACGCCGCGGTCGACGGCAAGGACATCCTCAAGGGCCTCGACCTCGAGGTCGCCGACGGCGAGGTGCACGCCATCATGGGCCCCAACGGCTCGGGCAAGAGCACGCTCGCCCAGGTGCTGGCCGGGCGCGAGACCTTCACCGTCACCGACGGCAGCGTCGACTGGGACGGCACCGACCTGCTCGCCCTGCCCGCCGAGGAGCGCGCACGCGCCGGGCTCTTCCTCGCCTTCCAGTACCCGGTCGAGATCCCGGGCGTGTCCAACGCCTACTTCCTCAAGGCCGCGGTCAACGCGGTGCGCCGCCACCGTGGGCTGCCGGAATACGACGCGATGGACTTCCTCGCGCGGGTGAAGGCCGAGATGAAGGCGGTCGGCATGAAGGAAGAGTTCCTCTACCGCTCGGTCAATGAGGGCTTCTCGGGCGGCGAGAAGAAGCGCAACGAGGTGCTGCAGATGGCGCTGCTCGAGCCCAGGCTCGCCGTGCTGGACGAGACCGACTCGGGGCTGGACATCGACGCGCTGAAGATCGTCGCCGAGGGCGTCAATCGCCTGCGCTCGCCCGAGCGCTCGATGATCGTGATCACCCACTACCAGCGCCTGCTCGACTACATCGTGCCCGACAAGGTGCACGTGCTGTCGCAGGGCCGCATCGTGCGTTCCGGCGGGCGCGAGCTCGCGCTCGAGCTGGAAGAGCACGGCTACGGCTGGATCGACGCGGCGCAGGGCAGCCAAGCCGGTCGCGAAACCGCCGCCGGCGCAAGCCCTGCCGCGCGCGCCACCCCGGGTGGCAGCGTGTCGAGCGCAGGAGGGGTCGGCGCGTCCGCGGGAGCGCGGCCATGAGCGCGATCGACTTCTGGCTCGGACGCCATCGCGACACCGCCGCCGACCTGCCGGGCGCCGACCTGCCCTGGCTCGTCCGCCTGCGCGAGGATGCGATCGACCGCTTCGCCGACGAAGGCTGGCCGACGACGCGGCGCGAGAACTGGCGCCACACCTCGCTTGCCTTCATGGGGCAGCAGGCGCTGGCGGTAAGCGAGGCGGTGGCTCCCGGGGCGATCGTCGCCGAACTGCGCGCGCGCTACGGGGTCGCGCAATCGCCGGAAACAACGCAGGCGGATGACCGGGCGCCCGTTCGCGGGCAAGCCCGCTCCCACGAGGCGGGCAGCGCCCTTGGCGGGGGAGCCTGCTCACACGGGGCGGAGGGCTCCCTTGGCGGGGAGGCCCGCTCACACGGGGCGGAGGCTGCTGTGGGAGCGGGCTTGCCCGCGAATGCTGCGGCCTTCGCCCCGCAGGACCTCGACCACTGGCTGGTCTTCGTCGATGGCCGGTTCGCCCCCGCGCTGTCGGCGATCGGCGGACTGCCGGGCGGCGCGAAGATCGGCAGCCTGGCCGACGCGCTGAAGCAGACCCCCGAAGCGGTCGAAGCCGCGTTCGGCTCCGCCAGCGACGGCGAGACGCCACAGGCTCTCAACGCCGCGCTGGCCACCGACGGCGCGTGGATCCGCCTCGGCCGCGGCGTCGCCGTCGAGCAGCCGATCCACCTCGTCTTCATCGGTGCCACCGCCGCCGACCAGCACCTGCGCAACCTCGTCGTCGCCGAGGCTGGCGCGCAGGCGACCATCGTCGAGCACTACCCGGCCGGCGCCGCCGGCAGCACGCTGACCACCGCAGTCACCCGCGTGCTCGCCGCGCAGGACAGCCACGTCACGCATCTCAAGCTGCAGCAGGAGGCGCCCGAGGCCATCCACCTGGCGACGATCGAGGCCGAGCAGGCGCGCGGCGCGGTGTTCGCCTCGCACTCGCTGTCCTTCGGCGCGCGCCTGGCACGCAACGACATCCGCACCCGGCTCGCCGGCGAAGGCGCCGAGGCGCTGCTGAACGGCCTTTACCACGCCGATGGCCGCCGCCACGTCGACCACCACACCCGCATCGACCACGCCCGCCCGCAGGGCACCAGCCGCGAGTTCTACCGCGGCCTGCTCGACGGCAGCGCGCGCGGCGTGTTCACCGGCCGCATCCTGGTCGCCCAGGACGCCCAGCGCACCGACGCCATGCAGCGCTGCGACAACCTGCTGCTCTCCAGACTGGCCGAGGCCGACGCCCGCCCCGAGCTGGAGATCTACGCCGACGACGTCAAGTGCGCGCACGGCGCCACGGTCGGCCAGCTCGACGAGGACGCCCTCTTCTACCTGCGCAGCCGCGGCGTCGATGCGGTGCACGCGCGCCAACTGCTGACCTACGCCTTCGCCGCCGAGGTGCTCGAGCGCATCGCCCACGCGCCGCTGCGCGCGCTCGGCCGCGCCGCGCTGCTCGAACGCCTGCCCGAGGGCGCCCGACTGGAGGAACTGCTGTGAACGCTCCGCGCGAACCCGGCGTGCAGACGCCCATCCTGGACCTCGCCGCCGACTTCCCCATCCTGGCGCGGCCGGTGCATGGCCGCCGCCTGGCCTACCTCGACAACGGCGCCACCACGCAGAAGCCGGCGGCGGTGATCGAGGCCGAGGCCCGCTTCTACCGCGAGTCCAACGCCAACATCCACCGCGGCGTGCACTGGCTGTCGCAGCACGCCACCGAGCTCTACGACGGCGCACGCGCCACGGTGCAGCGCTTCCTCAACGCCGCGCGCGCCGACGAGATCGTGTTCACCCGCGGCACCACCGAGGCGATCAACCTGGTGGCGCAGAGCTGGGGCCGACCGCGCCTGGCCGCAGGCGACGAGATCCTGCTCAGCACCATGGAGCACCACTCCAACATCGTGCCCTGGCAGCTCGTGTGCGAGCAGACCGGCGCGGTGCTCAAGGTGATCCCGGTGCAGGACAACGGCGAGCTCGACATGGCGGCCTTCGAGGGCCTGCTCGGCGAGCGCACCCGGCTGCTGGCCATCACCCACGTGTCGAACGCGCTCGGCACGGTCAATCCGGTGGCCGAGATGACCCGGCGCGCGCACGAGGTCGGCGCAGTCGTGCTGGTCGACGGCGCGCAGGCCGTGGCCCACCAGGCGGTGGATGTGCAGGCGATCGGCTGCGACTTCTACGCCTTCTCCGGCCACAAGCTCTACGGCCCCACCGGCATCGGCGCGCTCTACGGCCGCGCCGAGCTGCTGCGCCACATGCCGCCGTGGCAGGGTGGCGGCGACATGATCCGCACCGTCGCCTTCGACAACACCACCTTCGCCCCGCCGCCGCAGCGCTTCGAGGCCGGCACGCCCAACATCGCCGGCGCGATCGCGCTGGCTGCGGCGATCGACTACGTGCAGGCCGTTGGCCTCGCGCGCATCCACGCCCACGAGCAGGCGCTGCTCGACTACGGCACACGCGCGCTGCAGGACATCCCCGGCGTGCGCCTGGTCGGCACCGCGCAGGACAAGGCGGGCATCCTGTCCTTCCTGGTCGACGGCATCCACCCGCACGATCTCGGCACCATCCTCGACGCCGAAGGCGTGGCGATCCGCGCCGGCCACCACTGCGCGATGCCGCTGATGACGCGCTTCGGCATCCCCGGCACCGCGCGCGCCTCGCTCGGCCTGTACAACGGGCTGGCCGACCTCGACGCGCTGGTCGCGGCGATCCACAAGGCGCAGGCGCTGTTCGGCACGCGCGGCGGCACGGCGCCCGGCAAAGGGAGAGCGGCATGAGCAACATGCAGGATTCGCTGCGCGAGCTGTACCAGGAGGTGATCTTCGATCACAACCGCAACCCGCGGAACTACCGCCCGCTGCCCGCCGCCAGCCACCACGCCGACGGCCACAACCCGCTGTGCGGCGACCAGCTCACGGTGTACCTGCAGGTCGAGGACGGCCTCGTGCGCGAGGCGAGCTTCGTAGGCCACGGCTGCGCGATCTCCACCGCCTCGGCCTCGCTGATGACCGAGGCGGTCAAGGGCAAGCCGGTCGCCGAGGTCGAGGCGCTGTTCCGCGACGTGCACGCGCTGCTCACCGAAGGCCGCGAGGCCGCCGACCCCGCGCGCGACTTCGGCAAGCTGGAGGTGCTCGCAGGCGTCAAGGAGTTCCCCGCGCGGGTCAAGTGCGCCACGCTCGCCTGGCACACCCTGCACAACGCGCTCGTCGGCGAGCACGAGACCGCGCACACCGAATAAGCACAGATCCACTGCACCGCCATCGAGGAGAAAACCACCATGGGCGACCGCTACGGCGAAACCGATTCCCGCGTGCTGCAACGCGAATGCGCGGCAGTGAGCGTGCCCTGGGGCCGGCCGGAGACGCTGGAAGAAGGCAGCTACGCCCTCATCACCCAGCGCCTGGGCGGCTCGATCACGGTGATGAGCGGCGGCAACCTGTACCGCATCGACGAACGCAACGCCGACGCGCTCGGGCTGGAGCCGCAGCTCGCCGCCGCCCCGCCGGCGCCGGCCGAAGGCGAACAGACCGCCGAAAGCATCGAGCGCGCCGCCTGGGAACAGCTCGGCACCTGCTACGACCCGGAGATCCCGATCGACATCGTCAATCTCGGCCTGATCTACGCCTGCACCGCAGAGGCGCTGCCCGATGGGCGCTTCCGGCTCGCGGTGAGCATGACGCTCACCGCCCCCGGCTGCGGCATGGGCACGCTGATCGCCGACGAGGCGCAAGCCAAGCTGCTCACCATCCCCGGCGTCGCCGAGGCCGAAGTCACGCTGGTGTGGGACCCGCCGTGGAGCCGCGAGATGATGAGCGAGGCGGCGCGGCTGGAGATGGGGCTGTACTGAGGGGGCTAGCGCTGTGCGGGCTGCGCTGTGGGGGCAGTTGTGAACGCCCCGCTTTGACCGCCCTGCCCCGGCCCCTCCCCACCCGCGTGACGGGCGATCGTGAAGCTTCAGCACACGCCCCGGGGGCTCCGGATTTCAGTTAGCCGGCGGCGCGCCACATGCCACGTAGCCGGCGAGCGGCTGCGGCCGCAGGCACCAGGTGCGCATGTCCGCCACATAGGCATCGCTGCGGAAGGCGCGGACGATGCGCAAGATCCGCTCGGCCTCGGCGCGATCGGCGCGCAGCGCGATGCTGGCGTAGTAGCCATTGCGCAGGTAGATCGCGGTCTGCTCCACCCCGTTGCGGCTCGCACGGCGAAGCTCGTCGCGCGCCGCTTCAAGGGCGCGGTCGCTGCCGAACACCACGCCCCAGGGGCGCCCGGCAAAATCCACCGCTGTGCGCGCGTCCAGCTCGACGCCGGCGGGCAGGCCCGGATTCCGGGCTGCCTCCACCGCTACCCGCTCGCCCACCGCCGGCCCCTGCACGGGCGGCGTCGCGGCTGGCCACATCACCCACGCAAGCCCGGCGATCACCACCAGCGCAGCCACGCCTGCCACGTAACGCAAGCCGCCCCCCGACCCGGCCGAAGTCCTCGTCGCGTCCGCCGGTCCGGGCTGCTGCGGTGCGGCCGAGGTAGCCGAAGGCGGCGTACGCGGAGCGGCCGCCAGGGTCCGCGGAGGCTCAGGCGGCGCGGGCTCATCCGGTGCGCCATCCGGCGTGACAGCCGGCGCACGCGCCAGCGCCGGACCATCCAGCACCTTCGCCAGCACCTGCGCAAGGCGGTCCACATCGGAGGTGAAACGCGTGTTGCTGACTTCGATCGCGTTGCGCCACACCAGCCCGCGCAGCGCCTCCGGCAGCTCGGCCTCCTTGGGCATCGGCGTGCCGTCGAGCAGCACCGGGATGACGCGGATGTTGCGCGCGAGCGCTGCGGCGATCTCGAGGCGGACGAAGTCGCGCTCGTCCTCGAGCCGCGTCTTGCCGTCGGGCTGCGGCGCCAGCCAGCGGGCGCCGATCAGCACCAGCAGCGCCTCGCACTGGCCGACCGCGTTGCGGATCACCTCGTCGAAGGGCAGGCCGGGTTCGATCGCATCGACGTCCATGAAGATGCGATCGGCCGCGAAGCGCTCGGTCAGCTCTTCGTAGATCGCGCGCGCGTACCCGGCCGCATCCTCGCGCCGGTAGCTGATGAAAACCTTGCCCATGACCGCTTCCCTCCCGCACGCGCGGTGCTACTCACGCTTCAATCATAGCCCCCGAACGCACGACGGGAGCCGAAGCCCCCGTCGATCACGCATGCAGCAGGACGCGCTCAGCGCAGCGAGAACTGCACCTGCCCGCCCTCGGCGACCGCCTCCACCTTGGGCTCGAGCACGAAGATGCGCTCGCCCGGCACGGCGCCCTCGCCCGCCAGCCATTCACGCACGGCCTGTGCGCGCTGCTGGGCGAGCGCGCGCAGCTCGGCGTCGCCGACCTTGACGTTGGCGCGCATCAGCGCCTCCATCTCGGGCACCGGAATGTCCTTGGTGAGGCCGATCATGTTGCGCGGCTTCTT
>QXGG01108100.1_pt1 | contig 10937 bp, 8 predicted proteins | sample 1982491 | NCBI WGS metagenome assembly QXGG01 (sample SAMN09924614, study PRJNA488089) | Wastewater metagenome, whole genome shotgun sequencing project. | isolation source: South African research farm wastewater | place: South Africa: Irene, Agricultural Research Council, Animal Production Institute... | reverse complement strand
GCGACCACCCGTTCGAGTCCAGCGACGCGGCTTCCCTTCACGAGAACCGCGGCAGAGGCATCCAGCGACGAGACGCGTGCGATGGCTTCGTCGAGACCGGCTGGCTCCACCCCGTAGAGGCTCGTTCCGACTGCAACGATCTCGATTCCGAGTGCAGCCGCCAGTTCTGCGATCTCTCGGTGCGAGACCGATGGATCGGAGAGTTCAGCCATCACCCCGACAACAGCGATTTTCTTGTCGGCCTCGATTGCAGCGAGGGTCTCGAGAGCAGCCGCCATCGACGTGGGATTCGCGTTGTAACAGTCGTCGAGAAGGATCGCCCCGTTCCTGGTGCGCTCCGCTGACATGCGATGGGCGGACAGTGTCACATCGGACAAGGCACGAGCCATCGGTTCGAGTCGAAGGCCGAGTGCGACACCGATTGCCAGAGCGGCTGCGGCATTCGAGATCATGTGTCGACCCGGTATCCCGAGGGCGATCTCGGCCGAGTCACTTGCAGCTGTCACGACGGCTCGGGCACACCCGCTTCCATCGATCCGAACGTCTCGCAACATCACATCGCTCTCGGGATGTTCGCCATAGGTGAGAACCGGTGCCACGGATCGAGAGAACAACGCACGGACCCGAGAATCGTCCGCATTGAGGATCGCGACTCCCTGCGGCGGTAACGCCTCGATGAGCTCACCCTTGGCTCTGGCAACACCTTCGATGCCACCCACGAGTTCGGTGTGCGCATGCCCGATCGAAGTGACGAGGCCGATCGACGGTCGAGCAACGCGGCACAGGTCCGCGATCTGTCCGAAACCGCGCATTCCCATCTCCAGGACGAGCACTTCGGTGTCGACAGGCGCATTCAGAATCGTGATCGGCAGACCCTGCTCGTTGTTGAAACTGCGAACATTGGCTGTCACCGAACGCTGCGATCCGAGCGCAGCTGCTGCGAAATCTTTGGTCGACGTCTTGCCCACCGAACCGGTGATGCCCACCACCACGGTCGATGCGGGCAACCTCGTTCGTATCCAACTCGCCGCATCCCGAAGAGCGATTGCCGTATCGGGGACGAGGATGGCCGTGCCGCCACATCGATCGAACACGTCACCGCGTTCGGTCAGATATGCGGCTGCTCCGGATTTCAGCGCCGATTCGACGAAATCGTGACCGTCCCGAGCCGCCACGAGGGGAACGAACATCTGCCCGGGAGTGATCTCACGAGAATCGAAATGGGCCCCAGTGATTTCGACGTCGGGGCCGAGAAGACGAGATGTCTCGCGCGTCAGACTCCATTCGGACAATGCGCGCGCGAGATCACTCGCCGACCACTTCATGGTAGAGACGGTAGTGCCCGTCCGTCACTGGTTTCAGGCGTCCGACTCGAGTTTCTCACCGAGCTCGAACTTGATGTACTCCTCGCCAGTGTCGTCCATGTTCTCGAACTGGATCACGCCCATCTCCTCGTACCGACGGCGCAGCCAAGAATCGTTGCGATCGAGCAGGCCCAGCTTCTTGCAGTTCGGCACGATCTTCGCGAACAACATCTGCTGGAAGACTGCACGGGTCGGGTCACGAAGCACCAAAGGCACGACGTCGCGGGTGTTGACACCCATCCGGTTCCAGACTTCCTGGGAGATGAAGCGGTCACGCATACGCACCGAGGCTTCGTAGGCGAACTCCTGACGCTCCTTGATCTCGGCGTCGCTCATCTCCTTGTAGACCTCTTGCAACGACAGAACCCCGAACGCAACGTGGCGAGCCTCGTCGCTCATCACGTACCGAAGCAACTGCTTCAAGAGCGGCTCACCCGTGAACTGGTACATGTAGCCGAAAGCCGCCAGAGCGAGCCCCTCGACCATGACCTGCATACCGAGATACGTCATGTCCCAGCGACTGTCGTTCACGATGTCGTCGAGCAACATGCGCAGGTGTGCATTGATCTGATACCCGCCGCCGAGCTTTTCCTCCAAGTATCGAGCGAACACCTCGACATGGCGTGCTTCGTCGACGACCTGGGTGCTGGCGTACAACTTTGCGTCGTACCACGGAACAGTCTCGGTGATCTTGGCCGTGCACAACAATGCGCCCTGCTCACCATGAAGGAACTGCGACAGGCTCCATCTGCGTTGTTCGATGCCGAATTCCATCCATTCCTTGTCTCCCCACTTCGCCACGACGGTTCCGTCGTAGTGATTCGGAGTGAGACCAGCCGAGAATGCAACTTGATCGGCGGTCACGGTCTCTTCGAGGTCGACATCGGTGTCCCAGGGAAGATCTGTGGTGGCGTTCCACTGACCCGTCTTCGCCTTTTCATAGAGCTTGCGAAGAGCCGGTCGCGACAGGGTGTAGTCCCACGTGAAGATGGCATCTGCGTTGTCCTTCACGATGTGCTGCACAGCATCCACATCCGTGTTCGTGACAGCGAGGATCGCCTCGACGTCGTTCAGCTCCCCGCGACCGATGAGGTCTTGGCTTTCGTGTTCGGTGATGCTCATGTGCTTGTCCCCTCTTGATGATTGTCGTGAAATTTTCCGTGAAATTTGTCGTGGTGATTGCGAACTCGGTCGATCTGGTGTGGCGAAAAAACTCTTTCAGTCCTGATGCTGTCGAAGCGCGGCAACAAACGGAGCAAAGAGACGGCGAGCGGAATCCGGATCGGAGAGATCGAAATGGAGGCTCGGCGCCAAGAAATGAGAGATCACCAAGCGGGCCAACAACTCGACGAAGACCTCGGCTTCGTCGCGCTCGATGTAATCGCCGACGAGAGGAGTGATGAATTCGGACGCAACTTGGAGAATCCGAGGCAGACCCTCGACGGTGAGCGACTTGAGAGCAGCTCCCTCCTCCGTCGACAACATCGTTGCGAGATGTTCGTCGCTTCTCATCTCACGTGTTGCATACACCGCAACGTGGACGGCGAAGTCGAGCAGGGACTCGACGTTCACGATGCTGTTGCGCATGCCTTCGAAGAACTCTGCGAGTTCGCGCACGCGCAATGCGTCGAACAGAACGTCCTTGCCACCTGGAAACAGCCGGTACAACGTCGCCCGAGAGACCCCTGCCTCGACGGCGACGTCGTCGATCGTCAACTTGTTCAGTCCCCAGCGATCCACACACCGGCGGGCAGCATCGAGGACTCGCTCCTCCGGAGTTGTGTCAACGGTCACCACTGGATGAGACACTAAGGCTGAAACCGTCTCATTGTCAACATCGTGGTGAAGATTCTCGGCAATATTCTCGGCAACATTGCCCGTGAAAACTCACTGCTATTGTCACTGTGCCTCGGCTCGAGTCCATCACGGTCTCGTGGTGGAGCATCCGAGGCCCCGAACCAACCGGTTCACACGCAGCAACCAATGCACGACATGAAGCATCTCGTGCCCGAAAGGATTCCCATGAATCGTCGACTCCGTCGGTATTCCCTGATTCCCGTGGCCGCACTCGCAGCCACTTTCGCTCTGGCAGCCTGCGGAGGTGACGACTCCGATTCATCGGGAGCCGACTCCTCCGGTGCCGCCGATGAGTGCCCCACCATCACAGATGGTGCCCTCACCATTGCCACCGGCGCTCCGGCCTTCTCTCCGTGGGTCGAGAACGATGCACCCGAGAGTGGCGAAGGATTCGAAGCCGCAGTCGCGCTTGCAGTCGCCCAGGAGCTCGGCTACGAAGGCGACGCCGTCGTGTGGGTTCGCACCACATTCGACGAGGCGATCCAGCCCGGCGCCAAGAACTTCGACTTCAACCTGCAGCAGTACTCCATTACGCCGGAGCGCTCGGAAACCATCAGCTTCAGCGATCCGTACTACACGACCAACCAGGCCGTTGTTGCTCTCGCCGATTCGGCTGCCGCAGGAGCCTCGACGATCGCTGATCTCGTCGACGTCAAGTTCGGCGCACAAGCCGGAACGACGAGCCTCGACTTCATCACCAACGTGATCAAGCCGAGCACTGAGCCGTTCGTGTACGACGACAATGCCGGTGCGAAGGCCGCCCTCGAAGCCGGCCAGATCGATGCGATCGTCGTCGACCTCCCGACTGCGTTCTACATCGCTGCTGTCGAGATCGAGGGTGCCGCCGTGATCGGCCAGTTCCCCGCTGATGCAGGTGGAACGGCAGATGAATTCGGCATGGTCTTCGAAAAGGACAACCCGCTCGTGGCTTGTGTGAACGCAGCTCTTGCGACGCTGAAGGAGAACGGGACCCTCGCCGAAATCGAGCAGACCTGGCTGAGCGACGAGACCGGAGCTCCGGTCATCGACCTGAGCTGACCGAACTCTCTCGATGACGCTACGGTGCCCGGGATGAGTGATCACCCGGGCACTGTCGCGTCCGAGACCGTGCCGACTGGCAACATGTCGTTCGAGAACATGTCATCCGAACTCGTCTCCGCCGATGATCAGCGTCGGCTCCGACTGCGCTACGAGCAGCGTCTGAAGCGCCGCTCGATCGCGATTGCAGCAAGCTCGACGATCGTCGTCATCACGCTGGCAATCGTCCTCATCCCGCTCACCCCGGGTTGGTACAAGGTTCGCCGTTCCTTTTTCAACGGCGATGTTTTTTCTGAAACGTTCCCGGGCTTGCTGAGCGCATTCGTCAAGGACATCCAAATTTTCGCCTGGTGCGCCCCCTGCATCGTCGTCTTGGGAATGATCCTCGCAGTCTGTCGCAGCGTGCGAACCCCTGCGCTGTTCCCCCTCAGACTGTTCGCCGCCGCGTACACGGACATCTTTCGCGGCGTGCCGGTGATTCTGACGATTCTTCTGATCGGATTCGGAATTCCCGGCCTCGGCTTGCCCCGTCCCTGGAACAGCCCCTACCTGTGGGGGTCGGTGGCCCTCGTTCTGGCCTACTCGTCCTATGTTGCCGAGGTGTTTCGAGCCGGCATCGAGGGCGTCCACGAAAGCCAGCGGGCTGCTGCGCGGTCTCTCGGACTGTCCTCTGGCCAGACGATGAGGTTCGTTGTTCTTCCTCAGGCCGTCCGCCGAGTCGTCCCGCCGCTCATGAACGACTTCATCAGCTTGCAAAAGGACGTCGCTCTCGTCAGCCTGATCGGTCCGATCGAAATTCTTCGCCAAGCGGGCATCGACAAGTCGAAATTCGCCAACTTCACTCCCTACGTCGGCGCAGCCGTCATCTTCCTTCTTCTCACCATTCCCGAAACGCGCTTCGTCGACCATCTGATGGCTCGTGAGCGCAAGCGCACCTCGGGCACGGCCGTGCGATGACGTCGCATCCACTTCTCCTGGAACTGCCATGAGCGCCGAATCGGCACGACCCAAACTCGTCCTCGATCGTGTGCACAAGGCCTTCGGCGACTCACGCGTTCTCAACGGCGTCTCTCTCGACGTTTCGAATTCAGAAGTGATCGCCTTCGTCGGTTCGTCGGGGTCGGGAAAGAGCACATTGCTGAGATGCGTCAACCTGCTCGAATCCATCGACGCAGGAGTCATCCGCCTCGATGGAATCGATATCAGCACACCTGGCTTCAAGCCGGATGCCGTCCGCCGTCGAGTCGGCATGGTGTTCCAGAGCTTCAATTTATTTCCGCACATGTCAGTTCTGGACAATGTCGCCATCGGACCGCGTCGAGTCCTCGGCACCTCGAAAGCCGAAGCGCGGTCTGCATCTCTCGATCTGCTCGCGCGGCTCGGACTCTCCGAACGTGCGCAGAGCTTTCCCGATCAACTGTCGGGCGGCCAGCAGCAGCGAGTCGCCATCGCCCGATGCCTCGCGATGAGCCCGGAAGTCATGCTTCTCGACGAGATCACGTCTGCTCTCGACCCGGAACTCGTCGGCGAAGTCCTCGATGTGGTGCGCGAACTCAAGGATTCAGGGATGACCATGCTGCTCGCAACCCACGAAATGGGCTTCGCTCGCGAGATTGCCGATCGAGTCTGCTTCCTCCATGAAGGACTCGTCCTCGAATGCTCGCCCCCCGATCAGTTCTTCACTGAGCCTCGACACGAGCGCACGCGAACGTTTCTGAAAAGAGTCACCGAATCCGGTCGAATGTGATTCGAACGCCCTGCCTCACGCAGGTCGTCGTCCACTCGAGATGCCGCAGACATTGTCCTGGCGGATGCACAGATCCACTTCGTGCTCGAGATGCCCCTGATCCCAGGCGTTGATGAAGTCGGCGTGTCCCGTCCCGAGCGTTCCAGATGACAGCCTCAGATGGGACAGATCTCCGTTCACAGGAAAATGCACAGCGAAGATCAGCTGCGGCACCGGAACCGGATGGGTCGATGGACACTCGCCTCCCGACGAGTAGCGCATGTGACGTCGGTGGCCCGGGACGTCGAGATTCTTCCCGTCCCAGCAATCCGGAAATGTCACTGACAGACGCACATCTGCACCGATCGGACACACCGGAGGCAACGCACTCTTTCTCGCCCCGCTGCCACAACTCCACGCCACCACTTCGAGCGGCTGTTCTCGGGTGGCGAGAGGATCCCCAGCAATCATGACGAGCCCCGGCGGATACGCGACCACGGTCTGCGGATCGACATCGATGCCGGCTCGGTAGTAGGCAACGCTGTACTCGGGTTCGATCGCAGACGCGCCGTCCATCAACATCGGCACCCAGTAGGCAGCTGTATCTCGTGCATCATCGCACGACGTATCTGCATCCAGCATGTCCTCGACACGCGATGTTGCCGATGTTGTGACGTTTCCGAAGAAGGCGTGCAGATGCGATGCACCGATTTCATTCGGATACAAGATGGGGTCGTCCGAGGCCACGTGGCTCAGGTCGCACTCGACGATGAACTGGCCCTCGTTGCCCTGAGGGCCTGCGATGATTCGGTCAGGTCGACCCATGATCGCAGCTGGTTCGAGGGACATCCCACCATTTCCGTGCGTCGCAGCGTGACCGCCAGGCGCTTCGAATGGCTGATTTTCAGAAGTCGAACTGCACCCGGTCATGATGACCACGGCGACGACTCCCACACGCAGATTCGAGAAGTCTTTCGAGAGATGTCTCGCCGGCGCCGATCGGCGACGAGCGAGCGATCGAAGTTCGGTCATGTCCAGACCTCAGGACATGCGATCAGGGGTCTTGATGGCCTCGAGATCGATACGCGGCGGCGTCGAACTGGCCGGTCGAGCCGGAGCTGTCGCCGCATCGGCCATGTTGTCGAGGACCGGGCGATCGGGCAGCTCGACGAAGTTGTAGCGCTGACCGAGTGGCGTGTCTCTGTGTCGATCGAACCAGTCCGTCATGTTCAACGCATTCGCCGACCAGTCTCCGCTTCCTGCACCGACGCCGTCACTCGTGCACGGAGCAAGAGTTTCGAGATCAGCGGGTGCAGATGTCGCAAATTCGTTGTCGCTGAAGCAATTGCCGAGAACCGACACATCCGAGCCGGTCGATGCGAGAACCAGATCTGCAAGACGACTTTCTTCGACGACGTTGCCGAACACCCGCGATTCCAGCGGCTCCCACAGAATCGGTCCAGCCGGTGCGACCGTCTCGAGTTTGCGCGATTCCTCACACGGCAGCGACCAGTTCTCGCGCGGCGTCACGATGTCGCTCGGACTCCATTCGTAGTACGGAACGAGCGCAACTCCGAATTGGTCATGGTCCCAGACTCTGTTGTTCCGCACCGTGTCCTGAATACCTCCGGAAACGAAGATGCCAGAGCCGTTGAACAAGACGGCCCATCGGAAAGCAGCTGTATCCGGATTGTTGTTCGAATAGACGCGGTTACCAGCGATCACTGTGTCGCGTTGGGGATAGCACAGCTCGTACGTTCCGCTGTTGGGCACGATTCCCATCCTGTTGAAACGGAAAGTCGAGTTCACGACGAGGAGGTTTCCTCCGGCATTCGTTCCGGAGTACCCCAGCGCGTTCCACTCGGACACCACGTCGGTGACGACCGCATCACATGGGTAGCACTGGCCGATGTAGAACCCTGCGTCGGTACTCCCTGCCGCATACGAGTGCTCGAACAGGCCGCCCACGGCATCGAATGCGTAGATGCCGTAGTCGCCGTTGCGCCAGGCCGTCAGATACGAACCGCGATATCCGGTGACACCGGTCCACAGGAAGCCATTGCGCTCGTAGTTCATGGCAGTCATGTTCTCGACGCTGACGCCGTCGGCTCCGACCACACGAATGCCGTTCTGACGCTCGAATTCCCCGTCGAGAACGACGTCGTTGCGGTCCAGACCGCGAATGACGATGTTGTCCGTGGTGACTTCGACCTCTTCTTTGTAGACACCCGGAGCGATGAGAACGAGGTCGCCCGATCTCGCCGCGTCGACAGCTGCCTGGATCGTCGAATAGTCGGCCGGCACATTCAGCACCCGTCCGCTTGCGGCAGCTGCCTCACCTCCTACGTTCTCGGCGTCACCAGACCCCCCGCAGGCAGCCAACACAACGAGGGAGCCAACACCCAGCAGGCGCGCGAATGCACCACGACGCCTCAAAGACGGTCTATTCGAATGGGAATGTTCGAGCTGGAGCACCCGACCAGTATGGCCTCAGGCCGTCGGGAGTTGGTAGTCAGCGAAACGGTCGCGCAGCGTCTTCTTCGAAAATTTGCCGACACTGGTCTTGGGAACTTCATCGATGAAGACGACGTCGTCGGGCACTTGCCACTTCGCGACCTTCGAGGCCAAGAAGTCGAGAACCTCGGCCTTGTCGAGAGTTGCGTCATTTTCGAGGACCACGCAGGCCAACGGCCGTTCCGACCAGCGCGGGTGTGGCACTCCGATCACTGCGGCCTCGCGGATCTTCGGATGCGCCATCAACTCGTTTTCCAATTCGACAGAGCTGATCCATTCGCCTCCGCTCTTGATCAGGTCTTTCGTGCGGTCGAGCAGGCGAATACGTCCGCGCGGATCGACCGATGCGACGTCACCAGTTCTCAGCCATCCGTCGTCGGTGAAACTTTCTCCAGCTCTTTCGTCGTTGTAATAGGTCGCGGCGATCCAGTTGCCCCTGCACTGCAGCTCGCCACTCGACTCACCGTCCCACGGCACGCTCGTCGTCGTCCCCGGTTCCACGACCCGACACTCCACTCCGAAGACCGTACGTCCGACCTGGGTCCGCAGATCGGCCTGCGCATCGAGGTCGAGCATCAGCTGATCCGAATCGAGATGACAGATGGCAGCGAGCGGGCTGGTTTCGGTCATCCCCCATGCCTGAAGAATCGCAAGGCCGGTTTGCTCGCGATACGCCTCGGACAGCGCCCGCGGCACTGCTGATCCTCCGCACGGGATCGCACGCAGGTTCGACGTGTCTCGACCTTTCAACTCGGGCAGGACACCCATCCAGATGGTGGGAACTCCGGCCGCAACCGTGATCTTTTCGTTCACGATCAGATCGGCCACCGCCTTGCCCGACAGATCCGGACCAGGCATCACCAGATTCGAACCGGCAGCAACTGCAGCATGTGCGAGACCCCACGCGTTCGCATGGAACATCGGAACGACCGGAAGAATGGTGTCACGCTCGCTGATGGCCAAACCGTCGGCCATCATCGCGGCCATCGTGTGCAAGAAGGTGCTGCGATGCGTGTACACGACACCCTTCGGATTGCCCGTCGTGCCGCTCGTGTAGCACATGCTCGCAGCCAGACTTTCCGGATGATCTGCAAACGTTGCGGGTTCTGCCTTCTTCAAGAGTTCTTCGTAGTCATGGCTCGTGATCCCCGCAAGATCCGCGGGGATGTCTCCCTTGCCATCGTCCATGATCACGAGGTGCTTCACGGTCGTGAACGTCGGCAACAACGGTGCGAGCAATGCGAGAAGCGAGCGGTCGACGAAGATCACTTCGTCCTCGGCATGGTTGACGATGTAAGTCAGCTGTTCCGGGAAGAGACGAATGTTGAGAGTGTGCAGCACCCGACCTGAACATGGCGCTGCAAAATACAGTTCGAGGTGGCGCGCCGTGTTCCAGGCGAACGTCGCCACGCGCCCGGTCGACGAAATACCCAAGTTGTCGAGAACTGTCGCAACCTGCCGAGTTCTGCGAGCCCAGTCCGCGTAGGTCGTGCGCTCGAGGCCCGTACCGGTTGCAGTCACGATCGTCTTGTGGCCGAAGTACCGCTCTGCACGGTCGAACATGTGGAGAATCGACAGCGGCACCTCCTGCATCAACCCGGGAATCGCTGCCGGACCATTCGAATTCTGCGTTGCCATCACTTTCCCCCTCGATGATTCGGCGTGCTCGACATTGCACCCCGGTGACGCCGACGGCTTTCCCGTCGTCGAAGACCGCACTGTAACCGACCGCTTCCCGACCGAGCCATCCTGAATCGTGAGAACCAAATCGTGAAATCCTGAATCATGACAACCTGAACCGCGAGAACATCCCCTTGACGTAACGCTCGGGTCGGGACGCCCTAGATTGACCGACGTGCCCGATCCCTCCTCGACCACCGGGCCAGACTCGAATCCGCACGTCAGTGCGCGAGCGCGGCGATTCATCCTGCTCGCTTCGGGAGCCCTCTTCACAGCGGGCACGATCGGCTCCAACATCGGCCCGGCACTCGTCGACGAACGGCCAGCACTTGTCCTGCTCTTAGCATCGCGCAATCGAAACCTCTTCGGCTCCGTGCCGTTCATCGATTGGGTGCCCTATGCGCTGATCGGCTTCAGTCGCATCCTCCTCGCAGCGGTCGTGCTCTTCTACCTCGGGCGGTGGTACGGCGAGCGGGCGATCGGTTGGACCGAAAGACAGGTCGGCGATCTGCCGCCGATCTATCGCTGGTTCGAAAAGGCCGTCGCCCGAGCAGGCTGGCTGCTCTTCATCCTCATGCCCGGAAGCAACCTCGTGTGCATCATGGCTGGCCACCAACGTGTCTCGGCCCGCAAGTTCATCCCGCTGATCAGCATCGGCATCGTCCTCAAGTTGGTGGTCATGTGGTTCGGCGGCAAGGCCTTCGAAGACCAGATCCGTTCCTTTCTCGGGTGGATCGAGGATTACCAGTGGTACGTCG
>QXGG01083094.1_pt1 | contig 10937 bp, 10 predicted proteins | sample 1982491 | NCBI WGS metagenome assembly QXGG01 (sample SAMN09924614, study PRJNA488089) | Wastewater metagenome, whole genome shotgun sequencing project. | isolation source: South African research farm wastewater | place: South Africa: Irene, Agricultural Research Council, Animal Production... | reverse complement strand
GGGCTAAAGCCCGCCCCTTAGCTTAAACGTTAGACAAAGGATATGCATATGAGTGACTGGGATTTTCTTCATGAGATGAGAGATGAAGGCTATAGCTCTGAAGAGATAGCTGATGCAGCTGCTTCTGGTGCTTCACCTCGGGATTGGGAATATATTGCAAAACAAGAAGCAAAGATGGAGAGAGAAATTGTTAACAAACCGTCTAGAAAATCGCGAAGAATTAGAACAAAAATAAGTAAATGCCGAGTTGTATTTTTCGATTTAGAATTTTATGTTCCTGAAGCCAGTCGATCTGAAAACGGTTTTTGCTATAACCCTTGGGATAAGAGTTGCAAGATATTGGGTGGTTCCTTTTTATTAGCAAATCCTGTAAAAGATTTTGACATTACAGAGTCGGATGTTCTCAAAAAAACAAAATCACTTTGGCTTTGGGAGCATCCTTCAGAGAAGGAGTTACTACAACAAATATATAACCTGCTTAAAGGTGCTTATGACACAGTGAGGGATGCACACGATGGAGCCGTTTCCCCAATATTGTGCGGCATTGGAATAACCTCATCTGACGTACCAATACTTTTTGAGCTATTTAAAAGATTTAAGATATTAACAAATTCAGAAGCATTTTCATTCCAAAACGGCTTCAGATCTATAGATTTATCACAGCTAGCAGTTGCTACCTTTAATAATCCAAATAAGTTGCTTTATCCAAAAACAAAAGGTCATATTTTAAATAAATACTTGCCCGATACAAAATTTGAAACTGGAAAAAGTGTATGGGAGCTTTATGAGTTAAAGAACTATGAAGCTATTCAATCCCGTGTTTTAAGTGAGGTTTATTCTACTCATCGTTGTTACGAATTAATAAAATCAGATATTGATAAATTTAAATCCCTAGAGCTTAGTCATAAAAAGCGTGAAAAAGCAGCAAGCAAAATACTGGTGTAAAACGGAGTTCTTGATCGTCACTGGTATAGGCGCTTATTTGGTTGTTATGAGAAACCATTTAGATTGAAACGAAACGCAAAAAAGATAAAAAAATTCAATACAGTCAGTTGACATGTTGTGGTTAAGCGTTGAATTTAAATAACAGTTCTCTTTAAGTGAGAATTTGGACGCAAGAGGTTAATCGTGCAGCCTTTTCTAACAAGGCGCTTAAGCAAGGACGCGCTAACGCGCGCCGCTTATCTAAGCGATAGCAATGCGAGCTTTTGTATGTGTCATTGTTGTGTTTGAACTCTTATTTTTGGTAGAGACAGCTCAAGTAGGTGGTTTGTATTTGTTGATATCAAGTGTGCCGTTGCTATGAGCTATGATTCTTTCGACCAATAAATAATTAGCAATAGAGCGATACGCTATGGCAAATACTACTCTGAATATTCTTTTACAACTAAATGACTCGCTTATCTCTCTGGCGCAAAAAGGCTATCTGTACAACGCTGCTGCGCTCTGTTAGAGCTAAATCAATTAGGTTTTGACGTTTGAAAAAAGCGGTCTGCAAAGCTCATCAGTACGCAAAAACTAAAACTGTAGCATATAGTATGCTGTGACTCTGACAGCACACACATACCCTACAATCGCGCTCAATACTTTTTATATAAACCCAAGGTGTAATCAATATGCAGGCGGATACGCAGCCGGACTTATCGGCGTTAACGCGGTTTTTAGATGCGGCGTGGTTGCAGCGAGGCTTGTCAGAGAACACCCGCATGGCCTATCGCAGTGATTTAGAGCAGTTTGCTCAGTGGTTATTAGGGCGTGGGCAAAGCTTGCAGCAGGTGCGTCGCGATACTCTGCTGGAATACTTAAGTTGGCGCTTAGAGGCGGGTTATAAAGCGCGATCAAGTGCGCGGTTTTTATCGGGTGCGCGCGGCTTTTATCAGTACTTACTGGAAGAAGGCAGCATTATTGAAAACCCTACTCTGCAAGTCGATTTGCCACAGATTGGCCGTGCGTTGCCCGATACTTTGTCGGAAGCTGATGTTGAGGCTTTATTAGCCGCGCCAGATGTCGATGATGTTTTGGGTTTGCGCGATCGCTGCATGTTGGAAGTGCTGTACGCCTGTGGATTGCGCGTCACTGAGTTGGTCAGCTTAACCTTGGATCAACTCAATACTCGCCAAGGTGTTGTGCGCATTATGGGTAAAGGCTCGAAAGAGCGGTTAGTGCCGATGGGTGAGCATGCTTTGGATTGGTTGCTGCGCTATCTGAAAGACGGGCGTGGCCAGTTGTTGAATGCGGCGACGACCGATGCGCTATTTCCCAGTCAGCGCGGGCAGCAGATGACGCGGCAGACTTTTTGGCATCGCATTAAAATCCATGCGAAAACTGCCAACATCAGCAAACCCTTGTCACCGCACACCCTGCGCCATGCCTTTGCGACGCATTTGCTCAATCATGGTGCTGATTTGCGCGTGGTGCAGATGCTGTTAGGGCACAGTGATTTATCCACCACACAGATTTACACCCACGTGGCACGTGCGCGCTTGCAAGCGATTCATAGTGAACACCACCCGCGCGGTTAGTCTGCTCAGCCTGTTGCAGCACACTCATATTACGCTCGGTAAGCAAGGCTTAGGCGCTGGGTTGTTGCAGTAACTCGTGCATCGCTTTGAGCACTGCATTGAGGCCATTGCTGCGTGAGGGTGAGAGTTGTCGCGCTAAGCCCAGTTGCTTAAACCACTCGGCCAGATCAACGCTGAGCATTTGTTCAGCGTTTAGGCCATCAATGCGCACAAGCAGCAAGGCCAATAAACCCCGCAGTAAACGTGCTTCACTGGCGACTTGAAAGCGCCACGGCTGGGTTTGACGGTCCAGAATCAGCCAAACACGAGTTTCACAGCCGTGGATAAGATTGTCTGCGCTGCGTTGTTCTTCTGCGAGTTCATTGAGTTGCGCGCCGTAGTGCAATACTAAGCGTGCGCGTTGCTCCCACTGCGCACAGTTTTGAAACTCAGCTAAAGCTTGCTGTGCTGCGCTACTGAGTGTGCTCACTGTAAAATCTCCAATGCCTGATCTAAAGCGCTAAACAAGCGTTGAATATCGGTGCCATCGTTATACATCGCCAACGACACCCGCAGTGCACCGGACAGTCCTAAATGCTGCATCAATGGCATTGCACAATGATGACCGGCGCGCACCGCCACGCCTTGCTCACCGAGCAACAGCGCTAAATCCGCATGATGTACTCCGGGTGCATTAAAACTGACTAAAGCGCAATTGGGCGCACCAATAATCTGCATGCCGCGTGCTTGTAAACCGCTTAACAGCTGTGCATGCAGCGCCGCTTCATGTGCAGCAATGGCTGAGCTGTCTAAGCTTTGCAGCCAAGCTAAAGTGGCGGCAAACGCAATAATATTTGCCGTGCTCGGCGTGCCGGGTTCAAAGCCTAAAGGGGCGGGCAAAAACTCAGCGTGCTGATAATCACAGTGACGCACCATTTCGCCACCGAATTGCCAGTGGCGTAGTGCCTGCGCGGCCTGCTTGCGGGCAAATAAAATCCCCACACCATCCGGGCCATAGAGTTTATGTGCTGAGCACACAAAAAAGTCACAAGGCAGTTGTTGCAGGTTGGGGCGTTGATGCACGGCTGACTGCGCACCATCAATCACCGTCCAAATGCCCATATCACGTGCAGCTGTCAGTAAAGGCTCTAGCGCTTGTTGATGGCCGATAACATTGGATAAGGTGCTGATTGCTAACAACCGTGTGCGCGGTGACAGCTGGTGTATGGCGTATTCAATATCCAAGTGACCGTCGTCGTTGATCGGTAAGACTGTTAACTGCAAGCCTTGGCGCTGCGCTAATTGTTGCCAAGGCAGCAAGTTGGCATGGTGCTCGTAAGCACTGATCAGGATTTCATCGCCGGCTTGCAAGTGATGGGCTAAGGCATGGCTGAGTAAATTAATCCCTTCCGTGCTGCCTTTAGTGAAAATCACTTGATCTTCAGTACTAGCCTGCAGCCAGTGCGCAACACAACGGCGTGCGTCTTCAAAAGCACGGGTTGCACGTTCGCCCGGTGCGTGTTGCGCGCGGTGCACATTCGCCACACCGTTTTGGTAATACTGGCAGAGGGCGTCGAGCATCACTTGTGGCTTTTGTGCCGTGGCAGCGCTATCGAGCCACACCTGTTGCTGCTCGGTAAAAGCCTGCATACCAGGGAAAAATTGACGCCAAGGAGAGGGCAGAAGCATGGGCTGAATATCCACTACAGGAAAGCACTAGAGTCAGTAAAAACGATGCAGTTCTATCATTAAACGCACGCGGCGATACTGAGATGAGCGCGTGCGTTGGCGTATGTTATGGCGCAGTTGTTACTCGACATTCCACTGCACCGCTTTCCGGATTGCGATAAAAGGCCAGATCATCCTGTAAAGCCAATTCGCTGGCGAGTACGGATTTGAGTCGCTGCTGATTTGCATCAAACACCTGCACTGGAGTGTCCTGAGTGAGCCAGAGGCCGGCCTCAACAGTATTGCGGTTACCCAGTGAAATACCCACTCCCGCATGGCTGTTGATCACGCAATGATGGCCAACGCTGATCAACGGCTGATTGGCATTGTTGGACAGTGCGCAGCCTCCTTGCAGGGTGGAGTCGGCACCAATTAATACGCCAGACGCCACGCAGCCATCAATGGTGCTGGCGCCTTGTGTACCGGCATTGAAGTTGATGGAACCTTCGTGCAGCACCACGGTGCCTTCACCTACATAAGCACCTAAACGCACACGTGCGGCATCGGCGATATGAATGCCTTTAGGTACCACGTAATCGGTCAATTTGGGCAGTTTGTCCACGGAGAACACATCCAGCATGCGCCCCTTAATGCGCTCTTCCAGCTGCATGGCGGCAACTTCATTGATATCGACAGCGCCGCGATTGGTCCATGCCACGTTGGGCAGCACTTTATATAAATCCGCTAGATTAATATCATGCGGTTTACATAAACGGTGGGAAATCAACTGCAGTTTGAGGTAAGCCTCAGGCACTGAAACCGGCTGGGTGTCGTGCTCAAGAATGCAAGCGACTGTGGGCTTGTGGCTTTCAGCTAAACGCACTAATAAGGCACTTTGCTCAGGCGCAATATACTTGAGTGCCGCAGCCAGATCAGAGGCGATAGCAAAGTTAAAATCAATGATTTTATTGCCACCTGTGTAGCCCAAAATATCTTTAATGCGGTTGCTGAACACACTGCTCGGACGCAATAACGGGCGCGGGAACAATACTTCCAGCCACTGACCTTCGCGGTTACGCGTGCCAACACCAAAGGCGATACTAAAAAGGGAGTTTGACATGAAAAGTCCTTATGCGAGTGATGTGCTACGAGCCTGCCGATAATGGCAATTTAGTCAGTAAACGCGTTTTGATAGAGTTCAGGCTTAAAACCCACTAGCGTGCGCTCACCTAAATCTAACACGGGGCGCTTAATCATCGAGGGTTGTGCCAGCATGAGGCTGATGGCTTTAGCTTGATCCAAATCGGCTTTGCTGGCGTCATCTAATTTGCGAAACGTAGTACCCGCACGGTTGATGATTTTTTCCCAGCCATGCTCATTGCACCACTGCTCTAAACGCGCTTGCTCAATACCGACACTTTTGTAGTCGTGCAGGGTGTAAGCATGCTGATGTTCATCCAGCCAGTTACGGGCTTTTTTCATGGTGTCGCAGGCTTTAATGCCATACAAAACTAAATCGCTCATATATACAGCTCCTAAAGCCTGTTTAAGAAATCGCTAAGCTGACGCGGTACACAATCGAGCCAAACATGCACAGCATACCAAACATCAATAACGCCAAGCCCCACGAGCGCTCGCGCCAGTTGTAACCAAAGGCTAAGCAAAACATGCCCAAAGTAATTAAAGCAGTCATCACGTTAAGAGCGTTGTCCATGGGTTTCCTTACTAATATGCATTGGATAAATGAGTGACGGTGCCGTTGGCGCCGGTAGATAACTGTGCGATCAGGGTTTCTTGTAGGGCAAGGCACAGCTCCGGGTCGGACAGCGGCAAACCATCGCTACCTGTGATAAAAAATACGTCTTCTACGCGTTCGCCCAAGGTGATAATTTTTGCTTTCACCAAGGCTAAATTAAATTCAACAAAAATCCCTGCCATACGCGCCAATAAGCCGGGGCGGTCGGGGGCTATCACTTCCACCACGGTATAGGGGCGCTGCGCATCGTTATGGATGGTGATTTGCGGGGTAAAAGAAAAGTGTTTCAGTTGACGCGGCACGCGGCGCTGGATAATCGCTGGGTAATCCTCTGGATTGCGCAAGGCCGCAGTGAGGCCGGTACGGATCTTTTGAATGCGCTCGCAATCATGGCCAATGCGATCGCCATCGGCATCCAGCACAATATAAGTCTCAATACTGAAGTGACCGCTGGAGGTCATGATGCGCGCATCCAGTGTGCTTAAATTCAGCTGATCAAGGGTCGCAACCGTCACCGCAAAAAAGTCATGGCGCTGCGCACCGTAAACGAAAATCTGTGTGGCGCCATCGTATTCGCGCTGGGTGGTTTCACGCACTAACACCAGCGGCTCTAAGCTGTTGCCGTGTTGCAAAATAGCTTCACTGTGCCAAGCAATATCACCGGCACTGTGGCGTAAAAAATAGTCATCACCGAGCTGACTCCAGAGTTGCTCAACGGAGTCTGGATCAGCGCCTTCTTCTGTCAGTAGGCTTAACGCGGTGGCTTGGCGGGTGGCGATTTGCTCTTCACGTTCCAGCGGATTTTCTAAACCACGGCGCAAAGCACGGCGCGTTTCACTGTAGAGCTGGCGCAACAGTTGTGCGCGCCATGAGTTCCACAGTGTGGGGTTTGTGGCATTGATATCAGCCACCGTCAGCACATAGAGGTAATCCAAGCGCGTTTGATCGCCGACCAGCATGGCAAAGTTATTGATTTCTTCCGGGTCGGAAATATCTTTACGTTGCGCGGTGACCGACATGACTAAGTGGCTGCGCACCAGCCAAACAATTAAACGCGCATCCCAAGCCGGTAGCTTGTGCAACTTGCAAAATTCTTCAGCAATCTCGGCACCAACCATGGAGTGGTTACCGCCACGACCTTTACCAATGTCATGGAACAGGCCAGCCAAATAAATCAGCTCAGGTTTCGGCAGACGGCCAATAATGGCGCTGGCCAAAGAGAACTTTTCTGCAAAGTCAGGGTGGCGCAGTTTACGCAGGTGCTTAATCAAATTCAGCGTGTGCGCATCGACCGTATAAATATGAAATAAGTCATGCTGCATTTGCCCAACAATACGGCCAAAATCAGGCAGGTAACGCCCTAAAATACCGTAGCGATTCATGCGGCGCAGGTTCATGTGCACGCCTTCTGCACAGCGAAACAACTCTAAAAATAAATTGATGTTGCGCGGGTCGCTGCGAAACGCATCATCAATCAAATGACGATTGTCGCGCAAAATACGAATGGTTTGCGAGCGCACACCTTTGATATCGGGATGCTGAGCCAGCAGCACAAAAATCTCTAAAATAGCTGAAGGTGTATCGCTAAATACATAAGGGTTGCAGGCTTCAATATAACCACCACGGATACGGAAACGTTCATTGAGTGGCGTTGGTACTTCGACAGTGCCGCTGCGTAAAATGGTTTCTTCAAAGTACTGGCTGATCAAATCTGAGAGCTGCGAAATACCCATGACCACGCGGTAGTACTTCTGCATAAAATGCTCAATGGCTTGCTTGTTATCATCGTCTTGATAACCAAACATGTGCGCAATTTTTTGCTGATAATCCAGCAGTAAACGGTCTTCGTTACGACCGGCTAACATGTGCAGCGCATAACGCACTTGCCATAAAAATTCGCGTGCATGCGCCAGTAAACGGTATTCGCCTTCAGTTAAAAACCCCGGTGCTTCTAAGCTGCTTAAAGTACGCATACCAAAACGGCGGCGCGCAACCCACATAATGGTTTGCACATCACGCAAGCCACCGGGCGAGCCTTTTACGTTGGGCTCAAGGTTGTATTCAGTATCGTTATATTTTTCATGACGCACGCGCTGTTCTTCACGTTTGCCACAGAAAAACGCTTCGCTGGACCACATATGCTGCGGGCCTATCTGCTTACGCATGCGATCCAGCAGCTGTGCTTCACCGAGTACTAAACGGCTTTCGAGCAGATTGGTCATCACGCTTAAATCATTACGCGCTTCATCGGCGCATTGCTGCACCGTGCGTACGCTATGACCGACTTCCAAGCCAATATCCCACAGCAGGGTTAAAAAGCTGGAGATCTGTTCGTGCAAGTGCTCGTTGTTGTCATGCTCCAACAAAATCAGTAAATCAATATCAGAGTAAGGGTGCAGTTCCGCGCGGCCATAACCGCCGACGGCCACCAACGCAATCTGACAACCGCCTTTAATGCAATGCGGCGCCGGCCAAGCGTGGGTGAGGAGGTGATCAATAAACCACGCGCGAGCGAGAATCACTTCTTGGATGTCGTGCTGATCGAGAAAACGCTGATCAAGCACCATACGCGCATGCTCGATGGCACTGCGAAATACGCTAATGGGCTGACTGTGTTCAGAGAGTTGGCGGGCAAATTCGTCGGGGTCAAACAATTCAAGATCGGTATGGAACATGTTTAACACCTCGCGCAAGAAGCAGTGAGTTGACAGTCAGGCTGGGCATGCAGCGACAGATGCAGCGGGTTATCGCCGCTTGCTGTGCTTTGCATGTCTGTCAGATGCCTGTGTTCAGGCATCTGAAATTGAACGCTGGATTAAGACGATGTTGCTGGGAAGGTCTCATCGTTGCGCAGCGTAAAGATCTCATAACCATCAGCAGTGACCACTAAGGTGTGCTCCCACTGCGCGGTTAATTTGCGGTCTTTAGTAATGGCGGTCCAGCCATCACCGAGCAAACGGGTTTCTTTTTTACCCAGATTAATCATCGGCTCAATGGTAAAAGTCATGCCTTCTTTGAGCTCCATACCCGTGCCTGCTTTACCGTAGTGCAGGATCTGTGGTTCTTCATGGAACACAGTACCAATACCGTGACCGCAATACTCACGGACCACTGAATAACCATGGCTTTCCGCGTGTTTTTGAATCACTTCACCGATGTCACCAAGGCGAGTACCTGGGCGCACAATTTCAATGCCTTTATACAGGCACTCTTGGGTGATCTGGCACAGACGGTTCGCCCACTCTGGCGTATTGCCGACTAAAAACATTTTGCTGGTATCACCAAAGTAGCCGTCTTTGATCACGGTGATATCAATGTTGATGATATCGCCATCTTTCAGTGGCTTATCGTTAGGGATGCCGTGGCACACCACGTGGTTAATCGAGGTGCAAATCGATTTAGGGAAGCCGTTGTAATTAAGCGGCGCTGGAATGGCTTTCTGCACGTTAACAATATAATCGTGGCAGATGGTGTTGAGTTCGTCAGTGGTCACGCCAATTTGCACGTGCTCTTCAATCATCTCTAGCACTTGTGCGGCCAGGCGGCCTGCGATGCGCATTTTTGCGATGTCGTCAGGAGTCTTAATAGAAACGGTCATGCAATCCTCTAAGCGTTGATCACGCAGAAGTAAACAATAGAAGCTGAGGATTCTAGCAGAAATCCAAGATTCTGTGGGCAGCGCTGTGCTGAGCGCGTCATTATTGTGGCTTGTTACGCATTAATGCGCGCACAGCAAAGCGATTGGGGTGGCAGTGCTGGGCGATGTCCAGCGGCAGGGGTAACGGTTCCGCGCAAATCCACGCGCTGAGTAACTCTGCCGCTAAGGGGGCGCTGATTAAACCGCGTGAGCCGTGTGCGGTATTTACATATAAACCCTGTTGCCATGGGCAGGGATGCTGCAGTGGCAAGCGCGCATCTTTGCGCAGGTCAGCATAGGTCTGCATAAAGGCATCGTGCTGAGCAACAGGCCCCACTAGCGGTAGATAATCAATACTGGTGCAGCGAAAAGCGGCATGGCCTTTGAGTTGCTCGAGATCCAGTGCATCCGTTGCGCACTGGCTTTGCAGTGAGGGCGCTAATTCATGCAATAAGACTAGGTTACTGCGGTGTTCGGCTAGGGTTGCCGCTTGACTGTCCTCACCAAAGTTAAAACTGGCACCTATGGTGTGATTATCGTGCCGTGCGGGCGAGATATAACCATTGGCGCAGACCACTGTTTTGATCGACTGGCTGGCAGCCGTGGCCGGTAGCTGCGAGGTTTGTCCGCGTACTCGGCTTAAAGGTAGGTGTTGGCTGTGGCTAAATTGCGCCACATTGGCGGCGTTGCATAACACCACTACCGGCGCTTGGGCGATGAGTTGAGTGTCTGCTGAGTGCACTAGCCACTGTTGATCAACCTGCTGCAGTGTCAGCGCCTGCTGGCAGTTCTTCACAGTGATCAGTGGATGCTCGCTGAGTGCTTGGCATAACGCTGGTGGATTCACCCAGCCGGCTTGCGGAAAAAATAAACCATCATGCGTTAGCGCTACACCGGCTAATTCACTCGCCTGCTCGGCGCTGACTGCATGCAGCAGTTCATGCGGAAAATGCTGGGCTAAACTCTCTAGACGGCGCTGTTCTTTATCGTTAAAGCCCAATTGCAAAATACCGCAAATATCCCAATCGTCTGGGGTGAAGGTTAAGGATGTACGGCTTTGTACTGCTAATAAGCGCCGGGTGTAACCAAAGCCCGCAAGAATAAAACGCGAGAGCGCGGTGTGATGCGCTGAGAGTTTTAAATACAAAATACCTTGCGCATTGCCTGAGGCTTCTTGAGCAATGTGCGGGTGTTGCTCAATTAATGTCACGCGCCAACCGCGCGCGGCAAGACTGGCGGCGCTGGCGCACCCCGCTAAACCTGCGCCAATAATCACTGCGTGACGTTGCTCAGTTGCCAATTGCTGGGCAGGCGGGCGGGCAAACCAAGGCGCATGGATGGGGGCGGGCTGACTTGACTCATCCAGCCGCTGGCG
>QXGG01033469.1_pt1 | contig 10975 bp, 19 predicted proteins | sample 1982491 | NCBI WGS metagenome assembly QXGG01 (sample SAMN09924614, study PRJNA488089) | Wastewater metagenome, whole genome shotgun sequencing project. | isolation source: South African research farm wastewater | place: South Africa: Irene, Agricultural Research Council, Animal Production... | reverse complement strand
TGGTACTACCCCTCCTCGCACTCCTCCTCGCACTCCTACGCCTCCTCGCACGCCGACACCGACACCTCCGCCAACGCCGACCCCAACCCCACCACCAATCGATCGCCCAACCACGACACCCATCAGCGGTCCAGCGACCTTCACGAACGTCAGCGGCGGCGTCCAGTTCGCTGTCCTCACCCCACTCGTCGAAGCAAGCATCCGCATGCTGCAAGCAGCGAACACGCTATCCGCAGCGATCGGTGGTGACATTCCCACTCGCGATACCGGCTTCGATGCGATTCCGCCATTCACGGCAAGCCTCGAGCGGCTCACGCCATTGATCGATCGTCTCATCGTCGAAGGAGTGGAAATCCGCATGCCATCAGAAACGCGTACCAGGAACCCCAACAGGAACTTCTCGATCCTAAGGCCACTCTGATGCAATGGCGATTGCAGGTAGCGACACCAGCGAACGTGAGCGCTGCAACGTACGGACCAGGGCAAGTGGATGGCGATGGCGGCATCATCGCGATCGACGCATTCGACGTTGACAACGCCGGCAACTGCTTGACGATGCAGTTCCGAGCGTTACCCACCCGAAACATCATCACTCCACGATCCATCGTGACGCTGCAAACGTTCGACACCAGCACGAGCTCGTGGGTTAGCAGATGGAAGGGTGTCGTCGCGACCCTTGGAACGACTCGCTCGGATCGCGTGCAGCAGTACGAAGCGCTCGGCATGAAGCAGCTGTTTTACGAAGCGCCATTGCGTACGCTTCCTTACTGGCCTTACGCGTACTTGTCATCCGCTGACGCTGCTGATCTGCCGGCATTCAGTGTTTCGCAGCCAGCTGGCGTGAGTGCGTACCCTGGCGTGACGAGGAACTCAGACTCGACACCAACGACTGGTTTCACCATCGGGTTGACGCAAACGAATGTGCAGACGTTCGGGGAGTTCCTCGATGAACGAGCAGCGCAAGTTGGTTCATTCATCGTGCCAGTCAGTGACACGTACACTTACGATGGCGTGACGTTCTCAGCTGGTGATGTCGTACCACCCGTGAGATGGGGTGTGGATGCGACCGGGTATTTCTTCTTCTGGCGTCCTTTCGATGTCAGCGTCGCGATTGATGAAACCGATGCTGATGTGCAGATTGATTGGTTGCCGATCTCGACGGAGAATCAGTTCACGTTCCCGTACTTGGTGATGTTCCAAGGTGGACCTCAAGCGAACATCGTCACGGTATTGAGGCGTGAAGAATCAACAGGTTCGATCACGTACTTGCGGGAGTTCACTCAGAACGCGTTCTCTGCAATGGTGATTGCACCATCACAACTCACGTTCCCGAACGCGTACGATCCTCCGCACATTCAGAAAGCCATCTTCATCACGAACCCGTTGGATTACATGACGAGGCTCGGTGGTTCATTCGACGCTAACGGTGATTGGGTGGATCTCGCTGACGGTACAGATGGTGACTTGACGACGTACGCGAGCGTGAACGCTGGCGTCGCTGTCCCTCACGCGGCTGGATCAGCGGTAGATTGGTCTGACCCGAGCGTCATTCAACTTGACAACGTTAGCTTCAATAACGCTGCGATCGTTCTGTGGTACAGCAGCGATGCTCCCGTTCCATTCCGCACGTTCGGATCAACCACCATTTCTCTGGGTGGTTCCACCATAACGAGAACCACTGAAGTCGTTCGTGAGTTCCCAGCAACGAACACGGATACTGAAATCATCCCAAGGCAAGTCGTCATTCCAATCGTTCGTGTCGCACCATTCAGCAACACTGTCCTCGATGAGCAAGGAGCGTTGAACATTCTCGGTGTTACTGGCTTACGAATCTACGATTGCGCTGTCTACCAGGTCGATACTGAAGTCACGACTCGAGTATTCGATAACCTCATCAAACCAATCCAGCAGGAAGCCGCTGTCGTGAACGTTCGTGGTTTCCATCCGATCGCGACGGAGCTCGACATCACACCAGGTGATGGCGGCACGAATGTCGTGATGCCAGTGGAACGCATCGAGTACCGCATCACGACGGAGGATGGCGTTCAAACGAGGTATTACGCTGGGCAACGATACGATGCGGATCTGCAGACTGAATCGATTGTGCTGGATGCGTTGATTCGTCGACTCACGAAAACGCGGGAGCGATTGTGACGCCTTTCACGATCACGCCTTCTTCCGGATCGCCAGTGACGTTCAGCATGTACACCATTCCGAATCGTTCGCGAGTGTACGCCGTGAATGCGTTCACGCCTCGGTGGACTTCCGATGCTGTTCGAGTGGATGGCGATTTCTTAGAGTTACCAGCCGGGTACAGCGTTCGAGCGTTCGTGAATGAGGCGGTGTTCTCGACGGCGTACTCGACAGCTTACTCAGCGATCGCGACGGCGAGACTCGCGACGGAGGTGGAAACGTACGAGGGCGTGAAGGATGTCAGTGGGTTGCTGGATGCCAGAATCGAAGTTGAGGGAGTGCATTTGTTCGTGACGTTCACGTTCGCGCCGACGAGTGCGGGGTATCAGCCGTGATTACGTTGCCGTACGTCACGATGGATTCGACCAGCGTGACGTTGGATAGCACGACGGCATTCACGTGGGATCAGGATGTGTTCGCGGTTCCTGGTTTGATTCTGTTGCAGGATGGTTCTGTGACGACTCCCGTGCGTGGCGATGTGCGCGCTGAGGGTATTTCGTTTGATCGAGAGCTGCATCGGAATCCGTACGGTTCCGTGTGGTTTACGAGTGGGAGTGATGTCACGAATCCTCAGTTGGTTCGTGTGACGGCGGAAGTGTGGAGTTCGTCAATTGAAGTCGCGCATGCTGACGTGGAGGCAGTTCGGGTGGCGTGTGAGGATGCGACGTTGTTGATCGCTTCTTATGGGGAGTGGTCGATTGCTGCGTTGCAGTCGTTTGGTCGTTCTCCGATTGAGGCTGGGTATCGGTTGGATATCGTGTTCGTGACGATTTCTGGGAGGAGTTGAAATGGCTTTCGACACAGTGAATGTCGGTACTGTCGCGAATGACGGTACGGGTGATACTGCGCGTGCGGGAATGCAGAAGGTGAACGCGAACTTCACGAAAGCGGTGGAGGGTCCAGCGACCAGCGTGACGGCTGATCGTTTGGTCGTGTTCGATGGGACGACGGGGAAGCTCGTGAAGCAGGATTCCAAGACGGCTGCTAGTTTGGTGGAGGGTCCCGCGTCGGCGACGTCCGGACGAATCGCGGTGTACAACGGGACAACCGGGAAACTGTTGCAGGACGGCACGAAGCTCGAAGCGGATGTCGTAACTGGGCCGGCGACCGCAACGTCAGGACGCATTGCTGTCTACAACGGTGGCACTGGGAAGATTTTGCAGGATGGCACGAAGCTCGAAGCTGATCTCGTGACGGGTCCAGCGAGTGTCACCGCCGATCGGATCGCGTTGTTCGATGGCACGACTGGGAAGCTGCTGAAGCAGGACACGAAGACGGCTGCAAGTCTGGTAGAGGGTCCCGCGAGCGTTACCACCGATCGGATCGCGGTGTTTGATGGTACGACCGGGAAGTTGTTGAAGCAAGCGAGTGTGCTTGTGTCGGATTTGCTGCCGTTGTCGGGTGGCACGATGACGGGTGCGATCACGACGGATAAGCAGATCGTCACGACCGTCGCGACGCTCGGTACGACCGGCACGTTGAATATCGACATGAACGCTTCAATGCTTCAGACGACCGGCACTCTGACGGGGAACATTACGCTGACGACGTCGAATCGGTCGGCGGGAGAGACCGTGACGTTGCGTATCGTGAACGGTGGTACGAATCGGACGATCACGTGGCCTGCCGGCTGGAAGTTCGTGGGTACTGCACCAGCGGCGCCGGAAACGATCACGGCGAACAAAGTAGCGATTGTGACGATCACCGCGTTCGGTACTGCCGACACTGACATTGTCGCGGCGTACGCTGAGCAAGCATGAGGGGACTGCGATTGAGTGATCCAGCGTTGCTCGGCAACATTTCGGGTGGCGTGGTGACGTTCATTAGCGCGACGGGTGGTACGGAGACGACGAGCGGGAACTATCGAATCCACACGTTCACGAGCTCTGGGAACTTCGTCGTGAGTGACGCCGGATCGACAGGAGCGGTGGAGTACCTCATCGTCGCTGGCGGCGGAGGCGGAGGCAGAGCAGGAACTATCGTCAGCCAAATCGCTGCGGGCGGCGGCGGTGCGGGCGGAATGAAATCTGGCTCGTCAACCGTAATCGCAACAACCTACTCAATAACTATCGGCGCAGGCGGTGCAGGTGCAACATCTAACGGAACTCAGGGTGGGGACGGCACGTCGTCATCCGCTTTGAGCGTCAGCACCAGCGGCGGCGGCGGCGGCGGAGTAATGAACACCGGCCCAGGCACATCCGTTCGGACAGGCCGGAACGGCGGCAGTGGCGGCGGCGCAGCAGTCGCAGGTGCCGGCATTTCCGCGAACGGTGGTACGGGCGTCAGCGGCGAAGGAAACGCCGGCGGTAACGCAACGGTGAGTGGTGGCCCAACTAAGCAAGCGGCTGCTGGTGGCGGTGGCGCAGGTGGAGTGGCATCGAACGCTGGCGATAATCAAGCGACCGCCGGCGGTGTTGGCACCGCGTCGAGTATCAGCGGTACCAGCGTCACGTACGCTACCGGCGGCGCTGGACGTAGAACAACCGGAACGCCAGCTTCAGGTACGGATGGACGCGGTGAAGGCGGCGAAGGTGGCTGCGGAACCAACGGCGGGGATGGAGGTGACGGGGTGGTCATCATCAGATACCTCATCGCATGAGGTACTTCGCGCACGTCCTCCCCAACCTCACGATCGACCAGGTGGTCGTCATCAGCAACGACGCCGTCAACGATCTCCCGTTCCCCGACAGTGAACCGCTCGGGCAACAGTACCTCCACGAGTTGTACGGCACGAACGATCAATGGCTCGAAACGAGCAAAGCCGGCGCGTTCCGCGGTCGGTACGCTCGAGTTGGCGGAACGTGGCTCCCGGAGCTCCAGGAGTTCGGCCCACTCCCCGAACCCGAACCCGAACCAGAACCGGAGGAACCCTAAATGGCGTTCACCCTCGCCGCCAGACAAGGCGATACCCTCACGACGCGCCTCACGCTCAAAGAAGACGACAACACCACCCCAATCAACCTGAACGGCTGCACCGTCGAGTTCAGCATCGCACCCGTCCCAGGCGGCACGCCAGCCCAGCAGTACATCACTGCTCCTGAAGTCACGATTCCGAACGCTGCCGGCGGCGTCATCCTCCTCACCCTCACACCCACGCAAACGCGAGCGCTCACGCAACGCTGGTACGTGTACGAGGTCACCGTCACGTTCACGGACTCGAGGCGCCTCACCGTCCTCGATGGCGCGATGACGGTCGAGCAGGAGGTCAAGGCATGATCGTCACCGTCGAGAATGGCGACACCACGATCGTGGAAGTCGGCCAAGTTGGACCCGCTGGCCCACCCGCCAACCAGTTCCGAGGAGCTCTATACCGCACGACGAGCGGCACGATCGACTTCACCGGCGTTACCCCAGGCGTGTTCATCAACAGTGGCCTCACCGGCACGCTAGACGCCGACAGTGACGTCGGCACGATCGCAGCGGACGCTGGCGTGTTCGGCATCAAACGCAGTGACGCCGGCACGCAATGGGCGTACGTGGTTGCGACCGCTGACGTAGGCGCATCGCAGAACAAACGGTTGGGCGTGAAACTCGCGGTGAACGGCGTACCGATCAACGCGACGGAATGCAACGCGACCGTGACCAACCAGACGATCGCGAAACTCCACACGATGTACCTCCTCGAACTCGATCAGGATGACGTCGTCAGCATGTGGTTCGCGAACTACACCACGTCGGGAACGATCACGGTTGAGCGAGCTCGCATGGTGCTCTTCGGCGTTCCGTGATCACAACGGTGATGGGCAGCTGCCGCGTGCGAGAACTCGCTCGCGCTCGCACACTGCCGCAACTGCACGCTGCCGGCCTGAATCCGATCGTGTTCCTTAGTCCTTGCGATCCCGCTGGACCGGAACAGAATCGCCTCGTCGCACTGGACGCCATGCGGCACGCGACCGGCATTGGCCTCCCAACCCTTTACGTGGAGGATGACATTGATGTCGACCCCGTCCTGTTCCCATGGGCGATCGACCTCGCCGAACGACTCGACGCCGTCACGTACCTGTACTTGAACGATCAACCCACGCGACTTCGATTGCATTTCGGGAATGACGTCACTCAGACGATCACGGAGGGCGGCATGCTCACGCGGGGAGCGTACGCGATCCGCACTCGCGCTGCGCTCTTCGGAACGCAAGCCGTGCTGATTCCAGCGCGTCTGCTCGGCACGATGGTGGAGCTCCTTGAGGACACGACGAGCAGCCGATCATGGCGGCAACCATGGGATGGCCGCCTTCACTTGTGGCTGCGTAAAAACCCGCAGGAACGCGTGTTCAGCATCCTCCCGCATCCAGTGCAGCATCGGCAGGATCGCACCGGCAGGAACGAAACGCGAACGGTGATGCGCAGCATGAGCTTCGGGATGTCGTGGACGAACGCGATCGGGATGGAGTTCGTGGATGACTGGCATCAGCAAGTGAATCAACCACGCACGCTAACCAAAGAAGCCATCGTCGCTGCGTTCGTGAGCAGGAGAGTGAGGCAACGTGAACAGCAATGAACGAATCGTGCGTTCCGCTGAGAAAGCGCTCTCTGGCGAACTGCAGATGCCGGTCACGAGCGGCTTGTGTCTTCGCCTTGTGCGGTTGGTGATCGAGCATGCGCTCGACATCGACTTCTACGCGCAGTACTTGACGCACAAGGTGGAACGCGCTGCCGGTGATGATCACGATCCGTGGGCGCGTGATCTGGAGCGCAGCATGCGTCACGCTGACCTCGCGATCGCGGAACCGCAACCGAATCAACGGTACGTTGGGATGCGCGCCTTGAAGGAACTCGCGATGCCAGGCGATCTCCTCTTCCGGCATGATGTCGCACCCACGAAAGCAGGCACATTCGTCGGGCATGTCGGCATTCTCCTCCACAATGGTCTCGTTCTCGAGAACATCAACCCACGATTCAGGCCGGAAGGATTCCACAGGCGCAACACTGCCGTCACGCCGCTCGTGTACTACCGCGTGACGCTCGCTGCACGCATCCCGTGATTCACAAAATCGTCACGTGGCTGCGTCGGAGACGCATGCGGCGCGTAACTAGGTCCGGACGCCGCTGGTAGAATGCTGGTAGGAGGTTCTCATGCGTTACCTGACGTTCATTCCGATCATCCTCGCGTGGCTACCGCACGTCATCGCTGGCGTCGCCGTCGTTGAAGGTGTCGTGTCGAAAGACACGACTGGTGAAGCGAAGAAGAAGCTCGTGTTGGATTACTTGCGAGCGACCGCCACTCGCTTGGGTCTCGCGTGGGGCGAGCAAGCCGTGAAAGCAATCGAGCTGCTGATTGATGCCGCCGTGATGATCCTGAATCTCGCGGGTGTCTTCAAGCATGCTGACGTGACGGAACCGGAAGTTCTTGAAGCGAAAGATGACGCGCCCATCAAAACTGCAACTGTCAAACCCGTGAACAGCGATCCGGAACTCACCGCGTTCATGGAGCGCACGAGAGCAGGGTAACGTGAGCACCGAGCTTCTCGTGAGTGTCGTCGCTGCCGGCAGCAGCCTCACGACGGCTGTACTGACGAACCTCTTCTCCCGCCGATCCAGGCAAACAACGAGTGATCACACGGCAGTGCAAACGATGGAGCTCGTCGTTAGGAATCTTCGAGCGGAACTTGATCGCGAACGCGCGTACCGGCAGGAGCTGGAAACTCGCGTTCGCGTTCTCGAAAGCATGATCAAAGCTCTTCATGGGGACGGGAAATGACGTGGGAGATTAGTACGCGTCATCCGATCCCAGTCGCTACCGCTCGCGTGACAATGAAACAGAATGCCAGCATCCTGTTCCTGGGTGACTTGCATTTGGATAGCGCTCGCGCGGATCGCGGTACCGTGAAGCGTTTGCTGGATGAAGCCGTGGAACGCGATGCGCTTGTGGTGCTGCTCGGTGACGTGTTCGACGTGATGCAGGGTCACATGGATCGCCGCGCTAGCCTCTCGGCACTCAAGAAGGAATACGCGGGCGATAGCGGCGGGTACTTGGGTGCCGTGCTTGAGGACGTCACGCGGTTCCTGCTGCCGTACGCGCGGAACATCTGGGTGATCCTGCAAGGGAATCACGAAAGTGCGGTCCTGAAGTACGCCGGCGTGAGGATCGAGCAGCTGCTCGCTGTCGAGTTGAATCGCGCTGGCGGGAACGTCAGCACTCCCGGTTACCAGACGTACGCTGCCGTCAGGCTCGGGAAAGGAATGGATGATGCACGATTCAGTAGCGTGCCATTCTGGATCGCTCACGGTCACGGTGGCGGCGGCGAAGTCACGAAAGGTGTCATTCAAGCGCAACGTCGCGCTGTCACGTACCCTGACGCGCGATTCGTTGTGAGTGGGCACGTGCACTCGACTTACTTCGTGGCTCATGATCAATGGCGGTTAGCGCACACGACTCTCAGGCCGTTCGCTGCCGAGCAGGAGCATTACGTCGTGAACACGTTCAAGGATGAGTTCTCGGGCGGGATGGGGTATCACGTCGAGAAGGGACGCGGTCCGAAAATGCCGAGCGGTTGGTGGGCGCGATTCTATCGGAAGCACACGCGGTCGGTGGATACGTTCGCTTGGGCGTTCGAGCGAGCTACCTGAACTTTCTGGGGACTTTGATGGTGCTCGCTTGATCATTCCGATGACCGATCGGGTTCGGCATCACGACTCCAGGATTGAAGCTACGGTCACGAAGCCAGAAGTCGAAGCCGCATGGTTTCCCTCGCGCGATCTCGGCGGGTGTGATCGCGTCACGAAGCGGTTCACCAGTCGCCGTCATGAACTCATGCTTCAAGCTGATCGCTCGCGAGACGAGGGTGGGACTGAGCCAGAGTCCCATGCTGCCATGAAAACCGCGTTTGTCATCAGCCCATTCGGAGCGTCCGATCGGTACGACGTAACTCGCTCGTCCGTCACTGTACCGCTCGTGGTACGACGCTGGCAGCAGCGTGCGGCGGAGGAGACAGAAGGTGACGACGTCATGCTCCCCGTAATCAGCGGCGAGTGCGGCGCGCATCATGCTGGCGTCGACGGTGATGTCATCCTCGAAGAACAGGAGTCCATCAGCGTGGTTGGCGGCGTGATGAATGGCATGCCACGCGATTCTTTTGACTTCAACGTCGGAGCCTGGGATGCGGGTGCTGACGACGACGGTGGGTGTGATGCCGGCCTCAGCGAGCGCGGCGATGCTTTGATCTCGGAGTCCGCCAGCGTAACCGCGACTCACGTGAGAGATCATGACGGCGATAGGGTTTCTCATCACCGGAAGCATACGGCTTGGTACACTGTCGGCAGGTTCGCTCCCACAGCGACCTAAGGAGGATCGCATGTTTCGTCATGAGTACAGTCCACTCTCTCGCATGACGCCCGTGGAGTTGGTGCGTGTCGCTCAGCGTCTCGAAGCAGTCGCGGATGACAGCACGCGTCCCGCGTGGTTGCGGCAACTCGCGAAACAGAAGCGAGTGGAAGCACGCGCATTCGCTCGCATCGGCTTCCTGCAAGCGAATCCTCGTCTTCGTCCTCGGGATGGCAACTGGATTCGCTGAACATTCTCGAGCACCAAACGAAACGCCGGCTGATCACTCAGCCGGCGTTCGTGTTACGCGAGAACGTTAGTCGGCGTACCAGAGAACGATCGTTGTCAGGAATGGACTGACTTCCATGGTGATGATGATGACCTCACCGTAGTACGTGCTGGCGCTCCGCCCGAACGAAGTTGGGTTCGCGCTGATCCACGGGGTGTTCCACGCGATGATCAGGTCACGGAAGTACCGTTCGATGAGGAGCTTGTCGAGATCCTTGCTGCCGGTACCGATCACGCATTCGGTGGGGACATCGAGTCCTTCCGGGCAGGGATTGTAAACGAGGTCGGCTGAGTTCGCGAAGCGGAGCGCGAGAGCGCGAAGATCGTTGGGAGTTTGCGCGATTCCGATCGAGGCGAACGCGAGGAGGGCGATGAGGATGAAACGCTTCATGGTGTTCTCCTTTACCAGCGGTAGTGCAGGAAGCCGATGATCACGCGAGGGTAGGTGGCGTTGAAGCGCTCGCCTTCGATGTACCGAGCGCGAACGAAGTACTCATGCTGCACACGGCGTGGGTTCGGTGCCCACACTTGCCGAGTAGGTCCGCTAAGGATGAGGATGTCACCGTTCCCGAGCTGCACCTCGGCGATCGTGTTGATCGCGCAGTCGACCATCTGGAAGATGACGCTGCCGCGTTCTTGCGGATCGACATGCACGCGGCAGTCACCATCCTGCTCTAGGTATTCCTGCACGGCAGCAGGCGCCCACGTGACTTGCACGTTCTCGCAGGCGGTAAGGACGAGAGTGACGGCGAGCAAGGCGAGAATGCGTTTCATGATTCCTCCTGGCGAATGAGTGCTTCGATGTCGTCGATCGCGTACCAGCGTTGATTCCGGCTGATGATGATCATGCGCGTGTGCGCTCGCGCAGCCTTCAGGCGTCGGTACGCGCCGCTGATGCTGAGATTCAAGGCGGAGCGAATGCGAATGAGTGCTTCATCGCCTGGCATGTAGTTCACGCCTTGGACGGTGAGTATGGGTTCAGGAGTCATTCAGGGAATCCAGATGCGCGCGGAGGATGACTTCGACGAGTGCACTGCGGTTGAAGCCTTGGTTCGCCATCTTGCGATCGGCGACGAGGCGATCGAGTTCACGGAGGAGTTCCGCGGGCATCACGAATGTCGTCTTCACGAGGTTCATGTCGCGACCGAGTCCGCGGTAGATGCTCATGAGAGCACTCCAGCTCGGGCGAGCGCCATGACGCGAATGTTGTAGAGGACAGCGATCGCGTCAGCG
>QXGG01123038.1_pt1 | contig 10978 bp, 8 predicted proteins | sample 1982491 | NCBI WGS metagenome assembly QXGG01 (sample SAMN09924614, study PRJNA488089) | Wastewater metagenome, whole genome shotgun sequencing project. | isolation source: South African research farm wastewater | place: South Africa: Irene, Agricultural Research Council, Animal Production Institute... | reverse complement strand
GCGGCCGACGTGTCGATCTCCAAGCTCTTCATCGGCGGCGTGCTGCCCGGCATCCTGCTGGCGACGCTGTTCATGGGCTGGGTGGTGGTGTGGTCGCTGATGAACCCGGGCAAGATCCCGGCGGCCGACCTCAAGACCACCTTCGTCGAAAAGCTCGCCGCCTCGAAGAACCTGATCCCGGTGATCCTGCTCATCGGCGGCGTGCTCGGCTCGATCTACAGCGGCATCGCCACCGCGACCGAGGCGGCCGCGATCGGCGTGATCGGCAGCCTGATCATCGCCGCCAGCCAGCGCACGCTCAACCGCAAGAGCTTCTTCGGCGCGCTGATGGGCGCGACCCGGCTGTACTGCATGATCGCGCTGATCCTCGCCGGCTCGGCCTTCCTGACCCTGGCGATGGGCTACATCGGCCTGCCGCGCCACCTCGCCGAATGGATCGGCGCGCTCGGCCTCAGCCCGGCGATGCTGCTGGTGGCGCTGGCGATCTTCTACATCCTGCTCGGCTGCTTCCTCGACGGCATCTCGATCGTGGTGCTGACGATGGCGGTGCTGATGCCGACCATCCAGAGCGCCGGCATCGATCCGCTGTGGTTCGGCATCTTCGTGGTGGTCGTGGTGGAGATGGCGCAGGTCACCCCGCCGGTGGGCTTCAACCTCTTCGTGCTGCAGGGCCTCACCGGGCGCGACATGACGGTGATCGCGCGCTACGCGCTGCCCTACTTCCTGCTGATGGTGGTCGCGGTGGTGCTGCTGTACACCTTCCCCGGCCTGGTCACCTGGCTGCCGGGGCACATGATCGGGTGATGTCGTGAGCCGCCGCCGGAACTCACTCGCCGGGCGTGGATGCCGCGTCTGCGGATGGCGCGGCGGCGAGTTCGGCCGCGCACGCCTCGGCCACCAGCCAGTCATGCACGGTGGCTACGCGCGGGTCGGCGAGCGCCCCGGCGGAGTGAATGACGCAGTAGCGCTTGCCGGTACGCACCGACTGCGCGAAGGGCGCCACCAGCCGGCCGCTGTCGAGCTCGTCGGTGATCAGGGTGCGACGCGCGATCGCCACCCCCATGCCGGCGATCGCGCACTGCATGGTGATGTGGTTGCGGTTGAACATGTAGCCGCGCCGCACCTCCACATGCGGCGCGTCGATCGCGCGCAGGTAGCGTTCCCACTCGGCGTAGGGCGGGCTGCCGCGCCAGGCGGTCATGTCGTGCAGCAGCGGGTAGTGGCGCAGGTCGTCGGGCGTCTCCAGCGCCGGGCGGCCCTCGAACAGGCGCGGCGAACACACCGGAAAGATCTCCTCGTCCAGCAGCACCGTGCTCTGGAATCCGGGATAGGCGCCGTCGTTGAGGTCGATGGCGAGGTCGAACTCGCCGTCGCGCAGCGAATAGGTGCTGTCCTCGGCCACGACCTGCAGCTCGATCTGCGGAAAGCGTTCCATCAGCCGCGGCAGCCGCGGCACCAGCCAGGTGGCGAGGAAGGACGGCAGGGTGCGCACCCGCACCACGCCGCTCAAGGCGCCGCCGCGCAGGCGGCCGATGGCCAGTTCCACCGCGGCGTAGGCCGGATCGACCGCGCCGAGCAGGCGATTGCCGGCGTCGGTGAGTTCGAGCCGGCGCGGCAGGCGACGGAACAGGCGCTGGCCGAGCCAGTCCTCGAGCAGCTTGATCTGCTGGCTGACCGCGCCGGTGGTGATGTGAAGTTCCTCGCCCGCGCGGGTGAAGGACAGGTGGCGGGCGGCGGCCAGGAAGACCCGGAGCCGGGTATGTACCTGCGAAGGTGCGTTCGGCAGCATGGTTTAGTTTTCCTGAAGCGAAGATAAAAAAGTATCGATCGACGCGCCGAAATCGGCCAGTGAAAATGCTTTTCATGCAGCGATAAGTATTTTCATGCTTAGCTGAATTAAAGCAAACCACTTTTTTCGACCGGAGCCTCACCATGTCCATCAGCGTTCTCGACCTCTTCAAGATCGGCGTCGGACCGTCCAGCTCGCACACCGTGGGGCCGATGCGTGCGGCGCACGATTTCGTCGTCGAACTGCAGCAACGCACGGCGCTGGGCGCGGTGCGCCGCATCGAGGTCAAGCTCTACGGCTCGCTGTCGGCGACCGGCGTCGGTCACGGCACCGACCGCGCCGTGATCGCCGGCCTGATGGGCGCGCGCCCGGACGAGGTCGATCCGGATTTCCTGGTCGATGCCGTCGATGCGGTGCGTATCGACGCCGCCCTGCCGCTGCCGGGCGGCGTGGTCGTGCCCTTCGACTGGGCGCGCGACATGCGCCTGCTGCCGGTGAGCCTGCCCTACCACCCCAACGCGATGCGGCTGATCGCTCATGGTGACGCCGCCGTGGTGTACGAAAACACCTACTACTCGGTGGGTGGCGGTTTCGTCATCGACGAGGCGCAGGCGCAGTCGGGCGGCGCGACCGAGACCGCGGTGGAGCTCCCGTATCCTTTCGAGGACGGCGCCCAACTGCTCGAACAGTGCCGTCGCCACGGCCTGCGCATCAGCGAGCTGATGCTCGCCAACGAAGGCGCCTGGCGCAGCGAGGCCGAGACGCGCGCCGCCCTGCAGCGCATCTGGACCGTGATGCGCGCCTGCGTCGATCGCGGCGTGGGCCACGAGGGCGTGCTGCCGGGCGGGCTCAACGTGCGCCGCCGCGCGCCCACGCTGTACCGCAAGCTCAGCGAGCACAGCGCCGGCCGCAACATGATCAGCGACTCGATGAACGCACTCGACTGGGTCAACCTGTATGCGCTGGCGGTGAACGAAGAGAACGCCGGCGGCGGCCGTGTGGTCACCGCGCCCACCAACGGCGCGGCCGGCATCATCCCGGCAGTGCTGCACTACTACATGAAGTTCATGCCCGGCAGCAGCGAGCGCGACGTGGAGAACTTCCTCCTCGCCGCCGCTGCGGTCGGCGTGCTGTGCAAGAAGAACGCCTCGATCTCCGGCGCCGAAGTCGGCTGCCAGGGCGAGGTCGGTTCGGCGTGCGCGATGGCCGCCGCCGGTCTCGCCGAAGTGCTCGGCGGCACGCCCGAGCAGGTCGAGAACGCCGCCGAGATCGGCCTCGAGCACAACCTCGGCCTCACCTGCGACCCGGTCGGCGGCCTGGTCCAGGTGCCGTGCATCGAGCGCAACGCGATGGCCTCGATCAAGGCCATCAACGCCGCCCAGCTCGCCCTGCGTGGCGACGGCGCACACGCGATCTCGCTCGATCAGGTGATCCGCACCATGCGCGACACCGGCCGCGACATGCTCGACAAGTACAAGGAAACCTCCCGCGGCGGGCTGGCCGTCAGCTTCCCCGAGTGCTGATCGCGCTCGGGGTGGCTGCGCGCAGGCCCCGTAACCCGTAGCAAGCGTAGTTCCCAAACTCAAACCCTTAGCAAGAAGCAGTAACGAGGAGACATGAAATGACTACCGCAACCCCCGCGGCTCTGCAGCGCCTCATGCGCATGAGCCTGATTTCCCAGATCGCCATCGGTCTGGTCCTGGGCATCGCCCTGGCGCTGATCGCGCCGGGCGCCACCAAATCGGTCGCGCTGCTCGGCGACCTCTTCATCGCCGCGCTGAAGGCCGTCGCGCCGATCCTGGTCTTCGTGCTGGTGACGGCGGCGATCGCTAACCACAAGCACGGCCAGCCCACGCACATGCGCCCGGTGCTGATCCTGTACCTGCTCGGCACCTTCGCGGCCGCGCTGGTCGCCGTGCTTGCCAGCTTCGCGTTCCCGACCACGCTGGTGCTCGACACCGCAGCCGCGACCGGCAACCCGCCGGGTGGCATCCTGGTGGTGCTCAAGAACCTGCTGCTCAACGTGGTCGCCAACCCGGTGCGCGCGCTGATGGAAGCCAACTTCATCGGCATCCTGGCGTGGGCGATCGGCCTCGGCGTCGCGCTGCGTCATGCCTCCGAAGGTACGCGCAAGACGGTCAATGACCTCGCGGACGCGGTGTCCTCGATCGTGCAGGTGGTGATCCGCTTCGCCCCGCTCGGCATTTTCGGCCTGGTCGCCGCCACCATGGGCGAGACCGGCGTCGATGCGCTGCTCGGCTACGGCAAGCTGTTGATGGTGATCGTGGGCTGCATGCTGTTCGTCGCCCTGGTGGTCAACCCGCTGTTCGTGTTCTGGAAGCTGCGCAGCAACCCGTATCCGCTGGTGCTCACCTGCCTGCGCGAGAGCGGCGTCACCGCCTTCTTCACCCGCAGCTCGGCTGCCAACATCCCCATCAACATGGCGCTGTGCAAGCGCATGGGCCTGCATGAGGACACCTACGCGATCTCGATCCCGCTCGGCGCCACGATCAACATGGGCGGCGCCGCGATCACGATCTCGGTGATGGCGCTCGCCGCTGCGCACACCCTGGGCATCCCGGTCGACTTCGCGACTGCGCTGCTGCTGAGCGTGGTGTCCGCGCTCGCCGCCTGCGGTGCGTCCGGCGTGGCGGGTGGCTCGCTGCTGCTGATCCCGATGGCGACCAGCCTGCTCGGCGTCCAGGCCGATGTGGCGATGCAGGTGGTGGCGATCGGCTTCGTCATCAGCGTGGTGCAGGATTCGGCGGAGACCGCGCTCAACTCCTCGACCGACGTCATCTTCACCGCCGCCGCCTGTGCGGCCGAGAGCGGCGAGCCGCTGCAACTGGATCGCGCCTGATCCACGCACAACAATCCGCCTGCGACACCTGCGCCGGCGTTGGCTCCGGAGGCCGTTGCGGCCTCCCGGGGGCACGGGGCTCCGGCCTCGAGCACTCCCCAGGAACATACCTTGTCATGGGGTCCAGCAATCCCCCAACCACTGCAATGGAGTCGTGATGAAAAATAACCCCAAATCCCCCGCCCGCGAGCGCTTCCTGACCCACCTGCACGGCGTCGTCGATCAGATCCGTGCCGACGGCTTCTACAAGGCCGAGCGTGTCATCGACAGCCCGCAGGGCGCGCAGGTTCACCTCGGCAGCGGTGCCGACGTCCTCAACTTCTGCGCCAACAACTACCTCGGCCTTGCCAACGACCCGCGTCTGGTCAAGGCGGCACAGGACGGCCTGGCCGCGGACGGCTTCGGCATGGCCTCGGTGCGCTTCATCTGCGGCACGCAGTCGGTGCACAAGCGGCTCGAGGCCAGCATCTCGAAGTTCCTCGGCACCGAGGACACCATCCTCTACGGGAGCTGCTTCGACGCCAACGGCGGCCTGTTCGAGACCATCCTCACCGAAGAGGACGCGGTCATCTCCGACGAACTGAACCACGCCTCGATCATCGACGGCGTGCGCCTGTGCAAGGCCAAGCGCTACCGCTATCGCAACAACGACATGGCCGACCTCGAGGCGCAACTGCAGGCCGCCGACGCTGCCGGCGTGCGCTTCAAGCTCATCGCCACCGACGGCGTGTTCTCCATGGACGGCGTCATCGCCGACCTCAAGTCCGTGTGCGACCTGGCCGACAAGTACGGCGCGCTGGTGATGGTCGACGACTCCCACGCCGTCGGCTTCGTCGGCACGCACGGCCGCGGCACGGCGGAATACTGCGGGGTGGAAGGCCGCGTGGACATCATCACCGGCACGCTCGGCAAGGCCCTGGGCGGCTCCTCGGGCGGCTACACCTCGGGGCACAAGGAGATCATCGAGCTGCTGCGCCAGCGCTCGCGGCCCTATCTGTTCTCGAACACGCTCGCGCCCTCGATCGCGGCCGCGTCTATCAAGGTCATGGAACTGCTCGACAGCGACGAAGGCCTGGAACTGTGCCGTCGCGTGAAAGAAAACGGCGAGCATTTCCGCAGCGAGATGAGCAAGCTCGGCTTCACGCTGGCGGGCAAGGATCACCCCATCGTCCCGGTCATGCTTGGCGACGCACAACTGGCCGGCCGCATGGCCGAGGAGCTGCTCAAGGAAGGCATCTACGTCATCGGCTTCTCCTTCCCGGTCGTGCCCAAGGGCAAGGCCCGCATCCGCACGCAGATGAGCGCCGCGCACACCACCGAGCAGATCGACCGTGCCGTGGCCGCCTTCGCCAAGGTGGGCAGGGCGCTCGGCGCGATTGCCTGAGCACCCGCATTCACAACGATCGAGAGGAATCCCCATGAAAGCACTGGCTAAATTGACCCCGTCGGTGGGGCTCACGCTGACCACCGTCGATAAACCGGAAGTCGGACCGAACGACGTCCTCATCAAGATCAAGAAAACCGCGATCTGCGGCACCGACATCCACATCTGGAAGTGGGACGAGTGGGCGCAGAAGACCATTCCCGTCCCCATGCACGTCGGCCACGAGTACGTGGGCGTGATCGCCGAGATGGGCCAGGAGGTGCGCGGCTTCAAGATCGGCGACCGCGTGTCGGGCGAAGGCCACATCACCTGCGGGTTCTGCCGCAACTGCCGCGCCGGCCGCCGCCACCTGTGCCGCAACACCGTGGGCGTGGGTGTGAACCGCGCGGGCGCGTTCGCCGAGTACCTGGCGATCCCGGCGGTCAATGCCTTCAAGATCCCGGACGACATCTCCGACGACCTGGCGGCGATCTTCGACCCCTTCGGCAACGCCACCCACACCGCGCTGTCGTTCAACCTGGTCGGCGAGGACGTGCTCATCACCGGCGCCGGCCCGATCGGCATCATGGCGGTGGCGATCGCACGCCACGTCGGCGCGCGCCATGTCGTCATCACCGACGTGAACGACCACCGCCTGGAGCTCGCCAGCAAGATGGGCGCGACCCGCGCGGTGAATGTGAGCCGCGAGAACCTCGCCGACGTGATGACCGAGCTGCACATGACCGAGGGCTTCGACGTCGGCCTGGAGATGTCGGGCGTGCCGTCCGCCTTCACCGCGATGCTCGAGCACATGAACCACGGCGGCAAGATCGCGCTGCTGGGCATTCCGCCCTCCAACACCGCGATCGACTGGAACCAGGTCATCTTCAAGGGCCTGGAGATCAAGGGCATCTACGGCCGCGAGATGTTCGAGACCTGGTACAAGATGGTCGCGATGCTGCAGAGCGGCCTGGACCTGAGCCCCATCATCACCCACCACTACCCGGTGCAGGACTTCAAGACCGGGTTCGAGACCATGCTCTCGGGCAAGAGCGGCAAGGTGATCCTGGACTGGGACGCGCTGGCGGCCTGATCCTTGCGAGGTGGCAACAAGCAGAATGCCCGGGTACTCCCGGGCTTTCTGCTTTGCGGCGGCGGTTTTCTTCGGGCGCGACGGCGGGCTTGAACCGACCTCGTCGGCGCGCGCTCAAGAAAGCGGATTGCACGCGCTTGTTCTCTTCGCGAACGCCATCCGCCGCCTGCGGGGCTGCAATGCTCAGAGCTCGTCCAGTCGCGCCAGCCAGCGCGCCGCCTGCGCCAGCGTGGCCGCGCGCTCGCCTTCATCCATCTTCGCCCACGCCTTGTAGGGCATGGCCATGCGCGGGTTGCGCGCGAAGCGGGCCTCGTGGCGCAGCAGGAAGTCCCAGTACAGGCTGTTGAAGGGGCAGGCGGGCTTGCCGCTGGCGCCATGGCGGCGCTTGGGGTCGTAGGCGCAGGCCTTGCAGTAGTCCGACTGCTTGCCGATGTAGCTCGCCGCGCCGGCGTAGGGCTTGCTGGCGATCACGCCGCCGTCGGCGAACTGGCTCATGCCGCGGGTGTTGGGCATCTCCACCCACTCGAAGGCGTCGGCGTAGATGCCGAGGTACCAGGCGTCGACCTCGTCCGGGTCGCAGCCGGCGAGCAGGGCGAAGTTGCCGGTGATCATCAGGCGCTGGATGTGGTGGGCGTAGGCGGTGTCGAGCGACTGGCCGATGGCGTGGCGCAGGCAGGCCATCTTCGTCGTGCCGCTCCAGTACCAGGCCGGCAGCGGGCGGTGCGCGTCGAGCGCGTTGATCTGCCCATAGCCCGGCATGCGCGCCCAATACACCCCGCGCACGAACTCGCGCCAGCCCAGGATCTGGCGCACGAAGCCCTCGCAACTCGCCAGCTCGACCTTGCCCGCCTGCCAGGCGGAGACCGCGGCGTCGATGACCTCGCGTGGGTGCAGCAGCTTGACGTTGAGCGCGAACGACAGCCCGGAGTGGAACAGCGTGGTCGAGCGCGTGCTCATCGCGTCCTGGTAGGGGCCGAACCAGGGCAGGGCATGCTCGATGAAGTGCGCCAGGCCGGCGCGCGCCTCGCGGCGAGTGATCGGCCAGCGCACGCGCTCGGCGTGCGGCGCGCCGATGGTCCGCACGCCGGCGGCCACGATCTCGTCCCACAGCGCACGCAGGTCTTGCCCGCCCCACGGCCATTCCGGCGCGGGCGGGTCGCCCGGCCATTTCTCGCGGTTGTGCGCGTCGAAGTTCCACACCCCGCCCACCGGCGCGTCGTCGGCGTCGACCAGCACGCGGTGGCGGCGGCGCATGTCGCGGTAGAAGAACTCCATGCGCGGCACCTTGGCCGCGAAGCGCTGCGCGAGTTCGGCACGCTCGGCCAGGAAGTGCTCGCTGCCGACCACCGCATGCGGCAGGGCCAGCGTCTGCGCGGCTTCGTCCAGCAAGCGCTCCACCCGCCACTCGTCGGCCTCCATGCGCTCGAAGCGCGCCGCGCCGCATTCGGCCGCCACCTGCGCCAGGTTGGCGGCGAAGGCCTGGCGGTTGTCGGCGTCGCCGATCTTCAGGTAGCGCACCCGGTGGCCGGCGGCCTCCAGCGCGGCGGCAAAGGCGCGCATCGCGGCGAAGATCGCCAGCACCTTCTGCGCGTGGTGGCGCACGGTGTCGGTCTCGCTGCGCACCTCCATCAGCAGATAGAGCACGTCGGCGCGCGGGGCGCGGAACCAGGAATGGGCGGCGTTGAGCTGGTCGCCGAGGATGAGGCGGAGGGTGGTCATGCTTGCTCGCTTTCGGAATTAGGGTCTGCGGTCTCAGCCGGCGATGTCGAAGAATGCCTGTGAAATAGCCATGGCATGATGCGGCGTCTGCGCTGCCTGCGAACTATCTCCATGAAAACCATCGGCCTCCTCGGCGGCATGAGCTGGGAATCCACCGTGCCGTATTACCGCCAGATCAACGAAGCCGTAAAGGCCCGGCGCGGCGGCCTGCACTCGGCGAAGATCGTGCTGTACAGCGTCGATTTCGCCGAGATCGAGCGCCTGCAGCATCGAGGCGACTGGGCGGCGGCTGGCGCGCTGCTGGCCGACGCCGCGCGGGCGCTGGAGCGCGCCGGTGCCGACTTCATCGTGCTGTGCACCAACACCATGCACAAGGTGGCGCCTGCCGTCGAGGCCGCGGTGAAGATCCCGCTGCTGCATATCGCCGACCCCACCGCCGCCGCAATCCACCACGCCGGCCTGCACCGCGTCGGCCTGCTCGGCACGCGCTTCACGATGGAGCAGGACTTCTATCGCGGGCGCCTTGCGGGGCAGCACGGCATCGAGGTGCTGATCCCGGAGGCGGACGATCGCGATCGGGTGCATCGGGTGATCTACGAGGAGCTTTGCCTCGGGCGCATCGAGGAGGCCTCGCGCCAGGCTTATCGGGAGGTGATGCGGCGCCTGGTCGAGCGCGGCGTGCAGGGAATCATCCTGGGGTGCACGGAGATTTCGCTGCTGGTCGGGGCGCAGGATGCGAGCGTGGCGCTGTTCGATACCACGCGGATTCATGCGGAGGCCGCGGCAGCGCTGGCGCTGGGATGAGGGGCGTGGTTGAGGCGTCGAGTCGGGGGCTTCGGCCGGGTGGTCGGGTTCCACAACGCAAATGACAGCGGCACCGAGGGCTCGAAGTGCATGAGGCATAATCTGAGACCCTTTCATGTCGCAGCTCGAAGACCCTCACCGATGAGCCTGATCAAGTCCCGAGAACCCTGTCCCGATCATGGCGAGGTTCCCGCACCGCCGATGAGGGCGAGGGCGCTCGCCGCGCTGGAGGGAAACCGAACATGACCAAGATCGATGTGAAGGGTACATCGGTCACCGTCATCTCCGGCGGTACCGACGATTACATCTCGCTTACGGACATTGCCCGCTACAAGAACAGCGACCACACGGATGACCTCATCCGCAACTGGTTGCGTAACCGGAACACGCTGGAGTTCCTCGGTATCTGGGAGCAACTCAACAACCCGGATTTCAATTCCGTCGAATTCGACGGGATTAGGATGCAGGCCGGGCTGAACAGCTTCACCCTGACCCCGAGGCGCTGGATCGAGGCCACAGGCGCCATCGGCATCAACTCCAGGGCCGGCCGATACGGCGGCACCTGCGCCCACAAGGACATCGCCTTCGAGTTCGCCTCCTGGGTGTCGGTCGAGTTCAAGCTCTACCTCATCAAGGAGTTCCTGCGCCTCAAGGAAACCGAGTACCAGCAACTGGGCTGGGACATCCGCCGCAACCTGGCCAGGATCAACTACCGCATCCACACCGACGCCATCAAGGCCAGGCTGATCCCGCCGCAACTGACGCCGCAGCAGACCAACCTCATTTACGCCAGCGAGGCGGACCTGCTGAACATGGCGCTGTTCGGCAAGACCGCGAAGCAGTGGCGCGACGAGAACCCCGGCAGCAAGGGCAACATCCGCGATGAGGCCAACGCTTCGCAACTGGTCTGCCCGGCCAATCTGGAAACGCTGAATGCGCATTTCATCCATCAGGGACTGGCGCAGGGCGATCGGCTGACACTGCTCAACCAGACCGCCATCCAGCAGATGAAGCTGCTGCTCGCGGACCCCGGCACGCGGCGACTGGAAGGGAAGCACCCGTGAACGGAGTGGCTATGGCGGAAGCCAGGAACATCGACTGCACGCAACTTGATCTGAGCCATTAGCCTCCCCCGCCCATGTCCGCCGCTCCCGAACTCGACGTCTTCTCCTGCCCGCTCGACGGCATCCGCCTGGTCGAGGCTTCGGCCGGTACCGGCAAGACCTGGAACATCTGCGGCCTCTACCTGCGCCTGCTGCTCGAGCGCGAACTGCCGGTCGAGTCGCTGCTGGTGGTCACCTTCACCAAGGCGGCGACCGCCGAGCTGTCGGGGCGCATCCGCGAGCGCAT
>QXGG01217380.1_pt1 | contig 10979 bp, 10 predicted proteins | sample 1982491 | NCBI WGS metagenome assembly QXGG01 (sample SAMN09924614, study PRJNA488089) | Wastewater metagenome, whole genome shotgun sequencing project. | isolation source: South African research farm wastewater | place: South Africa: Irene, Agricultural Research Council, Animal Production... | reverse complement strand
GAGTTCATCGTCGCCGGCGTGTGGGGGCTGATCGTCTATATCCTCGCCGACGGCATCGGCGCCATCATGGGCGGCGAGGAAGGCGAAGGCGGCCAGGTGGTCGCCAAGACCGGTTTCGCCGGCTTCATGTACCTGGAACTGCTCGACGCGTCCTTCAGCTTCGACGGCGTCATCGGCGCCTTCGCGCTCACCAACAGCCTGCCGATCATCGCCATCGGCCTCGGCGTCGGCGCCATGTTCGTGCGCTCGTTCACGCTGATGCTGGTCTATCGCGGCACGCTCGAGGCCTACCGCTACCTCGAGCACGGCGCCTTCTGGGCAATCGGCGCGCTGGCGGCGATCATGTTCATCGGCGTGCATGTGCACATCCCCGAGACCATCACCGGCCTGATCGGCGCGGTGCTGATCGCCGCGTCGCTGTGGAGCTCGATCCGCCACAACCGCGCCGCGCTCGCGCACTGAGCGCCGCACGTCCGCCATGCTCGCGCCCGATCAGCTCGCCGCCTTCCTGCTCGCCGCCATCGTCGTCACGGTCTCGCCCGGGCCGGACAACCTGATGGTGCTCGCCATGGGCATGGCAAAGGGCCGCAGCCGCGGCATCGCCTTCGGCCTGGGCTGCGCGCTCGGGTGCCTCGGCCACACCGCGCTGGCGGTGATCGGCGTCAGCGCGCTGATCGCCGCCTCGCCGCTCGCATTCACCGCGATCAGGATCGCGGGTGGGCTGTATCTGCTGTGGCTGGGCATCCAGGCCTTGCGCAGCCGCGGTGGCGCGCAGGTCGGGCGGGCAACGATCGGTGATCCGCCGCTGTCGACGCTGTTCTTCAAAGGCGTGTTCGCCAACGTCATCAACCCGAAAGTCTCGCTCTTCTTCATCGCCTTCCTGCCGCAGTTCGTCATCCCGGCAAACGGCAACGTCAGCCTGCAGCTCGCCCTGCTCGGCCTCGTCTTCACCGTCCAGGGCGCCGTGCTATTCGGCCTGCTCGGCTACTTCGCCGGCACCATCGGCCAGTGGCTCCAGCGCAAGCCGCGAGCCGGAATGTGGCTGGACCGGGTCGCCGGCTCGATCTTCGTCGCCCTGGGACTGCGCCTGATCGTCACGCGCTGAGCGCGTCAAGGGCAAGCTGATCAGCGCCGGCTGAGGCTTCGCGCAATCGGGCTTTCCGGCCATGGTGCGGCGCGACGACGGCGAGGACATCGAAGGCTACCTCTTCCAGTCAGCGCACCTCGGCGAGCACTGGTGGACGCTGGACGACTTCGAGGGCGCGCACTACGTGCGCGTGCTGACCATGGCGACGCTGGAAAGTGGCGAGGTGGTGGAGGCGTAGGTGTATGCGCTGGCGGAGGGGGAAGCGGGAGATGCGAGTGGCGCGGCGTAAGGCTGGATCTCGGCCGGAGTTGCCGGCCAACCTGCGCCGATTGAGCGGCGGCAGTGCTGCCGATAACTGCCGTACGGGCGTCAGTGCCGTCGAACGGCAGGTCACTCGTTCATCGAACTGGTGGTATCGAGCCACTTCTGCCGTTCCGATCGTCGGCAGAGCGATAGCAGCTATCTGCTCATGGCCATCATCCAAGTCGCGAGAATCCGTATGCAATCAAGAAGTCGAGGACGCGCTCTCCACAGCCAAAACTCCTAGTACCATCGGGTATCATTCCTCAGCGCTACCTCCATGGCGGTTCATAAACTTTCCACTGCGCACGGTCAAGGACATGGATTTCGAATACCAAAGCGGCACCGTCGAAATGTACGACGATCGGGCAGGTTATGGTTACGTTACCCCCGATGCTTCACAAGACGCTTCGGAGAGACTCCTCGTGCACCGAAAGTCGCTGAGAAACAATGCGGCACTCCTTCAAGCCGGCGACCGCGTAATTTTCCGAGTCGAGCAAGTACCCCGTGGCAAGCTTGCCACAGATGTCCACCCGGAAGAAGTCGGCACGATAGGAGACGATGGCATCGTCGAACCGTCATCTGGACGAGTAAGCGCGCTGTTTGTTAATCGGAACTTCGGCTTCATTAACGGGAGGAACGAAGAGAGGATTTTCTTTCATTTCTCCCAGCTACCGGCTCCAAATAGTCCGCCGGCAATCGGCACCGAAGTTATCTTTGGCGTGCGCCAGACGGACCGTGGCCCACAGGCGGAAGCGATTTCGTTAGGAGAGGCAAGTAGCGAAATAGGCGCTGCCGATCTGCAGCCTGCTTTCAAATCGACGCAAGTCGATTTCCTGCCACACGCCATCCTTGAAAGAGATGGTAAGCGATTCGATGAGGCCGTCAAGCTCTACGAGCGAGGGATGAAAGAATCACCCAGCGTCCAGCTTATAACAAGCTACGCTGCCATGGAGAAGAATAGGAACCGGCGGAAAGAGGCCATGCGAATCTACGAGCAAGGCCTGCTAATTTTTCCGAGCAATCTCAAGCTTCATGAAGATGCGGGCTTTCTTGCAGCCTCGATTGGTGACGTCAAAACAGCGCTCACTCTCCTCGAACGCGGACTGGAGCTCAGTCGATCCGTAGGACAAGGCAGTGATCGAATCTTCTTACTCGCTATTGCTCGCGTCTATGCAAAGCGCGGACTAGCCGCGGATCTGCAGCGCTGCCTGGAGTACTACAAGCTTGCGGAGCAGGCTTTCGCAACAAGCCGCTTCGGGCGCGCGTCGTTTCCCAAGGAAGATCAGCTGTACATGAATCTCGCCGCAATTCGTTTGCAGCATTACCGTGGGCGGCTTGCGTACGAATTCATTCAGCGATCCGGATTCAAGATTCTTCGAGCTCAGCTTCTCGAGCAAACCACAGTAGGCGCCGACCTAATTGTAGAAATCAAGAGTCCGGAACTCGTGGAGAGTTACGGTATTTCTGGAAATCTGTTGATGCGGTGCTTCTTTAAGTCCGACATTTCGCGAGGCGATGTTGACGAACTTGATGCCGTGATTAAATCCTGGGGAGCTAGCGGCTTAATCGATGAACAGGTGGCATTAGTGCTTGTGTCGTCCTTAACCGAAGGGGTCGAAAGATTATTATTTTCAAGGATTGAAGATAGCCGCCGATCAGTTCCGGCGATTGTGCCAATTACCCAATCGCAAATTGAGACCGAGGACGATCCGGTCGCAGCACTTCGATCAGTACTAGATCGATGGCTTTATCGACGAGATCTATTTGCACAGAATTTTCCCGTATCGGGTCGACGATTCTTCGGGCGCGATAGATCGCTCGCCGAAGTCCGGGACGCAATAGCAAACGGTGCCGCCGCTGGAATCTTCGGACTACGGAAGGTCGGCAAGACGTCGTTGCTGAAGGAAGTCTCGCGCAGGGCAACAGACGCCGGAGATATTGCAATCTATATGGATCTTCTACGGGTTCCAGCAGACGTTACTGACACGCGATGGTTATATTGGAAGCTGGGATCATACCTATTTGAACGCGCAAGTCGGCTTGCGCTAAAGGGGATCCATTGGCGGATTGGTAACAGTTACTCAGACTATTTTGACCTGCCTGCCGACTTTCCCGTTGCGACTGCGTTCGACTCAGATCTTACGCAGGTGCTATCGGCTCTTAGAAGAACAAACATCAGCCCGCGGCCCAAGGTGATTCTGATGCTTGACGAAATCGAGCGACTTATCCCGAACGGTGCTGGCAAGGAAGGGTTCAAGGGGTTTTTTGATTTCTTTAGCTACATCAGGGGTGTCGCTCAAGAATCTGACGACTTTGTTCCGATTATTACCGGGGCAAACGCTGCAATTGCGGAGGTTGCCCAGTTCTCGGGGCGAGATAATCCCATCTTCAACTTCTTTCGCGAGATATATTTACCGTTACTTCGCCCAGACGAGTCAATGTTGATGATCCAAACGCTTGGGCGTGGGATGGGAGTCCGATTTCCGGGAGAGGCCTGCGAGCGGATTTATCGGCTGACTGGTGGGCATCCATTTTTTACCAGGCAATTTTGTAGCTTTATTTGCGAGCGTCACCCCAATCGGCCGTTGACGGTCACTCGTGGAATGGTGGACGGGCTTTCTGAACAGTATCTCGAAGTTGCTAGCCGGGATTTCAGCGAAATTGTCGAGCGGATCGCGCGCGACTATCGCGAAGAGCTTGATGCCTGCGTTTCAATTGCGAGAGCGAGAGAAGGCTTGACTCTCATGGAGTTGACGAATGGCGGAAAAAGAGATGTCAGTATTCGTCACCTCTTGGGATATCAGATTGTTTCGATCAGTGGGGATTCGGTGTTTCTGACAATGGAGCTGCTGAAGACATGGTTGGACCGAGGGGAGGGGCGGATCCATGACTAACAGGGTTCAGATAAGGCCGGGCTCGGCGCAATGTGTCGGGAGGGATCGAATATGCACCGATCTGGTGGATGCGACGCGTAGGACTAACGCGGTATTGCTTTTCGGCGGGCGGCAGGCCGGAAAGACGACGATACTCCTAAAGGTCCGCGACCGCCTTTCTGAGATGGTAGGAAACGTTAGCAAAGTGGGGTATTTGGACGTTCCCGTTTACGTTGACCTGACGCGCCTGCCATATGACGCGACGCCGGCCGCTTTCTTCGATCTCCTAAGTAGAAAAGCTGCGGAAAGCTGCCGATCGCAGATCAGCGGGTTTTCCGTCAGAGATACGCAGTCGACATCGCAGAGTGCGGATTTGCTCGAAGAGTTCATTGGTTCGTTGCGGTCCATCCAACAATGTTGTGGCGAAGTCGAGGTCAGGTTTGTTTTTCTCCTCGATGAGGCGAAGCGGATACTTGGAGATCGATTTCCGCGAGGTTTTCAAGACAACTTGTTTTCCCTCTTGTTTGGCGAGTTCGCCGGCACCGACTACAGCGCATCAATGGTATTCGCGGGGGGGCAGCACCTGTACGCATTCTCAGAGGATGATACTTCGCCAATTGGCAGCCGGGCTCGAAGCCTGTTCGTTTCGAACCTAACTCTGACAGCGATCAAGGATTTGGCGGCGCTCGTATGGCCGGATCTTTGCGAAGAGACGTGTGCGAAGGTTGCGGAGTATATTTGCGAGCGAACAGGTGGGCAGGCTGGGCTAGTGGCGCGATTCATTGAGGAGCTTTCAGGCGCGGATGGCCCTGCGAACGTGATTAACATGCTAGAGTCGGCGGAGAACTCGGTTCTAAATAGCAACAAGGGATTGTTTGAGAACTGGACGCTATCCTTGACGGAAGAATGCCAAGTGGTAGTCGCGGCTCTCATGCACCGCGGCGCAATGCAGCTAACGGAAGTATCGACAGTCTTGCACGACCACGGTTTTTCGAGATTTACAGCGCCGCGTGTAACAGAGGAACTGCAGTATATGGGGATCGCAGTTGCAAAGGAGCGGTTGTTAGAGCCGGCAAACGAGATCTTTTCGACCTACTGGAAGAGCCTTGATGTTCCGATTGTTGAGAGCTCATCGGCTTCGACTGTTTGGGGAAGTATTGAAGAAGCTGAGCTATCGTTGCGGCAACTGATCTCAAGGAAATTGTCGGAAGCGTTTGGATCGCAGTCCGAGAAGATAGTTAGCGAGATCCTGGGTGCAAAGGCTTGGGCCGACATTCAGGACACAATGCAGAAATCAGCTGCAAAGTATCGGCGTTCGCGCGAGCGGGTCGAGCGGGACGTATATTCGTGCATGTACTTCGGGCACTTGAAAACCTTGATCGTAAGTGGGCGAACGTGGCATCTCTATAAGCACATGTTTAGAGATAAGCGTGAGCTTGAAGACATGACAAACGCGATCATGCCGGTTAGAAATGATCGCGCGCACTTTTCAACGGTTCCCTCTAAGGAGTTGGAGCGGTGTCGGATTGCATGTGATGACCTGCTGGTCATTTCAGAGCGAGAGTTGGATGCCATGGGTGACGCTGGTTAGCCGGTGGGATGCGGCCAGACAGGCAGTAATCCTGCGCTTAGCCGGGCGCCCGGTGCGGGTCGATACGATAAGTTCGAGGGGCGGTGGACGTGCCGCTCGACCGTAATGATGAGGGCTGTCCGGCAGGTTTGAGCTGCGTTTCAGCCGCTCACTTAACGTAGGCTAGCCGGCAGCTAAGGCCGACAAGGTGGCACTGGACGCCGGCACACTGGTGCCACTTGTATGTAAGCTGGTGGCCCAGAGCCTTCTCCTGCGGGAACGTAGCCCCGAAGACGAACGGTTCGTGATCATTTCCCTCACGGACGCAGGCCAGGCGCTGCAACAGCAGGCCCACGCCGTGTATGCCCAGGCCGCATGTGCCACGCAGTGCACTCTCGAGCAACGCCAGGCTTTGACGGCCCAGCCCCAGGCGCTGCGTGCGGCGCTGAACCATTCACCGTGAGGAATATGGCGCGCACCGCGTTCCGTGCGGAACAAAGGTCTTTCCCCCCGCAACCCCCAACCACCCAAGGAATTCTCATGAAACTGATGGACTACGGCCTCAAGCCAATCGACTTCCAGAACCCCACTCAAGCCGCGTCCGTCCCATCCTCGCGGCGTGAATTCGTCATGACGTCTCTGGCGTTGGGTTTTGCCCTCGCATCCAAACCGGTGCTGGCCCAGGCCATCGTCACTGACAGCAAGGGCCTGGTTGCTGGCGAGGTCAGCGTGCCGGTGGCCGACGGGAAGATTCCCGCCTACCGGGCCATGCCTGCGGGCCCCGGCAAGTTTCCGGTGATTCTGGTGGTGCAGGAAATCTTTGGCGTGCACGAGCACATCAAGGACATGTGCCGGCGCTATGCCAAGCAGGGCTACTACGCCATTGCGCCGGAGATGTTTGCACGTCAGGGCGACGTGTCGAAGATGATCGACATTCAGACGATTCTGTCGCAGGTGGTCTCCAAAGTGCCCGACGCCCAGGTCTGCGCCGACCTGGACGCCACCCTGGCCTTCGCGCGCGCCAGCGGCAAAACCGACGCCCAGCGCACGGGTTTGGTGGGTTACTGCTGGGGTGGCCGTACGGCATGGGTCTACGCGCGGCACAACAGCAAGCTGAATGCCGCCGTGGCGTATTACGGGTTGCTGGAAGGATTGAAGGCACCCGAACTGCGCCCCGAAGACCCGATCGACTTTGCCGACCAGATCAAGGTGCCGGTGCTGGGGCTATATGCGGGCATCGACGCCTTCGTCAAGCAAGAGACCATTGCCAAGATGCGCGGCCTGATCAACAAAGGCGGAAGCGGCTCGGAGATCATTGTGTTTCCCAACGTCGACCACGGCTTCAACGCAGACTACCGCCCCAGCTACGACAAAGCGGCGGCCACGTACGCCCAGAAGCTGGCCAACGATTGGCTGAAGAAATACAAGGTCTGAGGTCTCGGCCAATGCGGCTGCAAGGGAACCGGGCTAAGGCCTGTTGCAGCCGCACGTCACCGTTGGCTAGAGCGGACATCGACCACCCATCAGCGGCCGAGCGGCAGTTAATCGGCCCGTTGCCGTCTGATACTGATGGAGAGCCCAAGGTCGGCAATGGCCGACGAACCGTCATACGCAGCCAGCAAGAAAGCATAGCCCGCCGGGCATAGGCAAGAAGCACCGCCCCCAGCAGACCGTCCGTCACCGCCTGGTTTATCCCCCGCACCGCTCACGACATTCGTCGTGGGTTCACCTTCCCCGCCCCTTACCCCTCCTCCTCACCCCCATGCGCCATCAAGGACGAATCACCACCTGGAACGACGACAAAGGCTTCGGCTTCATCACGCCCAACGGCGGCGGCGAGCGCGTCTTCCTGCACATCAGCGAGTTCTCCAACCGGCAGCGCCGACCGCAGGGGAGCGAGCTGGTGACCTACGAGTGCATCACCGACAACAAGGGGCGGGCGCAGGCGAAAGGCGTTGCCTTCGTCGGCGAGCGGGCGGTGGCGGCGGCTTCTTCACAGCGCAGTGCGCTGCCGGCGGTTTTTGCGGCTGGCTATCTGGTGTTCGTCGTCGCGATGGTGTTTTACGGCAGGCTGCCGGTGGCAGTGCTCGGGCTCTATGTCGTCGCGAGCGTGGTCGCCTTTCTCGCCTATGGGCACGACAAGTCGGCCGCGGTACGCAACGCCTGGCGGGTGCAGGAGCGCACGCTGCACCTGTTCTCGCTGCTCGGGGGCTGGCCGGGGGCGCTGGCGGCGCAGCGGCTGTTCCGCCACAAGTCCTCGAAGGCTTCGTTCCAGACGACCTACTGGATCACCGTCGCGCTCAACTGCGCGGCGCTCGGCTGGCTGCTGTCGCCGTACGGGGCGCAGACGCTGGAGATGGTGATCGGGGCGATCTGAGCGCGGGCGCCTCCTCGCGCGATCGTGCGCCATCGGGCGTGGCGCGGCGCCGACTCATCGAGGGGCGTCACCGCCCTCGCCTGCCCTCCTCGCACGAATCGCGCCAATTGCAAGCACGAAGGCACCGAACTGGCGGTCGGCGATCATCAGCCCGACCTGTTCGATGCGCGCGCCGCGCAAGGGTGGTGCGTCGGGTACCGCACGACCGCGCCAGCTCGGCTGGAAAGCATCGATCGTCAGCCGCAGCGTCACCCACTGCCCGGCGGGTGGCTCGAACGCGGCCTGGTAATTGACGCCGTCGAAGCCGCGGTCGGTGCGCAGGTTGAGCTTGTAGCGGTGGCCATCGCCGCGCACGAGGAGTTCGATCGCGTCGATGTCCGCGCCCGGCGGCGGTGAAACCGATGCACGCACCGAGGCGAAGCCACCGTTGTTGTCCGGCGAGACCTGCCCGCAGAACACGGCATGGCCGGCCGCATCGAAGCGCAGCGCGCTCCTCGAGACGCCGCCCATGACGCGATCATCGATGGCGGACCAGGCGGCGACCGACTCGGGGTGGTCGAAGAGGAAGAGCGTTTCGGGCATGGCGCGATTATGGCGCCGATGACCAGCAGTGCGATGCACGGCGGAATTCTGATGCGCCGCTAGACGACCGGTCTATTCGCACGTACACTGCCGGCCCCATGACCACCCGCCACACCGACACCCGCCAGCACATCCTGTGCACCGGCAAGCACATCATCGCGGCCAAGGGCTTTTCCAGCGTCGGTCTTGCCGAGCTGCTGCAGGCATCCGAAGTGCCGAAGGGCTCGTTCTATCACTACTTCAAGTCGAAGGAACTCTTCGGCCAGGCGCTGCTCGAGGACTACTTCACCGACTACCTCGCCCAGCTCGACACGCTGCTGCAAACCCCGGGCCTGTCCGGGCGGGACCGTCTGCTACGGTATTTCGAGCAGTGGCGCACGACCCAGGCGGACGATTGCAGCGAGCAGAAATGCCTGGTGGTCAAGCTCAGCGCCGAGGTGTCGGACCTGTCCGAGGCGATGCGACTGACGCTACGCGACGGCACCGAGCATGTGATTGCGCGGCTTGGGCAGTGCATTGCGGACGCGGTTGAGGACGGCTCGCTCGCGGCGGTCGAACCCTTGCCGACGGCGCGCACGCTCTACGCGCTGTGGCTGGGCGCCAGCCTGCTCGCCAAGCTTCACCGCAACGCCGAACCGCTCGAGCAGGCCTGGTCGGCAAGCCTGCGATTGCTGGCCGAGTGAGCACCCACGCGGCGGATGACAGCGTTCCGGTTGGTCGAATCGCCTCAAGCCCTGCCTCAACTTCAACCCTGTCGCGTCCGCCCGCGGTCGCCGCACATTGATCGATCCCCTCTTTCCCAATCCCCCCAAAGGACCAATCCCATGTCAGCCCTCTTCCAGCCCTTCAAGCTCAAGGACGTCACCCTGCGCAACCGCATCGCCGTGCCGCCGATGTGCCAGTACATGGCCACCGACGGCGTGGTCAATGACTGGCACCGCGTGCATTACCCCGCGATCGCGCGCGGCGGCGCCGGCCTGGTCATCGTCGAGGCCACCGCGGTGTCGCCCGAAGGCCGCATCTCGCCCAACTGCACCGGCCTGTGGAACAACGCGCAAGCCGCCGCGCTGGCGCCGATCGCCGCCTCGATCAAGGCCGCGGGCGCGGTGCCCGGCATCCAGATCGGCCACGCCGGCCGCAAGGCCAGCGCCAACCGCCCGTGGGACGGCGACGACCATATCGCGGCCGATGATGCGCGCGGCTGGCCGACGATCTCGCCCTCGGCGACGGCCTTCGGCGCCAACCTGCCCAAGGTGCCGCGCGCGATGACGGTGGAAGACATCGCCCGCGTGCGCGCGGACTTCGTCGCCGCCGCCCGGCGCGCGCTCGAGGCCGGCTTCGAGTGGCTGGAGCTGCACTTCGCCCACGGCTATCTCGCCCAGAGCTTCTTCTCGGTGCACGCCAACCAGCGCGACGACGCCTACGGCGGCAGCTTCGACAACCGCAGCCGCTTCCTGCTCGAGACCCTGCAGGCGGTGCGCAAGGTATGGCCGGAGCACCTGCCGCTGACTGCGCGCTTCGGCGTCCTCGAATACGACGGTCGCGACGAAGAGACGCTGGCCGAATCGATCGAGCTCACCCGCCAGTTCAAGCGCGAGGGCCTCGACCTGCTGAGCGTGAGCGTGGGCTTCTCGACGCCGAGCGCGAACATCCCCTGGGCGCCGGCCTTCCTCGCCCCGATCGCCGAACGCGTGCGTCGCGAAGCGGGACTGCCGGTGGCCTCGGCCTGGGGCATCGACAACCCCGCCACCGCCGACGCCACCGTGCGCGACGGCCAGCTCGACCTGGTGATGGTCGGCCGCGCCCACCTCGCCAACCCGCACTGGCCGATGCAGGCTGCGCGCGCGCTCGGCGTCGAGCGCCCGACCTGGGTGCTGCCCGCGCCGTATGCGCACTGGCTGGAGCGCTATTCGGCGCGCTGATTCAAGCGCTCAGATCAGCGCCCGCGGGACGACAGCGTCTCCGGGCGCTACGCGCAGGGGCGCCTCACTCTTCCGCCATCACCTGCAGCGCCTCGTCGTACCAGGCGATCCAGCCCTGCTCGTACTGGATGCCGGCCTTGAGGATCAGGTGGTGGATGCGACGCCGACGCGTGGGCTCGGCCTCGGGCGCGAAATCGCGCGCCTCGATCGCGCGGTAGGCGCGCAGCTTGACGGCGTGCAGCGCACGGCGGCGCTCGAGTTCGGG
>QXGG01063701.1_pt1 | contig 11000 bp, 11 predicted proteins | sample 1982491 | NCBI WGS metagenome assembly QXGG01 (sample SAMN09924614, study PRJNA488089) | Wastewater metagenome, whole genome shotgun sequencing project. | isolation source: South African research farm wastewater | place: South Africa: Irene, Agricultural Research Council, Animal Production... | reverse complement strand
CCTAATTACTCTTTTTCTACTTGCATAAAGCCAAGTTCTAGAGACGTTTTACGTCCAAAGATCTTAACCATTACCTTAAGTTTCTTCTTTTCTCCATTAACCTCATCAATGATACCACTGAATCCGCTAAAAGGTCCGAAAGTAACTTTCACAGCATCTCCAACAAGATATGGGATATTTAAATCCTCTGAAGCTTCTTGAAGTTCATCCACTGTGCCGAGTATTCGGTTGACTTCTGATTGTCTTAAAGGGGAGGGTTTCTCCATTCCACCTAAAAAACCTATAACATCAGGAGTACTTCTTAATTGATGAGCTACCTCACCTACAAGATTTGCTTCCACCAAGATATAGCCAGGCAAATAACTACGCTCTTTAATGACGCGTTTGCCATTACGAACCTGGGCTACCTTTTCAGTAGGGATCAAAACCTGAGATACATACTCTCCAAGAGAGCTATTTTTCATTTCAGCTTCGATATATTCTTTTATCTTAGCTTCTTTGCCACTGATGGCACGTAAAACATACCACTTATTCTGGTTCTCAGACATTTAAATTCCTTCCTTTAAAATTAACTTGGATAAACAATGTTCTCCATAAATGTTCTAAAACAGAAATCCATACCGCTAACAACTAATGCAATTATTATGGAAGCAGACAATACAACAACTGCACTATTCGCTAGTTCAGAGCGTGATGGCCACGATACTTTATGCACAAGTTCATCGTAGGATTCTTTAATATTTAAGATAATCTTATTCATATGATTATTTATTTTGCACGGGAGGAGAGACTCGAACTCCCGACACCTAGTTTTGGAGACTAGTGCTCTACCAACTGAGCTACACCCGTATAATTTTGTCGATATTCTCAATAACTTAGAGAATATCGACAAAATATGATTATATGTTAGTCAACAATTTTTGTAATCTGACCAGCACCTACAGTACGTCCACCTTCACGGATAGCGAAACGAAGACCTACGTTGATTGCAACTGGATAGATAAGAGTAACATTGATAGTTACGTTATCACCAGGCATTACCATTTCAACTCCTTCTGGAAGAGTAATCTCACCAGTACAGTCCATAGTACGGATGTAGAATTGAGGACGGTATTTGTTATGGAATGGAGTGTGACGTCCACCTTCTTCTTTTTTCAAGATATAAACCTCAGCTTGGAATTTATCATGAGGTTTGATTTGTCCTGGATGACAAAGAACCATACCACGTTTGATATCGTCTTTCTCAATACCACGAAGTAATAGACCTACGTTATCACCTGCTTCACCTCTATCAAGAAGTTTACGGAACATTTCTACTCCAGTAACAACACATTTTCTATCTTCGCCTAGACCAAGTAGTTCAACTTCATCACCAACTTTAACGATACCTGTTTCGATACGTCCAGTAGCAACTGTACCACGACCTGTAATTGAGAATACGTCCTCAACTGGCATCAAGAATGGTTTATCAACATCACGTGGAGGCAATGGAATCCATGTATCAACAGCTTCCATAAGCTCCATGATTTTATCTACCCATTTTTCAACACCTTCGATTGCACCAAGTGCAGAACCTCTAATAATAGGAGTTTCGTCGCCATCGAAGCTATAGAAATCAAGTAGTTCTCTCATTTCCATTTCAACTAGCTCAAGCATTTCTTCGTCTTCAACCATGTCACATTTGTTCATGAACACAACTAGACGAGGAACGTTTACTTGACGAGCTAATAGGATATGCTCACGAGTTTGAGGCATAGGACCATCAGTTGCAGCAACTACAATGATAGCACCGTCCATCTGAGCAGCACCAGTAACCATGTTTTTTACGTAGTCAGCGTGACCTGGACAGTCAACGTGAGCGTAGTGACGGTTAGCAGTTTCATACTCAATATGTGAAGTATTAATTGTAATACCTCTTTCTTTTTCTTCTGGTGCGTTGTCAATTTGATCGTATGATCTTTTTTCACCGAAGCCTTTGTCAGCTAACACACCACTGATAGCAGCTGTCAAAGTAGTCTTACCGTGGTCAACGTGACCAATAGTACCAATGTTTACGTGTGGCTTGGTACGTACGAATTTCTCTTTAGCCATAGCTTTACTTGTTATTTATTTGATTAATAATCAGCACTTACAGTTTCGAAGAGCTGTTGCCGGGATTTGAACCCGGGGCCTCTTCCTTACCAAGGAAGTGCTCTACCCCTGAGCTACAACAGCCACTTTAGAGCGGAAGACGGGACTCAAACCCGCGACCCTCAGCTTGGAAGGCTAATGCTCTATCAACTGAGCTACTTCCGCATTACCTACTCTAATTAGCAGTAAGTGGTGGGCAAAGATGGATTCGAACCACCGTAGGCGTAAGCCAGCAGATTTACAGTCTGCCCCATTTGGCCACTCTGGTATTTGCCCATATTTTTTGAGCCTCTTGTCGGATTCGAACCAACGACCCCGAGATTACAAATCACGTGCTCTGGCCAACTGAGCTAAAGAGGCTTAGGGTAAATTTGCAGCCATTGCTGTATAATGACTCCAACGAAACGGCTGCAAATTTAAATATTAATTTCTTTTCTACAAAATGAATTGCAAATTATTTAGCATCTAGTTTCTCTTTATGTTTTTTAACTTGACGTCGAAGTGCATCAAACACCTCATCAACAGCCTCCTCAAAAGTATCACAAGATTTACTAGCGTATAATTCTGTTCCTGGAACATGAACCCGAATGCCTACGCTCTTATTATTAGCTGGATCTGGATTCAATTTTAAAAACACCTCTACTTTCTGAATTTTATCGTAATATTTTTCTAACTTCTCTGCACCTTCGTTTACGAAATCTAAAAGATGCTTTTTGGCATCAAAACCATCAGATTGAATTCTAATTTCCATCATATTACCTTCATTTTATGCTCTTGGATGAGCTTGTTTATAAACTTTTTTCAGTTCTTTAAAAGTTGTATGTGTGTACACTTCAGTCGCTGAAAGACTTGAATGCCCTAATATCTCTTTTATCACCTGCAAGTCAGCACCATTATTCAACATATTTGTAGCAAAACTATGTCGCAAAACGTGTGGACTACATTTGACTAAAGTTGATATTGCCGCTAGATTATGTTTTACAATATTGTAAACCAAGTTCGGATAGACTCCAGAACCATCAGCTTTAACAAAAAAAGCACTAGACGACTGCCCCTTAATCTCATTACGTAGGATTCTATAATCAAGTATCCCTTGAGATAAGGTTTTCCCAAAAGGTATAATCCTTTCTTTATTACCCTTACCAAGAACTTTAATTTGCATCGCTTTTACATCTACATCTTTGTCATTTAGCCCAACTAATTCAGCCAAACGAATCCCCGTAGAGTAAAACATTTCAATTATCAGTTTATCTCTTACGCCCTCAAAATCTGAAGCAAAAAACCCTCCATCCAGCAATCTATCCATATCATTTGCACGGACGAACTGTGGAAGTTTTTGTTCATTTTTCGGACCTTCGATTAAACCCAATCGATCGGATGTTATAAAGTTCTCCCTCAATAAAAAACGAGAAAAAACACGCAGTGAACTCAGCTTTCTGTTTACCGAAGTAGAAGCATAACCCCTATCCATAAGGGAAACCATCCATCTTCTAACAGCACCAACATTCAGATCATTCAAAGAACAAGACTTGCGAGTTAAACAAATATTCTCAGAGAACTGTTCAATATCCTTACGGTATGCTTGTATAGTTTTCGGAGAGTAGTTACGTTCGTAAAGCAAGTAATCAACAAAGTTATCTAGGTATATCATCGCTATTATAACTTGATAATAACGAATATAGAAAAAAAGAATTTAACTCTCTCAATATATTAGAGAATTATTACTGATTAATCTTCTTGCTCTTTTAGTTTTTGAACGTAAACAGCACGCTCTTTTTTAAATCTTCTTACAACAGAAGGTTTGTCAAATTGCTGTCTTCTTCTTAGTTCTTTTACGATACCAGTTCTTTCAAACTTTCTTTTGAATTTCTTTAAAGCTCTCTCGATGTTTTCGCCTTCTTTTACAGGTACTACAATCATTTTTTATGTTTTAAATTTAACAATGAATTAATAAAATACTAAATTTATTTCAGTCTGCGAAATTACTCATTGTTTCTTTATCCACAAAACTTTCAGTCTTTTTTCCAGTATATTAATACGATATAACAGATTAAGCCCTATAATTTTCTTAATTTTGTTAGAAACAAGTATTATATATTAGCTATGGGAAATCAAATATGCAATAGATTGACAAGTTTACGCACACTAATGCTGGATAAGAACATCAAAGGTATCATAATTCCAAGCAGTGACGCACACATGAGCGAATATCTTGCAACACATTGGAAAGTTCGTGAATGGTTCAGTGGATTTACTGGTTCATCTGGAACCTTAGTTGTCACACTTGATAAAGCAGGGCTTTGGACAGACTCCAGATACTTCATCCAAGCAGACAGAGAACTTCAAGGCTCAGGGATCACCTTATACAAAGAAGGTTTAAACACTACACCTACTATCTCAGAGTTCTTACAAAACAGCTTATCTTCAGGAGATACTATATCAATATATGGAGAAATTATTTCAGTACAGGCTCTAGACCAATGGAGGGCTCAACTCTATAACTTTGCAATAAACACTTCAGACGATCTCTTCACCTCTACTTGGATAGATCGGCCCAAATTACCCAATTCTCCTTGTTATTCCTATGATGATAAATATGCTGGTGAATCGGTAAAGAGCAAACTAAGACGAATACGAGAAGTTCTACCTCAAAATACAGCACTTTTGGTCAGTGCATTGGATGAAATAGCTTGGACACTTAATATCCGAGGCAATGAAATTCAAAACAATCCTGTTGTTATTTCTTACCTATTAATCGATCAAAATCAATGCCAATTATTTATCGATTCGGCTAAGATTAATACCGAGGTAGCCAAGCATTTAAATGACAACAACATTTCAACACTCAAATATTCCGAGTTATTTAACACCCTAACAACATTAAGAGTCAACAGCTTGCAATTTGATCCTAAAACGACCAATGCTAAAGCAGAACTTTCGATTAACCCTAAAACCTATAAAAAACCAACTGAATCTCCTATCCCACTATTCAAAGCAATCCGAAACGAAGTTGAAATCAAGAATTTAAAATCAGCCATGGTCAAAGATGGTATAGCCTTGGTGAAATTCTTGATCTGGCTTGAAGAGAATATTAGCAGCGAAAAGGTTACGGAAATTGCTATTTCGGACAAACTCTACGAGCTTCGAGCCAAGCAACCTTTATTTAAAGGCGAAAGCTTCGACACCATAGCTGGGTACAAAGCGCATGGGGCAATTGTACACTACAAAGCAACCCCAGAAACAAATGCTACGCTCAAACCCAAAGGTTTCCTTTTGGTTGACTCAGGCGCACAGTATCTCGATGGCACAACAGATATAACTCGAACTATAGCTTTGGGGCAATTAACTGACGAAGAAAAAGAAGACTACACCGCTGTGTTAAGAGGAAATATCAATCTATCGAGAGCCATATTTCCAGAGGGTACTCGAGGCAGTCAGCTCGACATCTTAGCGCGTCTTCCACTTTGGGAGATGAAGAAGAACTTCCTCCACGGAACAGGTCACGGTGTGGGTCATTTTATGTGTGTCCACGAAGGACCACAAAGCATTCGCATGAACGAAAACTCAACTACTATGCATTTAGGCATGCTTACCTCAAATGAACCAGGGGTATATATAGAGAATAGTCATGGTATACGAATTGAGAACTTGTTACTAGTGAGCTCAGCTGGCGAAGGGTTGTTTACAGATTACTATAAGTTCGATACCGTAACGCTATGCCCTATCTGCACGAAAGGCATCCTAAAAAACAGACTTTCAGCAGAAGAAATATCGTGGCTGAATGCGTATCATGAAAATGTATATATTAAATTAGCCCCACATTTAACAAGTAAAGAACAAGAGTGGCTTAAACAAGCTACAGCTAAAATCTAACAAAATAATGGCTTTAATAAAATCAGTAAGAGGATTTACTCCTGTGTGGGGTAAAGATTGTTTCCTTGCAGAAAATGCAACATTAATTGGCGACCTTGTCTTGGGTGACGAATGCAGTGTATGGTTCAATGCCGTACTACGAGGCGATGTAAACACCATCAAAATAGGAAATAGAGTAAACATACAAGACGGAAGTGTGTTACATACGCTATACGAAAAATCCACAATTCATATAGGTAATGATGTAACCATAGGGCATAACGCTATTGTACATGGTGCAGACATCGACGATGGAGCACTAATCGGAATGGGTGCAACACTGCTCGATTACGTTCATGTGGGCAAAGGAGCAATTGTGGCTGCCAATGCCTTAGTCTTAAGCAATACAAAAATTGAGCCTTACACTCTTTGGGCAGGCGTACCAGCAAAATTTGTAAAGAAGATTGACCCAGCTCAAACTCAAGAGCTCAACAAAAAGATAGCTTCACAATATCCAATGTATGCTTCATGGTTTAGTCAAGACGAGGATAACCAAGATAATAAAGAAGTTACAGATAGTGAAAAATAACAAAACAAGTGAACTTAACTTGTTTTATTTACGTTATTTCGTGTTCTAAACACGTAAAAGAAGTAATGAAAAATATAGCTACACTATTATCAGGAGGTGTCGACAGCTCAGTTGTCGTACACCTCCTTTGTGAACAAGGGTATAAGCCCGATTTGTTTTACATCAAAATCGGCATGGACAACGAAGATATGGGTTGTTCGGCTGAAGAGGATATTGAGTTAGCCCAAGCTACTGCTCACAAGTATGGGCTTCCCCTAGAAGTGATTGATTTGCAGAAAGAGTATTGGGACAGTGTAGTACAATATACCATCGACAAGGTAAGTAAAGGGTACACCCCCAACCCCGATGTAATGTGTAATAAGCTCGTCAAATTTGGATGCTTCGAAGACAAAGTCGGTCATAACTATGATTTTACCGCAACTGGGCACTACGCTACACGTATCGAAGAGGATGGAGAAGTTTGGCTTGGTACAGCTAAAGATCCATTAAAAGACCAAACAGACTTCCTTGCACAAATCAGTAAACTACAGGTTTCAAAACTCCTTTTTCCTCTTGGAGGCTATGTCAAAGACGAGGTAAGACAAATCGCACTAAAGGCAAAACTACCTAGTGCCTATCGCAAAGACAGTCAGGGAATTTGCTTTCTTGGTAAGATCGACTATAATAGCTTTGTTAAACGCTTTTTGGGTGAAAAAGAAGGAGCAATCGTAGAGCTTGAAACTGGCAAAATACTTGGTAAGCATCAAGGATTCTGGTTTCATACCATCGGCCAACGAAAAGGCTTAGGCCTCGCTGGAGGTCCCTGGTATGTAGTTAGCAAAGACATCGACCAAAACATTGTGTATGTGTCTAAGGGATACGATACCCAGACCCAATACGGCACAGACTTCTATATGGATGATTTTAACTTTATCACGCTTAACCCTTGGAAAAACCCAGGCAAAGACAGAACTGAGGTGAAATTTAAAATTAGACATACCCCAGAGTTCACAACAGGGCACCTAACTAAAAAAGAGGGAAGATATCACCTTGAATCTACTGAAAAGCTTCAAGGTATAGCTCCTGGCCAATTCGGAGTTATCTACGACAAAGATGCTCGCATCTGCTATGGCAGTGGAGAGATAGCATTCTAAAAGTATAGAAAAACATCAAGTAGCAAATACTCTTTTAAATAAGTTGTAAAGTACTACGTTGTACTTTACAACTTATTTAAATGAAATCTCCACTAGGTGAAATCATAAAAGGGCTATACTTGAAATTAAATTTTATTAAGATATAAAGAAATGCTTTTGTCAAATTAATCTATGAAAACAAAAGTATATTTACTTATAGTTGTAACATTATCAATGTTTTCTACTTCTATGCTTGGCCAAGTAGTCAAACATCCCAGACTTTTATCCTTTGAGAAAAAACAATCATTAGAATTGATTTCTGCAAATAAATCAAAGGTCTCTATAAGTGATGCTCATTATAAAGATGGCCTAAAATCACTTAAGTGGGAGTTTAAACCTAATGCAGAACTTTCTATTTTAAAGGATTTAAATTTTGAACCCAAAGATTCGACCGGTACGGATACTTATCTGTCTTCATTCGTCGTTTGGGTTTATAATGAATCACCTATAGATGATCAAATTGTATTTAAGTTTTTTAAAGATGATAAACTTTGTTCTTCATTTCCTATGAAACTTAACTTTCGAGGATGGCGATCAGCTTATTTATCTTATGAGCGTGATATGGAAGGAATCCCTGAGGTTGGAATGAACTGTATTAAGGTTAATGCCCCCGATTCCAGTGGAACCCTTTATTTTGATATGTTATTGACTGCAGCTTTGGTGGATCATCGCCATCACACTCCGGATATTCAACTTCCCTTTGTCAATGCATCGAGTAGCAATCATTGGTTGGCTCTTTATAGCACATCACTAATTCAGCCAGATTTACCTCTCCAAAATTCGGTTAGTATAGCGCAAAAAGAAGAAATATTTGAAATTGAAAATAGGCTGAGACAGCTGCTCTATACTTCATCTAAGTTGACAAATAAACAGCTACATAAACTTAGAGAATCTTATGCTTGGTATGAGATTACTCGTAAGAATGATAGAGTCAAGGGTAGGCCCTTATTTTATGTTCGTGCATCAGAAGCATTTGAACGTTTGTTTCCTGGCACGTGGAATGCAAATTTATATGTTGATCAGGGTATAGAATTACGCGAGTATTTTAATCTTATGTCCGATATAGCGATTGCCTATTTGAATGCCGAGAATCCGATTGATAAAAAAGAGCTCCGTCTAATGTTTATCAATATGTATGATCATGCGGCTGATCAAGGTGTTGCTTATGGTAGCGCTATGGGAATATTTACTCATTTCGGTTATAGTTTTCGCAAGTTCTTTACATCTTATTTTTTAATGAAAGATGTTTTGGCAGAAGAGGGAAGGCTAGAGGATGCCAGTAAAGCTCTTCTTTGGTATAGTATGGCTAATGAAGTGTTTACTGTTCCCCTTGACCCAGGTATGGATATTGATACTTTTAATACCTTGGCTGTAGGTAGAATATCCAGTATTCTTGCTATGCCTGAAGGCCCAGAGAAAGTTCGATATTTGAAATCTTATAGCCGTTGGATTAATAATGGATGTTTGCCTGCTAAGGGGCTAGATGACTCGTTTAAATCTGATGGCTCAGTATATCATCACAAAATCATTACCCAGCCTATGGTGTGGGAGGGTTAACAGGTGCTACAGATGTCATTTATCTTTTAAATAATACGGATTTTGCAGTTTCTCAGGTTGGTCATCAGGCAGTCAAGAAAGCATTGTTAACGATGCGTTTTTATTGTAATCAATTGACCTACCCTTTAGCTATGTCGGGACGTCACCCTAATGGTAAAGGGCAATTAGACCCTGCTCAGTTTGCTCGTCTTGCCTTGGCAGGTTCTCCAGATCGAAGTGAACGTATAGACTTAGAACTTGCCTCAGCTTATTTACGACTAGTTGATCTAGGACACTCCTATGGTGTATTCCTAGAAAATAAGCCCAATCATAAATGTTTCGTAGCAGAATTTACTTCGAGTGGATTTTTGAAAGAACAAACTCCAAACGGGACAATAACAATGCCTTATGGCACTTCTTTGATTCACCGAGTAGCTGATTGGTCGGCTGTTATTCGTGGTCATTCTCGCTATTTGTGGGCTGCAGAGCATTATAGGGGAGCAAACCTATATGGAAGGTATTTAGCACATGGGGGCTTGCAGATAGAACTAGGTGGACCAAAAACGTGGGTTGAACAAGGTTTTGATTGGGCCAGAGTACCTGGTACTACTGCCTTAAGGCTTCCTGTTGATTCTCTAAAGGCAAAAGTTCTTAATGTTGATAAATTCTCAGGCTTCGAAGAAATGCTATACTCAGACGAAGCTTATGCGGGAGGGTTAACTGATGGGAAGAATGGAGTGTTTGCTATGAAACTTCATGAACATGATAAGTATAATGGTAGTCTAAGAGCGCGTAAGTCTTATCATTTATTCGGTAATAGAATAGTTGCTATAGGGACTGGTATTGAGAATAATAGCAGTGCTTATTGTACAGAGACCACCTTGTTTCAGTTGCCTGTTTTGACAAAAGAATATGAAGAGTATTGGATGAAATATCAGAGTAATAGTAAATTATGGGTTGACCATTTAGGCACAGCTTATTTTATCCCCCACGATGTAGCCAAGCTATCTTTTGAAAATAATGAAAAGCAATATTCTAAGTTCCAAAATACAGGAGTAGAAAATCAAGGACATTGGGTGAGTTTAGTACTCAATCATGGGAAAACACCTAAAGCTGAATCTTATGAGTATCTTATCATTCCTTATTTTAGAGAGTCGAATCTGAGTGTTGATCAACCAATTTATGAAGTACTTCAAAAGGATACTCAGGCACATATAGTTCACGACATTGTATCAAAGACAACCTCTTATGCAGTCTTTGAAAAACTTATTGATTTTAATTCTGGGATTATTCAATCAGTTGATACTGCTAGTTTATTGATGGTATCTGATTTTGGTAATAGACAGCAGCTTACTGTAGCTAATCCTGATTTGGCTCTATATAGAGGTCCGTCAGATGACATTTATGATGAGCAAGGTAAGAGGGTTGAACGTAGCATCTATTCTCGACCTTGGATCGGTAATAAGAGTAAAGATATCTTTATGGAGGTTACCCTGTTGGGCGCTTGGAGTTTTGAGGAGGATGCTAATGTTATGTTATTAGTGCGTGATAGCAAGCATACTGTTCTTAGGTTTAAGTGTTCGGAGACACCCTCTCATAAAGTGTGTAAGTTAAAATGATGGGCTTGGGTAACAACTTTACCTGAGCCGTTGTTTTATAATAAAAAACTTAGACATGTATGAAAACAGAAGATTTAATCCCCGATGAGTTCTTTAAACAGT
>QXGG01016631.1_pt1 | contig 11003 bp, 6 predicted proteins | sample 1982491 | NCBI WGS metagenome assembly QXGG01 (sample SAMN09924614, study PRJNA488089) | Wastewater metagenome, whole genome shotgun sequencing project. | isolation source: South African research farm wastewater | place: South Africa: Irene, Agricultural Research Council, Animal Production Institute... | reverse complement strand
TAAAGCTCTTTAGCATTTAATTATTTTGAAATTGAAGAATTTAAATTGCTGTCTTATTCAGCATAAAATGATTGAACATAGATCGCTGAAACACTATTGAAAATAGAACAAAATCAGTTACTTATATTTCAAAAGTCTTTTTTTTGAATGACAATTTTAATTATCTGTTGAAATGCTTCTGCCTCAAGCTGTAATAAGTATATTCCATCAGAGATTTCCGGCACTGAAACATCAAATGGGGCAGCCGGTAGTAATTCAAGCGTTTTTGGCGTTTGCCAAACAACTTTCCCTGCCAAGTTCATCAAACTCATTTTTAAATCTACAAATGGCTGTTCGCTTTGCACTCGAAAACTACCGTTGCTCGGATTGGGAACGATGGTGATCTGATGCCTTAAGTCGTTTTCATTTAAGCCAATATAACAATCATCACGAACGGTGAAAAGAATGCTGTCGGCAGTTGAACATCCGCCGCTTACACCTATCACGGTGATTTTTCGGCTTGTCCCGGGCAGATATGAGGCAGCGTTGATTTCCACTTGTCGCGACTGATGGCCGGTGGACCAATAATAGATATCAAATCCTGCGCCGGCATCCAAAAGCACTGTTTCCTTAGGACAAACCGCTGTGTCCGGCCCCAATTCGATGCGTTGATTAAAAGCAATCACACGGGTTGAGGCTGAATCCAATCCAGCACAACCTTGAGCGTTGGTAATTTCGTAATAGAGTGTATGAATTCCGGCTCCGGCAACCGATGGAACAAAAGTGTTGTCCACCAGTTCGACTCCCGAAAAGACACCTCCGGCTGGAGTGCCGATCACTAACGATGGAGCATCATTTTCGCAATAAACAGGCAATAGTCCACTCAAGATGGCTTGTGGAGCAGGCAACACATTGATGGTGATTGAAGCCTCATCAGTACATCCGAAAATTGAAAAACCTTCAACTGTATAGGTCGTGTTGGTAAGGGGTTTCACGATAATTTGCGTTGAAGTTGAATTGTTTTCCCAAAGGTAAGTTGCAGCTCCTGAGGCGGTTAAAACTGCCGAGCTCCCGCTGCAAACCGGGTTGGTGGTGGCTTGTAGGGTAACCTCCGGCAACGGATGAACGGTAACCAAAACTGAATCGCGATTGGTGCAAAATGCCGGACCGGGACCTGTTATCGTGGCAAAATAGTAGGATGTGGCGGAAGGTGAAACTTCTACCGAATAGGATGATGCAATGGTTTGGTTGTTGTACGTCCAAACGCACGACTGGCCTCCTGACGCAAGCAATGTAACCGATTCGCCTGCGCAGATGGCCACATCATTGCTGACGGTCATGGTTGGTTTTGGGCTCACGACGATATAAATTTCTTTTTCAACAAAACAACCCAAAGCGGTGAGGGCTTTCACTGTGATAGTGCTGCTTTGGTCGAGGGTGAAGTTGCGGGTGATGCTCGTTTGTCCGTTGGTGGGAACGGTGATGGTTTCGTTAAAAATGAGTGTAACTACCGATACAGCAGGGTCTATTTCAACATGTATGCCTACTGCTGTTCCTGCACAAACGGTACTGCTTCCTCCTTCTATAGAAAGAGTGAAATCAGGCAAAGAATATGCCGTAACAAAAGCAGTATCAGTGGCTTTGCAGCCATACCCGTTGGTGGCTTTTAGCCAGCAGGCTGTGGTTCCGGCTTGCTCGGGAGTGAACTGTAAGCTGGTCATTCCTGTGCTTCCATTCCACCATTCATAGGTCTCAGCAAACTGAACAGCGCCATTAAGGGTGACGCTTTCTCCTATACAAATATCAGCAAATGAAGGTGTTACATTCACTACCGGAATATCCCAAACATGAACAATTAATGAGTCGCTTGCAACGCAACCATTTTCGGTGGTGATAAACAGTTTCACCGTTGCGGTATCGCTAAGGATCAATTGAAACGAAGACCCGCTTGCCGGTTGTTCAACTCCATCAACCATCCAAGCATATAAATAATTTGGATTTTCAGGACCACTGAGGTTAATGGTATCGCCGGGGCATCCGAAAACATCTTCGCCCAACTCAAAAACTACCAAAGGTAAAACGCTCACTGTTACTGTGTCTTGTGCAACGCAACCATTTGCATCGGTAACTTTTACCCAAACATCTGCAGTGGCGGGAGGGCAAAAAACAATACTTGCGGTCGTTTCGCCTGTGCTCCAAAGGTAGGTGCTGCCTGCTGCTTCTTCAACTTCAAAGTTGGCGCATTGTCCTGCGCAAATCTCAATATCTTCACCCAAATCCACCTCGCAAGTGGAACAAAACCCTGGTTCATATTCAATGCCTTGCAGATTGCACAAGCGGTTTTTTAATTCCGAAAAATCAGGCCCTTTTGGCAACATCAACGCATAATCCATTGCCACCAAAGCATTGTATTCAGTGGGATTGGCCTCGGCCAAAGATACATAGTTTTCAGCCAATTGAAGCAAATCATCTACAACTCCTCCCTGCCAACGGAGGTTGATCAAAGCTTTGTTCTGTCCCACACCGTTGTGTGTGTTACCACTTCCACCGATGATGTTAATGGAAGAAATTATAGCGTCACTTTCAACCACAAGGCTCAAAGCGTAGTGTCTTAAATCAACTGGTAAATCTCCTGTTAATGTTACTATGGCAGTGTTGCCGGTAAGGGCGTAATTGATGGTAGTCAATTGTCGAACAATTTGATAATCAATTATTTCTTCCTCAGTTGTCATCCAAATGTTATCGCTGCCATTTTTGCCGTAAGTAGTAGCAATGTAGTTAAAGTCGGCAAGAAATGAGGCTTGCGGGTAATCTTCAACAATGCGATGCGTAAAAATAGGCATCCATAAATGTTTTCCGGTGGTGGCAGCCGTGGCAAATTGATCGGCCATCTGCTGCACATTTACAGTTTCGCCTAATGTTCGGTTCAGCTCAAGGGGTTGATTCCAGTTGTTGAGTGTGCCAACATCCAAACCGATTTCGGGTATTATTCCCGAAGCTCCCATCCTCAACGATGACCGGTAACCTTCTGCAAAAGCAACATCTGTGTAAGGTGTGGCACCATTGGGGTTGACAAATATTCTGGTTTTTACACCCGATGGGGTTACATTCAATAATCTCCGCCGGATAAAACTCTCGTTGCGACGGATGGAGTATTTCATGTATTCGGGCTCGACGAACGCATCAGAAGTAAATCCATGATTATTCACACTGCAGCCGTTTTCGTACATTACCGACAATTGTGGCCAAGTGACTGCGCCATAACCATTTCCCGGCTGGTGCATATCGGTATTATTATACCCGCTGTAAGAAAAAACCGAACTGCTAAGTTTAAATGAGATGTCATTGCCGCAGCCATCGGTGTAAAATAAGCCTGGATAATTGGTTCCAGACGAATTAATGCCGGTAAAAAAAGAAAATCCGAGTGTGAAAACATCCTCAAAACCATCATCAGTATGAAAACTAAGCGCAAAATCTTTGTTGTAACGCAGTATGGCCTTACTGACATTTAGCGTAGTAGGGGTGTCAACAAAATTTATCATCACATATTGCACGCCGGGATTGTTGGCCTTGTTTTGCGCTTGTGCGGAGGCAATCATCAAAAATGAAAATAAAGTTCCCGTGATGAGGGCTAAAAAAGTAGAAATATTCTTGGGATTCATGATAAAAGTCTTAATATTTCTCATAAGGCGCATATTGCAATGGCCTAAGAGGTGCTGTCTTAATGACACGTTTTTTCTTTGCCTTCTTCTTCGCTTTTTCTTTGATTTTCTTTTCTTTCAGCTTTTCCTCACTTGGTTTTTCGCGAATATCAATGCGATGCCGTTGTCCCGATCTGCCTTTCACAGTTCGGCTGTTGTCGTGTTGGCGTGTAAAAGCGATGCTTATTTCGTGCGAATTGCCTGCAAAACGGTGAATGCCTCCCACGCCGGCTTCAAAGGTGTAGTGCAGCAGTAAACCGTTGAGTACTCGGCCTCCGAGGCTGAAACCAAAGAGGGAGGTGTTACGATACAGCACGCCCATCCAAAGTTGTTTGTTATAAACCAACATGGCTGATACATCCATAATCATGGGTTGATTCACTGTTTTTCTGAACAGCATACTGGGTTGAATTTCCCAATATTGATGAATGTCGTAGCGGTTGACAACATATAAATCATAGGCCCTTTCAAAGGTAAAATCGCCTGTACTTAACTCGCTGTAAGCATTTTTAGTGCGGAACATCACCGGCATCCCAAAAGCAACATGCAAATTGCGATGGTTGTAAACTAAACCAAACGATGAATTGAAGCTGGAGTTGAACAGGCGGTCAAGGTTGCGCAATACAGGATCATCCAAATCAACATTGGCTTGGTCGAGCCTGATGACACCTTGATAAAATTGCCCGGCCAAACCGAAGCTGAGGTATTGTTCGTAGCCCACTTCGAGCCGATAGGTATAGCTCAAACCGGCTTTTAGACGGTAAAAAATATCTGCAAAATCGGTATAAACTTCGCCGCCTAAGTACATATTTCTGACAATTGGAACATGTCCGTTGATACGAAAAGTTTGTGGGCTGCCTTCAATAGCTGACCAATCGTTTCGAAAATTCATAAACAGCTCTGAACGATTGAAGGAGCCAGCAAAAGCGGGGTTCAACGAGTAAGGATTCACGAGATAATGCGACGAAATAGGAAACTGCTGCCCTGTGACACATTGGCCCGAAACTATCAGAAGCAAGAAGATGGCAAGTCGAAGTATTTTCATTATCGGAGAATGCTTAAGGGTCCTTTGAGTACTGCACCGTTTTTGGCCTCAATAATATAATAATAAGTGCCTTCGGGCAAGGGGTTGCCTTGAATTGAGTAGGCGTTCCAGTCGTTTTTATAATCATTGCTTTGATACACCAATGCGCCTGCACGGGTGTAAACCGCAACTTTCGCCGGTGCCAAAATGGCCAAATCTTTTATAATCCAAAAGTCGTTGTAACCATCGCCATTGGGGGTCATCAGGTTCATAATGCCGCTGATGCTGGGGTTAGAACCTCCTCCTTTTTCTTCGATGGTGAAATGCCTGCGCGATTGGCAACCCCCTAAATAAACATCAACATAAAAAGTTCCTGAGTTGATAACCCTAAACGTGGGCGTGGGAATGGTTCCCATCCAAAAAAGACTGTCATATGGCTGTTCTACTTTGTATGTCAAACTACTTCCGCTGTTCATAGTATTCACTTGACCTTCAAGTACAATGGTTCCATCTTCCAAACGTAAATCAATGATCGGAGCTGCGCTGATGACCACATCCGCTTGGGCGGTATCGCTACATCCGTAGGAACTGGTGACGATGAGCGACATTTTATATACACCCACCTGATCATACTGATAGGTAAACGACTGATCACCAAAAGCATTGCCATCGCCCACTAACCATTCCCATGATTCAATTGCTCCGGTGTTTACAACCGATTGATCGGTAAAAATAGTAGGTTGTCCAACACAAAAAGATTCAATTAAAAAGGCGGCCTGAGGAAAATCTGCCACCACTACCGAATTGTATTTGGTGTGTATGGCGCCGCTAAGGGTTTTCACCCTCAGTCCGATAAGGTTTTCACCGGTCTGATTGATAAGCAGTTGCAAAGTGTCGCCTGTTCCATCGGTAAAAGTTCCATCACCTGTAATGTCCCACTCTTTCACTAAAATAGAATCGTCGCTTACAATTTGAGCAACCAAAAGTGTGGTATCGCCCAAGCAAACGGTATTAAAACTAAAATCAACAGTTGTGGTATAAATTACTTCAATTTCTGAGGTTGCCCGTTGGCTACAGCCATTCACATCGGTGCCATCAACCCAATAATTTGTTGATTGACGTGGCATAACACTGATGCTTTGTGTGGTGCTGCCCTGCGACCAAAGGTAGGTGGTTGCACCCGTTGCGCTGAGTTCTACTGTTGTACCCGGCGCAATAATGGCTTGAGCCGGAAACACTTGCACATCGGGCAAGGGCAATACACCTATAAATATAGTGTCGGAAACTACAATACCGTTGGTGGTGGCCTTGGCCCAAACTTCAATTGATTCTTCAGGTATGAGTGTGATACTGCGTGAGTTAGCTCCGGTGCTCCATTGGTAGCTATCTGCCACGGGTGCAGTAAGCCGAAGGGTGTCGCCAAGGCATAAGGTAGTGTCAGCACCTAAAAACTGCAGGTTGCGACAAAAGCCCGGCTCGTAGGTGATGCCATTTAAGGCACAAAGCCTGTCGCGGAGTGCTTCTTTGTCATCGCTATCGGGGAGCATCAGTACATAATCCATTGCAATAAGTGCTTTAGCTGCAACGGGTTGGGTTTCGGCAGCAACCACCGCGTTGGTTGCGCGCACTAAAGGATCACCAACCACACGGCCATCCCACTTGAGGTTGAGAAGAGCTTTGTTTTGGTTGCTAAGGTAGGTGCTAAGTTGGTTAGGCTCTTGCACCACCATGTTTACGATGTTTGAAGAGCCTTCAACAGTCAGCGTAACAGCATAGTACCTAAAGTTTTCAGGAATATTTTGTCCCGAAAGGGTGATGGTCAAAACGTTTTCATTCAACTCGCTGTTTACAGTGATGAGTTCTTTGAGACGAAGATATTCAAACACTTCTGATGAAGAAGCCGACCATATGTTGTTGGCACCATCGCGTCCATAGGCTGCTGCAATTTGATTCATCTGGCTTTTAAACTGATCAAAACTGATGTCGGGAACATTAAATCCATGATTGTAAAATGTGGCGATATAATGGTTGTCAGCGTCGCACTGGTTAGCGATGGTTTGCACTTGTTGAAAAAAATTGCCTGTAATGCTGGCTCTTGAAATTTCAATACCTTGGATGCTAGGCAAATCTTCAACGCGTGCCGGATTTTCAATGGCAGTTATTCCTTGGTGATACACTGCTAAATGCTTCTGCTTGGCAAAAGGAATTTGGGCAGCCACATTGTTCGGTACCACGTAAACATTCATGTCATAACCTCCGGGAATGGTTCCACTCAGGGTTTTGCGTTTGGTGTAACTGCTGTTTCGGTTCACCTCAAGTTCCGGATCGTCCTGGTTTGGCGGATTGGTAAGACCATGATTGACAATTCCAAACTCACCGGCCCACAAGTTGATGAGGTTGTCCCAATGCAGAAATCCGGGGATATAATTGTGGACATCAAGCCCCAATCCATTGAAGGAATAATGTGAGGTTTCCATCTTAAAAGGCTGGTTGTTTTGCGGGTTGCCTTCGGTGTAAAACAGTCCGCTGTTTCCATTTTGTCCTTTAAAATAGGGCATCACCTGATCGTGAATGGCCGGTTGGCCATCGTCCATCTGTAAAATCAATGCAAAATCTTTGTTGTATTTTAAAGGTGTTTTTACAACCACAGGCGGAGTTGTAGGAGGTTCGACAAAGGTAATGGTTACCGTAAAATCTTCAACAGCACCTCCCTGTTTCTGCTGGCCGTGAGCTATAAAGCTGATTAATAATAGATTAAATACTAAGGCTATAATTGTAAAAAATGGTCTCATGCGCAATGCAGTTGATTTGAAACCATAAAAATAGGTATTCCTTGCTAACATCAAACAAAAATTGGTTTTCAGAGGGGTCTTTTTTTGCCAATTGGAATTTATGGAGCTACGCTAAGCCTGCATGAAAATGCTTTTCAATGTTAATTCCCTTCACGCAGCTGCTGTTATTTTTCTCTGAAACAGAAAAAAACAGGATGGAACGCGCATCGTTTCAAAAAGACTATCCATAGAAAATCATCTGCTTAGTCGTGTTTATGGTAAGTAGAAAACCGTATTGAAAACATTATTTTCTTCAAAAATTCATTTTATATAAAGATATCTACTTATAAATATTTAACCTAAATACTAACTCTAATCTTGTAAAATCTTTGTAGCCAAAGGTATAAGACAAATAAATTTTTTTAAAAAAAAAATAGTTGTTTCTTATATGAAACCAAATTCCAATTTATACCTTTGTTGCCGCAATAAAATTTCTAATCATTTAAAAGCAGTTTTATGAAAAAATTATTGAGTTTTATGCTGATGTTCTTCTTCATCGGCGGCGTGATCAACGCCCAAGAAAGCACCTTTGCAAAAGGTGACAAAGTAGTTAATTTGGGTATCGGACTCCTCTCGGGTCTATACACAGGCGGAGGCTACGACAGCAAAACACCACCCATTTCTGTTTCTGTTGAGTATGGTGTCAAAGATGATGTCCTTGATATTGGTTCGATTGGCATTGGAGGATACTTAGGCTATGCTTCAGCAAAATACGAAACAAGTTGGGGTACAGGTACATATGGTTGGAAATATACCAACTTCATCATTGGTGCCCGTGGTTCATTCCACTATCCTTTGGTAGATAAACTTGATACCTATGCGGGTATCTTATTGGGCTACAATGTAGTGAGCGTTAAAGAAATTGGAACAGCACCCATTGGTTACAGTGCCTCAGGCAGCGCAGCCATTTTCTCGGGCTATGTGGGTGGACGTTACTATTTCAGCGAAAAATTTGCTGTTCTCGGTGAATTAGGCACCGGAATTGCTTACCTCAACCTTGGCGTCGCCTTCAAGTTGTAAGCATTGCTAAACTCTGAAAATGAAAAAAAAGCAGGCAGTTATGTCTGCTTTTTTTATGCTAACCAAAGGATGAAGGAATATTTTCGCAAAAATATTTGGACAGATTTAAAAAAGGTTTAATTTTGCAGCCTCAAATAGAGAAACACTCCTCCTTAGCTCAGTTGGTTAGAGCATCTGACTGTTAATCAGAGGGTCTCTGGTTCAAGTCCAGAAGGGGGAGCTTAAAAACCAAGGAGTTACAGTATTGTAACTCCTTTTTTGATTTCGATCATGTACTATCTTTATATTTTACATTCTGAAAGTTGCGACAAATACTACGTTGGCATTACAAAAGATATTGACCAACGTATATTTGAGCACAACAGCAGCGAGCGCAACACCTATACCTCGAAATATCGTCCTTGGCGCTTGTCGGCCTTATTTGAATGTTCGTCCAGCTTAGGAGAAGCCATGAAGATAGAACGTTTTATTAAAAACCAAAAAAGCAGGCGACTAATAGAGGCGATGGTTTGGGGTGAACCCTTGACGGGAGTTTTAGCTCAGTTGGTTAGAGTCCCGCAGGTGCGGGATTAATCAGAGGGTCTTCCCGATGCTTCGGGATCCAGAAGGGGGAGCTTAAAGAGATAACGGATTGTTGATATCCCTTTTTTATTTGCATACGGTTTGCATAAAAGCACCCATCAAAACATTTATATTTCGATAATGCCTTGCTGTTTTAGTAAAACGCAGACAGCTTTTTGAAATGGGGTTTTTCTAAAACTTCTCATAACATCTTCAGTGGGGCATACTTCAACTATTTTTGACCGGTACTGTACAAAACACTATTTCTTAAGCGATGCTTTCGTAAAGATATATTCCGGAATAGGAACATCAATTTGTAATTCGGTGAGGATAAAATCAGTTCCTTTTCCATCTTTCAACACATCTGTATAGTTCATTTTTGTGGGCACCCATTTAGAACCGATCTTTTTAACTTCGCTCAGCACAACTTTTTTCAGCAGTTGTCCGCTTTTGGCATACAGTTCCTCTTGCAGCGGAACAAAACGCTCTTGGTCAATCCAACTTTTGCGCTGTTCGTAGGTGGCGTTGTCCACTTTTGCTTTGAGTTCCAAAACCCAGGTTCTTCGTCCGTCAATCATTTCCTCGCCTACAACTGTTGCAGCATACATTTCAATCATTTTGCGGTTTTCCATCATATCTTCATACGATAGGTCAGATCCCATCACAGATTGTTTGAGCATGTGGCCCGATAGCTGGATGGTGCGGTCGGTTGCTGGTGAATAAATCCATAACCGATCGGCCAATTTGAGCATTTTTGTTCCTTTTTCGCGCTCAGGCGAAAGGTATTCCGAAAACGATTTGTCATTCCCTTCGGCATAGCCTTTCGCAGTGATAGTGCGGCTGTTGCGTTTGCCATGGATGACCATTTGCGAAACTGAAATCTGGGTTTTTGAAATCATGTTTTCATCCACCTTTTTAAGGATTGTTTCGGCATCGGGGGTGTTTTGAGGCATTAATGCGGCAAAAACGATAGCGATTGAAAGTAGTATTTTCATATTCAGCGAGTTATAATTTATTGTTAAATTGAAATCTTAGCTAATATTTCAGAAAGGTCAAATTTTTTGTTTTGAAACAATAGCTGTTAATTTCTCAGATTCCTGCCACAATCTTTTAGCGACTTCCTTGTCTTGAGCAAGTTTTGTACCTTTCACTTTTATCGGTTTCCCTTTCCATTGCTGCCAGCCATCAGGGCCGGTGTAATCTCCTCCTTGTATGTTGTTGCCCAAGGCAGCATACAAAGTGGGTTGCGCACCATCCTCTGCCGATTGCGACATCATTCCGCGGATTAAACCACCAAAAATGGTGTTCACCCATCGAGGCACATGCTTAAAAAGGTTGGTGTCCGACATGCCCGGATGCGCTGCTACTGATATCACTTTGCTGCCCGAGCTGTCCAACCTACGTTGCAATTCGAAGGCAAACATCAGGCAGGCCAACTTGCTTTGGCTATAGGCTGCAATGGCTGAATACTTTTTTTTGAATTGAAGATCTTCAAAGTGAATTTTCCCGTTTTTATGGGCATTGCTGCTCAATGAAACAACACGTGATCCTTCTGTTTTTTCGAGCAGTGGAAGCAGACGTTGGGTCAAAAGGAAGTGGCTGAGGTAGTTAACGCCCAGCTGGCTTTCAAAGCCGTCTTCAGTCAGTTCAAATGGTGGAATCATAATGCCCGCGTTGTTGATCAGCAAATCAAGCCGCTCATGCTGTTTTTGGTAGTCGTCAGCAAATTTACGCACAGCCTTGAGCTTGCTCAAATCAAGTTGCATCACTTCTAAATCGGCCTCAGGCACTTGACTCAGAATCGTTTCTTTGGCCTTATGGCCTTTATCTGTATCTCGGCAAGCCATCACCACTTTCATGCCTGTTTTGCTCACGCCGAGGCTGGTT
>QXGG01363332.1_pt1 | contig 11006 bp, 9 predicted proteins | sample 1982491 | NCBI WGS metagenome assembly QXGG01 (sample SAMN09924614, study PRJNA488089) | Wastewater metagenome, whole genome shotgun sequencing project. | isolation source: South African research farm wastewater | place: South Africa: Irene, Agricultural Research Council, Animal Production Institute... | reverse complement strand
GTCCAAAGGTGCTCGGGGGCGTGCCGAAGCCTGCGCAGCTCACGGTCGATCAGCTCAAGCGAATCGACGGCACGCGCAGCGCAATCGTCGACACGCGCCCTTGGGACGCTTTCAAGGCCGGGCACGTGCCTGGTGCGCTCCACCTGCCGCTCAACAGGAGCTTCAATACCGACGGCGGCTCGCTCATTGGCGAGCATGAGCCCATCGTGATCATCGCAGGGCCCGGACAGGTGGACGAGGCCGTGCGCGACCTCATTCGGGTCGGCTACGACAACTTCGCGGGATGGTTTGACGCCGCCCAGATGGATGCGTACCGCACTGCAGGAGGTGCGCTCGCGCAGGTGGACGAGAGGTCTGTCGGCGAGGCGCGAGTGATGCTCGACACGGCAGCGCCATTCGTGCTGGACGTGCGGCGGGCCGCGGAGTTCGCAGAGGGCCACATCGCAGGCGCAACGAACATCGCACACACACGGCTGCTTGCGCACCTCTCGCAGGTCCCCAAGGACCGGCCCATCCTCGTGAATTGCCGCAGCGGCGCACGATCTGCGCGCGCATGCTCGCTGCTCATGAAGCACGGCTACCGCTGTACCAACCTCGCAGGTGGATTCCTCGCGTGGGAGCAGGGGCGAGAGCTCGTGCAGCGCTGAGGCGTACGGGCGCCTGCCACAGCGCGAGCGCCTATCTCAGCACGCGCGACCAGTCTCGTGCCATATCGACCACGATCCACCCGCGCATGGGTGCCCCGTCGAGCGCACGGGAGAGCCGACCGACACGCGAGTCGCGGTCGTAGGCCCACTCGCGTACTGAATCGGTGTGCCTGATGATCACGCCAAGGCGGGCGCCTTCGCCCGCGGTGGTCCACTCGAGCATCTCGAAGTCGCCGTCGGAGTTGCCGAACGCGATGCGCGGCCGCGCACCGATGCGAGACTCGATGGCCAGGGGCTTGCCCTTGCCGTCATCGATGAAGTCGATCTCGCCCGTCTTCACGATCCGCGGGCTGCCATCGCGCACCTCGTACGTGAGCGTCCCGGTGGTTCCGATGACCTGCTCGTTGGGGATGCCGTAGAGCTCCAGCGCGAACGCGCGCACAAAATCGACGCCGCCGCCCGAGACGATGTAGGTGCGGTACCCGTTGGCTCGCAGGTACGCGAGCATCTCGAGCATCGGGGCGTACGCCATCTCCGTGTATCGGCGGCCGGTGGTGGGGTGGCGCGCGCTCGCGAGCCACTCCCGAACTGCTGCGCGGAACTCCTCCGGCGTCATGCCACCGTGCGTCGCGGCCACAAGCGTGGCGATCCCGCGCTCTCCCTGTGCCGCAACAGCCGCCGCATCGCCGCGCAGCAGCGACGCGAACGGCTCCGTGGTCTCCCATTCCGGATGTGCGGCGCGAAGCGCCTTCACGCAGTCGATGACGAACGCGAGCTGCACGTACATGGGCTGCTCAGCCCACAGCGTGCCGTCATTGTCGAAGACCGCGATGCGCTCCCGCTCGGGCACGAAGTCGGGGCTTTCCGGCGATGTCGTGCGCGCCACAAACGACTCGATCGCGCTCCGCGCCGCGCTCGTGCGCCACGACGCGAGCGCTGACGTGTCGCGCGGTGCGGTGGCGGCAGCCGCCGTGCCGGGACTCGCCGTCTGGCATGCCGAGAGGATGCATGCGGCCGACATGGCCGACATGGCCGTCACGACCGCCAAGTCCGCGGCGGTCCGCAGCGTTCCCGTGCGCCTCACGCTCATGGACCCTGGGGCCGGCTGACGGCCTCCATCACGCGATCGAGGTTGAAGCTGCCTGGCTTCTGGCGCGGCGGGAAGTCGCGGAAGCTCTGCAGCCACCTGCCGACATACGCGCCGGCAGGCGCGATCATGAACATGCGGTCGAGGTACCAGCGCTGGTATCCCATCGCGTTCTCCTCGCGGGCGCGCTCGAAGGGATCCATGCGCAGGTTGGTGAGCAGCGGCGCACGCAGCTCAACGAAGGGCATCTGCCACACCTCGAGGCCCTCGGCCTGCTGAAGGAGGAACGTGACCTTCCAGTTGCCGTAGCGGAGCGCGGCCACGCTTCCGTCGTCGGTCCAGTAGATGAACTCTCGCCGCGGCCACTCGCCTGAACCCGCAAGTGCGGGCATCAGGTTGTAGCCGTCGATATGCACCTTGTACTCGCGCGCACCGACAGTCTGGCCCTTCATCAGGTCCTGCACGGCGCTGGGGTTGCCGGCTGCGGCGAGCAGCGTGGGGAACATGTCCTCGTGCGCGCCGATGTCGTTGACAACGGTGCCCGGCTTGATGGTGCCAGGCCACCGGATCAGGCATGGCACCCGGTAGCCGCCCTCCCACTGCGTGTTCTTCTCGCCCCGGAACATCGTGGTGCCGCCATCGGGCCATGTGAACGTCTCGGCGCCGTTGTCGGTCGAGTACATGATGATCGTGTTGTCGAGCTGCCCGAGCGCCTCGAGCTTCGCAAGCAGCAGGCCGATCTGCCGGTCGTGCTCCACCATCCCGTCGGCGTAGATGCCCAGGCCTGTCTTGCCTTCAGCGCCTGGCGGAAGGTGCGTGAAGATGTGCATCTTGGTGGAGTTCCACCACAGGAAGAAGGGCTTGTTGTCCTTTGCTGCGCGCTCCATGAAGTCCATCGCCTTCGCGTTGACCTCGTCGTCGAAGGTCTCCATGCGCTTGCGGGTCAGCGGCCCGGTGTCGGTCATGCGACCGTCGGCGAAGCTGTGGATCACGCCTCGCGGGCCAAACTTCCGCCTGAACTCCGGGTCCTTCGGGTAGTCGGGGTTCTCCGGCTCCTCCTCAGCGTTGAGGTGGTAGAGGTTGCCGTAGAACTCGTCGAAGCCGTGGACGGTCGGCAGCATGTCGTCACGGTCGCCGAGGTGGTTCTTGCCGAACTGCCCCGTGACGTAGCCCTGCGCCTTGAGCATCGTGGCGATCGTGGGATCCTCCTTCATCATGCCCTCGGGTGCGCCCGGAAGGCCGACCTTCGTCAGGCCCGTGCGAATCGGGGACTGGCCCGTGATGAACGCGGCGCGACCGGCGGTGCAGCTCTGCTGGCCGTACCAGTCGGTGAAGACAGCGCCTTCACGGCCGATGCGGTCGATGTTGGGCGTCCGGTAGCCCATCATGCCCATGTTGTAGGCACTGACGTTGAACTGCCCGATGTCGTCGCCCCAGATGATGAGGATGTTCGGCCTGCGCGCGCTTGTCGGTGCGGCAGGTGACTGCGGCTTGCCGGCACCGAGCGCCACGACCACGCAGAATGCGGCGATCGCGAGCGCACGGTTCGTGGAATTCAAGAGGCGTGTGATGGGGCGGTCTGGACGGTGTTGCATCGGGGACTCCGGAGGGTGTGCGAGTTGTTGGGGGGCCTTGCGCGCTGGCTTTCCCTAAAGAAAGTAGGGCGGCACTGTAGCGGGACTATCCCCTGAGCATGCATCAGATTGTGTGGACGAGACTTACTGCGGCAGCGCATCGATCCAGGCGAGCAGTTCTGCTGCAGACCGCTGGCCTCGGAGCTGCGCCAGCACAGTGCCGCCGCGGAGCGCGTAAGTCATCGGGATCGATGTCGTGCCGAGGTAAGTCTGTGCGAGCTTCGGCGATCGGTCGACCTCGAGGTGAGTAGGAAGGAATCGGACGTCAGATAGCCGCGCGATGACGGCATCATCGGTGAGCGCATCCTTCTTGTACTGCTGGCACGGTGCGCACCGGTCGGCGGTGACGAAGACGATGACCGTGCGAGTGGATCCTGCCTCGGCGATCGCGGCATCAAGCGGTGGCGCGCCCGCAAGGATCGGGGGCAGGGCAGTGACCTCGCGCGCGACGATGAAGCCAGTCTTCGGGTCGTAGTCGTGCGGCACCGTGAGCCGGTCCATCCAGGCCTGCACCGCTGGTGGTGGGGTCGCTGGCGCGTCGGGTGCGCTTGATGCGTCCGGTCCAGCGGATGCGTTTGATGAGACCGGCACGCTGTGCGCGTTCAGTGCAGTGGCCGAGGACTCCTTCTGCGGCGAGCAGCCGGCGGCGAGAGCAGCCGCGAGGGCGACAGCGACGGCGACGAGCGGTGCGGCGGCAAGGCAGGGGCTCGATGTGTTCACGGACGTGGTGATGGATGTGGTCATGGCAGCGATCCTTCGGGTTCGATGGCCGGGGTCTTTCGAGGCGTGCGGAACCTGAGTGCTGCGATCACGATGCAGACGTTCAGCACGGACGTGCCAAGGGCGCCAATGATCGACTCGACCTCGTCGTACTTTTCCGTGTAGACGAAGAGGCAGAGGTTGGCGACGGCGAACAGTCCCCACGCCGGGATCGACACGCCCTGTGCGCTGCGCCGATGCAGGATCGCCAGCAGCTGCAGCCCCGATGCGGCTGGGAAGATGACGGCGGGAACCCACCCGAGCACGGCGAACAGCCAGTCGGGCATCGGGCTGAGGGTGGGCAGGTCCATGGACGGCGTCAATACGATAGTTCGGTATCGCCAGTCCGCCACATCGCGAACTTGTTCCAGCGGATGCCGCCCGAGGGCTCCTGCTTGAAGGCTGCGCGCTCGGCTCGGCACCGTCGAGGGCGACGGGCCGGAGTGCACTCGCGATTGTGCGTGCACTTGGCTTCGTGCAGGTCGACAGCATCAGCGCCGTGGAGCGGGCGCACCATCTCATCATGCATGCGAGGCTCAATGGGTACAAGCCGCGGCACCTGACGGATCACGCGGAGAGATCCCGGTCGGTGTTCGAGCACTGGACGCATGACGCAAGCCTGATCCGTTCGGACTGGCTGCCGTGGTGGACGCACCGATTCGAGCGCGACCGTGCGCGCTTCCTCAAGAGTGTCTGGATGCGCCAGCGACTTGGGCGGAACTGGCCGAGGACTGTGCGAGGGGTGATTGATGCGATCGGCGCATCGGGGCCGATGAGCGTGCGCGACATCCATGAGGTGATGCCGGCACGGCGCTCGCGGAGCGCGGGTTGGTGGGAGTGGTCCCCATTCAAGGCAGCGCTCGAGTACCTGTGGAGGTGCGGCGAGGTTGCCATCCACTCGCGGCGCGGGTTCGAGAAGGTGTACGACCTCGCGCACCGCGTGCATGGGCGCATGCCGGCAGCACCCGCCGGTGACGCCCACATCGAGTGGGCGTGCAGAGAGGCGCTCGAGCGTCTGGGTGCCGCAACGCCGCGCGAAATCGCGGCCTTCCTCGGTGCAGTGACTCCAGCCGATGCTGCGGCCTGGTGCGGTCGCGCTGTACGTGAAGGGAAGGTCGACGCGGTTCTGCTCGAGAGACGTGGACGCGAGGCGCGCCCAGGGTTCGCCGTCACTGGATGGAAGCGGCGTGCTGAGCGCGTGCGCATTGACCCGACACCGCGGCTGCTGTCGCCATTCGATCCGCTGATTCGGGACCGCGCGCGCCTGCTCGAGCTCTTCGGTTTCGACTACCGGTTCGAGGCCTACGTGCCTGCGCCCAAGCGCACCTACGGCTACTACACGATGCCGGTGCTCGTCGGCGAGAGGCTCGTGGGCAGGCTCGATCTGACGACGGACCGCGCCGCAGGCACACTTCGCGTCGATCGCGTGTGGGAGGAAGCCGGCGCATCGCGCACAAAGGCCATGAGGTTCGCGAAAGCAGGCGCCGATCGGCTGGCCACTCAGCTCGAGGTTCGCCTGGACTGGCGCGCGGGCGGCCGATCCTGACTCACGCCTTCCGCGGCACGCGCGAGAGGTCGAAGTCAGGGGGCGGCGGGCAATCGGGATTGACCCACTGGATCACGGCGGCCCATCCCGCGCTCTCGTCGTCGTGCGGCAGGTATCCGCGGATCGCAGTGATCGCATCCCACCCATCATGCAAGTGCGCGGTGAGCACTGGATCCGTCACCTCAGCGCGCTTGACGCGGCTGATGTAGTCGTCGGGCGCAACGGCGCCTGCGACACGGCCATACCCGGGCATGCGGCTGCCGCCGACCATCCGCCACAGACGCTGCGCGCGCACGAGTCCGCGCGTGGCCTCGGTGAGCGACCGGCCAAGCCCATGGTGCTGGTGCCCAGGATGCACGAAGAGGTCGGCCCCGTAGAGGGTGTGCCCTTCGGGGTCGTGGTCGGAGAAGGTGCCGCCAGCCGTGAGCGCATCCCACGAGTCGTCGACATGGAAGTGCATCATGTTCACGCGCAGCGTGAAGTGCGCGCCGGCCACGGCGGCCGAAGGCGCATGCTCGACGACGAACTGCCCCTCAGGGAACAGCGCGTGGTGCGCGCGGAGCTCGGCGTCGGTGTAGGGGCGCTCGGTGGGGTAGACCGCGGCGCAGATCGCGGAGATCTGCGGGTGGTCGTCCTCGCGCATGAGGCGGATGACGTAGCCGTCAGGAAGGTGGCGCTGTGCGGTGTCCATCAGCTCCGCTTGCGTTCAATGACTCGAGCCACTCGCGCGCTGATTGTACTTCGGCGCGGCGACACTGGGCCTCGATGCCGTGCGCTGCAGGCCGTCGCGCGGGTCGCGGCGCAGGTCACGAGTGGCCGCTTCCCTGGGCCTGGAATGGGCGCTCTTCCTTCGGCTGGATGACGACGAATCCAGTTCCCTCGAACTTGAGCTGGATCGACTCGCCGCTTCCGCGCCCGAGGAATGTCTTGAGGCTCATGTCGGTGTGGATTGAAGGCGAGAGCGATCCGCTCCATGCGACTGTCGCATTCGGGTCGGTGAAGACCGGATATCCCGGCCGCACCTGCAGCGCAAGCGGGTCGTAGTGAGTGGTGATCGCGAGCAGTCCGCTGCCGCGGAACCGCATGTTGAAGAGGCCACCGGCGAAGATGCCCGCAACGGTGCGCATCATCGTGATGTCCCACTGCAGCGTCGGCTCGAAGGCGAGGACATCATTGCCGTTGACGAAGATGTCGTCTCCCCGCATGCCGAGGATCGTGATCTTCTTCGCGTCGTCGGCGAGGTAGAGGCGGCCGGTTCCCTCGGCCTTCGTGAGACGCGTTCCTCCGGCGCTGACCGCGCGCTTGAGGAACTTGCCGAGTCCGTGCTCGAGCAGTCCCTCCCTCGTGAACTTGACGGAGCCCGAGTAGGCGACCATCGAGCCGCTCTTGGTCCAGAGGGTGCACTTGAGATTGGCCTCGAGCATGCGCTCGCTTTCGAGCTCGAAGGTCCCCTCGCCGCGATCGCGCTGGGCGCGCTGCTGGACGAACTCGGACACGCTGAATCGGGCCATGATGGCGGAGCGTAATGGGGTCAGTGGGGGGGCACGGGTGCCGCCCCAAGGTCGGGAGCCCGGCGCTGAGGTTGCCATTTGCAGCAAACAGAGCGGTGAATAGACGACGCTGCGGCGATTGGATGCTACAATCACCGCATATTCAGCGGCGATTATGACCTACATTCATCAGAAGTCGAACTGGCCGGACTTCACATGGAGCGGCGATGCCATTGCCGGACCTCTGGCCGAAGTTCGGCATCAGCAGGGGCGATTGCTCGGCAGGATGGAGTCGATCGGTTTGGACCTTCGCAGTGAGGCGAGCGTCGCCGTGCTGACGAGCGACGTGGTCAAGTCGTCGGCAATCGAGGGCGAGGCGCTCGATCCGCAGCAGGTCAGGTCGTCCATCGCACGGAGGCTTGGGCTCGATGTGGCCGGGCTACCCAAGGCAAGCCTCGATGTCGAGGGAGTCGTCGAGATGATGCTCGATGCGACCCAGAGGTTCGACGTTCCGCTCACAGCACAGCGTCTCCTCGATTGGCACGCATCCCTCTTCCCGACAGGCAGGAGCGGATTGCGCCGCATCCCGGTTGGATGCTGGCGGTCATCCGAGGCCGGTCCGATGCAGGTGGTCTCGGGCCCCATTGGCCGCGAGCGCGTTCACTTCGAGGCACCCGATGCGGGCAGGCTTGAGCCCGAGATGACTCGCTTCCTCCACTGGTTCAACGGTCCGCTCGCTGTCGATCCTGTGCTCAAGGCGGCAGTTGCGCACCTGTGGTTCCTGACGATTCACCCATTCGAGGATGGCAACGGCCGCATCGCGCGCGCCATCGCCGATATGGCGCTTGCCCGCGCGGATGGGATGCGTGAGAGGTTCTACAGCATGTCTTCGCAGATCGAGGCTGAGCGCAACGAGTACTACGTGCGACTCGAGTCTGCGCAGCGCGGCGGGCTCGACATCACCGTATGGATGGAGTGGTTCCTGGGCTGCCTAGGACGGGCGATCGGTGCGGCGGACACGACACTCGTGACGGTGCTCCGGAAGGCGCGACTTTGGCAGCGCATCAGTGGCCATTCCGTCAACGATCGGCAACGGCGTGTCATCGCCAGGATGATGGATGGATTCGAGGGATTCCTCTCCACCTCGAAGTACGCGAAGATCGCCGGCTGCTCCACCGATACTGCGCTTCGGGACATCGGCGAACTGCTCAGGCACGGCATCCTTGTGCAGAATCCAGGCGGCGGGCGAAGCACGAGCTACCGGCTCGTGGAGCCTTAGCCGGTGGCGCGTTGATTTGCGGTGGCGCATTGCCTACGGTTGACGCGCGGGCAACTTCAATGGAATCCAGAGCTGCACATGGTCTCGTATGCGGGCTGCTTGCCGGTCTCTCGCTCGTGCCATGCGCGCGAGCGCAGTCGTGCGTGACGGACATCAGCGGGGACGGTGTGACCGACGGCACTGACCTCGCCGTGGTGCTCGCGCAATGGGGGCCATGCGGCGGAGGGTCCTCGTGCGGGGGCGACCTCAACGGCGATGGATCCGTGAGCGGTCCCGACCTCACGTCGCTGCTTGCAGGATGGGGACCGTGCGTCACGGTGCCGGCGTGGGCGACGCTGATCGAGGCGCTCCCGGATCCTGCAGTGGTGGGTAATGCGGCGCTGCGGGATGCGATCGCTGCGACTGGCCTTGCATGGCGCGTGCGCGACGCGGCGACGCAGATCGAGCTTGTGCTCATCCCGCCTGCCACGTTCCAGCAAGGATGCTCGTCATCGCTTCTATACAGCTGCACGACGTGGGAGGCTCCCGTGCATCAGGTCACGCTGACTCAGCCCTTCTACATCGGGCGTTACGAGGTGACGCAGTCCCAGTGGCAGGAGCGAATGGGTTCGAATCCGTCGAGCTTCCAGGGTGCGACCGAGCAGGTGTCGGCTGACCAGGTTCCCAACCGGCCCGTTGAGCAGGTGAGCTGGACCATGGTGCAGGCGTACCTCAGCGGCACCGGCTTGCGCTTGCCGACCGATTCGGAGTGGGAGCTTGCGTACCGCGCAGGGACGACGACGGCGTACCACTCGCTGCCTGGTTTCCCAGGCGGCACCAATGACGAGGCTCTGCTGGGGCAGATCTCCTGGTTCCTGGGCAACTCGGATGGCCAGACCCATCCGGTCGGCCTGAAGGCGGCAAACGGATTCGGGCTTCACGACATGAGCGGCAATGTGTGGGAGTGGGCGAGTGACTGGTGGGGCGACTACTCGGGGAAGCCGCAGACGGATCCGACCGGCCCGGCAACCGGATCCTTCCGGGTGATTCGTGGCGGCTCGTGGGTGAGTGGACCCTTCGGTGTGCGATCCTCCTACCGATTCCTCGCCGCGCCCGATGGTATTGGTGACGCTCTTGGGTTCCGCGTCGCGCGGAGCCCGTGAGCGCACGCTGCTCCTCTGAAACCTGCACGCGGCTCACCCGCCGCCTATCCGCCGCGCTTCGCCTCGAGTTCCTGCCACCGTGCGTAGAGCGCGGAGACCGCAGCCTGCGCAGCCTCTAGCCTTTGGCACGCTTCGGCCATACGGGCATGATTCGCGGCGACCTTTGGGTCCGCGACGGCGGCCTCTGCCTCGGCGCACGCGCGCTCCGCGGCATTGATCGCAGCCTCCATCCCGTCGAGCTCGCGCTGCTCGATGTAGCCGAGCTTGCGCTTTGCAGAGGGCGCGTGCGTGGACGGTGCTGGCGCGTGCGCCGACGCATTCGCTGATGCAGTTGCCGATGCGCGAAGTGCACGCGCGCTTGCCTGCTCGGCTCGCTCGAGCGAGGCGAGAGCCTGGTCAAGGCTTGCCACCACGCTGACGTCGCCGCCGGGCGCGCCAAGCACGACGATCTGCCTGGCTACCGCTCCGAGCATCGTGCGGTCGTGCGTCACCAGCACCACCGCTCCCGGGAATGACTCGATCGATCGCTCGAGCACCTCGAGCGTCGGAATGTCGAGGTCGTTGGTTGGCTCGTCGAGCACCAGGATGTCAGCTGGCTCGAGCATCATGCGCGCGATGTGCGCCCGGGCGCGCTCGCCGCCGGAGAGGCTGCCGACTGGCTGCAGCAGCTGCGCATCGGCGAAGAGGAACTGCCTTGACCACGCCGTGATGTGCATGGTGCGACCCTGGAAGTCGACGAAGTCGCCGAGCGGGCAGATGGCGTCGCGCAGCAGGGTGCTCGCGGGGATCTCCGCGCGCTGCTGGCGGAGTACCACGACACGCGGCGCGGGATCCGCGAGTCGCACGGAGCCGGCATCGGGCGCGAGTTCGCCGCACAGCACCGCAAGCAGCGTGCTCTTGCCGCTGCCGTTGGGGCCCATCAGTCCGAGCCGGTCGCCGGGGCCGAGCTCAAGGTCGAGTCCGCTGAAGAGCGTTCGGCCTCCGAATCCCTTGGCGATGCCGGTGGCCTGAATCAGCCGGCGCGTGCGACGGCCGCTGGCCGAGAAGTCGATCTGCGCGCCACCGGACGCTGCAGCGGCATTGCGGGCAGAGATGGCGGCGAGTTCCTCGCGCCGCTCGGCACTGTCCTCGATCCGTCCCTTCGCCTTCGTGCGCCGAGCCTGTGCGCCGCGGCCGAGCCACGCATCATCGATTCGCACTTCGTTGGCGAGCGTGGCCTCGCCGCGCGCCTGCGCCTCGAGGAACTCCCCGCGGCGGCGCACGAACTCCCCGTAGTTGCCGTCGATCGAGAGTGTGCCCTGCGGATAGGCGCGGCTCAGCTCGATGATGCGCGTCGCGACGCGCTCGAGGAACGCGCGATCCTGCGTCACAAAGACGCTCGTCCGTGCGCGAAGGTCGTTGGTGGGGCGCGTGAGGAACTGC
>QXGG01285695.1_pt1 | contig 11035 bp, 10 predicted proteins | sample 1982491 | NCBI WGS metagenome assembly QXGG01 (sample SAMN09924614, study PRJNA488089) | Wastewater metagenome, whole genome shotgun sequencing project. | isolation source: South African research farm wastewater | place: South Africa: Irene, Agricultural Research Council, Animal Production... | reverse complement strand
GCAGCGAGAAGGCCAAGCTCTTCAACCGCGCCAAGGTCACCAGCGGCGGCGACCAGGTCACCGGCCACTACATCGAATACGACGCCATCACCGAGAACTACCTCGCCACCAACGCCCCCGGCAGCAAGCCCGGCACCGCGCCCAGCCGGGTGCGCGCCGTGATCCAGCCGAAGTCCGACGGCGGGCAGTAATTCCCACCCACGAACACCAATAACCCGCAAGGAGACAGCATGAGCTTCGAAATGATCATCGCCGAAAAGCGCGGCCGCGTCGGCCTCATCACCCTCAACCGGCCCAAGGCGCTCAACGCGCTCAACGACCAGGTGGTCAACGAGATCACCGCCGCACTCAACGACTTCGAATCCGACGAGGGCATCGGCGCCATCGTCATCACCGGCTCCGAGAAAGCCTTCGCCGCCGGCGCCGACATCGGCGCGATGGCGAGCTTCTCGTACATGGACGCTTACAAGAGCGAATACATCACCCGCAACTGGGAGCGCGTGAAGACCTGCCGCAAGCCGGTGATCGCCGCAGTGGCGGGCTTCGCGCTCGGCGGCGGCAGCGAGCTGGCGATGATGTGCGACATCATCATCGCCGCCGACACCGCGAAGTTCGGCCAGCCCGAAGTCAAGCTCGGCACCCTGCCCGGCGCCGGCGGCACCCAGCGCCTGCCGCGCGCGGTCGGCAAGTCGAAGGCCATGGAGCTGTGCCTGACCGGACGCATGATGGACGCGGTCGAAGCCGAACGCGCCGGTCTGGTCGCGCGCGTGGTGCCGGCCGACAAGCTGCTCGAGGACGCGCTCGCCACCGCGGAAACCATCGCCGGCTACTCGCTGCCGGTGGTCATGATGATCAAGGAGTCGATCAACCGCGCCTTCGAGAGCAGCCTCAACGAAGGCCTGCTATTCGAGCGTCGCGTGTTCCACTCGGCCTTTGCCCTCAACGACCAGAAGGAAGGCATGGCCGCCTTCGTCGAGAAGCGCAAGGCGCAGTTCCGCCACGACTGACGGCGGTCGATCTCCAATGGAAGGATGCGGCCGGCGCAATGCCGGCCGTTTTGCTGCAGCGCGGTCACACAGCGGCAATCAAGGGCTCGCAAACTGCCGGCTCCCGCCTGCATCGCTGCACCGCAGCGAGCCTGGGCAAAGGCTGCGGACAGTACGTGCAAGCGATTGATTCGATCAATCAAGTCAGCGTTGTGCAATGCACAATTTTTTGCTTGACAGCCCGTCTTGGGTCCGTATAATCCGACCCATGCTGCAACGCAACATCGCAGCTAAGAAAGCGATGTTGAAGCACCCCACACTTTCATCAAGGAGATTCACATGAGCAACTTCGTCACCCCCGAGCAGTTCGCCGCCACCAACAAGGCCAACATCGAGACCCTGCTGACCCTGGCGAACACCGCCTTCGCCAGCGCCGAGCGCCTGGCCGCTCTGAACCTGAACACCGCCCGTTCGCTGCTGGAAGACGGCGTGGCCAACACCAAGGCCCTGCTGGCTGCAAAGGACGTTCAAGAGCTGGTGAACCTGCAGGCTTCGCTGGCCCAGCCGATCGTCGAGAAGGCCGTCGCCTACGCCCGCAGCGTCTACGAGATCACCTCGCAGAGCCAGGAAGAAATGGGCAAGGTCTTCGAAGGCCAGGTTGCCGAAATGAACAAGGGCGTCGCCTCCGCGCTGGACAAGGCTGCCAAGTCGGCTCCCGCCGGTTCGGACGTTGCCGTTGCCGCCGTCAAGTCGGCCATCGCCGCCGCCAACAGCGCCTACGACAGCATGAGCAAGGCCGCCAAGCAGGTCGCCGAGATCGCCGAAGCCAACGTGGCCGCCGCGACCAACGCCACCGTCAAGGCTGTCAGCACCGGCTCCAAGGCCGCTGCCAAGAAAGCTGCCTAAGCTTTCTCAGCCCCGCTGAACGAAAAAGCCCCGCAGTGCGGGGCTTTTTTGCGTCCACCTGCCGGGCGCGCAAGGATGGGGTGGGAGCAACTGTCTGTGGGAGCGGGCTTGCCCGCGAATGTCGCAAGATCATGCGCTGCTTTCGCGGCCAAGGCCGCTCCTACGGGCGCTGGGCCCGTCGCAGGCCCTTGTGGGAGCGGGCTTGCCCGCGAAAGCAGCGCTTGAGCCGCCGATCTTCGCGGGCAAGCCCGCTCCCACGGGACGCGCTCACGCAGCGTCGGGATCAAGGGCCGAGTCGTACTTGATGTAGCGGAAGCGCGCGTCATCGTTCGGCGTACCCTCGAGCACACCGCCTTCTTGCCCCGGCTGCCACTGCACCACCTCCTCGATCTTGTGCGCGAGCGCGAAGTCACGCTCGGTCACGCCCTTGGCAGAATGGGTGCACAGCTTCACGATCACGAACGCGTAGGACACCGCAAGGTCAGGGTGATGCCAGGCGGCCTCGGCAAGATGGCCGACGACATTGACCACCATCAGCGTGCCCTTCCAGCCGCCGGTGCGGTATTTGCGCCGGATCCAGCCGTTTTCGTAGTACCAGTGAGGCAATTCGCGCGCCAGGCGCGCGCTGATCTCCGCTTCGGACAGCGGCAGCAGGTCGTCACTCATCGCGGTCTCCTCAAGATGGGGAGCGCTCAATGTAGCGAAGTACCCGCCGGCAGGTCCACCGCCGGTGACGCAGGCGGTGGCCGCCGCACCCCGCGGTGACGGCGCGGATGCGCTCAGGTGCGCTCGTGCTCGTCCGCCGGCCCGCCCGCCACGACACCGCTTGCCGTGGCCGTTGGCGCGTCGCTTTTCCCCGCAGGCACGGCGGATTCGTCCGCGCCCGCACCGGCCTCCCCGGCAGCCGCGGCGGCCTCGTCCGCATAGTGATGCGGGAACAGCCGGCGCATCTCGGCTTCGATCCAGGCTTCGGCGCGTTCATTGACTGCCTCGGCCTTTTCGCCCTTGACCGTAATCACCGGGCCGATGCTGACGACGATCTCGCCCGGGCGCTTGATGAAGGCGTTGCGCTTCCAGAACTCGCCGGCGTTGTGCGCGATCGGCACCACCGGCACGCCGGCGCGCTTGGCGAGGATGGCGCCGCCGGGCTTGTAGCGCCGGGTCGTCCCCGGCGCCACGCGAGTGCCCTCGGGGAAGACCACGACCCACAGCCCTTCCTTCAGGCGCGCGCGGCCCTGCTCCACCACCTGCGACATCGCGTCCTTGCCCGCCGCGCGGTCGATCGCGATGCCCGGAATGCTCGCCAGGCCCCAGCCGAAGAAGGGCACCCGCAGCAGCTCGCGCTTGAGCACGTAGCACAGCGGCGGCAGGATCTGCTGCAGCGCGATCGTCTCCCACGCCGACTGGTGCTTGGACAGCACCACCGAGGCCGTGGCCGGCAGGTTCTCGCGCCCGATCACCCGATAGCGGATGCCGAGCACATGGCGGATCACCCACATCATGATCGGCACCCAGGTGGTGATGAGCCGGTGGCGCGTCATCGGCGGCGCCCAGAAGATCAGGATGCCGAACAGCGCGTAGGGAATCGTGACGATCGCGAGGATGATGGCGAAAAGGAAGGAGCGGATCAGATGCACGATGGGACTCGGCGTTGAAATCGTTGGCGGGGGCTGCGGCTCATGCAGTCAGTTCGGCGGCCACCGCATCGAGATCGGGATAGATCAGCGTGCCCTCGGGTAGCGCAGGATCGTTGCGGGTCGTCTCGCCTTTGCCGGTGAGGACGAGATAAGGCTTCGCGCCCACCGCAACCGCGGCCTGCAGATCGCGCAGGCTGTCGCCCACAACCGGCACATCGGTCAACTCGACATTGAAGCGCTCGGCAATCTGCAGCAGCAGTCCCGGCTTGGGTTTGCGGCAATCGCAGGTGGAATCGGCCGCGTGCGGGCAGAAAAAGATGGCGTCGAGCCGGCCACCGACCTGGGCGAGGCTGCGCACCATCTTGTCGTTGATGGCGTTGAGCGTATCCATGCCGAACAGCCCGCGCCCCACGCCCGACTGGTTGGACGCCACCACCACCCGCCAGCCCCACTGGTTGAGGCGGGCAATGGCCTCGAGCGAGCCGGGGATCGGCTTCCACTCCTCGGGCGACTTGATGAACTGGTCCGAGTCGACGTTGATGACGCCGTCACGGTCGAGAATGATGAGCTTCATCGGCATGGTCGGGTACCCCGGGTGTTGGTGCTGGCGCGCCGTCACGCGACGGCGCGCCCTAGGCTCAGGCCGACAGGCGCGAGATGTCCGCCACCTGGTTCATCAGGCCGGCGAGCTGCGCCAGCAGCGCGATGCGGTTGGCGCGGGTCAGCGGTTCTTCCGCCATCACCATGACGTCCTCGAAGAACTGGTCCACCGCCGCGCGCAGGCCGGCGAGCGCGCACAGCGCGTCGGTGTAGTCCTCGTTGGCGACGTGCGAGCGCACCAGGGGCGCGACCTCGACCACCTGATGGAAGAGCGCCTTCTCGGCCTCCTCCTGCAGCAGCGCGACGTCCGGCTCGCCCGGCGTGCCCTCGGCCTTCCTGAGGATGTTGACGATGCGCTTGTTGGCGGCGGCCAGGGCCTCGGCCTCGGGCAGCGCGCGGAAGGCCTCGACCGCGGCGAGCTTGGCCGGCACCAGGTCGATGCGCGCGGGCTTCAAGGCCAGCACGGCGTCGATCACGGCGCCGTCGCGGCCGGTCTCGCGGAGCAGGTTCTTCAGGCGCTCGAACATGAAGTCCTGCAGTTGCGCGGCAAAGCCCTCGGCGGTCAGCAGGCCGGGCTTGAAGCCGGCGGAGGCGACCTCGATCAGCTTCGGCAGCTCGAGCGGCAGCGGCGCCTCGATGAGGATGCGCAGCACGCCGAGCGCGGCGCGGCGCAGCGCGAACGGATCCTTGTCGCCGGTGGGCACCATGCCGATGCCGAAGAAGCCGACCAGGGCGTCGAGCTTGTCGGCCAGCGCCACCGCGGCGGCGACGTTGCCGGCGGGCAGCGCGTCGCCGGCGAAGCGCGGCTGGTAGTGGGCCTGGATGGCGTCGGCCACCACCTGCCCTTCGCCGTCGGCAAGCGCGTAGTAGCGGCCCATGATGCCCTGCAGCTCGGGGAACTCGCCCACCATGTCGGTGACGAGGTCGGCCTTGGCCAGGCGCGCGGCGCGCTTGGCGGCAGCGACGTCGCCGTGCAGTTGTGCGGCAATCGCACCGGCCAGCGCTTCGAGGCGCTCGACGCGCTCGAGCTGACTGCCGAGCTTGTTGTGATACACCACCGGCGCCAGGCGCGGCAGGCGCGCCTCGAGCTTCTGCTTCTTGTCCTGCTCGAAGAAGAAGCGCGCGTCCGACAGGCGTGGGCGCACCACGCGGGCGTTGCCGGCGATGATGTTGGACGGGTCCGCCACCTGCATGTTGGAGACGATCAGGAAGCGGTTGAGCAGCGTGCCGGCGCCATCGAAGAGCGGGAAGTACTTCTGGTTGGCGCGCATGGTGAGGATCAGGCATTCCTGCGGCACCGCGAGGAATTCGGCCTCGAACTCGCCGACGTACACCGTCGGGTGCTCGACCAGCGCGGCGACCTCGTCGAGCAGGTCGGCGTACTCGTCGAGCAGAGCGCCCTGCTTCGCCGCTTCGGTGAGCAGTTGCGCCTCGATGTTGGCGCGGCGCTCGGCGAAGTTGGGGATGACCTTGCCTTCGGCGAGCAGCGTGGGCTCGTAGGCGTCGGCGGTGGCGATGTCGATGTCGCCGCGGCTCATGAAACGGTGGCCTCGCGTGGTGCGACCGGACTCCAGGTCGAGCACGCGGCCCGGCACCACGTCGGCGCCGTGCAGGAGAGTGAGCTTGTGCACCGGACGCACGAAGGTGGCGTCGCCGTCGCCCCAATGCATCACCTTGGGGATCGGCAGCGCCTTGATCGCATCCTGCACGATGCCCGCCAACACGTCGGCGAGCTTGGCGCCGGGCACCATGGCGGTGTGGAACAGCGCCTCGGCCTTGCCGTCCATGCGGCGCTCGAAGCTGGCGACGGCTTCAGCCGGGATGCCCTTCGCTTCCATCTTCTTGACCAGCGCCGGGGTCGGCTTGCCCTCGGCGTCGAGCGCGACGGAAACCGGCATCAGCTTTTCGGTGACTTCCTTCGCGGCGGCTTCTGCGGCCACGTGCGCCACCGTCACCGCGAGGCGGCGCGGGCTGGCGAAGGTGCGGAAGGCCGCGTCGGCGGGCGCCAGTCCCTTGGCCTTGAGGCCTTCGGCGATCCTGGTGGCAAAGGTCTCGCCCAGGCGCGGCAGGGCCTTGGGCGGCAGTTCTTCGGTGAGCAGTTCGACGAGCAGGGTCGCGGCGGTCATCACGCGGCCTCCTTGGTGGCGTTCAGCATCGGGAAGCCGAGGGCTTCGCGGGATTCGAAATAGGCCTGCGCCACGGCGCGCGACAGGTTGCGGATGCGGCCGATGTAGGCGGCGCGCTCGGTCACCGAGATGGCGCCGCGGGCGTCGAGCAGGTTGAAGGTGTGCGCGGCCTTCAACACCATCTCGTAGGCCGGCAGCGGCAGGCCGACCTCCATCACGCGCTTGGCCTCGGACTCGTAGTTGGTGAACAGCGAGAACAGGAAATCGACGTTGCTGTGCTCGAAGTTGAAGGTCGATTGCTCGACCTCGTTCTGGTGATAGACGTCGCCGTAGGTGACCTTGCGCCCGTCCGGCGCGATCGACCACACCAGGTCGTAGACGTTTTCCACCCCTTGAAGGTACATCGCCAGGCGCTCGATGCCGTAGGTGATCTCGCCCAGCACCGGCTTGCAGTCGAGGCCGCCGACCTGCTGGAAGTAGGTGAACTGGGTAACCTCCATGCCGTCCAGCCACACCTCCCAGCCCAGGCCCCAGGCGCCGAGCGTGGGGTTCTCCCAGTCGTCCTCGACGAAGCGGATGTCGTGCACCATCGGGTCGATGCCGAGCGCGCGCAGGCTGTCGAGGTAGAGCTCCTGGATGTTCAGCGGCGAGGGCTTCAGCACCACCTGGAACTGGTAGTAGTGCTGCAGGCGGTTGGGGTTCTCGCCGTAGCGGCCGTCCTTGGGGCGGCGCGAGGGCTGCACGTAGGCGGCGTTCCAGGGCTCGGGGCCGATCGCGCGCAGGAAGGTGTGGGTGTGGCTGGTGCCGGCGCCGACCTCGAGGTCGTAGGGCTGCAGCAGCACGCAGCCGCGCTCGCCCCAGAACTGCTGGAGCGTGAGGATGACTTGCTGGAAGGTCGGTTTCACGAGTCGGGATTCGGTGGTCATGGTCTCGGGCAGCCTCCGGGCTGCGCAGCGCACGCAAAAGCTGGGATTTTAACGGTCTTCGGGGTGCAAGGGACAGCGAGCTGGCCGGCGGACACCGTCATGTGGAGGCGGATGGCTGTGGGGAGCGGGCTTGCCCGCGAACAGCGCGCGCTCAAGCACCGCTTTCGCGGGCAAGCCCGCGCCCTCGGGCGCTGCGCAGGAAGGCCGCCATCAGAATCAGCAGCGCAAGGCCCAGCGCCGGCCAGTCGCCCCAACGCGCATAAGGGGTGAGCCCTTCGTAGCCCTGCGCCTCCACGCGCAGCACGCCACGCTCGAACTCGGGCAGCACGTCGCTTACCCGCCCGTCGGGCTGCACCAGCGCGGTCATGCCGGTGTTGGTCGAGCGCAGCATCGGCCGCCCGGTCTCGAGCGCGCGCACACGCGCGATCTGCAGGTGCTGGGGCTGGGCGAGCGAGTCGCCGTACCAGGCGAGGTTGGAGATGTTGAGCAGCAACGTAGCCGCGGGCAGCGCGCGGATCAGCTCGGCGCCGAACAGGTCCTCGTAGCAGATGTTGAGGGCGACCTGCTGGTCGCCGAAGCGCATCGGTGGCTGGTCGGGCGCGCCGCGGGTCTGGTCCGACATCGGGATCTGCGCGAGCTTGTAGAACCAGCCGAACAGCGGCGGCGAGTATTCGCCGAAGGGCACCAGGTGCTGCTTGGCGTAGTACTGCGCCGGCGCGCTACCGAGGCTGACCGCAGCGTTGTAGATGTGCCCGGCCTCGTCACGGCGAAACACGCCCATCACCAGGTCGCCACGCACGCCACCCGCGAGCCAGGCCAGCCAGTCGAGATAGCCCTCGGGCAGACGCTCGAGCAGCGTGGGCAAGGTGGTCTCGGGCAGCACCACCAGCGCCGGCGGCCTGGGGGCGGAGAATGCCTCCCGCACGAGGTCGCTGTTGACCTGCAGCACGTCGGCGAAGCGCTGGGGGTCCCACTTCAGGCCCTGCGGGACATTGGTCTGCACCAGCGCGACCTGCAGCGGCAGACCGGTCGGCGCGGTCCACGCCCTGCCGAGCAGGCCCGCGCCGCCGGCGAACAGCACCGCCACCGCCAGCGCCGGCCGCCATACCTGACGCGGGCGCGACCAGTCGGTACGCGGCGTGAAGGCGATCAAGGCGGCGACGAGGGCCACCAGGCCGCCGACGCCATACACACCGATCACCGGCAGCAGGCCGCCGAGCGGACTCGGCGGCGTCTGCGAGTAGCCGATCGCGAGCCAGGGAAAGCCGGTGAAGAGCACCCCGCGCAGCCATTCGGACAACAGCCACAGTGCTGAGAAGAGCGCGGCGGAACGCATCGGCATCGCCGGAGACGCCGGCCCCGTGGGAGCGGGCTCGCCCGCGAACGTCGCCCGCTCGGACGCGGCTTTCGCGGGCAAGCCCGCTCCCACCGTGCAACCACCCGCCCCGCCAGGCGGCGCAGACCGCGCGCCGATTCGGCGTCGCAGGCCGATGAACGCGGCCCCGACAAGCCCCGGATAGAGTGCGAGGTAGGCGCAGAACAGCGCGATCGCGAGCCCCGCGAGCGGCGCCGGCATGCCGCCGTAGCGCTCGAGGGCGACGTACAGCCACGACACGCCGCCAATGAAAGCGCCGAATCCCCAGGCGAAGCCGAGCGCGAAACCCTCGCGCCAGCGCGCCACGCCGCCGAGCAGCCAGGTCAGCGCGCCCAAGCCGAGGAAGGCGAGCGGAAAGAGATCGAAGGGCGCGAACGCAAACACCGACGCGCCACCCGCGAGCAGCGCAGCCAACAACCGACGCGCCATCACTCCTCGACGACTGCGGGCTTGGGCAGGCGCTCGACCACCAGGGTGTGCACCCGCCGGCTGTCGGCGCGCAGCACCTGGATCTTCAGGCCTTCGAGCTCCACGGCCTCGCCGCGCTTGGGCAGGCGGCCGAAGTGGCGGATGACGAGGCCGCCGACGGTGTCGTATTCCTCGTCGCTGAAGTGGGTGGCGAAGGCCTCGTTGAAGTCCTCGATCTCGGTCGTCGCCTTCACCCGGTAACGCCCGTTCTGGTCGAGCCGGATGCTGTCGCCGACCTCGTCGAAGTCGTATTCGTCCTCGATGTCGCCGACGATCTGCTCGAGCACGTCCTCGATGGTGACCAGGCCGGCCACGCCGCCGTACTCGTCGACCACGATCGCCATGTGGTTGCGCGACACGCGGAACTCGCGCAGCAGCACGTTGAGGCGCTTGGATTCGGGCACGAACACCGCCGGGCGCAGCATGTCGCGCAGGTCGAACTCGCGCCCGGCGAAGTAGCGCAGCAGGTCCTTGGCGAGCAGGATGCCGGCGACGTCGTCCTTGCCGTCGCCGATCGCGGGGAAGCGCGAGTGGGCGGTGTCGATCGCGAAGTTGGCGATCACGTCGATCGGGTCGTCCAGATGCACGCAGTCCATCTGCGCGCGCGGCACCATCACGTCGCGCACCTGCATGTCGGACATCTGCAGGGCGCCTTCGATGATGGTGAGGGCGTCGGCATCGATCAGGTTGCGATCGAAGGCCGAGTGCAGCAGCGCGAGGAGTTCATCGCGATCTTCCGGCTCGCGCGAGAGAAGGGCCGAAAGTCGCTCGAGCAAGGACGGTTTAGGGGGAATGTCCATTTGGGGGTCGGAGTCTCCGCATCAGGCGCCGGCGCCGGCAGGTGCGGCGCCGCGCGGGCGTTCAGGCATAGGGGTCGGCGTAGCCGAGGGTACGCAGGATCGAGGTTTCCAGCGCTTCCATTTCGGCGGCCTCGACCTCGTTCTCGTGATCGAAACCTTGCAGGTGCAGCATGCCATGCACGACGAGGTGGGCAAAGTGCGCCTCCAGGGTCTTGCCCTGGGCCGCCGCCTCGCGCACCACCACCGGCACGCACAGCACGAGGTCGCCGGCCAGCGGGCCGTCCTCGGCCTGATCGGGAACCCCGGGCAGCGCCTCGCCCTCGGCGTAGGCGAAGGTGAGCACGTTGGTGGCGTAATCCTTGCCGCGGTAGTCGCGGTTGAGGCTGCGCCCCTCGTCCTCGCCGACGAGGCGGACCGTGACCTGGGCATCGCGCCGCAGCGCGGCCTGGGCCCAGCGCCGGATGTGGTTCTTCTTCGGCGCATTCGCCTTGTCGTCGCCCTCCACCGCCTTCTGCACCGCGAGCTTGAGCACCGGCGGATGGACGATCTGCGGCAGATCGAGCGGCTCCAGGAAAGCCATGTCGTGATGCACGTCCACGCGCAGGGTCAGCAGGTTGCAGGCGCCCGGCTGCAGCGACAGCATCGGCACCGCGGCCTCGTCGTCGGCATCGGCCTCGATCTCGAGGTCGCCCCAGGCGCGCTCGGGAAAGGCGAGCAGCAGCTTGCGACCATCGCCGAAGTCGATCTCGAGACGCTCGGCCTTGAGCCGGGTCGCCTTGCCGTCGGCGTCGATGGCGACGATCTTCGGCCGCTTCGCGCTCGCGGCCGCGGCCGCCTGTTTATTCCCCATCTTCGGCATCCTCTGCGTCCTTGTCCTTCGTGTCCTTTTCCTGCTGGTGCTGGGCGCGGGCCGCGGCCTTGGCGCGTTCCACGCGTGCCGCCTCGAGGTCGTAAGCTTCGACGATGCGCGCGACAAGCGGATGACGCACCACGTCTTCCTTGTTGAACTCGGTGAAGGCGATGCCGCGCACACCTGCCAGCACCGCACGCGCCTCCTTCAGGCCGCTGCGCTGCCCGCGCGCCAGGTCGACCTGGGTGAGGTCGCCGGTGACCACCGCCTTGGCGCCGAAGCCGATGCGGGTGAGGAACATCTTCATCTGCTCGGGCGTGGTGTTCTGCGCCTCGTCGAGGATGATGAAGGCGTTGTTGAG
>QXGG01196067.1_pt1 | contig 11035 bp, 11 predicted proteins | sample 1982491 | NCBI WGS metagenome assembly QXGG01 (sample SAMN09924614, study PRJNA488089) | Wastewater metagenome, whole genome shotgun sequencing project. | isolation source: South African research farm wastewater | place: South Africa: Irene, Agricultural Research Council, Animal Production... | reverse complement strand
GATTCATGCGATGGAATCCAGTCAGCGTTTTGATCGGCATTTACACAACGGCGATCCACTGCACAGCCGCACGGTTAATGTTCCTGCACAGCGACCACTAAGCCAACCGCCTTTTACTTGGGAAGCCTCGGCCATTGATGCGCTGCATTACAGTGGTTTAAGCGCATGGCGTGACTGGAGCATTGCCGGCACGTTATTTAAGCTCGAAGCCTATAATGGCTGGGGTTATCGCCGTTACCATCCGCAGGTGTTATCGCCCTATTTGTGGTCTTTTTCTGAGCATTATCAACGCGGCAAATACGCCGCCGATGGCCGATTTGATGCCAATTTAGTTTCACAACAATGCGGCGCGGCGGTGTTACTCAAAGAACTGCTAGGCCACTCAAAAACACAAATTGTAAGCACCAAGCCTAACTACAACGCACATTCAACATTAACCATTAAAAACTCAACACTACCCCAGTATCCTGGCCAACTCATTAAGCGCAGCCAGCAACACAGCAGCGTAAAACATATCCAGCAACGCTTAAATGCCCTCGGCTATCAACCTGCACTGAGCGTCGATAATCTCTTCGGGGCTAAAACCGAACAAGCGGTTAGATGGTTTCAGGCGCAAAATGCTGTTGCTGGGCGAGCCTTACAGGTGGATGGAGTGGTAGGGGTGCAGACTTGGGCGGTGTTGTTTGGGCAGAATAAGGCATAGCTCGACTGCGGCTTGAGCTTGCATGTTATATGCACTTTGTAGGTCGGTCATTTATGGCCGACTCAGGCGTGGGAAATACCTGAAAAACGCTATAAAGCAACACACTTAATCAACTCCCAGCTTCGCGCAAGTTTCTAAAATCAAGACTAGGTAGCATCAATGGGCCAAATTTCTGCCTAGAAGATAATGTTAAAAGCTGCTCACGTACCGTGGAATACAACATTGAAGTTGCATTGACGACCAACTCATGCTTGAAACTTTCTAAAAGCTGTTCATTTTCAGTGCAAATAAAAACCCCATCTAAAGCAACAATAAACTTATATGGGAATTTTTTTTCTTGACAGCTCAGTTGCAGGCTTATGACAAAAGCATATTGAGTGGGTGTTTCTTGGGTTTCTGGCTCCCCCACTGTAATAGATGTTTGAATATGACTAGCAGAAGGAACCCAATAAGGCGAGGTTGTATCTTTGCCTATAAATTCATCGCCGTTAACAGATTCAAGCTGTAAATGACTGTAGTGATAGTGTTTTAACTGTAGCGGTGAGAGCTTCATACTTGTGTTCCTTGCAACTCACCGGGCGAACTATATGTTTTTTGTTTAATCAAAGGCTGGCTGAACTGCTGCCACCCTGCTCTATTGAGTTCTTGCGCAGTTTGTAGCATGGCCTCAATTTCAAGATGTTTTAACTTAGTGACAGCCACTTCTTTTTGCTGTGTACCTACGCGGTCAAAACTAATATCAAACTCAATATTTAATGCTTCACAAACATCAAATAAGGTTTTCAGCGTTAAGTTAGAAGCACCGTGTAACACCTTACTCACACGACTTGTTCGCCAACCTAACTGATCAGCTAGTGCTTTTTGAGTCATGCCACTGGCAGCAACAGCACTTGCTAAACCCACCGCAATTTCTTGCGCCTTTAACTCAAAACGAAAATCCTCGTCTTGCATGGATTCTTGCCACAAATCGGCTAATTGATTATTTAACATGTCCAACCTCCGGCTGAATCACGCAAATTTCACGTGCTTGCTCAGCATCAATATAGGTTTTTATTTCATTTTCAAGCTGGATTTTTTCACCCACAGTCAACTTATCTTGGCGCTTTGCCAATGCATCAGCAAGAAAAACAATCTTGCCCTCCCCGTAATAAAAAACAAGCCGTACATCACCTTTACGCAAGCGCCAAACAACGCGTTTAACATCTTTATAAACAAAATCATGCAGTTGATGGCTTTGCTTTTTATCATAAAAAATTTCTAAGGGTTGCCCCGTTTGCGCCACTTGCAATAATTTATTGAGCGCAGATAACGCAGCTTTACCGTCAACTCGATTTTTTCGAGCTAAACCAGCAATTTGCTCTAGAAAATAACAGGTATTAGGATCATCTGAAGCACAGCGAGCCATCAACTTCCAGCGGTCTAATCGAGGCACGATATTAGCGGTTGGCTTTCCTAGAGTTGCTTCAGTGATCTCTAATAAATGAACTGTCATGTTAACTTTTAAGTGAACCCCAAGCAATCTATTGTCTTCAGTTTAGAGCTTTTATATTCAATTGTGATGCAACTCAACTCTCTACCATCCAAATGAACTACCCACCACTTTAGAAGTGGGGGTTTCCTAGGTAATGCACGGACTTGATGGGGTGCGCTGCACTCCATCAGAGGTTATGCAAATTGACTGGGCTAACTCCCTCGCACCGAGGGTTTTTGTACTTGATAGCAAGTAGCGCAATCCTTCCTTGAGGATGTTGATACTGGCGTTATAGTCACGATCTAGAACAGCGTTACAGTTTGGGCATTGCCACTGCCGCATGGCAAGAGTGAGTTCACCCTTACCAAGAACATGATCGCAGCCTGAGCAGGTCTTAGAGGATGGAAACCATCGGTCTATTTTAAAATAAACATATTGCCAAGTAAAAAAGCCGACCTCTGCAATAGGGGTCGGCTTTTATTTAACGCTTCAACATGACTGCCCCACTAACGCGAACGGGGTAAGCCAAGTCCAAATTGAGCGATCAGCTCACGTTGGATCTCGTTGGTGCCGCCACCAAAGGTTAAGGTCGGTGCTGCACGTACATCGTACTCAAGCTCACCCATTAAGAAGGCGGCTGCAGTACCGCTGCGCACTAAACCATTGGCGCCCACAATCTCAGTCAGCATGCGTAAAATCTCAATCACTGACTCAGAGCCGTACACCTTAGTGATGGACGCTAAAGCCACATCCATTTTGTCTTGCTCTAAATCAGCAGCAATACGGAAGTTGATTAAGCGCATGGCTTCCAGCTTGGTGTAGCACAGCGCTAAGTTGCGACGCACCCAAGCATGGTCTGTGGCACGTTTACCGCTTTCGTCTTCGGCTTTAGCCCACAAATAGACTTTACGGTACATACCCACCACACGGTCAGCCCATGAACCTAAGCCTAAACGCTCATGGTTCAACTGCGCTGTGATCAGCTGCCAACCTTTGTTCAGCTCACCCACCAACATATCTTTAGGCACCACCACGTTGTCGTAATAGGACGCAGCGGTGTTGTTACTGGTGGTTGGGATGACAGTCTGGGAGAAGCCTTCAGTTTTGGTGTCAACGATCAGAATCGAGATACCTTTGTGACGGGCTTCTTCTGGATTGGTACGTGCCGCCAACCAAATGTAGTCCGCGCCATCGGCACCTGAAGTCCACATTTTGTTGCCATTGACAACAAAATGGTCTTCTTCAACTTTAGCTGAGGTTTTCAGTACGGCTAAATCACTGCCCGCACTGGGCTCAGAGTAACCAATCGCAAAATGAATATCGCCACTGGCAATACCGCCCAGAAACTTTTCTTTTTGCAGATCGGTGCCGTAGCTCATTAACGCAGGGCCTACGGTACTGATCGTCACAAAAGGCAATGGCGCACCGGCAATATTGGCTTCTTCAAAGAAAATCAATTGCTCAGTCGGACCATAGCCCTGCCCGCCGTACTCTTTAGGCCAGCCCACAGCCAACCAGCCGTCTTCACCCATTTGCTTAACGATTTTGCGAAACTGATCACCACCCTCAGAACCACGCAACTCATTGCGCAATTCAGGCGTCATCAGATGAGTAAAATAGTCGCGTACTTTTATTCGCAGCGCCCGCTGCTCGTCGGTTAAATCAACAAACATAGTTCGCTCCTTACGCTACGCCTAAAATAAGGCCACTGGTGGGTACACCGGTACCGGCTGTCACAACCACGTTTTCAACATTATCGACCTGGTTAACCGCTTGCCCACGCACCTGACGCACGCCTTCAGCCACACCGTTCATACCATGGATATAGGCTTCGCCCAGTTGTCCACCGTGGGTATTGATTGGCAAACGTCCACCGCGTGCATGGTGTCCAGCACGAATAAACTCTTTCGCTTCACCGCGCTCTGCAAAGCCAAACTCTTCCAACTGCGGCAGTACAAAAGGTGTGAAATGGTCATAAATGACCGCAGTCTGAATCGCATCCGGACCTAAACCTGCTTGACGATAGATTTCCTTAGCGACCACACCCATTTCAGGCAAGCCGGTAATATCATCACGGTAAAACGACGTCATGCTTTGCTGACCGTGCGAAATACCTTGTGACGCACCTTTGATGATCACAGGCTTTTGTTGTAAATCTCGAGCGCGCTCCACTGAAGTAATCACCATCGCCACTGCACCATCGGACTCTTGGCAGCAATCGAGCAGGTGTAAGGGCTCACAGATCCAACGTGAGTTCTGATGATCTTCTAGGGTGATGGGTTTCTTATAGAAAAACGCAGCCGGGTTGGTTGCGGCAAAATCACGAGCCGCTACAGCAATGCGTCCAAAGTCTTCTGAGGTTGCGCCATACTCATGCATATAACGCTGCGCAAACATACCCACCCATGCAGCTGGGGTATGGAAGCCATGTGGCATATACCAGCCATAGTTGACGTTTTCAAAAATTGGCGTTGAACCAAAACCATAGTCTCCGGTACCAAAACGGTACCAAGAGCGCTCGTTCATCGCGCGGTAAACTACAACTGTTTTTGCCACACCCGTCGCTACAGCCATAGCCGCATGCATTAGAGGTGCACAAGCTGCACCACCACCATGTGGTACTTGCGAGAAGAACTTAACATCCTTACAACCCAGCAAGCGCGCAATCTCATATTCAGGTACTTTATCAACCGAGTAGCTGCTAAAACCATCCACTTCAGAGGGATCAATACCCGCATCCTCTAAAGCTGCAAGCGTGGCTTCCATAGCCAGTCTCAGCTCCGTACGGCCTGAGTTCTTGGAAAATTCTGTAGCGCCAAGTCCAACGATAGCCGCTTTACCCGACAGGAAAGAATCACTCATTTCTAAAATCTCCCAGTGCTCAAGGCAGTACCACAGCAACCGTACCGGCAACGTGATTACCCATTGAATTTTTACCTTTAAAGCTGACAGTCACTGAGTTTGTCGCTTCGTCGCGCTCTGTGACTTCACCTGTAAAGACCATCGTATCGCCAGGATAGTTGGGCGCACCCAGCTTAATTTTCTGACTTTTAAATGTGGCTAAAGGGCCTGCCCAATCTTCGATAAACCGCTGCACCAAACCATTGGTGGTGAGGATATTCATAAAAATGTGCGGTGAACCTAAAGCTTGCGCCGCTTCTTTATCGTGGTGCCCTGGAAAATAATCACGAGTGGCAATCGCACCACCGTTAATCAGGGTCACTGTGATCGCAATACTAAGCTCTGGTAGCTGATCGCCAACCTTAACCTCAGCGATTGATTTGGTTTTCTTCAAGGTCATATTTCCATCCCAATTTATCGTTGTTGGCTAACCAGTTACCCAGGCGCTCAAGGCTGCCTGATGCGCTTCCTAAAACCATTGACAGGTGACGGCTCCAGTACAAGAAGCGGTGAATTGGATACGTTAAATCCACACCCACGCCACCGTGTACGTGCTGGGTTTTGTGCCCCACTAAATGCGCTGCCTCACAACTTAAATGCTGTGTTGCCAACGCCTCTGGCGTGCTTTCTAGGCCCGCATCGAGACGATAGAGCAATTGATAGAGCGTGCTGCGTAAAGCTTCAACAGCAATATGGCAATCGGCCATGGTCATTTGCACAGCTTGGAAGGTGCCAATGGCTCGTCCAAACTGCTCACGCTCTTTGAGGTACTCAGACGTACGTGCGATTTGTTCAGCACTCACACCCAACTGCAATGAAGACAAGGCAGCAATCACGCGCTGCTCTAACCACTGCGCGGCCTCAGCAGGCAGCACATCGCTCGCACTGATATTGACCTGCTCGCACTGCACATCAGCCACGGCCACACCATTGTTGGCCACACCCTCAACTAACGTCACACCTTGTGCTTGTGGGTTGAGCAGCACCAAACGCAGCTCATTACCGGCTTGCGCCAGCACCAGCAAATGATCCGCCTGTGCAGCATAAGCAACAGCACCGATCTGCCCCTGCAAAGTGAAGCCTGCATCGGTTGCTGTGAGTTGTAAATCAACGCCTAAGCTACTGTTTAGGCTGGTTGCAGCAACGGCTAACAGCTTCTCAGCGCTGGCAGCTTGCTCAATCAATGCTTGATGCTGCTCGCCATGGAATTGGGCTAAACAGCTGGCTGCCAACTGATGCTCCCAAATGGGCACCTGCGCCAAACTTGCGCCTTGCGCTTGCAGCACGCAAAACAGCTCAGTCATGCCTAAGCCACTGCCGCCAAACTCTTCAGGAATAGCCAGTGCATGCAGACCCGTTTCAATACAGGTTTGCCACACATCATCCATAAATGGCTTTGCCGCTAGGTCATAATCGCGCATCTGCTCATCGGAGCAATTGTCGCGGAACAAACCATCGGCCATTTGCGCAATCGCGCGCTGGTCTTCACTTAATGAAAAATCCATAGAGCCCCCTTAATTAAGCGACAGGTCGAAACTGTGGCAAGGTTTGTCGGTCATCAAAACGATTGAACTCAACCTGCAGCTTCTGGCCAATTTCAAGATTCTTTGGATCAACACCCACCAGACCTGCGATCAAACGCACACCTTCTTCGAGCTCAATCAGACCAATCGGATTGGGGTGATCAAAAGGCGCAACCTCTGGGTAGTGCATGACCACAAAGGAGTACAGCTTGGCTTGACCACTGGCTTCAATCGAATCCCAATCAAAGCTGTGGCACTCGATACACACCGGCGCTGGTGGATGACGCAAAGTCTGGCAACTGGTACAACGCTGAATCAGCAATTTATTCTGCTCACAGCCTTCCCAGAAAAAGCGCGTGTCATCACTGACACCCGGCAATGGGCGCATACGTGCTGGCTTATCATCTTTTTTGACCGCTTTTTCTTCAGGCTTAGCTGCATGTGCAGGCTTAAACTTGAAGACACGGAACATCAGCTCACCGACTTTCTCATCGGTACCGCTGTCACTTTTCGAGTAGAACGGCATCGCCAAAGTGACGAAAAAGCCTGTACCCAAACCTGTGGTTTTCTCTTCGCTGATAGAATCCACATGACTGGTGTAATACAAGGTTTCGCCCAAGGTCACATGACGCTCAAAGCTCAACTCAGTATTCACCGCCACCACAGCTGGATAGCCATAACCTTCAATGACCTTCAACACCTCAAAGGAGTTTTCATCGGTTGAGCCCGGTGCATAATTTTCATTATCCAACCCACCCATGCACCACACTTGGAGCATCGCTGGTGGCGCAACAATATCGTCAAAGCCAGCCTCACGGGCAAATGCAGGATCGGTGTACAAGGGGTTATCAACACCCATGATTTCACACCAATGGCGAATCATCGGCGCGTTCACTTGATCCCAAGCGTATACACGACCGTATTCACGACCTACAAAGGCTTCTATTTGTTCTAATAATTTAGGATCAGCCAATTTCGTCTCCTGATGATATCGGTGACAGCAGCGCTTTTAATAACTAAAAGTGAGTCTGTCGAGTTTATTCAGCTTTATTTGCTGTAGAAGAACTCAAGAACGCTGGCTTTTCGCCACCGCCATGCAGTAAAAGATTGGTACCACTCCAGTAGCTTGCATACGGCGAAGCGGCAAATAAGCATGCCCCTGCCACATCGTTGGGTTCACCCATACGCCCCGCAGGAATCGTTTTACCGACCGCCTGAATACCAGCTTCATCGCCGTAATGCAGGTGGGATTGCTCAGTTTTAATCAGTCCAGGACTGACCGATACCACACGCACTTTAGGTGCCCACTCAACCGCCAACGAGCTGACCAGTGATAAAACGCCCGCCTTAGCTGCGCCATAAGCAGCCGTACCTGGCGAAGGACGTGAAGCGCTGACGCTGCCAATAAAGATTAAGACGCCGCCTTCATCTTGTTGCTGCATCAGGTTATTCGCCAATTGGGCCACATTCAGTGGAACTAACAAATTGAGTCGAATAATGCCTTCACTAAAACGTGGTGACACGGTTGCTGCATCCACAGCTGGACTGCCGCCCGCATTATTAACCACCACATCTAAACGACCGTAACGCTCAGCAATATAAGCAAACATGGCTGATAAGGCGTCAAAGTCACGTAAATCTACTGCTTGGAAATCTGCAACACGATCTTGTGCTGTAGGTAACTGCTCAGGGGTCTGACGGCCGCACACGATAACTTGTGCACCGGCCTGTAAAAAACTCTGCGCAATCGTTGCACCAATACCTTTGGTACCACCGGTCACTAGGACAACTTTTCCGGTGTAATCTAAACTCTCTTTAACCTGCATCTGGGCTTCCTCATAGCATCGGTCTGTCATGACTTTATTGCCTTACCTATAAAGGTTCATCGTCTATATAGACGATGAACCTCAAGGGGTACAAAACCAGAATGCAGACAGCAATAATTGCTTATTTCTGCTGAGATCCCACACATGACTGACATTGATGAAGCCCCCGTTTTACTTGACTATCCAGAGGCTGGCGTGGCTAGACTCACTCTCAACCGCCCGCGCGTCAACAATGCCTTAAGCCTAAAGCTGCAAGCTCTTTTATCTGAGTATTTTGTCGCCTTAGCCGATAATCCTGACATTCGTTGTATTTTATTAACCGGCGGCGACACCGTCTTTGCTGCGGGCGGTGATATATCAAGCATGGCCGATACTGGTCCGATTGATATTTACCAGCGCCACACCGAGCGCGTTTGGGGTCCAATTCAACACTGCCCTAAACCTGTGATTGCAGCTATTTGTGGCTACGCTTATGGCGGTGGTTGCGAGCTGGCGATGCATGCCGACATCTTAATTGCCGGTGAAAGCGCACAGTTTTGCCAACCTGAAATTCGTATTGGCATCATGCCCGGCATTGGTGGCACACAACGTTTAGTGCGTGCGATCGGTAAGGCGAAAGCCATGCAAATGGCGCTCACCGGCAAACCTATTAGCGCCCACGATGCGTGGGTCGGCGGTTTAGTGAGCGAGATCGTGCCCGACGACCAAGTGCAAAGCCACGCACTGAGCCAAGCCAAATTGATTGCTAAAATGCCACCCTTAGCAGCTGAGCAAATCAAAGAAGTTATTTTGCTGGGTATGGATGCGTCACTGGAAGCAGGTCTGGCACTGGAACGTAAAGCCAACGCCCTGCTCTTCGCCTCGCGCGACCAAAAAGAAGGGATGAATGCATTTATTGAAAAACGCAAACCCACCTTTACCGGTGACTGATAATTAACCACACACAAAAACGCCCGGATTAACCGGGCGTTTTTGTGTGTGGCTAAAGCACCCTCACTTAAGAGACATGACGGCGCAACTCAAGCTTATCCACTTTATTTGACGCATTTTTTGGCAAGTCATCATAAAACACCACGCGACGCGGTACTTTATAATTAGCCATTTGCGTGCGACTCCAGTCAATCAACTGTTTCTCAGTCAACTCCACACCAGCTTTTAACACCACACAGGCACAACCTACCTCCCCCATGCGCTCATCAGGTATACCGATAACCGCAACTTGAGCAATACCTGGATGCTCAAACAACCCAGCTTCAATTTCCGCGGGATAGCAATTAAAGCCACCCACAATAAACATATCCTTTAAGCGGTCCGTGATGGTCAGGTTGCCCTGTGCATCCACATGACCGACATCACCTGTGCGCAACCAGCCATCCGCTGTAATCGCCTCTGCAGTAGCGTGCGGGTCATTAAAATAGCCTTGCATCACATGAAAGCCACGCAAACAAATCTCACCCGACTCGCCTGTCGCCACAGGCTGGCCTTGAGTATCAAAAATTCCCAATTCAGTACCCGGAATAGGACTGCCGCTGGTGCTGGCAATGGTTTCAGCCGGCGCCGTGGGATCACAGATCGTCGCCAAACCGCCACACTCAGTTAAACCATAAGCTGTAGTGACCACTGAAAAGCCCAGCTCATTGCGCAAGCGCTCAATCAGCACAGGAGGAATCGCCGACGCACCGGTCACAGCAATGCGCAAACTGCTCAAATCCGCCTCAGCTAAACGCGGATGCGCCAACATCGACAAATACAAGGTCGGCGGCCCAGGCAATACGGTAATGCGCTCTTCTTCCACGCGACGGAAGATATCTTGCGCATCAAACACCGCCTGAGGAATGATGGTTGCACCCGCAAGCAAACAGGTTAACCAACCGGCTTTATAACCAAAGCTATGGAAAAACGGATTGACCACCAAATAACGATCGCCAGGCACCAAACCAATAATGCGCACATACTCACGAAAGGCTTGCAGCGTTTGCGTGTGATTATTCATCACGCCTTTTGGCTTACCCGTGGTACCTGAAGTAAAGAGCAAGTCAGATAGATCTTCAGCACGAATCGACTGCGCACGCTCACGCGCATCATCCAAAGGCACCGCTGCACCCGTTTTAATAAAATCAACCAGCGCAATCTGATCCTCACCTTGCGCCTCGCCCAGCACCACAACCTGCTCTAAGGTTGCAGGGCGGTGTGGCGCCAGCATGGCGGGGTAATTCACATCTAAAAAATCACCCACAACAAATGCAATACGCGAACCACTGCGCTCTAGAATATCAGCGGCTTCATTGCCTTTCATACGGGTATTAATCGGTACCAACAGCCCGCCAGCACAATGCACAGCTAAAGCCACTAAGACCCAGTCAGTTGAGTTGGGCGCCCAGACACTGATTCGATCACCTGTCTGGATGCCACTGGCCATCAACGCTCGGGTAATGGCCAGTACGCGCTCAGGCAACTGAGCGTAAGTGATGGATTCTTCTGGTGATTCAAGAGCAATACGCTCTGCATACTGAGTGGCACCCGCAAAGACTAGCTCTGGAATGGTGCATGCAATTTCGCTATTGACATTCATCTGATTGTTCCTGCTCATTGGCGTAACAGCCTTTATTAT
>QXGG01250327.1_pt1 | contig 11052 bp, 11 predicted proteins | sample 1982491 | NCBI WGS metagenome assembly QXGG01 (sample SAMN09924614, study PRJNA488089) | Wastewater metagenome, whole genome shotgun sequencing project. | isolation source: South African research farm wastewater | place: South Africa: Irene, Agricultural Research Council, Animal Production... | reverse complement strand
GCGCTGATCAGTTTTTTCGACGGTGACAAAGGCGGAGCGCCGAGAATACGGCGCTTGGCATAATGCCGGCGCATGGAAAGCTGTTGCGCCAGCAGTTCATCGTAGGCCAGGCGGCGCCAGACCGCTTGCCTGCGGTCCTGCAACTGTTCCAGCGGCATCTGCGGCGAGGGCGCGTGCAAGGTCTGCAGGCTAGCGGCGAAAGCGGGCAGTTGGTGCGTCTGATAGACCCAAGCCGGCAGTGTTTCATCGAGGCCATGCTGCGCCAGTGCCCATTGAACGGCTTTGCGTATGGCCGCCTGACTCAGGCCGGCAGTGGTCGGGTAGACCGGCGTCAGGCTGGTCGCCACCGGCGTATCGACGCCGACCGGCCGGCACTGCGGATGCACCATCTCCCAGCCGAAGAAGCCGTTGCGTACCTCGCCCAGCACGCGCAGGCGCTTGCCAGCGGCCAGTGCCTTGATCTGGCTCGGGTAAAAATGCAGGAAGCGCAGCGTCAATTGTCCACTCGCGTCGCGCAGCTGCGAAATCAGGGTCTTGCGCGGCTTGTATTGCACTTCGGTGTGGACAATCTCGCCCTCCACCTGCGCCGAGTCGCCGGCACGCAGGTCACAGATGGCGGTAATGCGTGTTTCGTCGATATAGCGCAGCGGCAGATGCAGCAACAGCCCCTGCACATCGACAATGCCCAGCTTTTGCAGCCGCGACTGCAGCGGCTGACTGAACTCCTTGCAATCGGAGAGTTTTAGACTAATTGCATGACTCCGTCGGCTTCCACCAGCGCGCCGCGCGGCAGCGAGGCTACGCCTACGGCGGCGCGGGCCGGATAGGGCTGTGCGAAATACTCGGCCATGACACTGTTGACCAGCGCGAAATTGGCGAGATCGGTGAGGAAAATGTTGAGTTTGACGATGTCGTTGAGCGAGCCGCCGGCCGCTTCGGTCACAGCGCGCAGGTTCTGGAACACGCGATGCACCTGCGCCTCGATGCCGTCCACCAGCTCCATGCTGGCTGGATCAAGGCCGATCTGGCCGGAGAGATAAACGGTCTGGCCGACGCGGACCGCTTGCGAATAAGTGCCGATGGCCAACGGCGCACCGTCGGTATGAATGATCTGCTTTGTCATAGATTTTCCTGATTACTGTTGAAGTTGAAACTGAAACCCGGACCGGTGCGGCTGCCGCCTCACTGCGTCCGCTGGTCGCTACCGCTACCCTTGACCCGATTGATTCGCACCAGATCCGGGATGCGGCGCAAGCGCCGCATCAAGTCGGCCAGATGCACCCGGTCCCGCACCTGCACCGTGAAGTGCATGTTGGTATAGGCGCTGCCGTCCGGCTCTTCCATGCTGACATTGTCGATATTGGAGCCGGCGTCGGCTATGCCGGCCGCGATCTTGGCCAGCATGCCGCGCTGATTGGCCACGGTCAGCTTGAGGTTGACCTTGTAGAGCCGCTTGCCGTCCGGATCCCACTCCACGTCCAGCCACTTTTCCGGATCCATGCGGTATTTGCGGATGGCGGGACAATCGTGGGTGTGCACCACCAGCCCCTTGTCCTTGTTGATGAAGCCGAGAATCGGGTCGCCCGGGATCGGCCGGCAACACTGGGCGAACTGCACCGCCATGCCTTCCGAGCCGCGGATGGTGATGGTATCAAGTACCTTGTTCATTTGCCGCGCCTGCCGTTCCATCGGGCTGCCCTGCGCTTCCTCTTCGGCCTTCTGATCCTCGGTCTTCGCCATCAATTGATGCGCCACCATGACGTTGAGGCGCTTTCCGAGACCGATGTCAGTGAGCACTTCCTGCTTGTCCCGTGCGCCGTAGTCGCGCAACAGGCGCTGCCAGCGCGCTTCGTCGATATCCGCCGGATCGACGTGCAGGGCACGCAAGGCCTGATTCAGCATGCGCTGGCCGAGATGGGCGGATTCGGTCGACTGCATGGATTTTAGGTAATGACGGATGTGCGCCCGCGCCTTGCCTGAAACGACATAATTGAGCCAGGCCGGATTGGGCTTGGCCATGGCGGACGTGATGATCTCGACGTTGTCGCCGTTGTGCAACTCGGTGCGCAGCGGCGCCAGTTCGTGGTTGATCTTGACCGCCACGCAGCAGTTGCCGACGTCGGTATGTACCGCATAGGCAAAGTCCACCGCCGTCGACCCTTTTGGCAGCGCCATGATCTTGCCGCGCGGGGTGAAGACATAGACCTCGTCCGGGAACAGGTCGACCTTGAAATGTTCGAGGAACTCGAGCGAATCCGCGCTCTCGCTCTGGATATCGAGCAGGCGCTGCAGCCACTGGTGGGTCTGCTGCTGCAGGGCGGTCAGATGGGCATCCGAGGACTTGTACATCCAGTGCGCGGCAACGCCGGCCTCGGCGATGTTGTGCATCTCCTGGCTGCGGATCTGCACCTCGATCGGCGTGCCGAACGGCCCGAACAAGGTCGAGTGCAGCGACTGATAGCCATTGGCCTTGGGGATGGCGATGTAATCCTTGAACTTGCCGGGAATCGGCTTGTACAAACTGTGCAGTATGCCCAGCGCCAGATAGCAGGTCGGCTGATCCTTGACGATGACGCGGAAGCCGTAGATGTCGTAGATCTGCGAGAACGTCGTGTTCTTGCCGGTCATCTTCTTGTAGATGCTGTAGAGGTTCTTTTCGCGGCCGGTGACATCGGCCTCGATCTGCGCTTCCTGCAGTTTCTGCCGGATGCTTTCCTGTATCTTGCCGACCACCTCCTTGCGGTTGCCGCGCGCCGCCTTCACCGCCTTGCTGATGACGTTGTAGCGCATCGGATACAGGTATTTGAAACTGAGGTCTTCCAGCTGGTGGTAAATGTTGTTGATGCCGAGTCGGTTGGCGATCGGCGCGTAGATGTCGATGGTCTCCAGCGCGATGCGCTTGCGCTTTTCCGGACTCATGACGTCCAGCGTCTGCATATTGTGCAGGCGGTCAGCCAGCTTGACCAGGATCACCCGCACATCCTGCGCCATCGCCAGCAGCATCTTGCGGAAGTTCTCCGCTTGCGCCTGGGTGGCGCTCTGGAACTCGATCTTGTCGAGCTTCGAGAGGCCGTCGACTAACTCCGCCACCTGCTTGCCGAACTGGTCGCCGATCTCCTGCTTGGTGATGCCGGTATCTTCCACCACATCGTGCAGCAGCGCGGCCAGCAGCGTCGGCGTATCCAGATGCATCTCGGCCAGAATGCAGGCAACCGCCACCGGATGGCTGATATAAGGCTCGCCGCTGCGGCGCACTTGGCCCTTGTGTGCGGCGTCGCTGAAACGGTAGGCGTCCCGGACTTGGGCGATGTCTTCGTCTTTAAGGTATTGCTTGAGTAGCAGCATCAGCTGCGAGTCTTCGCTGTCGGCCGGCAGCAAAGGAGGGGGCGCAGGCTTTACGGATTCCGATGGACGTTTTGCCGAAGCCTTGGCCATAACACGTTAGGCATGTCCGCGGTTCAGAACCTCAAGACCGACCTTGCCGGCAGCAATTTCGCGCAAAGCCAGCACCGTCGCCTTGTCCTTCAGGCCGTGGGTGTTCACCATCGGCTCGGAACCGTTGGCGAGTTGGCGGGCGCGATAGGCTGCCACCAGCGTCAACTGAAAACGGTTGGGAATCTTTTCGAGACAATCGTCTACGGTAATACGTGCCATTTTTTTCTCCGAATGCTGTTCGAGCTATTTCATGCTGTTGAGCAACGCCTGATACTTCAGGAGTTGATTGTCGCGCCTGAGATGTTGCGAGTGAATGACCGCCCGCAGATCCTCCAGCGCAGTCTGAAAATCGTCGTTGATTATAACATAATCGAACTCGGCCACATGACTGATCTCCTCGCGGGCGGCGGCCAACCGGCGGTTGATCACGTCCACGCTGTCCTGTCCGCGGTGCGCCAGACGATGCGCCAGCGTATCGATCGACGGCGGCAGAATGAAGATGCCGACCGCCGACGGCAGCAGGGTCCTGACCTGTTGTGCGCCCTGCCAGTCGATCTCCAGGATCAGGTCGTCGCCAGCCCGCAGCACCTCTTCGACCCGGCGCTGCGAAGTGCCGTAGCGGGCGCCGTGCACCTGTGCCGATTCCAGAAACTCGCCCTCCCCCAGCATGCGCATGAACTCGGCCTCGTCGACGAAATGGTAATGCACGCCGTCCACCTCGCCCGGCCGCGGCTTGCGCGTGGTGTAGGAAATGGAAAGCCGGATATGGCTGTCGTTCTGCAGCAATGCGCTCAACAGGCTGGTTTTGCCGGTGCCGGAAGCTGCAGCGACGATAAAGAGATTGCCTTTCATAGAGGTTCACCTACCTTGTCCGAATAGCCCTGCGCTTCGACCTTGCGCTTGTAGGCGATGGATGAAATCAGCGAGGCGACGATGAAGACGACGCCGATCAGGCCGGTAAACACTTCCGGCACGTGCTCGTAGATCGAATAGAACATGATGAGGCCCAGGATGCCGATGGCGTAATGCGCGCCATGCTCCAGATAGACATATTTCTGCAGCGTGCCGCGATAGACGAAATGCACGGTCAGCGAACGCACGAACATGGCGCCTATGGTCAGGCCCAGCATGATGATGACGACATCGCGCGTGATGGCGAAGGCGCCGATGACGCCGTCGAACGAGAACGAGGCATCGAGGATTTCCAGATAGAGGAAGCCCATGACGCCGTTGCGCTTGGCTGCACCGGTGACGGCAGCCGCGTCGGCCTTGGAGCTGAAGAAGCTGCCCAGGCTGTCGACCGCGATATAAAGCACGACGCCGGCGACGCCGGCCAGCAGGATGGTCGTCTTCTTCTCCGGCGACACCGGCAGAAACTGGTGCATCAACAGCAGCACGGTCAGCGTGATGAAGATGCCCATGGAATCCAGCTTGCCGAGTTTGGCCATCTGCTCCTCGAACTTGCCGAGCCAATGGAGTTCCCGGGCATCGTTGAGGATGAAACTAAGGAAGACGAGAAAGAGGAAGGTGCCGCCGAACGAGGCAATGGCGGCGTGGCCTTCCATCAGATGTGCGGAGTATTCGGCCGGCCGCGTCAGCGCCATGTCGGCGACCTCGATGAAGCCCTGGCTGGTCGCCACCGCAACCAGCAGCAAGGGGAAGATCAGGCGCACGCCGAACACTGCGATAAGAATACCGACAGTCAGAAACAGCTGCCGCCACTTCTCGTCCATGTCCTTGAGGATGGAGGCATTGACCACGGCGTTGTCGAACGACAGGCTGATCTCCATGACACTCAATATCATCGCCAGCACCAGCGCCGCCCAGACGCCCGCCATGGTGCCGGTGGTGTGGTGGCCCCACCAGCCCGCGAGCAGCAGGCCGACGATGGTGACCAGAATGGAATACCTGAAATCGCGCATATGGGTTTTCTTGTAGTGATTTTCTGACAGGGGCTGCCTGATGCTGCGCCGGCAGCGAACGAGTGACTTTATTCGATATTCTGAATCTGCTCGCGCATTTGTTCAATCAGCACTTTCAGCGCCATGGCCACCTGCGAGATCTCGGTGGAGAAGGACTTGGAGCCCAGCGTGTTGGCCTCACGGTTCAGCTCCTGCATGAGGAAATCCAGCCGCTTGCCGGCAGCGCCGCCTGCTTTCAATATGCGCCGCACCTCGGAAACGTGGGCCGTCAGGCGTTCCAGTTCCTCATCGACGTCGATGCGCTGGGCGAACAGGGTCACTTCCTGCCGCAGCCGCTCCTCGTCGTGCGACTGCATCGCCTCCTGCAGCTTGGCGGTCAGCTTGTCCTGATACGCCTTGACCTGCGCCGGCAGCAAAGGCCGGACTTCCGCCACGCGCTGCTCGATCTCGCGCAGACGCTCCTCGATGATAGCCTTCAGCTTTTCGCCCTCGCGTGCTCGCGAGGCCAGCATCTGCTCCAGCGCCTGGGCAATAATCGTCTGGATCTCGTTCGTCAGTGCGGCCTGATCCAGCCGCTCGCCGACGATGACATTGGGCCAGCGCAGGATGTCCGCCACCGTCAGCGGCTGGCTTTGCGGGAAGTGCTGCTGCACGACCGCACTCATCTGTGCCAGCTCCTGCAACACCGCCGCATCGAGCCGTGTTGTCGTACCTGGGCTCGAGCGCTGCATCAGGCCCAAACGGCATTCCACCTTGCCGCGGCCCAACCTGGCGGCGATCTGCTCACGCACGAGCGGCTCGAAACTGCGCAGATTCTCGTCCAGCTTCAGCTGCTGTTCCAGATAGCGGTGGTTCACCGCGCGCAATTCCAGCACCAGCACGCCTAACGCCGTTTCTCTCTCCAGGGCGGCGTACCCTGTCATGCTGTAAATCATCTATGTCGCATCCTGACTTAATTTAGCGCATGGTATCAAATACCCGCTGTTTCATGCCAAAATAGCTCGCAACTTATTCAGCAAAAGGCAAGCTGCCTCAGGTCGCCAGCACGTATGCCCAGCCCCACCAACCGCTCCCTGCCCATCGGCTATCAGCTGCATCAATACAAGATCAGGAAGGTTCTGAGCGCCGGCGGTTTCAGCTACGTCTACCTCGCCAGCGACGAGCACGGCAACACCGTCGCCATCAAGGAATACCTGCCCAGTGCGCTGGCCTTGCGCACCGAGGGGGTCAAGGTGGTGGTGCCGACGGTCGAGGCTTCCGGCAACTTCCGCCACGGCCTCAAGTGCTTCTTCGAGGAAGGCCGCGCGCTGGCCAACATCAACCACCGAAACATCGTGCGCGTGGTGAATTTCTTCCGCGCCAACGAGACCGTCTACATGGTCATGCAGTACGAGCGCGGCAAGTCGCTGCAGGAATACATCCTCAGCAACAACGAGCCGGTGTCGGAAAACTTCGTGCGCCGCGTGTTCACCGAACTACTGAACGGCCTGCGCGAAGTGCACACGCAAAAGCTGCTGCATCTCGACATCAAGCCGGCCAACATCTATATCCGCCTCGACGGTTCGCCGGTGTTGCTGGATTTCGGCTCGGCGCGGCAGACCCTGACCGACTCCATCGCCAAACTGCCGCCCAGTTACACCCCTGGCTTCGCCTCGCCGGAACAGTATGCGGACCGCAAGCTGCTCGGCCCCTGGAGCGACATCTACAGCATCGGCGCCACCATGTATTCCTGCCTGACGCGCTCGACGCCGCAGGCCGCCAACGAGCGCATGAAGAACGACACGCTGGTGCCGGCGACCAAGCTGGGCAAGGCCATCTATTCCGACAACCTGCTCAACATCATCGACAACTGCCTGATGCTGGACCACCTGAAGCGCCCGCAAAGCATCTACGCATTGCAAAAATCGCTGCAGCACGACCTGCCTCCGCTGGCGCCCGAGCAGGAAAAGAAAAGCGGCATCATGCACAAGATCATCAATATTCTGCAAAAAGAAATATAAATCAGGATAAACACCACGATGAAATTCACCATCTACCAGAACAGCCGCCAGGGACCGCGGCCCTATAACGAAGACCGGCTGGCCTATTCCTACAGCAAGGACGCGCTGCTCATGGTGGTGGCCGACGGCATGGGCGGCCACCGTCACGGCGAAGTCGCGGCGCAGCTGGCAGTCAAATCGCTGACCGACGGCTTCCAGAACCTGGCGATCCCGACGCTGCTGAATCCGGCCAAATTCCTCGAAGAACACATCATGCAGGTGCATGACGCCATCGACAGCCTGACGCTGGGCAACGACCTCAGCGATTCGCCGCGCACCACCATCGTCGCTGCCGTACTGCAGGACAACCAGCTGTACACCGCCCACGTCGGCGATTCGCGGCTTTACCACTTCCGCAACGGTCAGCTGATCTTCCGCACCGAGGACCATTCGATCGTGCAGATGCTGTACCGCAAGGGGCAGTTGCGCTTCGAGGACATGGCCACCCACCCCGACCTGCACAAGATCTACAACTGCCTGGGCGGCGACAAAGTGCCGGATATCACGCTGTCCGGCCCACGACAGCTGGTCGATGGCGACGTCATCCTGCTTTGCACCGACGGCGTCTGGTCGGCGATCAACGACCACGACATCGGCAAGCTGCTGCATGCCGGCGGCATCCTCGACAGCGTGCCCAAACTGCTCAACATCGCCGAGACCGTCAGCGGCGATCAGGGCGACAACATGAGCGCCATCGGCCTGCAATGGGGCGCACGCCAGAACAACCAGCTGGCCGTTTCCACCGCCACCATGCCGCTCGGTATCACGACCACCATCATCAACCCGGTCACGCAGCAACCCAGCGCCGCGCCGGACGATGCTGCCCTGTTCGACCTCAGCGACGACGAAATCGAAAAGACTATCCTCGAAATCCAGTCCGCCATCAGCAAGACCCGACTCAACCGCAGCTCCGGCTGAGTTCATGCGGCTTCCTTGACGCATGGCACCGGCGCCAGTTGGCTTATAATGCAAGGCTCACACACTCAGGAAGCCTTATGTCCACCAGCCACCGCCCCAGCCATCGCGCCCACGACCAGCTACGCCCGGTCGAAATCATCCGCCGCTACACCAAGCATGCCGAAGGTTCGGTGCTGGTGAAGTTCGGCGATACCCACGTGCTGTGCACCGCCAGCGTCGACGAAAAAGTGCCGCCCTTCCTGCGCGGCAAGAACCAGGGCTGGGTCACGGCCGAATATGGCATGCTGCCCCGCTCCACCGGCAGCCGCATGGACCGCGAAGCGGCACGCGGCAAACAATCCGGCCGCACGCAGGAAATCCAGCGCCTGATCGGCCGCAGCCTGCGCGCCATCATCGATCTGGAAAAACTCGGCGAACGCAGCATCCAGATCGACTGCGACGTCATCCAGGCCGACGGCGGCACCCGCACTGCCGCCATCACCGGCGCCTATGTCGCCCTGCACGACGCCGTCTCCTACCTGTTGCGCGCCGGCCTCATCAAAGAATCGCCGCTGCTCGATTCCGTCGCCGCCATCTCGGTCGGCGTCTATCAGGGCCAGCCGGTGCTGGACCTCGATTACGTCGAGGATTCCGGCTGCGACACCGACATGAACGTTGTCATGACCGGCAAGGGCGGCTTCGTCGAGATCCAGGGTACGGCGGAGGGCGAACCGTTCCAGCGCGATGCCATGAACGCGATGCTCGACCTCGCTGCCGCCGGCATCGCCGAACTGTCCCGCATCCAGCAATCGGTGCTCGATGCTGAATAAGCTCGTCATCGCCACCGGCAACGCCGGCAAACTGCGCGAGATACGCCAGCTGATGGAACCGCTGGCCATCGAGGTGCTGCCGCAATCCGATTTCGACATCCCGGAAGCGGACGAACCCTACTTCACCTTTATCGAGAATGCGCTGGCCAAGGCCCGCCACACCAGCCTGCATAGCGGCCTGCCGGCGCTGGCTGACGACTCCGGCATCTGCGTCGATGCGCTACAGGGCGCACCTGGCGTCTATTCCGCCCGTTTCGGCGGCGAGCCGAGATCCGACGCACGCAACAACGAAAAACTGTTACAGGCGCTGTCAGGAGAAAAATACCGGCACGCGCACTACTACTGCGCTATGGTGCTGGTGCGCAACCCGGAAGATCCGCAGCCACTGATCGCGCAAGGCATCTGGCGCGGCCAAATCCTCACCGCGCCGCGCGGCGAAGGCGGTTTCGGCTACGATCCGTTATTTCTCGACCTGGCCAGCGGCAAGACCGGCGCCGAACTGCCGCTGGAAACCAAGAACACCATCAGCCATCGCGGTCAGGCGTTGCGCGACATGCTGCAACAGATCGCCCGGCTGCAAGGCTGACCGTGATACCCATCATTCCGGTCAGCGCCCGCGCACTTGGTGACGGCACCGCATCAGGCCTGCAAACTCCGCCACCGCTCTCGCTTTACATCCACATTCCGTGGTGCGTGCGCAAATGCCCGTATTGCGACTTCAACTCGCACGAATCCAGAGGCGAGATTCCCGAACAGGCCTACGTCGACGCCCTGATTGCCGACCTCGAACAATCCGTGCCCAGGGTCTGGGGACGCAAGATTCATAGCGTATTCTTCGGCGGGGGCACGCCCAGCCTGTTCTCACCAGAAGCCATCGACCGCATTCTCAGCCACGTACGCATGCTGACACCGCTGGAGTACGAGGCTGAAATCACGCTGGAAGCAAATCCGGGCACCGTCGATGCCGCGCACTTCAGGGGCTACCGCGATGCCGGCGTCAACCGCCTCTCGCTCGGCATCCAGAGCTTCAACGACCGCTATCTCGCCAGGCTCGGCCGCATCCATGACGTGCAACAGGCGCTGGCCGCTGCGGAGTTAGCACTTGCTACCTTCGAAAGGGTCAATCTGGATGTGATGTATGGCCTACCGCAGCAAAGTCTGGAAGACGCCCTGGCCGATGCCGAACGCGCCTGCCAACTGGCACCCAGCCACCTTTCCTTCTATCACCTGACGCTGGAGCCCAACACACCGTTTCACCGCACCCCTCCCAGCCTGCCGGACGACGACACCAGCGCCGCCATGCAGGAGGCGATCGAAGACCTGCTCGCATCGCACGGCTACCAGCACTACGAAACCTCGGCTTTCGCACAAAAAGGCCAGCGCGCCCGCCACAACCTTAATTACTGGACCTTCGGCGATTATTTGGGCATCGGCGCCGGCGCCCACAGCAAGCTCAGCTACCACGACAAGATCACCCGCGAAACGCGGCACAAACATCCCAAGCGTTACCTGCAAGGCGCAAGCCAGGGCGATGCGGTCGACAGCTCCTGGACCATCGGCCGCGACGAACTCGGCTTCGAATTCATGATGAACGCCCTGCGCCTGACCGAAGGCTTAGCCCTCGACCTCTTTTCCCTGCGCACCGGGTTGCCCGTCAGTACGATAGAACCGGCGCTCAAAAAGGCGAGAGATAAAGGCCTGATAGAAATAGAAAACCGTCTGGTGAAACCGACCCTGCTGGGTCAGCGCTTTTTGAACGAATTGTTGCAGCTGTTTCTGGTTTAAATACTCGGAATATTTTCCCGTATAGATATAGGAGTTACCCCCTTTCTTTCACTGCTTGCTTCTTGTCGATGGTTTATGAATTAGCATCATTCGATACAAAATAATCAATAACCAACAACATGAAGCAACTTCAGGGGAAGTCGT